>Ga0181573_10004244_pt1 | contig 12290 bp, 15 predicted proteins | sample 101ome_25_FD_148643 | JGI IMG/M metagenome (GOLD analysis project Ga0181573, IMG submission 148643) | Coastal salt marsh microbial communities from the Groves Creek Marsh, Skidaway Island, Georgia - 101409BT metaG (spades assembly) | ecosystem: Environmental > Aquatic > Marine > Intertidal zone...
AGGCCCCACCGCGCCGCGCCGCAGTTTGCGCCCCTTCCTCTGAACTGGACTGGACTACTCAGGCAGAGACTGGACTTGAGCAGTAGCAGGGCACTCACCCGGGCATTCAAGTGCCGGGGGTGGCGCGCGCCGTCGCGATAAATGGCAGAGCATTCTCATTGATCGCTTGATCGCACAGAATTGACTGGACTGGACTACTTGAGCAGTAGCAGAGCGCTCACCCGGGCATTCAAGTGCCGGGGGTGGCGCGCGCCGTCGCGATAAATGGTACATGTGTGTTTTTTTTTTGTGTTGGCAAAAGTGCTGAATCTGTAGCCGTTGTTTTCCAATTGGAGTGGCGTCTTTGCGCTAAATGTGAACCCAATTCCCTTTTTTCCACGGTCATCCCTTCGACTTGCAGCCCTTAAGCGAAACCACTGCCGTTCGCATTAGACCCTCCTGCGCGAAAGAGCGGAAGTCGCCGTTATGAGCAAGAGCCCGTCCACACCCACGCTGTTCCTGCTGCCAACGATGTCCGGGGCGCCGCTGCTCACGGGGCCGGCGCCGACGGACGTGGAGGCCGAGGAAAAGAAGAAAAAGGGGAAGAAGGGGAAGAACGAGTTCATCCTCACACGTGATGACGAGATGAATCGTGTCGTGCGGCGCGCGGCGGCCAAGACCATGGCCAGGACACACCAGGTGACCGCTCGCCGCCGAACACCGCCGCTCGACAGCCTTGCTTGCACTGTCATTAGTGCGATCCGTCGAGCCGGCGAGGGTACCCTCGGTTGACCTCATCGGTGCACCACCGCGCGCAAGCGCAGGCTGCTTGCGCTTGCGCGGTGCTATAAAATCCTCACCACCCATCCTTCTTTTTGGCGTTGCTTTGCGTTGCTGGCGTGGGCATGGGCGTGGGGCCGCGAACGTGCTAACCTGCGACCAGGCTAGCCGGTACGACCCGCACAACGTGGCGGTGCGGGCCGCGGCCGGGGATCGTGTAGCGGCGCAGGCTAGCCTGCGGCTGAAGATTGGGCACGCGGCGGCCACCATGAACCCGCGGTCCCTGGGGCCGGCAGGCACGGCGGCCCTGCGCGCCAAGGGACTGCCTCCGGGGGACTTCAAGTATCTCGCCATGCGCTGCCTCAACCTCGAGCTGAACGACGCCGAGCTGTCCGAGGCCGTCTTCGAGTTCGGCGACGCGCAGGGCCTCGTGGACGGCATGAAGTTCATGGTGCGCCTAATGAAGCTGGGGAAGGCCGCCAAGGTCGCCGCCGTGCGCAAGAACGCGGCCGCCAACGAGGCGCGGCGGGCGGGCGTGGCAGCGCGAGAGGAGGCCCGCGCCGAGCACATGCTGGCCAACAAGTTCACGCGCAAGATCGACTTCAACTTTGCCCCCGAGGTGCAACCAGGGCTTGGTCGCTTGCGTGCACATGTGTGCGTGTGCGGACCGCTTCGGTCTTTTCCGCTTCGGTCTTTTCCGCGCACGCCATCGGGATAGAGGATTCATATATGGACACACATGCACACACACGCACACACGATTCCACTCTGACGGATTCTTGCCCTCGATTTCTCATCACTGACCGCTGCTGTCGCGTGTTGCTCTTCCCCTTGCCAGGACACGGCGGCGGTGCGCGCGGTGCTGGCGGAGCAGAGCATCAAGCTCGGGACCACGCCGGGTGGCCTCAAGGGCTTCGCCTCCAACCAGCGGCTAAACCCAACAGAACTGCGCGACCAGGTGGCCACAACGGGCACACGCACCGGGCTAAAAATTAAACGGTGTTACTGTACGATACTTTGCTGCAGCTTGTATTTCCGCAGCATGTATCGCGCCGATTCCGCCAAGCCAACAGTGCACGCGGCATGTGTGTTGCTATGCTCTTGAGATCTTTTCTGTGATCACTTCTCAAACTGTTTGGCCTGTGCGCGTTCGTGTGCCCCTTCGCGGCGCGCAGATTGTTAACGCGTTTGGGCTGCAGCTGTCGTCGTGCGAGCTCGGCGCGCTGGTGCTCATGCTGCTCGAATATAAGGCGGCGCAGGACGCCATCGCCGCCAACGCCGCCGCCTCCACCACGTCCACCAGATCAAACGCCTCGGCGGTGGGCGGCGGCGCGGCGGTGGAAGAGGCCATGCACCTCGTCGCTGCCCGCTCCGCTGCGCTCTTCGGAGGCGGCGGCGGCGACGACGACAGCAGCGCCAACCCGCACAGCAGCGCTAACCTGGGCAGCAGAGAGGGCAGCAGTGCACAGAGTAGCGGCGCGGCGGCGCGAAGGGCTGCGCGCCTAGCGGAAACTCCAAGCGGTTACTTTGGAGGCGGCGCGAGCCTAGCCTCGGTTGAGACCTCCGCGGGTCTGTCCACGCGGTCGTCGTCGTCGCTCGAAAAGCGGCGGGAGGCGGCGGCGGACCTTGAGAGGCACCCGCTCCTGGTGGGTGCCCGTCGCATTCTGTACACACTCACATGTGCTCAAGTGACGGATCAGTGCTCCAGTGCTCACGTGTGCCCCCGCAACGTGCTTCTCGCCCATTGTACGTGTTTTGGCCTCTGATCTTTTGATACAACTACGCCTCTTACCACGCGTGTTGTGTCGAAAAGGCTGCGGTGGTGCTGCGCGAGGGCGAGGTGATCGTCGACGGCCGCGCCTTTCTTGGAGTGCTGGCGGCGTGTGGGCGGGCGGAGAAGGCGCGGCGGCTTGAGGAGGAGGGCCGCCGGCGCGAGTTCACGGCCTTGCGCAAAGACATCGCCGCGCTGGAGTTGGAGGTGGCCGCGCCTGACCGGCTTCCGAGGTCAAGCATGGCCACCTTCCGCGCGGGTTTTGGCGGCTCGGCCCTGACTGCCAGCAGCCTCGGCGGGTCGTCGGCGTTCGGGGGCGGCTCGTCGCTCGGCGTTACACGCGGCACGGGTGGGGCGACGGTGGTGACGGGCGGGGCGGGCCCGTTGCCATACCTACCGTCGCACCTGAACCCGTCGGCGGGCGGCGGTGGGCCCAACGCGCAGTCTTGGGCGGGCGGCGGCTCCGTTGCGACCGGCCCCGACGGGTGAGTTGGCACCTTTTCTTTTTAATCTTCAGGTGCCTCTCCTTATATGCTGGGATCGTTGCCTCGGTCTGTTCGCACGCGCCACCATCTGCGCCTTTAAGGTATGACGAGTCGTACGCGGCGGAGGCGACGGCCCTCGGCAACGCCCTGGCTACACTCCGCTCGGCCTCCGCAGACTTCGAGCGCGGGCGCGGGCTGGGGCCGGCGGGCCTGGCGCCGCTGCGGGGCATGTCGTACGGGCTCGGGGAGTTCAAGCGCGTGCTCTTCCAGACCTTGGGAGTGGCGCTCAGCACCGGAGAGGTACCAGACTCATTTTATTATCGATCTACTTCTGCCAACGTACGAGGTCTCTTATGCTGTGCGGGCGCGCGCACTGCTTTGCCCTGCTGTTCTCCCCGCTGCCTTGAGGCTAATCGCTCACACGTCCCCCACTCCCCACACGCCCATTACCCGTGCCCCTTCCGCCGGGCAACCCGCACAGGTCGAGGCCGTGGCAAATCACATCGCGCGCTCCAGCCACGCCTCGAAGAACGGAGGCTTGAAGTGCGGCGACACCACGGATGTGTCCTCCCGCGGTCGCATCAACTCCTCCGACTTCCTGGGCTTTTTCTTTAAGCTCGGCGTGCCCGTCGCGACCGAGGCAACAGCGGCGGCCTCGGGCCAAGGCGACCCCCGCAGCGGCGCCTCCCTCAACCAGGGCTCGCTCGTCAGTTTCGGATCCCTCGCTGGTGAGTCCTCCGCGCACGCGAGCCATGTCCCAAAAGAGCGCGGCGGGGCCGCCGGGTGGCCCACGCCCGTAAGGACGCCAAACCGCCGCCAGCCCAACACCGGCGGCCACGACGGCGGAGCGTCGTCTTCCCCGCAGGCGGCGGCGGCGACGCGGGTTCTAGAGAGGCCGGCGTCGGTGTGGTCCAAAAAGGCCGCCCTGTTCGGGCACGGGGCGGCGGGCGGAGGCGCCACCACGGCGACGGCAAGGAAGGGGCACGGCAGCCTGCTCGGAAGGGAGCGCGCGCGGCCCGAGTCGCAGGGAGCGCGGGGCTGATGCGCCGTGATTGGCGTGCTGGTCCTGGCCGCGGCCCACTCCGGGGGTGCGCCAGGGGGGACTTATAACTTCACAAGCCAATCGAGAGAAGGGATTATAAATGCCCGGGGGAGATCGCGAGGCAGCAGAATCAGACGCACAAGCAGCGTGACCCTAGGTTAGGGTCAGGGTTATGGTTAGCCCGGGACCTCGTCATCCACGACCCGGCGCACCGCGGCGCCAACGGCGCAGCGATGCCGAAGGACGAGGACAATCAGGACGGCCACTTCTTTTTCAGCCACCCCGAGAGGGGGGGCTACCCCGCTGCCTAGGCGCGCGCAGCCACTGTTACTGCTGTTTAGATCCAACCCCCCAGCGGCAGCCCGCTGTCGTCAACTGGCCGATTGCCTCTATCGTTTTTTAGTCTGCGCTTGTCGTTCGTTCTTCCTCTCTTCGCTTCACACTGCTGTTTATCGCCACTGTCACTGAGCCTCACTCGATGTTTTTCTGTGTACTGCCCCATGTTTTTCTCGATGTATCAACTGTCGTGTTTTAAGATACAGTTTTCATTCTGCCGTTGTGTCTTGCCTCAGTGCGCGAGGGACGCAGCCACCTCGGCGAGCCACTCGAAGTCGTGAAAGGTGGCGACTTTGGCGATGACTGCCAGGTCTTCCGCGAAGGACTGCGGAGTGTCGTCGCAGGATAGCAGCCCCGAGCACGGGCAGTGCAGGCCCATCTGCCGCTTCGCAACTTGCTTGCACTTGCTGCAGCGCAGGTCCTGGAGCTGGAAGCGCGTCGACCGGCGCTGCAGACCCTCCACGAGCCGGAGCTCCACCTGGTCCTTGTCGTACGGCGCGTGACACTGACCGCAGAGCCAGCGCTCGCTCTTGAGGGGCCGCGTGAGGTTCGGGTCCCGGCACAGGTCCAGATCGCGCGACGCGTTGCAGTGGGCGCACACGACCTACTCGCGGAGGAGCACCGCCAGGGGACAGCAATGGGCAAGCACAAAGAGCGGCGTTGCGGGTGATGTGGGCGAGGCAAAGCGACAACGAGGGGTTTGAGTGCAGAATTAGCTTTGCGCTCTTCCTTTTTCAGATGTTACCTCGGGAAGCACGAAGGAGCTGCCGAGGTCGGTGAAGACGGCCTCGCTCGCGAACTCGCGCACCCCGCACTGCGTCAAAAGCGTGCGCCGGAGCCGCTGCACCTCTTCCGCCACGGACGCATCGAGCGACAGGACGCGGCAGACGGCCTTGGCGAACTCGAGCGGCGGTGAGTGAAGGTCCGTCCGCACGGATCCTGGCCTGTCCGGAAAAGCCGAGGCGCCGGACATGGCCGTGATCTCCTCCACCGCACGCATCAGCAGCCGCGCGATGGTCTTGGCCACGAGGGCCTTCATGAACTCGTGCAGCTCGGCGGCGTCGTCCTCCTCCCCGCGCTGAGTCAGCCCCGCCACATCCTGCGACGCCTGTGAGCCGCCGCCCTGCGGTGAGAGGTGGTCGCCGGGCGTGGGGGACAGGAGCGCTGCGGCACCCGGACTGAGAAGGCCACCGTCGAGCGAGGAGCGGCGCTGTGCGAGAGCGTCCGATATAGACTGTAGACGCGCTGCGCGGGAAACGGCCATGGCTTGCACCTTCTCAAGGGGCCGGTACAAAAAGGTCGACACAGCAATGAGGAAGTACTCGCGACAGTGCTCAGGGAGGTACTCGGCCATGTCCCAGTGCATGTCGAACCGCGGGCCGCCTCCCTCCTCCTCCCCCTCCCCGAACCCATTGTCGTCGTCGTCGTCGTCGTCGTTGTCGTCGTCGCTACCGCTGCTGCCTCCGTCGGCGCCGCTCATCGGACTGCCTTGGCCCCCGTGGGCTCCCCGTCCGCCTCGCTTCTTTACGGGCGTGCGGTCGACCACCACCGACTCCTCGCCGCCTGAGAGGTCACTGTCACTGTCGTCGTCGGCGATGTTTCGGTTCGCCGCCGCGCCGGCGCTCTTGCGGGGCCGGGCGCGGGTCAGAGCAGCAATGTCATCATCGTCATCGTCCTTGTCCTCGCCACCGACGCTCGCCTGGGAACTCATGCTGACGTCGCCGTCTGCTGAGTTGATGGGGCGCGGCACTTTGGTTGGCGGGGACCCGGCGTCGTCGGCGGCGTACGCGACGGCCGAGGCGTGCGAAGGAGCGAACGACGCAGCCGCGGACGAGGAGGAGGAGGAGGAGGAGGAGGAGGAGGAGGAGGAGGAAGACGATGACGAGGAGCCGGTCTCGGCAAGGTCGCCTGAGCTTAGGTCGAGATCGACGCCGCCGTAGTTTTGCTCGTCGAGGAAGAGGAGAGAGGACCAGTAGCGTGTTGGCTCGAGGTGCACGAACTCAAAAACCGGGTGTGCCGTGATGGTGTCGACCACGAACTTGACGTAGTCCACCGCAGCCGTGGCGTCCTCCTTGCCCGTGGCGATGATCACGCGGCCAAAGTCGGCGAACACCACGGTGGCCCCGAGGCGTTCCAGCTCGCTCACGAGGCGCTTGAAGACGCGGCTCATGAGCGCCGTCACGACGCGCTTGAGGGCGGGGTCGTGTAGCAGCGCCTCACGCGCGCCGAGATAGCGCGGGAGGTGGTGCAGCAGGCTGTCGGCGTGCGGGCTTCCCGTCGCCGCCACGTCCTGGAGCCACGAGGTGGCAAGGGCTTTGACTACCCGGAAGGCGCTTGAGCACGCCGCCCCATCGCCGAGGGTGCCCGAGCTCTTCTGCTGCCCGCCGTCTTCTCCGAAAAGCTCGTTCAGCTCGCTCTGCTTCTTGCCACCGGTGGTCACGTCCATGGCGCCGACGCCCTGGAGCGCGCATTTCCCACATCGCGAACGCAAACACGGGCACAACGGGTGAACACTGCAACTCGCCGAGTGGCAAGGAGACGGTGGCCAGCACACGGGCCATGTGGCCAAGCCACAGCATTTTCCGTAAAGTGGCGAGATGGCTAAAGCGGACACTGCGACGTGAGAGACCGAAACCTCACCATTGTGCCTTCGAGGACGTCGATCTGAGCCGAGGCAACGATGGCGTCGACGCAGAGGTTGTGCAGCTCAAGCTCGACGGCGATTGTTCGGTGCGCGCCGGGGCAGCTCATGGCCGCGTCCGCGTCGCCGTCCGCCCAAAGGTCGTTCTCGTCGCCCTCCACACCGCCGAGGTCCGGCGAACCGCCCTCCGAGGCCCAGAGCACGTGCCGGTTGCGCTGCATGAGGCGCCCGAAGAAGACGTCGATCATGGTCAGCGTCGCGTCACCGCCCAGGTTGGCCAGCGGCACCTGCGCGTACCTGCGACGTGAACCCACGAAGAGAAGGCGCAGCCAGGACGGGCGAGGTGCAACGCGTGAGCGGGAAATAAGTTGGCCTGCTCTTGCGCGTGCCCGGTTTGCCTTTTGTTGTTCACGTTGGGCGCGCGTGCCTGTGTTCGGGGAGGGGTTTGCTCACCGCGCACACTGCAAGCGCTCCCGGAGGCGGTGCGGCGCTTGCGCGTAGCGCGTCAGAGCGGTCGCTGCGCACGCGAGGGTCCACTGAAGGCTCGGGTAGCGCGCGTCGGCGCGGTGCGCAGGCACGGGGACCACCGCAAAGTCGGTCAGCGCGGGGCACTTGCGGCGCAGGGCGCTGCTGCCGGCCGGCCAGGGAGTCTGCGCGAGAACGACCGTGGCCCCGTGCCGCTCGAGGGCGTAGGACCGCAGCGCCTCGGAGCACCTGATGAAGGACTCGTCGGGGGTGCGCGTGAACTCAACGCTGAACTCGAGCGGCATGGCCCCGATGCCCGACTCCGCTTCCAGCAGCTCCTTGAGCAGGCGCTTCATCGGCGGCCGCGCCTCCTTCTGCTTGAAAGGGTTGCTGAACCAGACGGCGGCGCGGGCGGCGGGAAAGATCAGCCGCCCCTCGTCGTCGCAGCGCATGGGCAGGTCGGGCTCGGCGAAGGTCTGGTCCTTGTCGTCGACGAAGAAGAGACAGAGGATGGAGCGGCCCGTGTTGCCGCTCTCGGCCCGGGAGTGGAAGAGAAAGATGCGCTTGAACGACGCGACCGACGGGTGGAGATAGCTGAGTGAGAGGACGGAAGTGGGGGACGGAAGCGGGGTAAAGTGCGCGATGGGGCTTAGGCAAGGACTGGTGCCTGACTGCGGAGGCAGAGCATTTCTTCTTGGGGAGTGACGCGCAGCACGCACGGGTGAGTGCTGACGGGGACGAAAGCCGTGTCGCCGAGCGTCAGGGTCGGCAGGTTGTCTGCGCCCTCCGTGCCCCCTTGCTGACGCTGGCGGAGGGTGAGGCGACTGCGGCGGGCGGCTAGGTCCTCCTCGGCCTTGCGCCGCGACGGGCTCATCGATGACACGCACCTGCCGACACGCCGAGCATCGAGCATAAATGCAGGCGTTCGCAAGAAATTGCAAAGCAAAAGCGTGCGTCTATGCGTCAGCTCGCGGCCTCTTGAATGTAATACTTTTCAGCGTACAGGTTTGTTGTTCTGAAAGCTTGAAAGCCCCCAAGCACCTCTCACCCGAGTCCGAGGAGTACTCGAAACCACGCCGGCGTCATGGCCTCGTACACGCCCTGCACGTTCTGGTGGATGACAAGCCCGGCGAGCAGCTTCTCGTTGCGCGCGAACTGCCGCTCGTTGAAGGTCAGCTCGTAGAGGTGTTCCGCAGGCGCCGACCGAGGCAGCTGCTTGTGCACCTGCGCGCGGTGGAAGACGCGGAAGAGCGCACCGCAGCGAAGCGGACATGCGCGGCGACGGAAAAGTGCAAGGGGGGACAAAAGAGTGAGACGATGAAGTCACAGGAGCACGATTATGACCAGAGCCGCGAGCCAGGACCGCGGAGCTTGCAAACCTTTTTGGCGTTGTTGGTCTTGACGAACTTGACGAAGTCGGCGTCCCACTGTCCCCCGACGCGGCAGTTGATGTAGAGCACCTTGGGCACCTCGATGGGGATGCGCTGGAGCACCTTGGCCGAGGTCATGGCCCACACCACGAAGGACCCGGGCGTCTCCGTGGCCACCACCTCCACCACCTGCCACACCCCATGCGTCACGCCCCGCGCCGCCGACGCCACCAGCTCGGCCACGCCTAGCCCGCGCGAAGGCTTGCCGACCGCGCCGCCGCCACCTGTCGCCGCCGCCGCCGCCGCTGCCGCCTCACGCGCCGCCGCCGCCGTCGCCGCCGCCGCGTGCACAGCCGCGCTGCCCGAGACCCCGCCCCCCCGGCCGCCCGCAGCCCGTGCCGCCGCCGCCCGAGCCGCGGCTTTCTCGGTGCGCATGCGGCGCCACTGCGTCTTGCGGTGCGCCAGCCAACCCTGGAAGTCGCCCGCGCGGTCTGGGCACTTTCCTGCCGCCGCGACTGCCTCGACCGCGTCGTCGCCGTCGTCTTCCATGCTTCCGTCGCCGCCGTCGCCCTCACCGCCGGCGAGGAGCTGCTTGCGCTTGGTCACAACGGCCAGGGCGCGGCCCTTGCCCTTGGATTTATCCGTTGAGCCGAGGTCCTCGACATCCCCGAGCGAGACGCTCTCGGGCGAGCGGTACACCTGTCCTCGGCCGAGCTTGAAGAAGACGTCGCTGATCTTGGTCTGGGCGTGCGACTGCTCTCTGACGACGTTTACGAGCCAGTCGGGGTGCGCCACGCGGGGCACCGGGTTCGTCACGCGCTGCAGGGCGGCCGGTATGGTGATGATCTTCTGGATGGTCTTGGAGAGCCGCTCGCGGTAGTAGGCCCAGTCGATCTGTGCGCCGCCAAAAGGGAGGTGCAAGCAGCGACGAAAGATTTGCACGATTTTAAGAACAAGCCAAGACAGCAGAACGGTTCGCAAGAACAAGGCCGAGGCTCGCAGGCGCCGCTTCGCGCTAAACAGCAGCAGCCACACTCCCCAGCCCGCATCTCGGGGCCTCACTAACCACGTCGCGGAGCTCCACCGAAGCTGTGGTCTTGAGCCACTTGCGCAGCCAGAACTGCTGCTCCACGGGCTCGGCCTTGAAGATCACCGTAGGGATGGCGCGGTCCGTGACAGGCGCGCCGTAGGGACGGTTGGCAATGACGAGGCGGCAGTTTAGGCCCTTGTCCTGGAGCATCTCGCCTCCCAGGTAATCGCCCAGACGCGCGGCGGTGGTGAGGCTCGTGATCTTCTGGTCACCGTAGTCGGCGACGAGCCCGCTGATGGTCTTGTTTTCGCTAATGAGACCGATGAGCTCGGCGTCGTCGAGGGCCTCGCCGCGTGTGTCCACGACATCGAGCCAGTTATTGGCCACCTCCGCCACCGCGGCGTAGCAGCTCTCCAGTGAGTCACCATCCAAGAAGCGGCTAAATACCTGCGAAATGGGACGGTGGGAAGGAATGGACAGCGAAACAGTGCAACGATGCGGACCGGCAACGGTGTGAGTTGGCACGAAGTTGCAGCTAAAGGCGTATTCATCGCACTGCGCACTGTGTAAACACAGAAAGCGTGGCGCGGCGATCGAGCAAGGGCTTCGCCGACCACTGACGACCGCTGACCTGCTCCTGGAAGGCCTTGATGACCTCGAGCTCCCCGCGGCGCTTCAGCTCAAAGCCCTTGAGCTCCGCCAGGGTCCCGTCGTGCTCGAACACCGCATAGCGCTTTTTCAGCAGCTTGCCCTCCTCCGTGGACGCGGGGAGGATCATGGCGCGATACGGGCCGTCCACCTCGAAGAAGATGCTGCACTCGGACTTGGTGGCCCACTTGCGCCGCGCCTCGTCCTTCAGGTCCTGGTACTGGTGGTTGGTGAACTTGTCGTGGACCTGCGCGTTGAGCATCACACACGGGTACGAGATGCCGACGCTTTTGCCGTCGGCCTTGGTGAAGCTGAAGTCCTCCGGGAACGACGCCGGGAGGATGCACCAAATGCCGTCCGTGTCCAGCTCGAGCGGCCGGCCTAGGTTCTCCACGAGCTCCCGCGCCTGCTTGATAAGCTCCGCGCCCGTATGCGTCACGATGCCTGCCATCTCCATGGACCTCCAGCGCGCACCCCGCCGCATCACGTAGCCGTAGAAGGAGTTGAGGATGCACTTGTGCGCGAGCTGAAGCGAGTCGTAGAGCGTGGCGCGGTCGTCCGCCTGACGCGCGGCAATGGTGTCGCCGCTATCCTTGGCCTTCTTCACATTGCCCTTCCACACCTTGGTCAGCTTCTTGAAGTCGTAACTGTAAGGCGGTGGCGCAACAAGGAAAGGCCGCAGTTCATCGCAAGGAAAAGGGAGGACCGGACTTTGAGTAAGTGAGCACCCCTGTTTGGCCCGTCAGATCCAGGGCAGGCAAGACCAAGTCCACTTCGTGTACTTCGCCCGAACCGCCCAAGCACTGCTCACCGGCGGTCGCGAAAGTTCTTGACGGTGTCGACGTAGAAGGGATCCTCGCGCATGCAGACCACGTCGCTGCGTTTGGCCTCGGTGGTGGCCTTGGACTTCCTGTACACCTTTTGGGAGTAGCCCTTGAGCCGCTTCTTGACTAGCTCAGCCTGCCTCGCCGGCTTTAGCTTGTCAAAAGATGTTTTCTCGCCGTCCACGCCTTCCACCTCCTTGTGCAACTCCCCCTCGTACGAAAGCTGCGTGCGAACAATCTGGTATTCGGATTGCGTTGCAGGAAGGTAGTCGCCGCGCCAGATCCAGTCCATGGGACGCTTGCACGTTGCGTCCTCGCCGTTAAAGTCGCAAGCCGCGCAGTCCTCCGAGACTTTCATGGACGACGGCTGCAGCCGGTTCGTTAGGATGATATTTGGGTACCTGAAAAAAGGCGTGTTGGAGCGTGTTAAAGCGTGTTGCGGTGTGGGCCACAGTAGAGTCAAAATCCCTGTAGCCACAGCCACTTGCGACAAGTTCTTATGGGCACGCGTGTGTTTGTTTGGACCTTCGCGTGGTGGTACGCGAACGTGTATACTAACATGGCGGCGACGTCGAGGTGATAGATGAGCGGTCGCTCTCTGCGAACGGGGCAGTCGCGCAAGGACTCGAGTTGCTCAACGATGGCGCCCTTGACTTCATCGAAGTTGGTTACCGTGGACCTGTCCACGCCCTCCTCAACCTTTGAAACAACCAAAACACGCAACAAGCGGTAACACACGAATGTGGCGCAGATAATTAAACCCTTCAGGAGCAAAGCACCAAGAAGCAAGCATGCGCAAACCATCGCATGTTATCGGTGGTCGCGTTACCTCGAGTGCGAAGGTGAGGTCCTTGTCGACGTCATCGATGAGGCGCTGAACCGTGGCCGGGTCCACCTTGAAGGCGTACTCGAAGTCCGC
>Ga0181573_10004247_pt1 | contig 12287 bp, 7 predicted proteins | sample 101ome_25_FD_148643 | JGI IMG/M metagenome (GOLD analysis project Ga0181573, IMG submission 148643) | Coastal salt marsh microbial communities from the Groves Creek Marsh, Skidaway Island, Georgia - 101409BT metaG (spades assembly) | ecosystem: Environmental > Aquatic > Marine > Intertidal zone...
GGAGTCGCGCATCACTGTCGCCTGACGGGTGGCGACGACGAGTGCGCGAAGGGACAATCGCACAGATTCGGCGTCGGTGTGTTGTGGGCGGCGCACGCGCGGTATCTCGTCGACAAATTGGGCATTCACCCGGAATGGAACGAGGAGGGTGAATATTACGGATACGACGCGGAGAAGACGGATCCGTGTCTTCGAGAGGATCACGTCGTCAATCAAATGTTTCGCGCGGCGGGAACGTCGTACGAGGAGGCGTTGGACAAGGAACGTAGCGAGTTCGAGGACATGCTTCGAGCGCGATTCGACGACGTGCAAGAGGGACGAGGGAACGCGTCGCAGTGTGAGAATTTAAATCCCGACGGACCGGGACGCGTCGTGGATTTTAGGTGCGAAAAAGTTGGAGAACCGGATCCGTTACCGCCGGAGGCGTACGCGCCGACGACGGGTCTCGACGACATCGAATAGTGCGCGCGCGCGCGTTCGCTCGCTCGCGCGTCGTCGCTCTGTGATCGCACTGTAAAACGCGAGCAAATAATGATTACACGAAAACGACGGCGTCGTCACGACGTTTGGAAGATGTTTTGCGACGTCGATTTACCAACCTTTTCGGCGGCGCGATCGAGCTCTTCGATTTCGCTCGCCGTCAGACGCCATCCCAACGAACCGAGATTATCCTCGAGTTGACGCATGTTCTTCGCCCCCGGAATGGGCACGGTGTCTTTGCACATGCACCAATTGAGCGCCACCTGCGGGAGCGTCTTCCCGCCGCGCGCCTCGCCGACGGCGCGCATCGTCTCCAAGAGCGTCGGGAGCGGCGGCAACACCCCCTTATACGCGAACCCGCGAATGCCCGGCGGCGGGTTCTCGACGCTGTATTTCCCCGTCAACAACCCCAACGCGAGCGGGCTGTACGCGATGAGTTTGATTCCGAGCTCGTCGCACGTCTCCTTGGTTCCGTTCGTCTCGGGAAATCGACTCAACAGGTGATACTGCACCTGCAACGTGGAGATCGGCACCCCTCTCGAAGACATGTACGCGTGAATCTTTCGCAACTGTTTCGGTCCGTAATTGGACAACCCCACCGCCCCGATCACGCCCTCGTCGTACGCGTCCGCGATGCCCGCCCACAGCGCCCGCTCTTGTAACGGTTGGTAGTTCCCCGTGCTCCAGTGCAACTGTCCCAACGGAATCCGATCCGTCCGTAACCGTTTCGCGCTCTCTCTCGCCGCCCTGACGAAGGACCCGCTCGTGACGCGCCACGGAAACGGTGCGAGTTTCGTCGCTACGATGACATCCTTCGCCTTGTCGCTCGGACACGCCTCGAGGAATTCCCCGAGGAGAAGTTCCGAGCGTCCGTCGAAACCCGCGCCCGTGCCGTAACTATCCGCGGTGTCGAAGAGACGCACCCCGGATTCGACGGCGCGATTGAACACGCGCCGTAATTCTGGGTCCATGGATTCATCGTAATCCTGCGCGAGAGCGCCGAATCGATCGGCGGTGGTGACGGCGGCGTCAATCTCTCGTTCGGTTCGTTCGCGGTCGGCGCGGCGTCGCCGTCGAGAAAAAATCAATCAATCAATCAATGAATCGATCAATAAATCGATCGCGCTCGAGCACGCACCCACACCGCCGTGTTCCCCCAACTCCACGTCCCGATGCCGAGTTCACCGATGTCCGTCAACCTCGCCTCGGTCGCCTTCTCCACCGCGCGCGCGTCGCGTCCACCGACCATGGCGCTCGCCGCCCCGATCATCACGATGTCGCGTCGTCCGACGGTCGCGCGCGCGCGCGCGTCGCGACTTCGAGACGACGGCACCGACGCTGAGACCCGCACCGAGGCGCTCTGCGCCGCGCGCGCCGTCGCGTGGATCGCCATCGCGCGATTCGTCGCGATGTGCCGCTGAGGGGAAAGAAATGAACCGTCATCGCAAGACGTCACAAATCGCCGCGCCCATCGCCCTCGATGCGCGCGCGACGCGACGACGACGGGTTTAAAACGCGCATTCCGCGTCCCTCCATCAGAGACGCCGACGCCCGCGACGCGTCGACGCGCGAGACGACGTCCGCGCGGTCCGATGTCGACGTTCCCAAAAAACGTCCACCACCGCTCTCGGAGCGCTCGGCGCGCAACGGCGCCGCGTCGACGCCCAAGCGTCCGCGCGCGAGCGCGTCGAGGGAACTAACGATCGCGGCCGCGCCGTCGTCGTGCGCGCGATCGGGATCGACGATCGCCGTGCGCGCGGAGACGACGATGGAGGATGACGCGTTGGAGGCGTTGCTTCGCGAACAGCCGAGGGGAAAGGATAAGTTTGACAAGGTGGGTAAGGCGCGCGCGTGCGATGAATATCTCGGACGATTGCGTCCGGCGGTGCGAGAGTTGATGGGTCGCATGATGGACGCGCGCGTGGAGTTGGCGAACGTCGAGGGGAGACACGAACGGATGACGGAGGCGACGCGCGCGCGGGCGGAGAGCGCGGAACGGGAACGAGACGCGGCGGAGGCGCGGTGGCGAGAGGCGACGCGGGAACAGGAACGCGCGGAGGAGGCGGTAAAAGAGGCGAAAAAGGCGGCGCGAGCGAGCGAGCGGGCGAGGGTGGAGGCGGCGCGCGTGACGCGGGAGGCGGAGGGGAAGGCGGAGGCGGCGCGCGCCGAGGCCAAGGACGCCGACGCGCGCGCCGACGGTTTGCGCGAGGACGTCGAGAGATTGGAGCGCGAGATCGAGGGACTGGAGAGAAACGCGCGAGAGGCGAGCGCGGAGACGGCGCGCGTCGCGGAGGAGAACGCGACGTTGCGAGAAGAGAAATCAAAATTGACGATGGAAGTGGGCACCCTGCGGGGGGAAAAGAGCGGATTGGAGATGGACGTCGAGGGACTGCGGCGAGAGGCGAGCGAAAGGGTCGCCGAGCGCGAGGCGATGCGAGAGAAGACGGATCGTCTGCACAATGAGCTCGCCAAGACGCGCGCGGAGAAGGATGGGAGTTCGCAGGCGATGACGCGCGCGCTGGAGGACGCCGTCGAGGCACGCTCCGAGGCGGCGCGGCGCGCGAGCGAGGCGGACGCCGCGCTCGAACGCGCGAGACGCGCTGAGGAGGCGCACGCGCAGGCGTTGTCTGATTTGCAGCGCGCCAGGAGCGAGCGTAACGACGCGCGGGAGACGGTCGACGCGCTCACCGCGGAGATTGAACTTCTCAAGCCGCAGCTCGCGGCGACGGAGGAAAAGCTCAAAACCGTCTCGACGCGCGCGGACGACGCCGAACGCGACGCGAGAGCGATCAAGAGCGCAAAGGAACGCGTCGATGAAAAGTGCGCCGAGCTCACGGAGACGGTGCGCGCGGCGGAGCAAAGGGTGGCGTCGCAGACGGAACGCGCCAACGCGTCCGAGCTCGAATCGGCGCGTCTGCACGCCGAGCTCGTCGCCGCGCGCGCGAGTAAGGATGCGCTCGATCCGAAACTCTCCAAGCTCGGAAACGAACTCGCCGACGCGCGCGCGGAGGCTCGCGAGTTGAAGCACGAAAAGGAACGCATGGCGAACGAGATATCGTCTCTGAAGCACTCCGTCGTCTCCCTCGAGGGCGCCAAGGCGTCGGCGCAATCCAAACTCGAGACAGCGACGATGGAAAAAGCCGCGCTCGACGAGCGTTTCAACGCCGAGACGAGCGCCAGACGCGAGATTCAAGACGAATTGAGTCACACGAAGACGTTACTGTCCAAGGCGAATCAGTGCGCCGCGGATGAACGCGTCAAGGCGGCGGCGGCGCGAGACGCCGTTGACGACGCCGAGGCGGCGCGGCGACAGCTCGACGCGCTTCAACGCGCGCACGAGACGCAGGGCGACGAGTTGGCACGGTGCAAGATGGAACTCGCAAACATCGTCAACGACGAGCGAAGCACGTCTCAACTCATCGCGCGTTTACAAGAGGTAAAGAACGCGCTCGCCGCGCGAGAGGAGGAACTGCACCAAGCCATGATCACGCGAAGACATTTGCACAACGCCATCCAAGAGTTGAAGGGGAACATTCGCGTCTTTTGTCGCATTCGACCGCCGTCCGCGGACGAACGCGCGTTCGACGGGTCGAATTTATCCATCGATCGCAAGGGGGAATTCGCGGGGAGACGCTTAGAAATCGCGCCCCCGGAGGCGCCGAAATCGTACGATTTCACCTTTGATCGCGTCTTCGCCGCGAATGGCGATCAAAAAGAAGTCTTCGACGAGGTCTCTCTCTTGGTGCAGAGCGCGCTCGATGGATACAAGGTGTGCATCTTCACGTACGGTCAAACCGGGAGCGGGAAGACGTACACAATGCTCGGCGGCGCGGGCGACGCGCGGGGGTTGATTCCTCGATCGATGGAACAAATCTTTTCGTCGCAAGCCTCGCTCGAATCCAAGGGCATGAAGGTGTCCATCACCGCCACGCTGTTGGAAATTTATAACGAGGACATTCGAGACTTGCTCAGCGACGCGCCGGACACCAAAAAGGAGTACAAAATCAAGCACGACGACGAGGGCAACACGCGCGTCACCAATCTGTGCCAAGTCGAAGTCTTCTCCGCGGGCGAAGTAGAGGCGCTCATGCGTCAGGCGAACGCCGCGCGCGCGGTGGCGAAGACCAACATGAACGACCGAAGTTCCCGATCGCACATGGTGATGCGCCTGTGCCTCGACGGCGTGAACGAAGCCGGCGAACCCATTCACGGCGCGCTCAACCTCGTCGACCTCGCCGGGAGCGAACGACTCAGTCGCACCGGCGCCACGGGCGATCGTCTCAAGGAGGCGCAAGCCATCAACAAATCTCTCTCCAGTCTCGGTGACGTCATCCTCGCTCTCGCCAACAAGGAGAAACACGTGCCGTTTCGAAACAGTAAACTCACGTATCTCCTCAAAAATTCCCTCGGCGGCGACTGTAAGACGTTGATGTTGGTCAACGTGTCGCCGAGTCTCGAGAGCGCGCAGGAAACCATCTGTTCTCTGCGATTCGCGTCCAAGGTGAACGCGTGCGCGCTGAGACGCGCGAGCGCAAAGTCATCCTCCACGACGACGACGTCGAAGAAGCACTGAAGGAAACGAAACGAACGAATTGTAATACGGTGTGTAGAAAATTATTTGTGTTATTTCACGCGCTCGCGCTCGACTCGGGGAATATACAAAATCGTCGACGCGCATCGTTTCGAGCGCTCGTCATCGCGCCCGGCGTCCATCAGTAGTCGGCGCTGTAGTCTTTGTCGGCAAGTTGGGCTGTACACTCCTTGAGATCCTTCGCCGCCTGTTCGAGCTTCGCCTTGACGTCCTTCGCCGTGTCCTTCGCGTCGGACGCCGCGTCCGTCACCGCATCCTTCACGTCGACCGCCGCATCCTTCACTTTGGACGCCGCTTTCTTTGCTTTTTTGGACGCTTTCTTTGCTTTTTTGGACGCCTTCTTAAAAAATCCTCCGAGCGCCGCCGCGTCGTCGGCTTTCTTCTCGTCGAGTTTGGCTTTACACTCCTTGAGCGCCGAGGCCATCTCTTTGAGCCTCTCCTTGACGTCCTTCGCGTCGGACACCGCGTCGGTCACGGCATTCTTTGCCTTTGAATACGTCTTCTTAAATCCTCCGAGCGCCGCGTCGTCGTCGTTCGCGTCCATTCGGGCTTTACACTCCTCGAGATCAGCCTTGACGTCCTCGAGCGTCTTCCTCGTCTTCGCGAGTCGCACCTCCACCGAATCCCGCTTCTCATCGATCGCCTTCGTCGCGTCCTTCTTCACGCGTTTCGCGCGTTTCGCGAGCTTTTTCGACGTCGATCGCACGTTAAACATCCCTCCGAGCGCGTACGCATCGGACGCGTCGACGTCTCCGACGCGCGCCAACCCACGCGCGTCCCCGGTCGACGCGTGCAGGATCGTCACCGTCGCGAACACCGCGCACGCGCACGCCGCACCGCACGCCAAGAGCACGTGCGCGAGCGTAAACGTCGATCGCGTCATCGATCGTCCACGGCGGGCGAGCAAGGGATCGGAATCACGCGCGGCGTCGTACATCGTCGTCGTCGTTCCCAAAGGTCGTCGCGAAGTGTCGCGTCATCACCGCGGTCGGTCGGTCGTCGTGCGCGATGAAAATATCTTCGCACGTACTATCTAGAGTCTCCATAGTTCTCCCTTTTTTATAGAGTCAAAATCCAACGTCTCGAGCGATGGTCATAAAAGAGGGGGCGTTTCGGAGGGGGGTGGCGGGGGGGTGGCTAAATCTCGGGTGTTCGGTGTCTCTCACAGATGTGAGTCCTGACTCGTCGTATGTGAATGGATTTTCGACAGATGTATCGCTGTTTGATACTTTAGAAATTCAATACATTATACATTTGCCAGTTGATAAAAAGTTGCTTCCCGGTGTGATTTCGCCACCCTCGCATTGTGTGACTCAGCATTGCGAACCGACGACGCGCGACTGCGAGACCATGAACTCGCGCGCGCGACCGACGTACGGCGCCGTGTATCCGGGAGTATCCCTCGACTCGATCGATGACGACGACGACGACGACGACGACCGCGGCGACCGCGCGAGGCGACGACCGCGCGCGTCGAGCCGTTGGTTGTTCGCCGTGGTGACGATGACGACGCTCGTCGGCGCGGTCGCGCTCGCGTCGTCGACGCGCGCGGGGGTGAGATCGAGGGAAGACTCCGGATCGACGTCGGCGCGTGGAGCGTCGACGACGCGAGGCGCGGTGCCGTTTGAGATTCCAAAGGATGTGGACGCCGCGATCGCGGCGCTGAGAGATTGGCGCTGGGACGCCGACGAGGACGAGGAGGCGGCGCTCGGCGCGGAGCTTCCGAACGGTGCGGGCGTACTCGTCAGTCACCGTGGAGGTTTAAACGCGACACTGCGACGGATCGCGCGGATCGTAGAGCGAGCGCGAGGCGAGGGAGAGAAGAGGGTTCGAGAGGATGGGGAGTTGGAGTGTCGCGTGCGCGCGGTGATGGACGACGGCGGTTTCGACGCGTCGCCTCGCCAGCCCGATGAAGGAAAGCTCCTGCATAAGCTGCATCGAGCGCAGAGACTGGATGAATCCGCGTTGAAAGGTCACGAAGCTGCGAGCGCGGCGCGCGTCTCGGCGAGGCTAGGCGTCTCCGACGTCGGCGCGCTAGGCGGATCGGCACAAAATTTTGCAAAGTGGGTCTCGGGAGCGAGCAAGGTGAACACGGAGGTCTCAAACTCCAAAATTCTCTCGGAGGAATTCTGCTGGAAAGAGTCGTACGGTCGAGGAGTTGGTAAAATTCCGTCGGAATGTCCCGGTCAGAGGTCTTACGGAGCGTTTTGTTACGATCACTGTTCCAAGTTTGGAAGCGATTTCTACACCTTCGAAGCGGACTGTCATCAGCACTGCCACTCCTCTCACGATGATCACGGATTACTCTGTCACAAGGGTAACTGGGGCCGAGGATGGGGAGAGTCGTTCTGTGAGTGGTTCGACGACGCGTCCTTGGGACTGCCGAAGAAGTCTGTCCGTAAATCGCCAAACAAGCACGCTTTGCTCGGGTTCTTTGATTGGTTTGAGCAAGCTGCGAATGACGTTGCTGATGTTGTCACGGGAGAGAAGTACTTAGTGTGCGGTGGTCGAGCCTGTCCCAGTCATCTCGAGGGTTGTTTAGCTTTATGTTACCCCCGATGTCCGAGCTCGCAGCCTGTTGAGATTGGCTGTAATCTGTGTGGTATCGATTGCGATAATCATTACGGCGGTGGCATCGCACCGAGTTGCATGAAGAAGACAAGACTTTCGCCTGGTATGAGTACAAAGTCTTGTGAACATGGGTATGAAATGGATGCCGGTTTATGCTATAAACCGTGCGCAGTCGGTTTCACGGGTGTCGGTCCCGTCTGTTGGGGCGATGCTCCGCCGAATTGGGTCAATTGCGGTATGGGCGCTGCAATCGACGACGGCGCGTGCGCCAAGACTGTCGCTGATCAAATTTTGGGACCACTTGAAATAGTCGCGTTTGTGGCGACTCTAGGTACCAGTTCTACCGTTACAGCGGCAACAAAGACACAAAAGCTCAGCAAATTGCAACAGTCAACGAAGGCCCTGAAGAGTCATCTCAAAGATGTTGCGCGCGATCCTCAGAGTGCTGACAGCGCTGCAGCGGCGATATCCGACTTGGAATCTGCTGAAACCGACACGGACAAGGCGCGCGCTGCGGCTGCGTTGCTTAGTGTCGTCGATCCAACCGGAGTCTCGAGCACAGTTGCAGCGTACACGTTTGACACGTGCGACAAGGTACATCAACGCTCATGGAATGGAGCCTGCGATGAAACAGTTCGCGGTTGGCGTGGCGAAAACTATCGAGGATGTCAAACAAAGACGAAAAGTGGTCGGACGTGCCAGCCGTGGAATTCGCAATCGCCACAAACACACTCATATTACAGACCAGGCCCTCAATACGACACGGGAGACCACAATTACTGTCGGAACCCCGATGGAAGCGGTGTTGGTCTATGGTGCTACACGACGGATCCAAATGTAAGATGGGAGTATTGCGATCCACTAGCTCGAACGTGCGATGAAACCGTGCGTGGTTCCAACGAGATAGGTTACCGCGGCTGCCAGACGGTGACCAAGGGTGGTCGGACGTGCCAGCCGTGGAATTCGCAATTGCCACATACACACTCATATTACAGACCAGGTTCTCAATACGACGCGGGAGTCCACAATTACTGTCGGAACCCCGATGGAAGCGGTGGTGGTCTATGGTGCTACACGACGGATCCAAATGTAAGATGGGAGTATTGCGATCCACTACCAGCTCGAACGTGCGATGAAACCGTGCGCGGTTCCAACGAGATAGGTTACCGCGGCTGCCAGACGGTGACCAAGGGTGGTCGGACGTGCCAGCCGTGGAATTCGCAATCGCCACATACACACTCATATTACAGACCAGGTTCTCAATACGACGCGGGAGACCACAATTATTGTCGGAACCCCGATGGAAGCGGTGTTGGTCTATGGTGCTACACGACGGATCCAAATGTAAGATGGCAGTATTGCGATCCAATTCGTTGAGCGACGTCGTGTTGTTTACGAGCGGTGCCTCGAGTTCGTATTGCATGTTTTTTGTTTTTTGTTTTTTGTTTCTTGTTTGGTAAATTTTGAACATGGGTGAGCTCATGTAATGTTACAAAAAGCGAAGCCATGCCGCGGGCGATGACGACGCTCTCAACTCTTCCCCAGAGCCGCGAGCGTCTCTCGCGCGAAATTACAAACGTCTCGCGCGGTGGCGCGCGTCGATAGATCCGCGACGAGACATCCATCGATGAGTGTGACCAACTCGGACGCCTGACAGTACTTATATACAGTAGTACCGTATCTTTTTACCCCGTCGCCCATCAAGACGCGAAACGGCGATGCGACACCGAGTCTTATCGCCAAAATCGGACTCGAGTACGGACATACTGCGCACCCTCGAGTCAATACCCTCGCCCCGCGCGTCCCCGTGCGAGGGCATGGTCGCCATGTGTATCGCTGTTTGATACTTTACAAATTCAATACACTCTACGTACGGTCAATCGATACAAAAGTGCGTCGTCATGCGATGTAATACATCCACCCCCCCCCCCTCGCGGGATGATGGCCGCCGAGCACCTTCGCGTATGGGCAAACAGTAAGGATTGACACACACGTGACCGTCTCGGGCGATGGCCATAAAAATTTCCCGAAATGACGTCAGAAACGGCGACCTTTCGGCACCGTCGACCATCGCACTTCGCGACGCATGATCGGATTCCCAAAATCGGACTCAAGTAGGGAGGTGCTGGGCTGCCTAGATTTAATAATCTTGGGCTGCTCGTCCCTCCGCTCCTTATATTGTCCGACTCGCGGTACCGCGCGGGTCGTCGTCGGTCGTTACGGAAATACAGCGTGTTATACGGCCTCTGATTAGATATTGTGATGAAGAATAAACTGTTTACTCTCCTTACAATTCTATGCTTCTCGCGTGTCAGAGTGGCGCATGCATGCACTAGAGATGCGACGCTGTCGCACTCCGGTTAAGGTGCACAGCGAATCTAAGCGGATATTCCTTGGCCCTGTTCGGTTGTAAACCGTCAATAGCCTTCTCGTCTCGACGAAAGATTCTCTAGTCGCGTCAACATAGTCCCCAAGGTGTCAGGCACGGAGCCTGCTCATATGGGCAAACAGTCAGGGTATATAAGAGAGAACTAAGGTCTTGGGCGATGGCCATAGATTAGCCAAATTACATCAGTCGTCATGCGATGTAATACATCCACCCCCCCCCCCGCGGGATGATGGCACGCCGAGCACCTTTGCGTATGGGCAAACAGTAAGGATTGACACACACGTGACCGTCTCGGGCGATGGCCATAAAAATTTCCCGAAATGACGTCAGAAACGGCGACCTTTCGGCACCGTCGACCATCGCACTTCACGACGCATGCTTCGAGACGCGCCGCGCGAGAGAGGCGGGACCGGTGCGCGATGTGCGAGGCGCGCCGATCACACGCGTCGAACGCACGCGTTGATCGCGTTCGTCGTGCGCGCGCTCGCGCTCCGTTCCGCGGTCGAGCACGCCGCCGCTGCGGACGGTGTGTTCACGGTTCAGTCGGATCTTGTATCAGCCGTGAACGCGTGCGCGACCTCTGCGTCGTGCACACACGGGGCAGTTCCGATCGAGAACTGGGACGTGAGTGCGATTGACAACATGCACAAGTTGTTCTACCAAGCGATCGCGTTCAACCAAGACATCAGCGCTTGGAACACCGCGAGCGTGACGGACATGAGTTATATGTTCTACGGCGCGACCGCGTTCAACCAAGACATCAGCGCTTGGAACACCGCGAGCGTGACGGACATGGGTTATATGTTCTACGGCGCGACCGCGTTCAACGGTGACATCAGCGCTTGGAACACCGCGAGCGTGGCGAACATGTATTTTATGTTCCGACAGGCGTCCATGTTCAACCAAGACATCAGCGCTTGGAACACCGCGAGCGTGACGTACATGGACCAAATGTTCTTCGGCGCGACCGCGTTCAACCAAGACATCAGCGCTTGGAACACCGCGCATGTGACGAACATGGACCAAATGTTCCGAGAGGCGTCCGCGTTCAACCAAGACATCAGCGCTTGGAACACCGCGAGCGTGACGGACATGGGTGGAATGTTCTACAAAGCGTCCCCGTTCAACCAAGACATCAGCGCTTGGAGCACCGCGCGTGTGACGGACATGGCCCAAATGTTCTACCAAGCGACCGCGTTCAACCAAGACATCAGCGCTTGGAACACCGCGAGCGTGACGGGCATGTCCCAAATGTTCTACCAAGCGTCCGCGTTCAACCAAGACATCAGCGCTTGGAACACCGCGAGCGTGGTGAACATGTATTTTATGTTCCGACAGGCGTCCGTGTTCAACCAAGACATCAGCGCTTGGAACACCGCGCGTGTGACGTACATGGTCCAAATGTTCTTCGGCGCGACCGCGTTCAACCAAGACATCAGCGCTTGGAACACCGCGCGTGTGACGAACATGGACCAAATGTTCCGAGAGGCGTCCGCGTTCAACGGTGACATCAGCGCTTGGAACACCGCGAGCGTGACGGACATGGGTCTTATGTTCTACAAAGCGTCCCCGTTCAACCAAGACATCAGCGCTTGGAACACCGCGCGTGTGACGGACATGGACAAAATGTTCTACGGCGCGTCCGCGTTCAACCAAGACATCAGCGCTTGGAACACCGCGAGCGTGACGGGCATGAGTTATATGTTCTTCGAAGCGACCGCGTTCAACCAAGACATCAGCGCTTGGAACACCGCGAGCGTGACGGGCATGTCCCAAATGTTCTACAAAGCGTCCGCGTTCAACGGTGACATCAGCGCTTGGAACACCGCGAGCGTGGCGAACATGTATTTTATGTTCCGAGAGGCGTCTGTGTTCAACCAAGACATCAGCGCTTGGAACACCGCGCGTGTGACGAACATGGCCCAAATGTTCCACAAAGCGTCCGCGTTCAACGGTGACATCAGCGCTTGGAACACCGCGCGTGTGACGAACATGGAACAAATGTTCCGAGAGGCGTCCGTGTTCAACCAAGACATCACGGTTTGGGACTCTTCCAGTGTCTCGTTGTCGAGCAACATGTTTCAGAATGCCATCGCGTGGCTTGCTGGCTACAAGAGGATTGACGACAGCTCATCAGTCGACGGTCCCACGAGCAACTGGTCCAAGATACCGCCACCGCCGCCCAGTCCGCCGCCGAGCCCGCCGCCACCGAGCCCACCGCCACCGAGCCCACCGCCGCCCAGCCCGCCGCCCACT
>Ga0181573_10004248_pt1 | contig 12285 bp, 14 predicted proteins | sample 101ome_25_FD_148643 | JGI IMG/M metagenome (GOLD analysis project Ga0181573, IMG submission 148643) | Coastal salt marsh microbial communities from the Groves Creek Marsh, Skidaway Island, Georgia - 101409BT metaG (spades assembly) | ecosystem: Environmental > Aquatic > Marine > Intertidal zone...
AGAGGAGAGAGGGAGAGGAGGAGAAGAGGAGAAGAGGAGAAGAGGAGAAGAGGAAGCGAGAGGGCAAGCAGAACGACCATGAGCAACCCCAATCGAGCCAGGGGCGGCCGAGCCGAGTTCAGCTGGGAAAAGGTTAAGGAGCAGGGCCACGGGGATCGGAGCCACTACCTGGGCGCCAGTATCCACGCGCGAAGCGACCTACGGGGTGGCAGCAACCCCTTGTGGTACGACGAGCGCGGCGCCGGGGCAGCAGGCACGAAGGGGGGTACGACGCTCAAGGACGAAATCAGCGAAGTGAAACGGCGCGAAGAAGAACTCATGCGCGCCGCGCTTGGCCTCCCGCCTCTCTCCGAAGGAGGAGGAGGTGGTGGCGGTCATGATGATGATGATGACCGGGACGCGCGGCGGCAAGCGCGGAAGGACAAGAAGGAGAGGAAGAAGAGAGAGGGTCGGGACAAGAAGGACAAGAAGGACAAGAAGGACAAGAGGGACAAGAGGGACAAGAGGGACAAGAGGGAAAGGAATACGAAGGAACCCAAAGGCGTCAGCAGCAGGCCAATTACAAAGTAGTCGGTAAAAACGCGCCCACCACTGCCCGCCCCTCGGCATTCAGTATATTAAACGTGCTCACCGCATTCTTCGTATCCAGCGCCTCCACGGCCACAAAACGATCCATCAACGCCCGCATCAGCGCCGGATCCACCTGCCGTATCCCCGCCCCGCACCCCAGCACCAGCAGGTCCGGGGGCGGACTGACAATGTCCAGCAGCGGAGCGAGCGACTCGATCGTCACGTCTCCGTACGATGCCGGGGCCCAACGCAGAAGCAAGTCCCGGTACGCAATCACGCTCCCTTCGACCCGAGTCTCGTGAACCAGAAAGCCGTCCGGAAGACAGGCGTGGACCTGGATGAGGTGCTTGGACGCCGGGATGAGGTTGAACGTATCCGTCGCCGACTCGACCGACTCGACCGACTCGACCGATTCGACCGATTCGACCGACGAAGACCCTTCGAGTCGGTCTCCGCGCTCTTCTTCCTTGCTCCCCGTTGGTCTCGTGGACGCAAACGCCGAGGGAATCCAAGACGAGGCGACGTGCCGACCGCCGCCGCCACTGCCACCGAATCGGTCCACGGCTAGATACTTCAGAAGCGACGTTACAGCCGACGACGACGCGACGAGGGCGTTTCGCGACACGCTCACGCTCTGCATCGTCGCGATCGTTTGAAAGGTTTTTTTCCGGTGTTCAGTGATGCAGCGCGCGATTGTACCCGGGGCATCTACAGGTCGGGCGGATCTGCCACTTGGCACCGCGAGGCGGCGAGGGAGGCGGGGAGGGAGGCGGCGAGGGAGGCGGGGAGCGCGCGCGAGCAGCCCACGCCTTCCTCACGTCTCAAGTCCGGCTGGGGCGTACCGTCACCGTACCGGGATCCTGACGCCGAACCTCATCCCGACACCCGGCACCACCCACTCGTCGTTATCGTCGGTATGGTCCACGTCGTCGTCCTCGCCCTCGTCCTCGTCCTACCCGCCGGGCCTGTCGCCGACAAACACGACGCACAAGGCAGCCGTACCACCCCTCCTCCGGCTCCTGGCCACGCTCCTCCGCCTTCCTCCGGAACTCCTCAAGCGCATCGTGGTCACCCTCATGATGCTGATGGCGACCCGCGTCGGCCATTATATCGCGCTGCCAGCCGTCGCCGCACAGACGGAGGTTTCGCTCACCTCCCTCGCCGGCTCCATCACCCAGACGGCCGCGAGCGAAATCCCCAATAATATCTACCTGCTGTCGATCACGCCGTACATGACGGCGTCGCTGACGTTGGCCGCGCTGCAGCTCGTGCCGGAGATTCGAAGGCACATCGAGTCGCTGCGGGAAGAGGGCAGGTCTGGGCGGGAGACCATCAACGGGTACCAGAACGTGTTGTTCGTGGTCAGTGCAGTCATCCAGAGCGTCTCGTACGCGTTCTATCAGCTTTCGTCGGAACTGACCGGCTCGTTCTGGGTCAAGATGAATACGGCCATCACGTTGATGGCCGGCGCGGTGCGTGGTTTGTGTGATCGTGTGATCGTGTGATCGTGTGATCGTGTGATCACAGACTACGACGACGGATACTCCGCTCTTACTACCCCCGCAACAACGCAGGTCATCTGCAAGTTTGCGGTCCAGAATATCGACCAGTTTGGGCTGGGCGACGGCACAGGGATCGTCATTGGCGGCGGGATTGCCCTGGCCTACGGCCGCTTCCTGCAAGACATCCTCGCCACGGTCTCCACCCACGGATTCCGCAACGTGTTCACGGGAACACCACTCGACTGCGCCGTCGCCGCAGCCACGCTCTTCGGCACGGTACTCGGCGTCGTCTCCGTGCAGGGGATGAGCCTCCGGCTCCCCCTCACGTTTTACTCGGCCAGAAAGACGAGCGGCGGCAGCGGCAGCGGCAGCGTTGGGGGAGACGTCAACCCGAGGGAGACGACATCCCAAGCAACCCAAGCAACTCACACCAACCCCGTCGTCAGCAGGCTCAACGCTGCCTCGACGTCGCTCTCGATGCAGTCCCTCTTCCCGCTCCGCCTGTCCCCCTCTGGCACCCGCCAACTGCTCTTCGCAAACTTCTGGGCGAGCCTCCTGGAACCCTTCCTCGGGCACCTCATCAACCTCCAACACCCCCTCAACTTTGCCCTCCTCGTGTTTCTCCTGGAGAGCCTCAACTTTGCCGACGCCACCCCCAAACAGATTGCCACCTTCCTCTCCCAGAACGACGCCGGCATCGTCGGCCTCAGCCCCGGCGTAGAGACCAAAACGTTCCTACAGAAGAAGAAACAACAGCTCAAGTTCATCAACGCCGCCTTCATCGCGAGCGTGTCCCTCCTCGCCCGCGTCGTCGACGTGGTCTGCGTGCGGCTGGTCGGGGTGGCCCCCGGCACCCTGAACGTGTTGCTGCTCGTCAGCACGGTATTCGGCGGGGCCCGTCAGGTGGAAGCGCTGGTCACGAGGGAAGCCGTGGAGGAAGCGCTGCGACGGAAGAACTTTGGCGAGCAAGCTGCCGAGCGGGTGCTCCGGGGTAGCTCGGTATAGGGTATTGGCGAGCCAAGACGCTTACATTGCCACGCTAAAGCTGCTCCCACACCCGCACCCGAGCTCCGCGTTGGGATTCTCCCGCACGATAAACTTGCTCTGGATCATATCGTCCTCGTAATCCACAGTGGAACCCTTGACAAACTCCAGACTCATCTCGTCACAATACAGCCGAACGCCGTCCACCTCCAGCACCGCATCGTCGGCCGTCTCCGTCTCCGTCTTTGGTTTCGTACCCTCGACCACAAACTCGTACTGGAAACCAGAACACCCGCCCCCACTCACCAACAACCGCAGTCCCACACTCGGATCCCCACGCTTCTCTTGGAGCTCTTTGATCTTGTTCACAGCCGCCGGCGTCAACGACAGGGATACCGATGATGATGACGGTGGTGGTGGCGATGATGGCGACGTCGACGTCGACGACGTCGGTGGCACGGCAGCGGCTGCTGTCGAGAACCTGGCCGTCGGCCCGGATCGCCACGGCCCACGCGCACGCCGTCGCTCTGCCATCCGGGCACTCGAGCACAGTTCCCGAGAGATCACGCCGTGCGCGGCATACGTGTTATCTGTGTCGTCGGTGTTATTGGTGTCGTCGCTGTAATGGGCGTGGCGACCGTGATACTGACGACGGGTCTGGGCAGCATCCCGCCCCTGGGTCCCCGGAGCCACAAACGTCGCGTTCTCGATAATCGAACACGCACGGAGTTGCGCGGTCAACGCCTCCAGTACGAGTCCACTGTGTCGTAGAGACACGCGCGAGGAGCTCATTCGGGCTACAAGTCGCGTTTTTTGTGTGGCTCTGCGCCAAAACTCCAACCGTCTCCGAATCCTCCGGAGAATGGGAGTCCCAATTCGAATGTCGACATCGTGTTGTTCTACTATTGCTGCGACATAACACCGTACCCACTCTACGATATCCACGCGCCGCGCGACAGCCAGACGTGCCTTATTCTGCCTGCAAGCGCGGATTCAATGAGACCGTTCTAAGTCCCGGGACTCGGTTCCTATGTCGAAAGACTCAGACACCTCGAGCCCGAGGTGCTCATCTGGGTCTGGGTCTGGGCCTGGGCCGGGCAACGGGCCCGCCCCGTTTCCCTCGCCCTCGCCCTCGCCCTTTGCCCAAGCCGCCCAAGCCGCGCGCGCTCCGGCAGCTCGGACGGGCGCGCAGCAGAGCAACAACAGCTACAACAGCAACAATACCAGCAACCCGAACGTATACACGTACGGTTCCTCGCAGCAGCCTCGTGCGCTGAAGCGGTCGGTGGCCAAGAATGAGCGTCACCGTTCTTCCTCGCGCCAACGCTTTGTGCTCCCCTCGGAACAGTCCCAGATCCCTTTTGAGCCGTCTCGGACGTCGGTCGTGTCGTTGGCGACGTATCAGCACATGGAAGATCCTCGGCGGTACCCGCGCGGGGATAAGAACGTGGTGGACAGGGTGATCACCTCGCTGTTTGGGCGGTTGGCGTCCAGTCGGTCTTCCTGGGTGCACTCGGCACGGAACAGGTCGCTGCTGGGGATTCCCATCATGCGGCCGGATAGCTTGATTGTGCACGCGTGGTCGGCTATCATCACGCTGGTGGACCTGTCTTACACGGCGTTTCTGGTGCCGCTGTCGATCGCGTTCGATTTGACGCGGGAGGGGACGTCGCTGTCGTGGCTGACGATCTCGGATATCTGCGGGACGACGTTTTACCTGGTGGATGTGGTTATGGAGTTTCATACCGGGTTTGTGGCTGCGTATGATATTCGGCGGCAGTTGGTCATGCGGCGGGGGTTTGTGGCGGAGAATTACGTGAGGCGGCGGGGATTCGTCGTGGACGTGATTTGCATTTCTGCGCTCGTGCCAGAGTTGGTCGGGGCGTTGGTTGAGAATGCGTCCGGGGACGTGTTTAAAATTCTGTTTTTCTTCCGGTTGCTGCGGTTGTTGCGGGTCGCCAGGTAGGTCTGCGGTCGTGTTGGCGTCGATGTCGTTGTCGTTGTCGATGCCGTTGTCTCACCGTCTCATCGTCTCATCGTCTCACCCACCCTCCGCACCCAGGCTGCTCGCGGGGAGCTCTGGGGTGCACTTTCTCGTGTCCCCGATATCGGGCCCGATCCTTCGCGTGATGAACACGGCCACCTTCTTTCTGATCAACGTGCTCTTCACGATGCTGGTCTTCATCAACCTGCTGGGCTGCATGTGGTGGTTTACTGCCGAGGTCGAGGGTCTGGAGGACTCCTGGGTCGCTTATGCCGGCGTGGCCTTCGACGTGGTCAACGCGTCGTCCGCGGCGCAGTACGTCACCAGCGTGTACTTTGCCATGACGGTCATCACGACCGTCGGGTTTGGGGACATAACGCCGCAGACGGTCGCCGAGATGCTGGTCGCGATGCTTTTCATGGGCATCGGCCTGTTCTACTTCGGTTACATCGTGTCGGCGGTGTCCAGCCTGGTCAACATGGTGAATCACCAGGCGCGCGGGACGCAGATTGTGCGGGAGAAGCTCGAGGAGATTGACGTGTGGGCGTCGGCGCGGCACATCCCGAGGAACCTCCGGCAGGAGGTGAAGACGTACTACTTGGAGGTGTGGGCGCCGCATTGCGGCGTGCGGTTGGACGACGCGGACAAGTTTCGGGAGCTGCCGGCGGCGCTGCGGGCAGAGCTCGTGTTGAGCCTGTCTGGGGAGGCGCTGCGGCGGAGTTACATGCTGTCGGCGTTAGACATGGATATGATGGAGTTCCTGGCGACGTTGGGGTTGCCGTTTCCGTTGATTGCCGGGCATGATTTGTACATGGAGGGCGCGCCGGCCGACAAGTTCTGGGTGCTGCAGGAGGGGGAGCTGACGGTCATGCGGGGGATCACCAAGATCGGGGTGATTGTCGGGCCGGCGGTGATCGGTCAGGCGGCCATTTTCAGCAAGCTGCTGGACGATTGCCAGAATCGGATGCATACGATGCGGGCGGCGGTCAACTGTACGCTGTGGGAGTTTGCCGCTGGGCCGTTTTCGCACATGCTGCGGTACCGGCCCAAGGTGCTCGTACGGCTGTGTCTGCGCTATCGCGACCATTTGATGCATCTGCAGCGGAAGTTCGGGAAACGGGCGCCGAGACGTGTTTATCGGATGATCGAGAGCCTCGGGACGATTGCATGGTGGGTATTCGTATTCGTAGTGTCGCTCGCTCGCCCGCCCCTCCTCGTTCTCACCCGTCCGCCCCTCCTCGTCCTCGTTCTCACCGCGCAGGGCGATCACGAACGACGAGCCGTTCACCGGGGCGGAGGGAAGGGAGTTTCACGTCCGGGACCCGGATGCGAGGGAGTCGTCGGCCGACGACGGGCTCCACGGGGACGACGCAGACCGAACCGACGGGGGCAGCCCGCTGCGGGAAGACAAACGCAGCTTTGCCTCCTTCAATGACTTTGACGACGAGCCGGAAACAACGTCGGTCATCATCGCCGCAGCACGCGAGTTTGCCGGCGACCCCGACTGGGACGACTGGGAAGTCGACCGCGGCTTCACCGACTTGTCCCCCCGACGCACGGAAGACTTCCAAGACCCCTCCGCCGCCTTCCCCGACCCAACTTTCGACCGCCTCGAAACAGGACTGGAAACAATGGACCCGCAACCCTCTGGCGTCATCGCATTCAACCCCAATCACCAACACAGCCAATACGACCTTTAATAATTTACATCCCCAGCACGTACTTACTCACCCGATGACTCAGCACCGCCCACGGCACCGCCCCCACCACCCCACTCCCACTCCCGTGCCCACTCAACACGCTCATCCACCGCCCCAACGGCCACACCCACCCCGGCTCCAGAAACAACACCACCCGCCTATTCGTATCCCCAACATCCACGGAACCCTTTGGACTCATCACGACCACAAACATCAGCCCCAAAAACAACACGCTCCGCAGCAACCCGGGCAGCCGCACCAACCAGTGCCCCTTGTTCACAGCCTGCACCCGCTGCAGCCGTTCAACCTCCTTCTCCAGCGCAATCGCCTTCCGATCCGCCTTGGCAGCTTGCGCAAACGTATCCGGCGATACCAGCTTCATGGCTTGCGCCCGCAGCGACGCAATATCGTGTTGCAGCAAGCTGAGCTTTTGGCGAATGTCCGGGACGTAGTACGCGAGGACGACGCGCTCGAGAAGGTTCAAGAAGACGGCAAAGAGGAGGATGGAGAGGGAGAAGTGGGTCGTGAGAGGAGAGACGTGAGAGGAGGGGGTGGCTGGGTGGTCGAGGGGGAGGTCTGACTGGTCGAACTGCGGCTCGACCAGCTGCGCATCTGGTTCGCCGGACATCTTGCTGGCGCCGCGACGCCTCGTTCGCTCGCTCGTTCGTTCGACCTTGGTCTCTGGTCTCTGGTCTCTGGTCTCTGGTCTCTGGTCTCTGATCTCTGGTCTCTGGTCTGGTACCCGAGATGAGAGATGAATCCAAAACGCGTTCGGAGTCTCGAGGGAAGCCGAAGAAGAAACGAACGGGAACGCGTTCGTCTTCAGAACAGAACACGCAAAGTAGCAATTGTAGTACACCTCGGACGTCATATAGAGCAGCCGGTATAGTATGGCGAGTGTTCTGCAACCCGACGCACGTAGGTGCATCGTAGACCGCGCTGTCTCCGCCTGCGTCTCGAGATGCCCGTTCCTGAAAGGGCTCGACCCGACGAGCGCGAGGGAACTCGTGGTCGACCCTGCCGGTTGTCTGAGCGCGTCGACGGGGAGAAGCAAGACCTTGGACAAACATGGGAGCCACGGGGGGCCCATCTTTGTGGAGGACGACCTCACTGCCATGCTGTCGAGCTTTCATGCTGTGCACGGCGCGGGGGGCGCGATCCCGCTGGTGGGCTCGGCGCGGGAATGTGCGGGGAGAAAGACGAAAGATACGGTTACGCCAACGGGCACGACACGTAGGGCACAGGCGAATCGGACGACGAAAAACTCTGACGACGTTTCCCCGCCCGCGCTCCCGATGGCCTCGATCAGTCTGTCGGGACCGTTCAACTTTCCGGACGGCATTATGAACATGCTGCGGAGTGCGCAGCGCAAGCAGCGGCCGAGGAGGGCGAGGAACACGAGCAACACGAGGAACACGAGAGGCGGCAGCAAAAGTCGGAATGCCGGGACCAAGCAATCGAACGCCAAAGCCGAGACGCACAAGCTCGATTCAGTTTCATCCTCGTCCGCCGACTCTGGGATCTCGCGGTATCTCTCGGGGTGCTCGTGTCCGCCGGCCATCGTGGCGATGCGGGCGGCGGTGGCAAACCTCAAGCCGGTGCGGCAGCTTCGGCCGTATGCGTTGCCGGTGCGTGCAATTGCGCTGGCTGGGGCCACGGTATCGTTGAACGTGCCGATGGGGATGCTGCGGAGTAAGACGAGGAAGTTTTCACCGGAATGGGTGGTGGTGGTGCACGCGATTATACCGTTTATTGCCGCGTTGAGGAAGGCGTGTCTGATGCCTCTGTGGGGGTTGGGGTTGACGGTGGCGGGGAGCATCGCGGGGCAGTATGCCGGGGAGGTGTTGGAGCGGAAACGGGTGAATGGGGAGATTCAGGTGGTGGAGCGGATCAAGGGGTGGCACCCGGATGGGCTTGTCCAGTGGTTGCTCAGCGAGTGACGACGTACATTGTTAGTTTACCGTTATAATTGGGCCTCTCTCTCTCCCTCTCTCTCTCTCTCTCCCTCTCCCTCCTCGAAGAAATGGGCTTGGAGGCCGCTGTACGTCGTGTGGGCGTTGGCGAGGCGGACCTGCGGCATGGCGCCAGAGATGCTCGCGAGGAGGGTTCTGCCCTGGCTCCATGCGTCGGCGTGCTCGGCGTGCATTCCGAGCGTTTTGTGGGCGTCGGCGACTTTTGCGTAGCTGGTGACGAGGTCGAGCGTGGCGGTGACGAGCATCTCCGTGGGACGGTTTTCGGCCGCTCGTTTCCGGGATTTTCGGACGTCGAGTGCGCGGGTGTAGAGGCCCAATGCGGTGTCGACGTCGCCAGCGCTGTGGTGTACCTCGCCGACTTTGTTCAGCACCGCGCTCAGCGCCCGTTGGTACTCGTCGTTGTCGCCGAGGTCGTCGGGGTCGCCGAGATGCGCAATGGCCTGCGAACGGAGGAACGAGCGCGTAGCGTGCGTGATCGAGTGATCGAGTGATCAAGTGATTGAGTGATCGAGTGGGGAGAGCGGGCGAAAAAGAAATGTATTGTATTCAAAAGCCGCACCAGGCCGTAACAGGTGCAGACCGACTCGTCATCGTATCCCAGGCTCCGGTTGAGGTCGCCGAGGACGCCATACAGGATGCCCAGTCGCTTCTCGAGGTGTTTCTGTTGGTGCTGATGTTGGGGGTCGCGGAGTGCGTCGAGATAGACGGCTCTGGCGCGAAAATACCACCGCCAGGCGGCCGTCTCGTTGCCGCCCATCGCAGACACCATGCCCGCCGTCATGTAGAACGTGGCCTTGGACGTCGTCGACTCGTCCGCGCGGCTCGACTCTTTCTTGAGCGCCGCGACGAGCTCGGCCGAGTCGTAGAGGTCGTAGAATGACACCGTGCCGGCGTGCGCAGCCAGGAAGCTCTCGAGCATTTCCTCGAGCTGGGCGTTTGGGGTCAACGAGCCCGGCCGGACCGTGGCGCCGCAGACGACGCAGCTCTCCGAGCGGACGCAGTCGCGGCAGAAGGTGTGGCCGCAGGGCGTCGTGTGCGGGAGGCAGAGGATGGACTTGCAGACGACGCAGTGCAACGACGAGAGGCGGGAGGTGGCGTTGTTCGAGGTGAAGCCCAGTGGGCACTGCGAGCGAGCGAGCGAAGCGTAGCGCGAGTGAGAATGAGCGTCAGCGTCAGCGTCAGCGTGAGAGCCAGGGCGTGCGAGCGAGTGCGACGGGTCCGAGTGCGTACTCTTGGCTTGGAGGTGGAGGCTTCGTTTTCGTCGTTGCGACGAAGTTTGACGGGACAGGTTGCCGTTTCAGGCGTGGGGTGGGTGCTTGTCTTGTCGCTATCGTTGTCGTTGTCTAGGAGGTAGGCGAACGGACACGTGTTGGGCTGAGCAAGTGTGTCGTTTCTGGCGGTCATCTGGACTGGAAAATTTGGAATGCGAAAATTCCTCGGGACGACGAGGCTCAGGGCAGCAGCTCGTCGTGTGCGCTATGGGTCGATTGTCATGTGAAATATGCTTGCGTGGTGCATACAGTAACGGTAAGTAAGAGACGAAACGAGACAGTTTTCGGTCTGTTGGACAGGCGTCCGGGACAAGGTGTCCCGAACCCGTCAAAACCCGACAATGGTGCCGTCCGCCAACCCCCTTGCCTCCGCCTCCGTGCTCTCCCTACCAAGGATCTCGTTCCTGTGCGGAAACCGTCCCCACCGTTCGACAATCTCGCAATGACTCTTCGCATACCCCGTCATCCCGACCAAAAACTCGGCCGCCGCCTTGCCCTCCTCCCCCTCTGGCACCGCCCCTCGTATCCGCTCTACCCACGCGACACACGCCCGCTGATCCTCCACCTCCTCGCTATGCATCAGCGGCAACAACGTGAACAGCTTGAACGTCAGCGGAAACCTGTCCATAAACGCCTTCTCGTCCGCGAGCACCGACTTGGCCAACGGCAGCACGATCGAGTCCCAACGGTACATATCCTTCGACCCTCGATATATATTCCTCGACATCTGATCCCCGAGAATAATCGCCGCGACCGTATCGTCCACCGTGCCAGATGCGGCCACCGCCGCGATGATCTCCGGCAGCCTGTCGACCTCTGCGCCGAACCTCGTCTTGATCTCCATGTCCGTCTCGTCGCTCTTCCCGAACCACTTGCTTTGGTTCGACGGCGTCGTGCATGGATCCCAGAGCCGTCGGAATTGCGCGCCATCCCCGCCCAGCCAGTAGGTCAAGACAGACTCGGTCGTGGGCAGAGCTGCCGACGTGGCAGCTCTGCCCGAGGATCCACTTCTGGACGTGGAGAGGCAGTTCCCCATGGTCCGACTCGCAGGTGTCGCGAGATTGTAATTCAAGGTATGGACTGCCGAACGCGTCACGAATCTGTTCATTTCGGTCTGGGAGGGAGAAAGAGGGTTCAGTGGCGACTGATAAAAACACTACTAGGGCCTGTTCACGACTCCCCTCAGCTCCACCCGGCGCGTAGCCTCGCCAGTGACCACTGCGAAGAGCGGGCTGAGCGCGCGCGATACAACGATGACAACGATGACCACGATGACCACGTTGACCACCCCCATCCGCATCCTCGCGCTCCATTCCTTTCGCACCAACCGCGCCATACTCGAAAAACAGCTCGTGCTCGCCGGTTGGCACCATCTGCTCCTCAGAGACTCGTCCGCCTCGTTCACCTTTCTCGATGCCCCCCACCTCGCCTCGGGCCCCATCCCAGACGACGTCAAGTCCATTCCCACCGACGACCCCTACCGGGAATGGTGGAACGCCAACAGAGACCCAGAGACCGACGCCTGGCATTACGACGGTTGCGACGTCACCCTCGATGCGCTCGAACACGAGTGGGAACGCACCGGACCGTACGACGTCATCCTGGGCTTCAGCCAAGGCGCGGCCGTCGCCGCCCTGTTCTCTGGCGTGCTCGCAAGCAAGGGCAAGACGATGCCCAAGTGTATCATTTGCATCAGCGGTATTCGGGTACGAGACCCGCGGTTTGACGCCGTGTACGACGGGATCAGGGACCTGCCGAGCTTTCACGTGTACGGACTGCGTGACCCCGTCAAGGTGATGACAAACCGTCTGGTAGCAAGTTTTGCCGCGCCTGAGGTGGTGCAGCACGAGCGGGGGCACGTCGTGCCGAGGCTGGGGGCGCAGGAGGCGGAGAAGCTGGTGGGGTTCTTGCGGAGGTGGTGCGGCGGAGAGAGTCGGTTGTGATGATGTCGGCCAGATTTCACGAGGGGGCACGTCGCGCCGAGGCTGGGGGCCCAGGGGGCGGAGAAGCTGGTGGGGTTCTTGCGGAGGTGGTGCGCACGTATCTGTACCTGCGCGTATGGTATAGGGTATAGGGTATAGGGCAACGCGTTGATGAAGGCCACCGCGTTGATCGACTAACACGTTCGCGATTTTCTCCGCTGTAAAACCGCGCTGCCTCCGTCGTTGGGCATATCATACACGCACGTGCAAATACGTGCGCACTTGACAGGTCGACATTTCGACACTTCGGGCTGCTGATGTGCAGCACGGAGGGCATAGGTACCGTTACATTACAGTGGAAGTCGGCCGACACCGCGGT
>Ga0181573_10004250_pt1 | contig 12279 bp, 8 predicted proteins | sample 101ome_25_FD_148643 | JGI IMG/M metagenome (GOLD analysis project Ga0181573, IMG submission 148643) | Coastal salt marsh microbial communities from the Groves Creek Marsh, Skidaway Island, Georgia - 101409BT metaG (spades assembly) | ecosystem: Environmental > Aquatic > Marine > Intertidal zone...
TCGCCGCGATACGCGCCCACCTCCACGAGCAGCTCCCCCTCGATGCTCTCCAGCCCTCCTTCGCCCCCGCTCGTCTCGCGCGCTTCTCATTCGTTCCCCTTCCGCCGGCGCTTCCTCCCCCCCGCCGCGCGCGTCCTCGGCTCCGCGGGTCGTTTCGCCCGCGCCGGGTCCTTCGCCGCCGCGGGCGGTTTGGACGCCTTCGCGACGGTTCCCCCGCCGTCGTCCCCGCCACCGTCCGATGATGAGGAGGAGTCCGATGAGGAGGAGGAGTCCGAGGAGGAGGAGTCTGAGGACGACGCGGACGCGTCCGAGCCCGAGTCCGAGTCCGAGTCCGAGTCCGAGCCCAAGCCCGAGCCGTCCCTCTCGTCTCCGTCGCTCCCGTCCTCCTCGTCGTCCTCGTCCAGGAAGAAGTCGTCCTTCTCCTCGCGCTTCCCTCCCTTCTCCGCGGCGCCGATGTCGGCGTACGCGGCGGCCGCCGCCTCGCCGCCCTCGTTCGCCTCCGCGAGGGCGGCGTCCGCGACCATGTTCTCCTTGATTTTCTGGCGCAGTTTCTCGCGTTTGCGCTCGAGGTACTCCGCGTCGCCCTCCTGCTTGATGATGGACACGTACTTGTACCCCTTCGGGAAGTTCTGGACGTAGTGCAGATCGTCTCGCAGCTTCCGGAGCTCCGCTTCGACGGCTTCGGAGCGCTCGCCCTCGGGGTGGTCCCTCTCCAGCTTCTCCATCGCGCGCGTGAGCTTGACGCGCTCGAAGAACTTCACCTTGTGGTACCGCACCGCCATCTTGCGCTCGCGCTCGACCTGCTTGTTCTCCTCCGCCACGCCCGTGAGCGCCTCGAGCTCGCGCATCTTCTCCAGGCGCAGCTTCTCGGGCAGGCCCTCGCGCGACAACAAGCGCTGGATCGAGCGCATCTGGTTCTTCGTCGACTTCTTCTTCTGCCCCGGACCGCCGCGGCCGCGGCCGCCGCGACCGCGGCCGCCGCCGCGACCCCTGCTGCCGGCTCGGCCCCCGCCACCGCCGCCGCCGCCAAACGCGTTGGGGCCCATGGCGAACGACCGACGACCAAGCGCGCGCCCGTCGCGCGCCTCGCCGAAGGAGCGAACGCCGCCGCTCCCGAGAGCGCCGCGCTTCGGATCGAACGCCGGGCTCGCGCGAGAATCGACCACGAGCGGCGCGCGGAAGGCCGAGCGTGCCCTCCGAGCGCGGACGCGCGGTGCGCGTGTTCCTGAAACTCGTTTCCGCGCGCCGAGAGGTCCGTCGAGTCCGCCGGCTCGCTCGTCTGCGACACGCTTTTCTGCAAAATACGTATAAGTAACAGTTCGTCGTTCGGACGGTGGGAGATCCTCGCCATAATTAGGGTGAGCTAAAATGCGTTATGTACATCGAAGTGCGGCGAGTGACTAGCTAGCTGGATTAGCTCATAATTATCGCACTGTCCCAAAACATTTGTAGACCCTCAAATCCTGGTTGGCGAAAAAGTCCCGCACCTCTTATCCCACCAGTCTCCATGGAAGTTTCTATTTACCCTAAACCCTTCGGCATGCGGCGGGCGACACCGCGCCGCGCGTGCACCACGATCACTCGAGTCGGTGGTCGAGCGTGCGCGCGCAAGGCACGAGGGTGGCTTCGAGAGACTCTCGCGGCGGTATCGCGCTCCACCGGATCTCTCGCCTCGGGACGTCGGCCCTCCGAGGCGGTTTCCCCCGAAAACCTTGACTGCCCGCCCGTCCTCCCGCGGGGTCGAGATGGGGGGCGTGCAGAAGCGCGACTCGTTCCTGCGCGCCCACGAGGACTTCGGCAAGATCGCGAGCGCGGTCGGGGAGGTGGATGATTACGTGTTGCAGGAGTTCCTGACCGACGCCGCCGGCGCGGGCATCATCGCGGGCGACTTCTCCCCGTCCCGCCCGGTGGCGGAGGGCGCGCCCGAGACGTTCCCCACCGACGCCGATTTCGGTCCGGAATTTATGGCGGCGATGAACGCGGGTCCGTCCTTTCCCGCCTTCGACCCGATGCGGGGCACGAGCGCCTCCGTCGATCCTCCCGCGATGCCCCTCGGCGGGTTCGTGCCCGGTGTCTCCGCCCCGCGCGCGGGCGGCGACGCCGCCGCCGCCGCCGCCAAGGCGCGTCGCCGCTCGTCGACGTCCAAGTCGAGGCGCGCCAGCCGCGCCTCGGACTCGGGCGCGGACGAGAGCGTGGACGCGGAGACCCGACGCAAGCGGCAGCGCGAGGCGAACCTCCAGGCGCAGCGGCGGTGCCGCGAGCGGAACCGCAACCGCGTCACGAACCTGGAGCAGGAGGTGGAGGAGCTTCGCGCGAAGCTCGAGGAGGCGGCGGAGGAGAAGACGCGGATGCAGATGGCGCTCCAGCAGAGCTTGCAGGGCCTGGAGGCGTGTCAGAATCGATGGATCAACATCGATAAGGAGCGCTCGGACATGCGCGAGGAGAAAGACTTGGCGACGCAGAAGCTCACGGAGACGCTGGAAGCGCTCCGCAATTGCGCGCTGCAGAATAACATGCTCCAGTCGGCGCTCGAGGCGCGACCGAGCGAGCCGCCCGGAGGCGCGCCGCGCGCCGCGCTTCCGCCGCCGAACGGCTCGTCGGACGACGAAGCTGTGACCGGCGTCGACGACGACGACTGCAAACCGTGCGCGGCGCTCCTGGAGCAGATCACGGCCGCGATGGACGGCTCCTTGGCGGTGAAGCGCGAGCCCGGCGCCGAGGCGCGAGCCCGGGCCGAGACGCGACGGGGGAGCCCGATGACGGCGATGGCGAGGACGATCCGCCGCCTGAGCACGAACGGCGCGGAGGACAACACGTCCCTCCCCCTGCACGAGGACGCCGCGAAGCTCATCGCCCTGAGCGAGAACGACAGCGGCGCGAACGTGGACGACCTCAAGCGTCTCGCGATCCGTCTGACGAAACAGTTCAAGACGTACCTCGTCGACGGGAACGCGTGCAGCTCGGTGAACATCTTCGGAAACGTGGGGGGCGCCGCCGCGGAAGCGCCGAAAGGGCCGGGGCAGACGCGGAGCGTCTTCGCGAAGGCGCAGTTGATCGCGAAGACGCTCGATCTCTCCGTCACGCAGCGGGCGTCGCTGGTGAAGAGCTGGAAGACGCACGCGGCGCGTCTGAACACGCTGTTCGAGCGGCGCAAGAAGCTCACCGCGGATGCGCTCGTTCTGCAGGGCTCCTCGCCCATGGCCACGCTCGTGGACTACCTGTCCATCGGAAACGGCACGCTCTCGGGCGTATACAGCAAGGACGAGCTGCTGGAGCAGGGCGGGAAGATGACGCTGACCACGTTCGCGCAGCACGCGTGTCGACTCCAGGGCGTCATCGGCGAGCTCCGGGAAAACATCGGGGCGGAGCAGATGCAAAACTTTGTCCTCGCGGCGGAGATCGTCGGGGACGTGCTAAAACCTCTGCAGACGTGCAAAATCTGCGCGAACTGGGGGCCGGGGTGCCCAGACATGCTCGCCATCTCGAGGGCGATCGTTGTCAGCACGTTAGAGCTCATGCCCGAACTCGGCCAGCCCGAACTCGGCCAGCCCGAACTCGGCGCGGCGGATTCGGCGTGAGTCGGATCGCGATCGGCGGTGACCGAAGGAGTGATGAGTAAAATCCATCAGGAGGAGGGGGAGCGACGAGGCTTACGGCCTCGTCCGTATCGATAGAAAGTAAGAAAAGTACAAGTGATATGACAAGAAAGGTAAAATAGGAGATGAGGTGTTTCGTTTTCTTCGGTGTGGTATGATACAGCACTACTATTACGCGCGTGCGATGTAAAGTACATGAACGCCGTGGTCGTCGCGACGGCGCGAGCGATCTTCCCGGCGTTCTTTCGTCTCTTCACGGGGCCGCCGGGTATCTTTGCACGATATCTTCGGTCCCCCGCCACCATTCACCTTCGTTTCGGTCTCGATCACGCGCTGGGCGCGACGGAGCCCGCCTTCGCCGTCGCCGACCTTCCCCTCGGCGACGCGTTCATCTCCGCGTGAAGCTTTCGCGCCACCTCGTCGTCCGTCGGTTTCGGCTTCGCGGCGGCGTCCTCCGACGGATTGGGCGGCGCGTCTCCGCCGTCTCGGGCGGCGCGCTCACGCTCCGCAGCCTCCGCCTTCGCCTCGGCCTCCTCCGCCACCCTCGCGAGCTCGATCGCCTCTTCCGCCGCGACCTTCGCGGACGCCGCCTTTTCGACGGCGACGCGTCGCGCCGCGGCGGCTTCCGCGCCCTTGGCGCGCGCCTCCGCCTTGGCCTCGGCGGCGGCGGCAACCGCCGCGGGGGGCAGCTCGCCGGCGGCGAGGGCCGCCCTCGCGCGCGCCTCGCGCACGCGATCCGACTCGGGGAGAAGACAGACGCGGGAGGACGGCTTGCGGTTGGCGTACATCTTCTTGTACCGCGCGAACAGCGCCGCCGCGTCCTCGTCGTTCTCCCCTCCTCCCGACGAGGAGGTGGACCGCTTCTTCGCGGTTCTCGAGGTTGGGTCGCTCGAGGTGGTGGACGACGGCGCGTGGGACATCATCTGCGCGGCGAGGCGCTTGCGCGGGGGAAGATGCTGCAGCGCGTTATCCACCTTGGCGTTATCGTCGATGGACGAGCCCGTGGTCGTGGTCATGTTCGTTGTCTGCGGCGCGGGGGGTCCTGAGCCCCGTCGGTCGTTCCCGCGAGATTTCAAGATCGAAGGCGCGGGGGTGCGTCGGATAGTGAAACACCGCGCGGACGTCGACGCGGCCGCCCTCACGAGACGTGCGACGCGAACTCCTTCCCGAAAGCTGCGACGCGTACTCCCCCGTCGAGACGTGTTCGGTGTCGCGCGGACTCCCAATCCGACCCGTGCGAGGTGCGCCGCGCCACTGCCAGGGGGGTGCACGACGGGGGGGACGACGTGGAGGATCTGGCGCGAATCCCCAATCCGCGGGAAATTTCAGATTTTATTCCGTGGCGCGCCCAGTAAGCCAGTGGACAGTGAGATGATGACTGGATACACATACATCTGATAATTCAAAGCACGCAATGATCTGTAGTCATAAAATTATGAAATCGGACGGCAAAAACGGATTATAGATTAGCAATCTTGGCCGCCGGCTACTCAATTTGTGAATGGCTCGCGGAAACGCGAGATCGAAAATGCGGCTACGAAAGTAGTCATCACAGGTTTATCACTAACTCCTTGTACGGAAATACTCGTAAGGAGCGCCAATGGTTTAGTGGTAAAATAGCTGGTTCCCATTCAGCTGCCCCGGGTTCGATTCCCGGTTGGCGCAAATCATTTCTTTTTTTACCTTCGTAGTCTTTTTGCCTCCGGGACGTCGCGGACGACGTCCTCCAGATCACTCCGCGTCTCGATGCCTTCGCTCTCCCCCCACGAGAGCGACGGCGAAGCGTCCTCATCTGAGGAGGAGGACGAGATCCTTCGGGTCATTCGCGACAAGATCCGGACGGACGAAGCCTCGGCGCGGTCTCGCGCGGAGTCCCCACGCGCGTCGTCGTTCAGAGCGCATCTTCCTCATCAGACCGCCGCGGCGAGCGCGACGGCGGTCGTGCGCCGCCCGGTGGTGGTCCCCCCTCGTCCGATCGCGAGGTTCAGCGGGGGCGCTCGCGGCGGGACCGCGTCCACCCACCCGCCGCGGCGTCCCCTCCCCGTCTTGCGCGGCGGCGCGCCCGCGTCGGAGCGCGGACGCGGGGTGCCTTCGCCTTCGCCTTCGTCGTTCGCGCGAGACGGCACCGCGGCGTCGGCACTCGCCGACCTCGAGACTCTGCTCGCGGACGAGTCGCGTTTCCGAGCGCCCTCGCCCCCGCCTCCACCCGAGTGGGAGGCGGCGGCCTCGCGCGCGTCGCGAGACGCCGCCGCCGCGGACCGAGACGGCGTCGACCTGCGCCGACGCATAGACAGGGCTAAAACGGACGTGCGCGCCTTGGCGGATGCCTCGGACGCGCTGCGACAGATCGAGGAGATGTCGGCGGAACTGGGCGATCGCACCGCGAGCTTCGGCAGGGAACTCGCCGAGGTGGCGGAGATACACGGCGTGACGCTGTCGTAGAGAGGGACGACGACGGGCACTGGCGACGGACGGGAGGAGGGCGGGCCTCGAGTCCGTTCGCGGAGCCGGGGGAAAAAGTAGAACGTTTTCACATAGGATATCATAATAGGATAGCATCGTAGGTGTGGAGAAGGAGTCGGGCTCGTCTCGAGAGTCGCGGCGGGTCGCGCCGCGCTCGTGTGCTCCTTCATCGCGTCGCTCGCGACGTCACTCGGCGCGCTTCTTGCCCCCCTTCGTCGGGAGCACGAACGGGTTGCTCGGCAGACCCAGACACCCCGTGATTTGGCTCGCGAGCGACGTGAACGTGCTCGCGTACTCCCAGAGCGCGCCCAGGACCAACGACGTCCCCGCGGCGGCGAGGCCGCGTTCGCTCCACCCCAGCTCCCCCCCCGCGGCGGCCGGCACCAAGGTCGCCCCCGCGACGTACGCGCTCAGGTATATGCTAGACAGCGGGTTGAAGTTCGGATCGGACACGCGCAGGTGCATCAGCCGCACCATCGTCTCCCCGAACGCCACGGTGGTCACCGCGTGGCACAGGGGGAAGTTCCCGCAGCACGCCACCGCGGCGGTGAGGACGAGCTCGAAGCTCAACACGCGGAGGTAGATGATCGCGGGACCGCGCTCGGCGTACGCGGGGAGGTGCGGCGAGGGCGGGCCCCGAAGCGCGTCCGAGGTGGACTTGAACCTCGCGAACGCGCCGCCGCCGGCGCAGAAGCCGACGAGGGCGAGACCCAGGGGAACGCCGCCGCTCGACGCCCCCGAGCCGCCGCCGCCGTCACCCGAGAACAACACCGCGCTCAGGTCGAGCGGGTACCGCCACACGGCGGCGCCTCCGGAGGCGTTCCAGAGGAGGACGAGCTGCGTGACGATCTGAAGCTCCTGGGCGTCGAGGCGCGAGACGGGAAGGCGACCGGTGTACGTCGCCGTCACGGAGTCCAACAAAAACGCGCAACGGCTGTAGGCGATGAGGGCGACCGCGGGCCACCGGCCCGCGCCGGAGAAGCCACGGTCCCACCCCACGCCGAACGCGTCGCATATGAAGACGCCGTACACGCACGCGGCGATCGCGTCCGCGCCGTGGTCGATGACCTCGCCGAGGGGAGAGCCGCTGTTCGTGCGGCGCGCCTGTTTCCCGTCCATCCCGTCCATGGTCTGATACACGAACAAGCACGCCGCGCACGCGACGTACACCCACGGAGGCGCCGCGCCGTCGAGGCCGGGACTGTGCACGAGAAGCAGCACGTACGCGGCGACGGCGTGTATCAGACCCACGAGGGTCAGGAGGTTAGGGGCGACCCATCGAGGGACGAGATTGGTCACCGCCGACTCCCAGAAGCGATGGAGAAAGAGGGATTCCAGGAGCGTGTCTCGAGGGGAAGTGTACTTGTAAGAGCGAACCTGCGCGCACCGCGCCGCGCTCGCGCGAGCGTGCGGACGTCCGGGGTTCGATCGCGCGCAACACGCCGAGACGGTCATGCGAAGTCGCGAGGAAGAACGCCCCGCGAGAGGCGCCCGGGTTGGATGAGAGGGGGAGGAAACGGCCAAGCGAAGAAAACGAGGAGTGGTCGGCGGGGAAGTGCCAGTTTCATTTCAGCTGATGAGCCCTCGGATTTCAAACTTGGCACCCCACCGAGGGAGGGGTCTTTTCCGGCACGTACGCACCACCGCCTCACTTCGTCACGCGCGACCGAGTGCGCGTGCCGTCGATCCGTGCGGCGGCGCCCGGCGCCCGCACGCGCCCGCTCGCGTCCGCTCCGCGCCGGCGCTCTCGTCGCGCCGTTCGACGGCTCGACTCCGCCAGATCTCTCACTTTCCAAGATGGGCAAGTCGGAGAAGCGCAAGGCGCCCGAGCCCGATACCGTGCTCGAGCACGGCAACGGCACGATCCTGAAGGTGAGAGTGACCAACTTCATGTGCCACCAGCACCTCGAGGTGGAGCTCGGCCCGCGCATCAACTTCATCGTCGGCGAGAACGGCTCCGGTAAGTCCGCTGTGCTCACCGCGCTCATGGTGTGCCTCGGCACGAAGAAGGGCGCGAAGGAGAGGAGCGACAAGGGCTTGAAGGGCTTCATCCGCGAGGGCTCGAACTTCGCCAAGGTGGAGGTGAGCATCCGAAACGTCGGCAACGACGCGTTCGAGCCCCAGATGAACCACGGCGACGTGATCACCGTGGAGAGGACGATCAGCGCCAGCGGCTCGGGTTCTTTCAAGATCCGCAACAAGGCGGGCAAGGAAATCGGGAGCTCCCGCGAGATGCTGCTGCGCATGATGGACCACTTCAACATCGACGTCGACAACCCGATCGTGGTGATGACCCAGGACTCGTCGCGACAGTTCCTGCACAGCGGCAAGGACACGGACAAGTACAAGTTCTTCGTCAAGGCGACGCTGCTGGAGGACATCCAGGTCAAGCTGCAGTGGATCAAGGAGCAGGTGAAAGAGATGGACGCGCTCATCGAGGCGAAGGAACAGGAGCTTCCCACGCTGCAGACGAACGTGGAAAACCTCGAGAAGGAGGCGGAGAGCTTTCAGAAGATGGAAGAGTTCGTCAAGGAGCAAGAGCAGTGGCGCAACCGCCTCGCGTGGTCCGAGGTGTACAAAGTCGAGAAGGACATGGCGGAGCTGGAGGTTGAGTTGGACAGCTATCGCGGGACGCACACCACCGAGCTGGCGCAACAGAGGAGGAAGACGGAGGAGCAGCTGGAGCAGAGCAAGACGAACCTCGCCGAGGTCAAGGCGAGGCTGACCGAGTGCACCGAGAAAACCAGCCAGGCGAAGAACGACCTGGAGGCGGCGAAGGCGAAGCGCGCGCAGCTCGCGGGCCAGGCGAAGCGAGAAGACACGAGCATCCTCAGCCACAACAACGAGATCCGGTCGATGGAGCAGGAGAAGGAGATGCTCGAGAAGGAGCTCGAAGAGAGCCGCGCTCTCATGCAGCAGCAGTCACAGGCGCAGGACATCTCGTTGCAGCGCGCCGTCGACGCGGCGAGGGAACACCGAGACAAGCTCAAACGCGAGATGGACGCCGCGGTCGCGAACGCCCATGAGCTCCCTCGCAAGAAGCGAGACGCCGAGGGCGAGAAGATGCGCGCCGAGTCGGCGATTCGCGAGGCGGACCAGAACTTCCGGAACTGCGAGAACAGCCTGAAGGAGGCGAGGAACGAGAGAGGAGGCATCCTGGTGAAGTTCGGACAGAACATGCCCAAGCTCGCGGAGGCGCTCAAGAAACACGCGGCGCAGTTCGAGAAGCCGCCGCTCGGCCCGATCGGCGTGTACGTCAAGCTCAAGGACCAGAACTGGGCGAGGGCGGTGGAGCAGCACGTCGGACCGTCCCTCAATCACTTCCTAGTGAGCAGCATGAAGGACCGCTCGACCCTGGATCAGCTCATGCGCTCGTGCGGCGTGCCTCCGAACATCACCGTCGTCAACTACAACCGCGGGAAGTACACGATCGAGGAGCACAGGCTCCCGCCCAGTTCGTTGACGAAGATGCTGGACGTCCTCGAGTTCGACAACCCGGTCGTGCACAATTTCATCATCGATCGCACGCAGGCGGAGCTCTCGATCCTCGTCCCCGACGAGGAACAGGCGAAGGATATCGTCAGGAACAAGCAGATGTACCCCAACGTCAAAGAGGCTTTCACCCTTGGCGATCGCATCATCAACCAGATGAAAGGGACGAACGTCGACCGCGGGTTCAAATTGGGACTCGTCCCGAGGTTGGCGGCGGACAAGAAACAGCTCGTGGCGCAGCTGACGGCGCAGATGCAGCAGGCGAAGAAAGATCAGGCGCTCGCGAGAGAGCAGCTGAAGGCCAAGGCCGCGGCGTGCGCGGCGCTCAACAAGCAGGAGAACGACGCGTATCGAAAGAAGACGGACGCGCAGGTTCGACTGAGAAAGGCGGAGGAGGACCTTGAGGAGGCAAACAGTGCCCTGGCGGAGCGCGCCGGCGGGGCGGCGACGAACGTGTTCGACCTGCAAGAGAACGTCGCCCGGATCGTGGAAAAACTCGAAGGGCCGCTCAAGGAAAAGTCGGAGCGGCTGCGCGAGACACTCGCGGCCGCGAAGGAGGCGCACGCGGTGGCGAACGACGAGGTGAACGCGCTGATGAAAGGAAACGAAGAGCTGACGCGCGAGAGCGACCAGATCGCAGAGACGTACGAAGCCGCGGTCAATGAGTGGAAGCAGGAGAAGGCAAACCTGGAGTGGTGGAAGAGCAAGGAGAAGGAGCTGGAGGAGCGCATCGCCGAGACGGAGTCATCTGTGGCCGGGTTGCGTCTCGTCATTGAGCACAACACGGAGGAGGCGTTGGCCGTGTGCACGCGTGAGACCGCGCGCTCGTACCTGGACGAGGATGAGGCGGAGAAGTCCCCCGAGGCTCTGAGGAAGGAGTACGACAGGGCGACGCGCCGCGTCGAGAACGAGTCCAAGCGCCATGCGCGGCCGCAGCACATCGTGCTCAAGGAGTTGAAGAACACGAAGGCGTCGTTCTCGCGCCTGCAGCGCACCCTGGAGAACTCTCGAGACCCGTGCAACAACCTGAGAAAGGGGCACAAGTTGCGGCAGAAGATGCTGAAGCTCAGTGCCGAGTCTGTGGAGAAGCAGACGAGCCACCGCTTCAACCACTACCTCTCCAAGAAGGGCGGCGCCGGCAAGGTCACCGTCGATTACAAGACTTCCGAGCTTCGCCTCAACGTCCAGCTGGCGGGGCAGGAAGGCAACAAAGTGAAGGACACCCGGTCTCTCTCCGGCGGCGAGCGCTCCTTCACGACGCTCTCACTCACGCTCAGCATCGGCGAGACCATCGAGAGCCCGTTCCGCGCCATGGACGAGTTCGACGTCTTCATGGATGCCGTGAACCGAAAGATCAGCATGGACGCGCTCATTCATTTCGCCCGCGATCCGCTCAACCTCGACAAGCAGTTCCTCTTCATCACCCCGCAGGATATCAGCGCGGTGGACGCCTCGGCGGTGGACATCAGGGTCCAGAAGATGAAAGCCGCGAGGCCGACTTGATCGAGGGACGGGACGCGGGGGGACGGGGGTAGACGAGCTGTGGGTTTGAATCGACGCGACAAACACATTCCAAACCAACGCCCTCTCCTTTTTCTCCCCGTCATCAGTCCTTCTTCTTCCCCCCTCCTCCCCCGTCCCCGTCCGGCTCGTCGTCTTCGTCGCTCTCCTCATCGACGATGTCCACCCCAAGCATGTCCTCCGCGGCGCGCCTGTTCCTCGCTTCTCTAAAGTATCCCAGCAGCCCGCGGACTTGCTTGAAGAGCCACCACGCCATGGCCAGGAAGAGTAACCCGAAGAGCCCTTCCTCCGTCTCGATCTTGAGGTAGTCCCCCTCCACCGGGTGCGTCGGCGTGATGATCTTGCGGGAGTACTGGTAATGCCGCGCCTCATGTATCTCCCCCCCGGACGAGGACGCATCACCGCTCATGATCCTCGCGACGTGCGAGCGCGCGCGCGCGGCGAAGTGCGCGGGGGAGGCACGCGCCACCGCGGGAGATTGAAAATTTGTGTTTGACGAGGGGGCGCAAGGCGCTTCGGACGAGCGTCTCAGTGTGACGCACACGCCGGGAGTTCCCCATGAGTAAACGCGCGCGCGAAGACGACGGCGAGCTCCTCGACGGCGAGCTCGACTACGCGGTGACGTTCTGCGCCGCGCAGCTTCGCTCGGGGCGGGAAGGTTTCGGTGCGCGTCGGCGCGCGACGGCAGGCGGATCTCTCCTCCCCCTCGACGATCCCCATCCCATCCGTGACTCACCACACCGCTGCGGCACCGACCTCGCAGGGCTCGACGAGGAAGACGTCGACGTGGAATTCGGGCCACAGGTACGCACGAGCGAGCCGCGCGCGGTTTACCATCCCTCGCGCGCCATCCACCCGCCGCCGTCTTCCCTCCGTTCGCGGTCGCAGAGGAGTGGGCACCCCGAGATCGTTCGGCGTCGTCCTCACCAGATCTTCCCTCTCCTCGCCCCGCCCCCCAATCCCCCCCGCCCCTTCTTTTGCAGTTCGACCGCACGCCCCACCCATCGGACGCGGGCATCGACGCGGCGTTCGAGCGCAAACGCGCGGGCGCGGCGCGCGTGTGGGACGCGCCGAAGTTTCGTCTCGCGGACGTCGCGGCGGCGAACGATCGGTTGACGCTTCGCGTCGGCTTGACGAGTTACCGCGAGCACGTCGGCACGTCCTCCTCCGCTCGCCCCCTCGACGAGCGCCGCGCTCTGCGCCGCGA
>Ga0181573_10004251_pt1 | contig 12276 bp, 7 predicted proteins | sample 101ome_25_FD_148643 | JGI IMG/M metagenome (GOLD analysis project Ga0181573, IMG submission 148643) | Coastal salt marsh microbial communities from the Groves Creek Marsh, Skidaway Island, Georgia - 101409BT metaG (spades assembly) | ecosystem: Environmental > Aquatic > Marine > Intertidal zone...
TAGGGAAGAAGGTGCGTGGTGTGTGTGTGTGGCGAAATCTTCTGGGATTTCGAATTGTGAAGAAATTTGAAATTTTGCTGGCCGAATGCGGTCCGTCCCGCCCGCTTCTGGGACTGTCCGCCCCGCGGATGCCGGTTCTGGACGATAGAAAGCGACGACGTGTCGACGTACTGGCGACGCGCTCGATCGTTCGACGCTCGACCTCACCACGCACGAACGATCGCGCTGTCTGTAGGAGGTGGGTTCGTCGTGGGCAACGACGACCTGGGGTACACGGATATCGGCGAGGAGGTCGATTGGATCGACGAAGACGCCCGTATGGCCGAGAAAAAGGCCAAAACCGACAAGAAGGCGGCTGGGAGGAAGGCCGGAGGGGCCAAGGGCACAGAGCCGGTGGCCGGGGCCAAGGAGCGTATGCAGAAGATGTTTCAGTCTGCTGCGGTGCGGGCCAAGGCTGGCGGTGCGAATGTGGTGAGGAAGCCCAAGGTGAACGCGGCAGAGACGGATGCCCTGTTGGACGACATCCTGGGGGACTTGGATACGCCGGGCGGGCAGAAGACGCCGAGGACGGCCGTGGCGGCGAGGACGCAGCCGCAGCGTGCGCCTGTGGCGTCGAGGATGAAGCCTGGGGTGCGTGTGGCGGTGGGGAGCGTTGCGAGGAGTGGGGGTGCGGCAAGGGCGTTCCAGACGCCCAAGACGACGACGTCAAAGCGGGTGCAGTTTGAGGACGGCGTGGTTGCTGGGAGGGACGCCGGGGACGGGGCGGATGGCGCGATGCTATTTGATGACGATGACGGCGGCGATTACAACTATGGGCCGTTGGACGACGAGCTGGCCGACTACGGAAAGGCCGAGCCTGTGGAGGCAGAGGCAGCGGCAGAGGAGGTGCCGATGGAGGTCGATGCCCCGGAGGCTGCCACGGCCATGACCACGGCCACGGCCAAGGTCGAGGTCGTCGATCCGATCGAGGCCGACGCTGACGCCGACGCCATCAACACTGGAAACGACAACGCAGGGCCGGCGGATGCCCCAGCGGTCGCGAGCGACTGGCAGGCGCTGTACGAGGATGACCTTGAGGATGCGCAGGAGGAGGAGGAGACGCCGTGGGTGGACGACGGGTCGCTGCAGCTCGACGGCGAGTCGAGGATGTCGATGTACCTGATTGACGCCCACGAGGAGGTGGCCAACTCTGGCACGGTGTACCTGTTTGGAAAGACGCCGGTCGGAGACGGTCAGTTCGCTTCGTGCTGTACGATCGTCAAGAACATCCAGAAGACGGTGTTTGTCGTGCCCAGGACGGCGGTGGACCTCCCCGCCGACCACCTGGAGACGGCGGCGGACGCCGAGGAGAAGAAGGAGCGGATGCTGGCGCTGCACGGTGCCTTTGCTGAGGTGAAGGCCGAGGTGACTGGTATCCTGAAGAAGATGGGCATCAACAAGATGACCATGAAGCCGGTGCCGCGCACGTATGCGTTTGAGGACCAGTCGGTGTCGCATGGCAGCCAGTGGGTCCTCAAGGTCAGGTTCCCGCAAGGGAAGGCGCTGCCGCTCACCATCTCGGGCAACAGCTTTGTCAAGATGTTCGGGACGACGCAGTCCAGCCTCGAGTCTTTGATGTTGAAGAGGAGGATCATGGGCCCCTCGTGGATCCACGTCACAAAGCCGACGAGGGTCGGCAAGGGATCCCAGGTGTCGTACTGCGACATCGAGGTGCAGGTCGAGGGACACAAGACGGTGATTGCTGCGCCGTCGGGATGGAAGCCGGCGCCGCCCATCTGCGTGGCCTCGCTGTCCATGAAGACGGTCGTCAACCCCGACACGGCCGCCAACGAGGTGGTCAGCGTGTCGGTGGTCTACATGCCCAAGGTCAACACGGACGGTCCGTTGCCGGTCTCCAAGAGAGATATCAGGCACTTCAGTGCGATTCGGAAGCTCACGGGCATGGGATACCCCGCCGGATTCGACGCCATGGCGAAGAAGGCCAACGACAGCGAGCTCGGCAAGCGGAACGGCGGCAACATCATCGCCCTCCAGCCAAACGAGCGCGCCCTCCTGACCGGGCTGGTGATGAAGCTGAAGGACCTCGATGTCGACGCGTTTGTCGGCCACAACTTTTCCGGCTTCGATCTGGACGTGCTCCTGCACCGCATGAAGGAGCTCAAGGTGCCACACTGGGCCTGCCTCGGGCGCCTCAAGAGGTCCAAGTTCCCCAACCTGGGCGGCGGGGGCCACTCGCACGGTGGCGGCGCCGGTGCTGGGGCACTTTCTGTTGTGGCCGGAAGGCTCATCTGCGACACCTACCTCGCCGCGAGGGAGCTCGTCAGGGAGGCCGAGTACTCGCTGACGGCCCTCAGCCGGAACCTGCTCGGGGAGATCAGGGCGGAAGTCAGCTCGTCCGACATCAAGTCAAAGTTCTTGTCGTCTGACAAGCTTGTTCAGATGATCCAGCACACGGAGAGCGACGCATGGCTCTCCATGAGGCTCGCGTCGTTCCTCGCCGTGCTCCCCCTCACCCGTCAGCTGGCCGAGCTCTCCGGGTCGCTCTGGAGCAAGGCGCTGCTGAACCAGAGGGCGCAGCGCATCGAGTACCTGCTGCTCCACGAGTTCCACAACAACAAGTTCATCCTGCCCGACAAGATGACCGCCAAGGAGAGGGCGGCCTCGGTCGAGGGGGCCGGCGGCAGCGGTACGTCCGCCAAGAAGGGCGGCAAGGGCCCCCAGTACGCCGGAGGACTCGTGCTCGAGCCCAAGAAGGGACTGTACGACCGGTATATCCTCCTCCTGGACTTCAACTCGCTGTACCCGTCAATAATCCAGGAGTACAACATCTGCTTCACCACCGTCGAGCGCCCGCCCGAGGGCGCCATGGCCAGGCTCCCGGACGCGAGCGGCGAGAAGGCGCCGCTCCCGAGGGTCATCGGAACGCTGGTCGACAGGCGCCGCCGTGTCAAGGAAATGATCAAGGGCGAGAGGGACAGCGTCAAGAAGGAGCAGCTGAACATCAGGCAGCAGGCCATCAAGCTGCTGGCCAACTCGATGTACGGATGCCTGGGTTTCTCCAACTCGAGGTTCTACGCCAAGCCCCTGGCCGAGCTCATCACGTCCCAAGGACGCGAGATTCTGCAGTCCACCGTCGAGCTCGTGCAGGGCAACATCGGCAGGACGGTCGTCTACGGAGACACGGACTCCATCATGGTCGACACGAGCACCGACCAGCTCGCCGACGTCATCGCCTTGGGCCACATCATCAAGAAGGAGGTCAACAAGAGGTACCGTCTCTTGGAGATTGAGATGGACGGCGTGTTCAAGCGCATGCTTCTGCTGAAGAAGAAGAAGTACGCCGCCGTCAAGGTGGAGCGCGGCCCGGACGGCAAGGACGTCGAGATCATCGAGGCCAAGGGACTCGACATGGTCCGTCGCGACTGGTGCCCGCTCGCGAAGCAGGCGTCCCAGTTCTGTTTGGATCAGATTCTGAGCGGCAAGCCGAGGGAGGAGGTGGTCGGGGCCATCCACGACCACCTGAGCACCCTGGGCGCCGCTGTCAGGGACGGCACCGTGCCTCTGGGCAGGTACGTCGTCACCAAGCAGCTGACAAAGAGACCCGAGGACTATCCCGACGCGAAGAACCAGCCGCACGTCCAGGTGGCCCTCAGGAGGAGGGCGGCCGGCAAGAGGGACGGGGTCATGCCGGGCGAGACCATCCCGTACATCATCTGCGTGGACGAGGAGGGCAAGGCCTCCCTCGCCGACAGGGCGAGGAGCCCCGAGGAGATCTCCGCATCCAACGGGGCGCTCAAGGTCGACGTCGACTACTACATTGCGCAGCAGGTCTTCCCCGTCATCTGTCGTCTGGTGGCGCCCATCGAGGGCACCGACGCCGCCCACATCGCCGAGAGCCTCGGCATGGACGGCACCAAGTACAAGGCGGGCGGCATGATGTCTTCCATCAATCCGGAGGAGGCGCTGGACATTGCGCTCGCCGGACTGGACGACGACGACCGCTTCAAGGAGTGCCCGAACCTCGAGCTCAAGACGCCGTCCGGCAAGAAGATCAAGTTTGACGGCGTCAGGGACCTGCTGAAGCTCGACGGCGACGCCAACGCCAAGGTCTTTGTTTCCGGAAGCGCGGGGAGCGCCGCCGACTCATCCGCGAAGGACGCCTCGGCGACTGTCACCGACAAGCCGCTGACCCCGGCCCAGGTGTCCAACCAGGTGCGCCTCCGCGCTCGCGCCAACATCAAGAAGTACTACGACGGCTGGCTCGTCAGCGACGACGAGATGCTCCCGTGCCGCACCAGGAACGTCTGTCTGAGGGACCTGCCCGACTCGATGCCGGGAACGGCCCCCTCGGACTTCAAGTGCTCGGGCACCATGCACCCCGAGGTGTCCGAAGCCCGCCTGTACACGGAACTCTCGTTCCTTCACAGGCTCTTCGACACCCAGGGCGCCATGAAGGACTTCAAGAAGGAGGCGAAGGAGGCCGCCGAGGCCAGGCTGCAGCCGGTCCGCGCCACGCTCGACTTCACCGCCGCCCAGGCCGCGCTCCTGATGAACAAGAGCGCCTACAGGTGGGTCGACCTCAAGACGGTCTTCTCCAACCTCCGGGTGATGAAGAAGCGCAGGCCCGCCGTCGTCGGCATGGCCAGATAGATTTAGCTGACATTGACATTGACCTCGTAGTAGTCGTGTGTGAAAGGATCTTCTCATTCCCTACACGTCTCGTGATTACGTCTTCTTTTTGAACGTCAGCCCATCACGCCATTCGCTCGTCCGGACGAGCGCGATCTCCTCGTCGGTCAGATTCATGTCCCAGTCCACCTTCCAGTCGTCGATATGCTCCATCGCCGCCTGGTGCGACACATACATGAGGTTGGTGCACGAAACGTTCATCGGGTTTCCGTCGATGATTCGAATGAAACTGCCCTGTTGCCACGTGTTCCACTTGTACAAGATCGACTTCGTCAGTTCGTCGCTCCAGGTACGTACGGGGGGGAGCTTACTCAGCGTCTCCGAGACGAACCCAGGACTGTCCAGGATCTTGTTATCCTTTTTGCTGAGCCCGTTCCGCACGTCCGTCACCCAGTCATCATCATATAAATGTGCGAGCGCTACCTGCAGACTAATAGACGACACAGCTCGGGTCGTCCTCAAACTCCGAGTCATGAACGAACCGGCGGAAGAACGTCGTGCCATCAGGAAGAGCCCTGGATTTCCACTTCCTCCAAATTGAGTCTTGTTGTACGGACGAGTCGGTTGTGAGTGCTCACTCGTGTGAGGTGGTGGTGAGCGAATGCGTCGTCATCGTTCTGATCCAGTCGTCGACGTACCAGCTGACATGGCTGTTGCCTTGTTCACAGGCTCGTCCACGGATACGGTTTCTATATACGAAGGAGAATATCCAGCTACACGAGCGTCCCGCGGACCTGCTGAACGCGAGAGAAAAAAGCGATTACTGATTTGAGAATGCGTGGGTCTTCGTTCTCCTTCCCAAACCCACCAATACAGTACGTGGGCGGCCGGCCCTCGACCCAAGCCCACCACGGCCAACACGCAACGTCCAAGACTCAAGCACCAGGGAAAACAGAGATACCAGGGAAACCCATTCCATCTGTCGAGGTGGGGAGCGGGAGCGGGAGACGCGGCGTCAAAGCAGAAGGACTCTCCCCAAGGACGGCGTGGATAACGACGACGCCGAATCAAGGGACGATACCAAATCGCCACTTGTCTTCACAGACAAGGGGCGGCGCAACGGAGGAAGGTCACTTACTGTTCGACGAACGCAGCCCATTGCAACGTTAAAGTGTCATGAACTTGATCAAGAAAGTAGTACGCCGCAGCTGGGCAAAAATAAGGAAGATATACCCCGTGCGGCCTCTCTTCGGATACCATACACCCATATGCAGCCATAGGATTGCGAACGCGGCCACGACCGTACGCCATTACGTCCCACGAGAGGGTGCAAATCAGACCGACCGGCATGCTGAACGGGAAGAAGGTCGTCCTCGGCATCGAGGGGAGCGCGAACAAGATTGGCGTGGGCATCGTCACAAGCGACGGAGCCATCCTGAGCAATCCCCGGCACACCTTCATCACGCCCCCCGGCGAAGGCTTCCTGCCCAGGGAGACGTCCGACCATCACCGGGAGTGGGCCGTCCCGCTGGTGAAGCAGGCGCTCGAGGAGGCCTCGCTGTCCAAGGATCAAGTCGATTGCGTGGCCTACACGAAAGGTCCGGGCATGGGAGGGCCGCTCGCGGTGTGCGCGCTCGTCGCCCGGATCATTTCCCTCTCGTGGAAGATCCCGATCGTCGGCGTGAACCACTGCGTGGGGCACATCGAAATGGGCCGGCTCGTCACCGGCGCGGAGAATCCCGTCGTCCTGTACGTCAGCGGTGGCAACACCCAAGTCATCGCCTACTCGAACAAGCGGTATCGCATCTTTGGCGAGACGATCGACGTGGCCGTCGGAAACTGTCTCGATAAGTTTGCGCGGGTGCTCAACCTGTCGAACGATCCGGCGCCGGGATATAACATCGAGCAGCTCGCCAAGAAGGGCAAGAAGTACATTCCCCTGCCCTACGTCGTCAAGGGCATGGACGTGAGCTTCTCCGGGATCCTCACCGCGGCAAAGGAGGCCGCCGAGACGGCGTCGCCCGAGGACATGTGTTTTTCTCTGCAGGAGACAATATTCGCGATGCTCGTGGAGATCACCGAGCGGGCCATGGCGCACATCGGGGCCCAGGATGTGCTCATCGTAGGCGGCGTCGGGTGCAACCTGCGGCTGCAGGAAATGATGGGGCAGATGGCTGCGGAACGGAACGGTCGGCTATATGCGACCGATGATCGGTATTGTATTGATAACGGTGCCATGATTGCGTGGCCCGGCTGGCTCTCGTGGAAGTGCGGGGTGGTGACGCCGATGGAGGAGACGTGGTGCACGCAGCGGTACCGGACCGACGAGATGCTCGTGCACTGGCGGGACGACTGACCGACTGTCAAACTCGATACTTGATACCGTTACGTGTTACGTGTTGATATTGAAAACGACGACGACTACACCCCACCGCCAACCGCCCGCCGCAGGTCCTCGGCGGCCTGTCCGCTCAGCTGGTGGACGGGGAAGCTCACGTCGAATTTTATTCTTAGATTGCCCTTCTGGCCGGGGTACTTGGCCTTGGGCATCCCCTCGCCAGCAATCACGCGCTCGCTGCCCGGCCGAATGACCTCGCGCAACGGCACCCGCAGCACCCGTCCGTCCAGGCTCTTCACTTCGATCTTATTCCCTTCCGTCAGGGCCTCCACCAGACTAATCCGCTTGGTCACGATCAAGTCATCGCCCTCCCGCGTGAACAGGGGATGCGGCTTCTGCGTCAGCACAAACACCAGGTCCTGCGCCGGCTGCCCCGGCAGCTCGTCCCCACGCCCCGCATACGTCAGCTTGGTCCCTTCCTTCCATCCAGCCTTCACCGGAATCTCCAACGTTTCCTCCACACGGCCCTTGTTCGCGACGGACCGCGTCACCTTCCGCCGCTTGGTCGTCCCCGTGTAGAGCTCCTCCAGCGTCAGGTTGAGCGGCACCTCCACCTTTTGCGGCTGCGACTGCTGCCGCCGGAACGAGCTGCGGCCTCCATGCATGCCGCCACCGAACATATCGTCGTGGCCGCCCATGCCGCCCATGCCGCCAAAGGGCATCCCGCCCATGCCGCCCATCCCGCCGCCGAATCCGCCACCGCCGCCGAACAAGTTCTCAAAGATGTGCCTCGCCATGTCGTCGTCCATTCCGTGGTACGAGCCGCCGCCCGGGAACCCACCACCCGCGCCGCGATTTGGAACCCCCTGCTTCAGTCCCTCCTCTCCATACGTGTCGTAGACCTCGCGTTTTTCGCTGTCACTGAGCACGTCGTAGGCCTCGCTAATCTCCTTGAACTTCTTCGTGGCCTCTTCCTGGTTGTTGGGATTCTTGTCCGGGTGCCACCTGGCGAAAAAAGGACGAGCGCAAGCGTGAGGGCGAGTCTGGGGCGAGGCACCAGGGGCGAATCCGAATACCTACTTCACGGCCAGCTTTCTGTAGGCCTTTTTGAGCTCTGCGTCTGTCGCATCCCGCGACACCTGGTGAACGAGCGACGAACAAAGCGACGAGTGAGACGTGGGACGAGCGCGTCCGGTGAGGTTGGCGACTGGGCACACACGTGTTCTTGCGGGTTCACGATACGTACGCCCAGAACTTGGTAGTAGTCCACGCCCATGGCTGCAGCTGCGTTGAGATCGTATTCGGTTCAAGGGAACGGTGCTGCGGTGCCGTAGCAGAGTCGCAGAGGCCGATTTCTTTTGGGGGGAATTCAAAAACTCCACACACGTCTGGCTTCGTCGTGCCCGAGTGCGCGAAGTATAGAAGGCTTCCTTGAATGTACGTGGCGACTTTCGAGAAGAAAAATTTGCCGCCCGGGGCGAGCTGCTTTGTGAGATGCCACCTCGGTGTCTCGAGAAGGTTCGCGAACCTCCCGATCGGGAAGAAGCCCGGGCGTTGGCCCAATCGGTCGATCACGTTGTCGGAGCCGTGCGCTTCTCATGCGGTCGCGATCGACCTTTGCGTGTGTAGTACACACGTAGTCCACGCGCAGTCCACGCATAGCCCACGGATCAATTCCCGCTCTCTGCTCGGCGGGCGCTCTGGCCGACCACCACGCCCGGGGCTCGGGGACTCGGGGGCCGGGGGCCGGGGCATCGTCGTCGTGTCGTGTCTGGTGGGCTCTTCCAAGCATCGATGCCTCGCGCGCCGGTGAGCCAACCTGAGTTTGCCTCGACTGGGCTGCGTTCACCAGGAAGACTCGTCGTCTTATCCGGGACATTCCAAGTTTTTTTCGACTACTGTAGTCACGCGCATTCCGGGCCCGATCGCCCGTACATACCTCTTTCACATACCACGCAACCACGCGCATTCCAACAAACCTCCCATTCACCTCTTCCCCTCCTCAACCTCCCCGTGGCTTTTTCGTGTCTGCATGGGTGCTCCCAACACAGCCCTGCAAACCGCCAAGGCGATGACGCAGCTGGGGCGGCCGCCGATCCCGCCGTCGAAGACGAGTACCACCGACTGGACGGCAGAGGAGGACCGCATTTTCGAAAACGGGCTCAACGAGTTCTGGGACTTTCACGATCGGCTCGAGCGGTGCTGCGAACTGCTGCCGACCAAGGAGATCAAGGACGTGGTTCAGCGGTTTCAGGAGCTCGGACAGGACTTGCGGGACATCGAGACGGGCCGATATTCCATGGCGTACCCGGCCGCGGTGCCGGCGGGGGAGACGCTGAGCGTCACGCAGCTGCAGAAGAAGGTCAAGTCGCAGGACACGGAGCGGCGGAAGGGCATCCCGTGGACCGAGGAGGAGCATCGTCTGTTCCTCATGGGTCTGGCAAAGTTCGGCAAGGGAGACTGGCGGAGTATTTCGAGGAACTTTGTCATCACGAGGACGCCGACACAGGTGGCGTCGCACGCCCAGAAGTACTTCATCCGGCTCAACTCCAACAACAGCAAGAAGGACAAGCGGCGAAGCTCTATTCACGATATCACGAGCGTGAGCGCGCCGGGGCCCGTCGGCGGGGTGGGCAAGCAGGCGGGCGGCAATGGCAACAAGCGCAAGTGATGCGCAGGCGCTTGGTCCACCGGAGGGATGAAAGAATCTATTCTTCACGGTTTAAGAGTTGATTGATACAAAAATGATGTTCAAGTTCGTCTGCTAGATACTCTCGTACTAGAAACAGTTGATCTTCTTCTTCTTTCGTCATCGGTGCTTCCCGCTCAACGGCTGCGGTCACGCATTTATCATTGTCATCATACGTTGGGTGGCCTCGTCATACGCTCGTCCAGATTCACTATGTCTGGACCGGGGAAACCTGATCGATAAGATCGACCTGGGGCGGGGCGAGCGCCAGCGACAGGCAAGCCGCGGCGCTGCCGACGGGACGCCGTGTCGCAGTCTCCGACTTTACCGTCCATTTCTTGGGGTTCAGGTACTTTTCCCTCAGCCGGCCCGTCTGCACTTTCAGGCTTACCGCCTTCCCGCTCTCCTTCATCGCCTTCCGCTCCAACAGGTTCTGCCTGATCATCTCGAAGAAGCAGAAGAAGATGGCCGAGTTGAGCCCGTTGCTGATAGAACGCGGCCCAACGCCCCGGAAGAAGGCCGACACGCCCTTGCCCTCGCCCACAATCGCCCTCGCGGCGCTGAAGAACGTCGGCCGGGAGCTCGCCGTGCACATCATCACCGTCTTGATGACGTCCAGCGGCGTCGTTGCAGCCGCGGCCGCCGCGCCCGCGAAACCTCCCATGGCCAGGTCCTCCGCAACCGACGCGGGCCGGTCGTTGTTCAGCTGCCCGTGCAGCTTGCGCAGGCTCTCGTACACTGCAAACTTGACGGCCATATCCGGCACGTCCTCTAGGATGGTGGGCACGAAGCCCGTGAACAGGCCCCTGACCCCGGCCGCCTTGACGATCGACTTGGCCGCGCTGAACACGTTGGGATACAGTCCCGCCTGCACCGACCGGATACACACGGCCAGCGGCACCTTCACCACGCTGCTTCCGAGTGCAGCCGCCGCGCCCGCCACGAACGCCATCGACCCATCGTTCAAGGTCGTCTTCTCCTTGAGGACCCGCTTTGTGCTCGAGTAGAAGGCAAAGTACGTCCCGATGATGATCCCGGCCCCCGACGCGGCCCCGGCCACGCCCTTGTACAGGCTCCTGAACTCGTGCATACCCCGAGCCATTTTAATCCCCATCCGCTTCATTGTTCCCGGCCCCGACAACGATACCCCCTTTCTGAAATTCCGAGGCCCCGCCTGCATACGGACCTTGAGCGTGTCCAGCGGGTGTATTGTGCCCTGAGACGCCGCACGCGCCACGGCTCCCGCCACGACGTCGTGCACGGGCTTCGTATCCGTCTTCGCGGGCGGCGCCGCTGGTGCGGCCGTCTTGTTGCCCTTCTCCATCAGTGTCCCGTCTGTGAACTTCCCGGGCTGGATGAAGACCCTGCGAAGCGCGAGGGTGATTGCCGTGCCGGTCGCCGCGGTGACAAATCCCTGCGCGCGTGACGTGGAGGGGGAGGGGGGGAGGAGTCGAGTGAGCGGGCGGGCGAGCGGGCGAGGGCGAGCGGCAGCCTCCGAACTACTACGAACGCCGATTCACGTACGCTGGAGTTCACGCTCGCCAACAGTGGCTCCGCGTCCCGATTGACCGATCGACCTTCCTCTTCGTCCTCTACGTGTTGTCTATGTGGATGTCTACGGCGCGTGGAGGGAAGAGGAGCGATGTGGCTCATCGTTTGGCTTTCTGTTCGGACGTCGATTCGACGATTTCGGGCAGAGAACACGGCTGGTTGCGCTTTCGCCGCCGTCTAGATGTCTTTCTTGTACGTCGTAACGTCTCCACGGGACGATCACGCCGGTACAAGGGCAAATCGAGAAGCACGAGCGATCCCGCTAATGTCTAGTTTACTAGACGTGGACAAACGGTCCTGTCGGGAGTCTAGCACGCACGCGATACCTGGGAGGGAAGCTGTGCTTGTAACTGAATTATAATTTTGAATTGGGGAGGAGGTGGCGACCGAGGAGGATTTTGGAGCTGCTGCTGCTGATCCCGCTCGTTTTTCGAGGCGCGTTGGCTGGAGAACGCGCCTACACGAGTCGTTTGAAGTAGAGCTGGCTGTTTCTCCGTTTGTCAATCTCCTCCCGGCGCGCGGCGGGCAGCAGATCGCTCTCGTAGGCGACGCCCTCGCCGCGGAATCCCCGCTGCATGAACCAGTCGGCCGTCCTGGTGGTCATCAGGACCAAGACGTCGGACCGCGCCTTCTCCTTCTCTTCGAGGTACTGTAGGAGGGAGTCGCCTTTGCCTCCGCCCCTGTAGTCTGGATGAACGCAGAATGCGCCGAGCTCGCTGACGGTTTTGCCGGTGGCTTCGCTGACGCCTAGGGGGCGCACGTAGGCGCAGGCCAACAGCTTGTTGTCTCGCTCGAGGACGGTAAAGTGGCGGATTTCTTCCGCGATGGTGTCGTGGCTGCGCTCGACGATCACGCCCTTCTCTACCATGGGTTGGAGCAGGGCGTGGACGTTGGAGATGTCCCTGGAGGTGGCCGGGCGGATGCCCTCGTAGTGGTCGCTGGTGATCATGTAGCCGACGCCGTCCGTCGAGTAGAGTTCCAGGAGGAGGCCGCCGTCGATGCTGGCGTTGATCACGTGTGCCCGCTTCACGCCAGACTTGCAGACCATGCAAGCCGCCAGCAGCGGCAT
>Ga0181573_10004253_pt1 | contig 12274 bp, 4 predicted proteins | sample 101ome_25_FD_148643 | JGI IMG/M metagenome (GOLD analysis project Ga0181573, IMG submission 148643) | Coastal salt marsh microbial communities from the Groves Creek Marsh, Skidaway Island, Georgia - 101409BT metaG (spades assembly) | ecosystem: Environmental > Aquatic > Marine > Intertidal zone...
GATGGTGGAGCGCTACTTCCCTAGAGCGACCCATAGAATAGTTACATGTGCAAAGCACTGTTTTACTGGATGTGAGCAAAGATCAAAAAACAGAAACTGGGGAGAGGCGACACGTCTGGTGTCAGCGCCCACTTCACTGCGGACGTATGCATCCGAGCCGAGCAGTCGTTTCCGCTAAGCAGTGAATGCTCGGCCTAGCGGTAAGCCGTTTTTGTAGCAGTGGTCTATTTCTTCGACGCGGGTGGCTGCCTGAAAGTAAAAACCCTGACCGAAGTCGCATCCGAGCGCTCGCAATAATTCCATCTCCTGCTCTGTCTCAATACCCTCGGCAACTGTGGGCAGGCCAAGCGCTTTGGCGAGATCAATAATGGCTTTGACGATGACGTACCCATCGGTTTCAGGCTGCAAACCCGTGATAAACGATCGATCGATCTTCAACGTGTCGAGTGGAAACTGCTTCAGATAGCTGAGCGATGAATAGCCTGTACCGAAGTCATCAACACTCACTCTGAATCCTAAATTTCTAAGCTCTCGAATCAAGTTCAGCGTGGATTCCGAGCCGGACATCGCGGTCCCCTCTGTGATCTCAAGCGATAGCACTGACTCAATCGCAGGGTACTCAGCTGCGAGCGTCGAGAGGGTTGCTATTAATCGATCATCGAACTGCGAAGCGGCAATATTGACAGCGATGCTAAGGCCATACTCTTTAAGCCAAGAGTAACGCTCGCAGATCGCACCAATATCGTAGAGCATTAAATTACCGAGCGACCCAATCAGGCCGGAGCGCTCGGCGGCGGGAATAAACGTCCCGGGAGAGTTCACCTCCTGCCCATCGTTGTGCCATCTTGCAAGGGCCTCGAAGCCCACGATCTGTTTAGAGTCAAGTCGCACAATGGGTTGAAGAAAGGGTTCAATCGACCGCGTCTGAATCGCTTGATGAACGGCATTTCTCAACGCGAGCTCATGACTAGCGGTTGAGTGCATCTCCTGGTCAAACAAAACGCAGGGAACTGATTCTGAGGCCCTAGCCTGCGCAGATTCGGCATTACGAAGGAGCTGCTCTGCGGATTCGCTCTCTCGATGGTTGACCGAAACACCCACCCTCGCGCTTAGGTTCAACTGGTGGCCGAGATCAATTTGTATGTCCTCTTTTGCTCGTTCGATTAGCGCTTCAAGTAACGCCAACATTTTTGCTTGATCGCGGGCGAGGGTCGACGCGGGCTCAGGCGATTGTGCTTTAGCCAAGTCTCGATGGCCGCTCATGAGCAAACCAAACTCACCTCCGCCAAAATGAGCCAAAGTCTCGCCACGCAGGAGTAAAGGCTGCCAACGGCTGACCATCTCGTTGATCACCTCGTCACCCGCGCTCGATCCATATCCTTGCCTGACTTCGCTGATTTCAGCAATCCTGAGATACGCGATCCCAATCAGCTCCTCGTCAATGTAACCTGTGTTCGCCAATCGACTTTCCACACGATCCAAAAACAGCGTCCGGTTAGGCAGCAAAGTCAAACTATCAAAGTAAGCACTTCGCAGGACCGCATCCTCTTGCTCAAGCTGACGAGTAATGTCGCGAAGTATCAGGGTAACGCGCGGCTCAATCGATGAATCAAACCAGCGCATACTGACTTCAACCGGAACGATGGGTTGGCCATCTCGTACCACTTGCTGCCTTAGAGGAGAAAAATCATTCACAGTTTGATTGAACTTGAATTGAGCAAAATCAAGTACATCGCTGCCGGCTTCAAGCACTTTGAATTCGATAATGTTCCTGAGCTGAGCGCCAAGCACCTCGCCAATGGGTTGACGCACCAGTTCGCAAGCTGCTTGGTTCGCAAAAAGTACTTCGCCCTGAGTATTTACCGAAAATATCCCATCGGGAACACTTGCAAGTGTCGCCGCTAGTCGCTCCCCACCTAGTTTTATCTCTTGCTCCATTTGGTGCTTGTGGAGACTAATCTCGATGTTGATCTCGAGCTCGCGATTATCGAATGGCTTTAGCACATAGCCATAAGGCGCTGTGATCTTCGCGCGCGCTAGGGTCGCCTCATTCGAGTAAGCCGTACAATAAATAATGGGAACATCAACATGCTCTGTGATTCTTGCGGCAGCCTCGATTCCATCCATCTCCCCCTTCAGATTGATGTCCATCAGCACAAGGTCAGGCGTTAACTCCAACACTTGACTGACAGCGTCACTAGCGCGAGAAGCTGTACCCAGGACGTCATAGCCCATCGAAATCAGGCGCGTCTGGATGTCTCTGGCAACGAGCGCCTGATCCTCAACAACAAATATCCGCGGGGCCGTCATTCGCCTGATTCTCTGGGGAATGAAATCGTGAACACCGCTCCTCCTTCGTTTCGGTATTTCAGTGTGCCATCTAATTGCTCAGTCAAAATCGAGACAATTTCCATGCCCATGGAGCCCGCAAACTGAGCTGAAAAATCATCGGGAAGCCCTCGCCCAGTATCAGCGACCTCAAGGCTCGCCATATGGCCATCCTCACGGAAAGTAATTCTAACCTGACCCACTCCTTGCTGCCCTACGAACCCGTGCTTTAAACAGTTAGTCACCAGCTCGTTAATAATCAATCCGCAAGGTACCGCTGAATCTAGCCCTAAACGCACATCCTGCACTTCTACAATGAGCTGAATATCGATGTCCTCAACCGAATAAAACCGACACAGGTCGGTGGCCAAATTACGCACGTAGCTTTCAAATTGGATATCCAGCAAGTTATCCGATCGATACAGTCCCTCATGGATCAAGGCCATGGACTTTATCCGCTGCTGGCTCTCATTGAGCAGCGTTCCGAGGCCCTGATCTTGCTCTTTGTGAGATTGCAGGGAGAGCAAGCTTGAAATGACCTGCATATTGTTTTTGACCCGGTGATGCACCTCTTTTAGCAACAATTCTTTTTCTCTCAAAGACTCGGCCAAATCTCCTCGAGCCTGTTTGTGCTCGTTCATCTCTCGCTGAAGCGCCTTGGACCTCTCTTCAACAAGCGTTTCAAGGTTTCGACGATAGTCTTCCAACTCAGCTTCAGTGGCTTTTCTACGCGTGATATCGCGCGCGATGGCAACGGTTGCTGCCTCGCTGAGCATTGAGTCATTGACTCGCGCCATGGTGACCTCGATGGCGGGCCCCTGATGCGTATCTGCTTGGTCGATCTCGTCGACAAAGCGCTCACCAGCATCAATCGCCTTTTGCGCGATCTGCGCTTGGCGCTCACTGGTGAAGACAACCGACAGAATAGAGCGCCCTACGGCCACATCCGCAGCCAGCCCGAATAACCCGCGAATCGCATGATTCGCGAACAAGACCTTTCCGGATCCGTCAGCGATCAAAATACAATCGGTCGCTTGCTCAAGCGATTCAACATAAAGCTGCAAGCGCTCGCTATACCGTTTCTCAGCTGCGAATCGTTGACGACGAGTGTTGTTTTGTAGGAGCAAAAAAAGCGCCAAACAAAAAGCGGCGACATATAGCGAGTAAGCCCACCACGTTTGCCACAATGGCGGGTTGATACGGATATTCAGGGAACGGGCCTCTGGGTTCCAAACGCCGTCATTGTTCGATCCCATGACTTCGAACCGATAGTCTCCTGCATCGAGATTGGTGTAGGTCGCCTGCCGATCACCTAGGGCATCGACCCAATCATCATCGAAGCCAACCATTCGGTAACGAAACTGGTTTTTTCCCGGCTGGGTGAAATCTGTTGCCGAAAATTCGAAGCCCACAACCGAGTCGCCGTGTTCGAGCACTAGCCGGTCCATCTTCGCGATCGACTCTGTGTAATGTGTCGGGCGGTTGAACTTACTGATTTGAGTGAGGACGATCGGGGGTAGGTAGCTATTTTTAGTTTGTATCGCTATTGGGTCAAAAACGTTAAATCCACTATTCCCCCCAAATACAAACAAACCCCTCTCGAGCGCTAAAAATGCACCGCTGTTAAAGTCTGTATTTTGTAATCCGTGCGAGGCGTCAAACGCAACAATCGATTCTGTCTCGGGATCGAGTACTGACAATCCCTTCCCACCACTGATCCATATTCTGCCTTTTGAATCTTGCAGGAGCCCGAACACCGCATCACTGGCGAGCCCTTTTGACTTCGAAAAATTACTAAACTCGCCACTCGCGAATTCGTAATAATCAAGGCCCCGATCTCTCGTTCCAACCCAAACCCCTTGATCATCCCTAAGCAGGGTCACGATGTTGTCACTCGACAGGGAATTTGGCTCAAGAGGATCGTGCCGAAGCGCAACCGTCCTCCCGGTGATCGCATCAAGGACCGTTATTCCGCCACCGTCGGTGGCGATCCAGAGCCGATTCGGCTCAATCTCCACGATATCCAGCGTTCTTAGGTCCGAGAACGCAGCGTCTGGCCTCGTCATATCGGGGAACCGCTGAAACTTACCGTCCCCCAAATATAAGTTCACGCCCGCCCCATAGGTTGTTACCCAGCGTCGTCCTGCACTGTCCTCATAAATCTTACTCACCGCATTCGCTGAGATGGAGTCGGGTAGATCTGATCGATAACGGTAGATGCTTTTGACCTGACCATTCCGAATGACGTTGAGTCCACCGACCATCGTGCCTGCCCAGATCTCATCTCCAAAAGCGCCGAGTGCCATCACCCTGCGACCGCTAAGGTCGATGTCTGCTGGCGCGAGAAAATCAGCCGCACTATCTTCTGGGCGCCATAGTCCAAGGCCCTCAAACGTACCCACCCAGAGATTACCGCTTGCATCCTCTGCAAAAGAGGAGATGGAGGGCTGGGTGAGACCTTGAGCAGTCTGAGCCTCAACCTTTAGCAGCGGGAATTTTTCAACGTTGGCATTGAAGCGACTAATCCCGTTAAATGTCCCGACCCAGATGACTCCCCCTCTATCTTGAAACAATTCCAGTACGGTTTCGTCGCGCAAGCTCCGAGGGTTCGACAAATCGGGAGTAAAGGTTTGGAACAAGCCTGTCGCTTGTTGCCAAAGCGCTAAACCACCGTCAAATCCGACCCAAATATTGCCTTGCTGATCGCGTAACAGGGTTCGAATTCGATCACCAGTAAAACCACTATCACTCCCTCGATCGGCTTGTTTGTGTCGCCACCGACCATCTCTGGGATCAAAAATACTCAGTCCTTGGCTGTTCGTGCCCACCCAAATTCTGCCATCCCTGTCTGACGTAATACTGCGAACGTGATTTTCCGCAATGGATTGGGGATTCAATGGATCATGCTGGTGACGCGCACGGAGCCGTCCCTTCGCATCAAAAACCGATAGCCCGCCTAGCTCGGTTCCGACCCAGACCGTGTCCGCCTCGTCTACATAAATTGCGCGAACGCTGCCTCCGCCAATAGAATCTTGCCGCGTTAGATCAAAGAAGTACCATTCGATCGCTGAGTCAGTGTCAATGCGCGCCATACCGAGGTTAGTGCCAACCCAAATACTGCCATCACCGGTCTCTGCAAGTGCATAGACAGTTAATTCTCTGCTCATTCCCTGGGTAGCGGGCAGCAACTCCTCAAAGGGTGAGAATGTTTGGGTCAGGGGATCAAATCGATCAAGACCCTCATCAGTGCCAACCCAAAGCGTTCCAGATCGGTCCACCAAGAGCGTCCAAATCTGGTCGTGGGACAAAGAAGTGGGATCGTTAGTCTCGTGGTAGAACGGTCTGAATTCATAACCATCAAAAAGGTTGAGCCCCTCTTGGGTTCCGATCCAGATCAAGCCGTTCGCATCCTGAGCAAAGGCCGTGACACCGTTTTGTGACAACCCATCCTCAGTTGCCAAATGACTAAAAACGACTGAGCGCTGCGAGAGGAAAGTATCAATGGCCAGTGTTCGCTCAACTGAAATCAACATCGCAAAGCCTACGGCCAAGCTTACGAGGGAAACTAGACGCGATATCGAGGTGCTACGAACACCGCAGCTTGAAAAAGCTTGTGTTGTTGGCTGCAAGGACTAGACCACTGGTGGCTCGATCACCACCTTAAAACATCTACATCCCTACTTGAAGCGATTCAATTTTCGGCAAGTGGAGAGTCGTCGCTTGCTGCTAAAGATTCCAAATGAATCCAGCCGATTCGGGCGATGCTAAGTTCCAGATAAAGCCAGCCGATTCAGACGATGCTAGGTTCCAGATAAAGCCCGCCGATTCGGGTGATGCCAGGTTCCAGATGAATCCTGCTGATTCAGGTGATGCCAGGTTCCAGATGAATCCTGCTGATTCAGGCGATGCCAGGTTCCAGATGAATCCTGCTGATTCAGGCGATGCCAGGTTCCAGATGAATCCTGCTGATTCAGGTGATGCTAGGTTCCAGATGAATCCTGCTGATTCAGGCGATGCTAGGTTCCAGATGAATCCAGCTGATTCAGGCGATGCCAGGTTCCAGATGAATCCTGCCGATTCGGGCGATGCTAGGTTCCAGATGAATCCAGCTGATTCAGGTGATGCGAGGTTCCAGATAAAGCCCGCCGATTCAGGCGATGCCAGGTTCCAGATGAATCCTGCCGAATGCACGGGATCCAGTTGCGTGCCCGAGAATTCGTTGATGGGTAGCAGTCGACCCTGAATGCTACCAAGCACCTTGCTCTCAAGCGGCACGTCAGTCGCAAAGACTGCGGACGCGCTTCCCTTGACCCGCTCAGTCCAATAACCCAACTCCACTAGCTGATCCTGCTGCCATTCAAACCCTTGTTCTCTCAATAGCTGAACGTCCACATAACGATCATTTCTAATCATCGAGGATTCAATGGCGGTTACGGGGGAAGCAGCTAATGCAAGGCTTTGTTCTTGATCAGTATTCTCTAGCGAAATGTTTTGCCTCGCCTCTGCAATTGACCGATTGGGCCCGAGGTAGTGGACGCGCCCCGCCAAATCAGCTTTCAGATCGAGGCCCTGGTTAGCGCAAGAGGTCGCACTGCTCGCAATCAATGAAGGCCCGTCTACCAAGCCAAATCCCTGAGCTGCCGCAGGTCCGTGAACTCGCCCCTGTGTTGTTTGCAGGAGTCGACACTTCAAATCATCGGGACTTAGCTCTGGATCGGCTTGGATAGCAAGCGCTGCCAGTCCTGAGACAACCGCTGCCGCTTGGGAAGTGCCTGAAATCAAATAATCGCTGTCTTTTTGCCGTAACGAAGCCCTCGTCTTGCTAAGCGTTGATCCATTAGGAACCAACCCGAGCAAATGTCCTCCAGGAGCCACTATTTCCGGTTTGGTGAACCCCTCAAGGGTTGGGCCGAAGGAAGAAAACGGAGCGACGTAGTCATCCGCCATGTCACCCGGCGTGTAAGCATCTGTCATAGCGCCCACCGTAATGACGTACGGTACATTTGCTGGCGCGCCAAGGGTCATAGGCTCTGGACCCGAATTCCCAGCAGAAACCACAACGGCAATGCCCGCATCCCACGCGGCCATAACCGCTTGATTGATGGGGTCATCCCAATAATGCGTCATCGCGCGCCCTTGAAAGGCAAGATTCAATACTCGAATGTTGTATTCGTCTCGATTCTGGATGACGAAGTCGATGGCTCGAACAACATCTAGATAATCGGCGCGACTTTGATCGTCGAACGCTTTTACGATGACCAGGTCCACATCCGGCGCGATCCCCTCAAACCGTCTAATCGCTTCACCAGTGTCTGGGTCAGCCAGCTCATGAACTCGCGAGGAAGCGAGCACGGCAGCGATGTGGGAACCGTGACCTTGAATATCACTGGCCACAGACAGAATGTCATTACTCGTCGCGTCATAGACGACCTTGACCCGTGATTGCCCCTTACTATCTTGCGTTAGGCTCGGGTGATTCCACATTCCTGTGTCGATGATAGCGACACCAACGCCCGCGCCCGTCAACCCTTGTTCATGGAGCGCCATTGCGTTAACCCGATCTGCCGCTCGAGCGCTAACGGAGAGAGGCACCTCAGATGAGAGTGGGCTGCGATTTCCAGTCGCTGCTAGTGGGTCGCTGGCTGATGCCTGATCGAGCGGCCCTGTCATGACTGAGTCAATCACTTCATCGGTAGTCGCTGCGTTTCGCTCGGCGAACTCGCCCCATAAAAAAGCGGCGACAGAAACAGGCTCATCCCATAAATATCGGGTGACCTGAGCGGGCTCATCCCACAGATAGCGAGAAATACGAGATGACTCTTCCCACAAATAGCGGGTGGTTCCACCGGTTGGCGCCTCATGATCACCCTCCCACAGAAAACGCGCCAAAGATTGAGTCGAGTCATTCGATGACTTGGCAGCTCCCGCTCTACCGCTCACAGAACCATCATGCCAAGCACTGAGAGATGACAAACCCGCCGCTTCAGGTGTCTCATTGCGCTCGGATGCGATTGAAACACCCCAGATCATTGAGCCAATCATCGCTGCCGTGCCAAGGAGCTGACGCCATCGTCTAGCGTTAAGCAGCTGGAGGGACCCTGCTTGCAGGCTGCGAGCAGTTGGTTGCGGTACCCCAAGGCTAGAGGCAGCTGAAGCCGACACTCGAGTGCTAAATACTGGCGAGCCACAGATCGTGGCGCGCCCACTTGCTCGGTTTTTGCGGTTAGAGCGTGTTGGTTCTGACATATCGATTCCTTCGGTATCCAACGAGTTAGACCTGTCGGTACCTTAGGAAGCACAAGCCGTGCCAGCGCCCAAAAACGCTCTATCTATCTGTTTTTATTGAATTAATTTTTATGAAGATCCGAAAAAATTCCAAATTCGTCAAAATTGTGACGCCTAGGCGGTGAGTATTGCCGTCTTTCTGCCGGCGGCAATCTATCTCGTCAGTTGAAGCGTTCCGCATCAGCCAAATCAATTAGACGTCGAGTCACCGATGCCATTTAAGGGGTTACTGCACACCACCCAAATAAGAAAAGAAAAGAAAAGAAAAGAAAAGAAAAGAAGAGAAGAGAAGAGAAGAGAAGAGAAGAGAAGAGAAGAGAAGAGAAGAACAATTGTGCTGCTGGGCAATCATCAATGAGTACATCGATTTTGATTGGTCTCAGTCTGGATACTGATTGGACCTCTGGATGAATACACGTCGAGTGCTGGAGAGGAGCGCTCGGTGGTTCGATCACCATGGGGCGCCCCTATTATAACCATGGCGCTTAACATTCAACCTCGAGCGGCTGAATTAGCAGACCATTATGGGCCATAAACGCCCGCCTAACGCTACAGGGCGCGCCACTCAGTCGTAGTAGCGACTAGTGGGAGGCGTGCCGCCAACGCCAGCTTTTCCCTCATTCCGAAGCCCAAGACGAGCGGCGGTTTGATCTTAGGTACCACTTGCTCGCTTCAGCGCTTTGGCCTCACGCCGTCTTGCATGCAAGACGGGCTCTGTATAGCCATTGGGTTGCTCGGTTCCTCTGAACACCAAGTCACAGGCAGCCTGAAAGGCAATACTCTGCTCAAAATTTCCAGCCATGGGCTCGTAGAGCTCGTCTCCGGCGTTCTGGGCATCAACCACGGCGGCCATTTTTTCGAGCACTCCGCGCACCTCTGCTTCACTGCAAAGGCCGTGGTGCAGCCAGTTAGCGATGTGTTGCGATGAGATGCGAAGGGTTGCCCTGTCCTCCATCAAACCCACGTCGTGGATATCAGGCACTTTTGAGCAGCCGATTCCTTGATCAATCCATCGCACCACGTAGCCGAGGATGCCCTGCGCGTTATTTTCTAGTTCCTCGTTAATTTCATCCGACGATAGGTTCTCGCCAGCCAAAAGTGGGATTTTAAGCAGCGCGTCTATCGATGCTCTCTGCTTGCCTAGAATCAAGGACTGCTGTTCTGCCACGCTCACCTGGTGATAGTGGACCGCGTGCAACGTTGCAGCGGTAGGAGATGGAACCCAAGCGCAACTCGCCCCCGACATGGGGTGCACGACTTTTGCCGTCATCATTTGCGCCATTTCATCCGGCATGGCCCACATACCCTTCCCGATCTGCGCTTTGCCCTTAAACCCTGACGCTAGACCTTGGTCAACATTCCAATCCTCGTAGGCATTGATCCAATCCTGCTGCTTCATCGCCGCCTTTCTCACCACTGGGCCAGCCAACATACTCGTATGAATTTCGTCGCCTGTTCGATCAAGAAACCCGGTGTTGATGAAAATCACTCGCTGTCTTGCCTGGTATATACAACGCCTCAAGTTAATCGTGGTGCGGCGCTCTTCATCCATGATTCCCATTTTAAGCGTCAGAGGAGTCAGGCCGAGACGCGCCTCAATTGCACCGAACAGCTCATTAGCGAAGGCAACCTCTTCGGACCCGTGCATCTTTGGCTTCACAATGTAGACGCTACCAGTCCGGGAATTTTTTCGAGTGGTTTTGCCCAAAAGGTCATACATGGCAATGGTGCTGGTGAAGTACCCGTCTAAAATACCCTCGGGTGCCTCTTCGCCACCGCCCCAGAGTACCGCGTCGCTGGTCATCAGATGGCCTACATTCCTAATGAGCAAAATACTGCGGCCAGGGAGCGTCAACGCTTGTCCAGCATGATCTGTGTACACACGATCTGGCGCCATTTCTCTTGTCAGCACGCGGCCGTCTTTCTCGAAACTTTCCTTAAGGTCGCCCCTCATCAGCCCGAGCCAGTTTCTGTAAACCAGCGTCTTGTCCTCCGCGTCTACTGCCGCCACCGAATCCTCACAGTCCTGAATCGTTGTCAACGCAGATTCCATGATGACGTCTTTGACAGAGGCTGGATGGGCTGCACCGACGTGATGATTTGGGTCGATCTGCAGCTCGATGTGGAGCCCATTATTTTTTAGCAGGAGCGAGTCAGGTGCCACACGGTCACCCTTAAACCCCGCGTACTGTTCAGGTTGGCGGAGCCTATCTGTCTCGCCAGATGAGAGCGTTGCAATAAGGCCCGATTCGTCCACGGCATACTGAACAACCTCGGAATGAGACGCGGAAGCTAGCGGAACCATCTCATCGAGCATTGCGCTTGCTTTCTCGATGACGAGGTCCCCTCGCTGAGGGTTATAGGCTGACCCCTTCTCCGTGCCTGCTCCTTCAGGAATGAGATCCGTTCCATACAGCGCATCGAAAAGAGAGCCCCACCTAGCATTCGCCGCGTTCAACGCAAAACGGGCGTTCATAATAGGCACCACTAACTGAGGCCCCGCAGTTTTTGCAATTTCGGGATCAACGCCGCTTGTTTCAATCTCAAAGTGATCGACGTCCTCTTCTAAGTAATGGATTCGACGCAGAAACTGCTCATAATCCCCGGGTGAAATCGCCTTGCCTTCGGATGCCTGGTGATAGTTATCGATTTCGAGCTGCATTGAGTCTCGCTCAGCAAGCAGTGCCTTATTGCGAGGACCAAATTCGTTGAGCAAGGTCTCAAGATTTGCCCAATACTGACCGGCATCTAATTCGAGCCCCGGCAGCACCTCTTGCTCAATGAATTGATGGAGCTCGCGCGCTATTTCGATCCCGCCATGGGTGACGTATTGATTCATGGACGCCCTCGTCGATTGGAGAAAACCAAGGCGCCAGTGTACACACTCGCACCAGTGATATGAACGAGTTATACATACGTGGAAGCCTTGAATTAAGGTTGGTTCTGGCCCTGTTCGATTACACTACTCGATGAGCGAGCAATCGAAAGCGGTCTAATTCCAGATCAAGTAAGCTCTAGTCGAATAAGGTCTGATTGATAGCGGGGAGTCACATTATGCGTAACCACCGTCTGCGAAGATGTTGTTTATCGGTACCCGGCAGTCGCGAGGACATGCTGGAAAAAGCAAGACAAATTGAGATCGACCAGATTGTGATTGATTGGGAGGACGCGGTAGCCCCTGATCAAAAACAGAGGGCCCGAGACGCTACGCTCGCTGCGCTTGCGCCCCCCTGGAAGGCATCCACGGTCTCAGTCCGCATCAATGGTGTGGAGACGCCTCATTGTCTGAGCGATGTACTGGCCGTCACCCAGAAACGGAGCGATCAAGGCCAAGCGGTCGAATCACTGGTTTTGCCAAAAACTGCATCTACGTCACAGATTCACTTCGTTTCCACTCTCCTCGATCAACTCGGCGTAGACGATGACCCGATGGCACCGTCTAACATCGAGGCACTCATTGAGGACGCCGATGGCATGATCAATGCTCACGCCATCGCGCTCGCAAGCCCAAGACTGGAGGCGTTGATTTTTGGAATGGGCGACTTCGCAGCGGCTCAGGGCATACAAACCACGGTGATTGGCGATCAATCTGGCTACGATGCAGACCTGTGGCATTACCCTAGATACCGACTGATTATGGCTGCGCGAGCTGCCAACATCG
>Ga0181573_10004254_pt1 | contig 12273 bp, 12 predicted proteins | sample 101ome_25_FD_148643 | JGI IMG/M metagenome (GOLD analysis project Ga0181573, IMG submission 148643) | Coastal salt marsh microbial communities from the Groves Creek Marsh, Skidaway Island, Georgia - 101409BT metaG (spades assembly) | ecosystem: Environmental > Aquatic > Marine > Intertidal zone...
CGTTGTCGTCGGTGTCGTAGCCGTCGCGCAGGCGCGACCACGACGACTCGTTGCCTTCGATGCAGGTGAAGTTGCCCCACACGCCTTCGCCCTCGACGAGCGCGGCGTTGAACACGCCCTTGTTGGCTTCGTAGATCAGCGTGTCGACGATGTTCTGCGCGGCGTCGAAGATCGTGATCGACTCGTTGCTGTTCTGCAGGAAGCCCGAGGTCCGCGGGATGTCGACGTTCGGCACGTTCGGGTCGCCGACGACGAGGAAGTCGCCGGGGTTGAGCACGGTGCCCGCGGGGAAGGTCTCGGTGAAGTTGACGCCGTTGGAGTCGTCGCCAACCAGCGTCCAGTTGCTGATGTCGACGGGCGACGCGCTGCGGTTGTAGATCTCGACGAACTCGATCGTGTCGGCGCCCGAGTCGTCGTAAACGAACTCATTGATGACGACCGGCGCGGTGGAGCCGCCTTGGCCGCCCTGCGGGAGCGCGGCGAGCAGGTTGAGGAGGGTGGTGCTGAGCATGGGAAGCGGGGGCTGGTGGAGGGAGGGTGCGTAGCGAGCGCGAGCCCGACCGATCGGGTCAGGCCGCTCTTTCTCGGCAAGCACGTTACCGTCATATGCCGCGCGGAAGCGTTGCGTTTCACGCGTGTTGCAACTGTTGCGATACGGCGCGCTGCATATGCGCGGCGCCCGTCGCCTGCGCGCGGCGTCCGCGCCGAGGCGAAGTCACGCTGTCATCGATCGTTCGCGCCGAGCATCGCGGCGGCGACCACGCCGACGCCGACGACGTCTCGCTCCGTGCAGCCCCGACTAAGATCCAGCCAAGGCGTCCGGAATCCCTGCAGCAGCGGCCCGTAGGCGTCGAAGCGGCCCAGCCGCTGGGCGAGCTTGTAGGCGATGTTGCCCGCGTCGAGGTCGGGGAACACCAACACGTTCGCGCGGCCCCCGAGCGGACTGTCGGGGCACTTGCGCGCGGCGACTTCGGGCGCATACGCCGCGTCGAACTGGAGCTCGCCGTCGGCCGGCACGTCGGGATGCGCGCGTCGGAACGCGTCGCACGCGCCCCTCATCTTGTCGACCATCGGGTGCGCGGCGCTGCCCTTGGTGCTGAACGACAGGAACGCGACGCGGGCCTCGTCGCCCGCGAGCAGGCGGTGGTTCCGCGCCGTGGCGCCAGCGATGTGTACGAGCTGCTGCGGGTCGGGGTCTGGGACGACGCCGCAGTCGGCGAACGAGAGCACCTCGGCGCCGCGGACCATCAAGAACATCGACGAGACCAGCGGCGTCGCGGGGTCCGTGCCGATGCACGCGAGGCCGGCGCGGATGACGTCCGCGGTCGCGTGCGCCGCGCCGCTGACCCCCGCGTCGGCGTGGCCGAGGCCGCACAGACCCGCGCCGAAGACGAGCGGCTGCGCGGCGAGCTGCGCGGCGTCGGCCTCGGTGACGCCCTTGTGCCGCCGCCGTTCGAAGACCAGCGCCGCGACGTCGTCGTAGCGCGGGTCCGCGGCGGGCGACTCGATCCAGACCACCTCGGCCAGCCCGTCGGACTCGAGCGCGCGCCGCGCTGCGACGATCCGCGCGTCGGCGGTCTCCGGCAGCACGAGCCGCGGGCGGCGCTGCCGAGCGCGCGCGCGGAGAGCTTCGAGCACCTCGGCCATGCTGGCATTCTGAAGCGGGTCGCCCGGAAGGCAACCGCGCGACGGCCAGGCGGCGCGCCTTACTTGCGGGCTTGCTCTGGCTGCGCAGATCGGACCGGCAGCTGAACCTCGAAGTAGCGCCGGTCGCCTCGGACCATCGGGCTGTTGTAGGCCATCGTGCGCAGCGGGCCGGCGACGACCCACGCGCCGTCGCTCGCCGCTACGAAAGCGCGCAGGCGCTGCTCGAGCGCGGCGACCCGGCCCTTGCGCTCGTAGCCGTTGGCGCCGATCGAGAGCACGGTGGCCGCAGGCACGTCGACGACCTCGACCCCGTCGCCGACCTTGGCGGGGTCGGTCGACCGGTCCCCGTAGAGGAACGCCATCGACGCCGCGCGCTCGCCGTCGGCGCGGTAGTCCATCTGGACCGGAGAGGTCATCGCGATGCCGTTGTCCTTGATGTGGTTGAACAGCGGCCAGAACGCGCCGTCGGTGCCGCCGGCCTTCATCGCCGTGCGCGCCATCCGGTAGGCGGGGTAGCGGCGGAGCTCGATTTCGTCGAGGCCGCAGAAGCGCGGGAAGCCCTCGGGGACCTCCGCCTCGTCGACGGGGCGAAACGTCAGCGTGTCGACCAGCTCCCCGAGGTCGAGGCGCACCCGCGCGAGCGCGCGCGCGGGGTCGGTCGCCTCGTTCGCGCGCCGGAGCGCGTCGGCGAGCTTCGCGCGCGCGCTGCTGCCGGTGGACAGCGCGGCGCCGCTCGTCGCGGCGAGCGCGACCGTCGTCGCGAGGTCGTGCTCGGCGTCGATGACGCGTTCGATCTTGGCAGCGGCGGCCCGTCGCGCCGCGGTGTCGCCGGGCTGCAGCAGGCGGACCTGCGCGGGGATCGTCGCGGCGAGCAGCGCGGCTGTGCAGAGCGAGGGCTTGAGCATGTCGTCCGGTTCGCCTCGTCGGCAGCCCGGATGCAGGCTACGCTGCGCGCGTGTCCTCCCACCCGCCGCCTGTCGCCGCTGCGTACCTCGCGCCGGACGGGCTGCTCGCGCCCGTGACCGCGGCCCTCGGGGACGACGTGCTCGACGTGCGCGGGCGGCTGGTCCTGGCGCGGTCGGCCTGCGAGGAGGCGTCTTGGTGGGCGGCGAACACGTGGCTCGAGCCCCAGTGGCGCCACATCCAGTCGATCGGGGACGGCGCGCGGTGGCTGCGGTCGATGCAGCGCAACTGGGCGTTCTTCGGCGAGGCCTTCCACCGCCGGGCGGCGCTGCTGACCGAGAAGCTGCCGCCGCTGCGGCCGCGGCCGCGCGCGTTTCCGTTCGAGGTCCCGGACTCGCCGATGGGCGGTTGGACGCTCTGGGATCACGGCCTGCTGCTGGCGAGCGCGCGGTGCAGCTCCCCGTTCGCCAACGGCGAGCTCGCGTTCGTCGAGCATCGGGCCGGCCCCCCCAGCCGCGCCTACCGCAAGGTCTGGGAGGCGCTGACCGTGCTGGGCGAGCACCCGGGCCCCGGCGAGCGCTGCGTCGACCTGGGCGCGGCGCCGGGCGGCTGGACCTGGGCGCTGGCCCGCCTGGGCGCCGAGGTGATCGCCGTGGACAAGGCCGAGATGGACCCGGCCGTAGCCGCGCTCTCGAACGTCTCGGTCCGCACCGAGAGCGCCTTCGGGCTGGAGCCCGCCGACCTCGGGCCCGTCGACTGGCTGTTCAGCGACGTGATCTGCTACCCCAAGCGGCTGCTCGAGCTCGTCCTCCGATGGCGCGACGAGCGCATGGCAGGCCGCTTCGTCTGCACGATCAAGTTTCAGGGGGACGAAGAGCACGAGGCGGCGCGCGGCTTCGCCGCGATCCCCGGGGCGCGGGTCGTGCACCTCCACCACAACAAGCACGAGTTGACCTTCCTGCTCGACGCGCGCTGAGCTCGCGCTGGCTGCGGTGCCGCAGCGCCCGGGCGAATCCGGGGATCGCCGCGAGGCGAACGTCCCGTCATGCTGACCTGGCTGAAGCGCCGTCGTCTCGAGAAGCTCCACCGCAAGCTGCTCCAGGAGGCGCGGGACCTGCAGCGCCGGGGAGACATCGTTGCCTTCGCCGCCAAGACGGCCGAGGCGGACAAGGTCGAGCGCGAGCTGGCCGCGCTGTCCTGATCTGGGCTCCACGCTTCGCTGCGACTTGCTGGCGGTCGTGATCGCGCCTGTGCGCCGCTATCGTCCGGCGGCATGAAGACGCTCTTCCTCGCGCTCGCGGCCGCGACCCTGACCGCCTGCGGCGCAGCGCCCCGCCCGTTGTTCAACGGCCAGGACCTCGAAGGCTGGCACACCGACATCCCCGACGCCGACGCGGGCAAGGACCTGCCGGCGTCGTTCGTCGTGCAGGACGGGCTGCTCATCAGTCGCGGCACCCCCCAGGGACACCTGATCACCGACGCCGTGCACAGAGACTATCGCCTCGAGGTCGAGTGGCGCTGGCCTGGTGAGCCGGGCAACTGCGGCGTGCTCGTGCACGCCTCGACGCCGCGGCGCCTCTACGGGATGTTTCCGCAGTCGATCGAGTGCCAGCTGCACCACACCAACGCCGGCGACTTCTGGTGCATCGGCGAGGACATCTCCGTTCCGAGCATGGCGCGTCGCCGCAGCGGGAAGCCAGAACGCTGGGGCGGCGAGCAGGGTCAGTCGCGGCGGATCCGCAACCTGACCGACGGCTCCGAGCGCGCGCTCGGAGAGTGGAACGAGATGGTGATCGAGTGTCGCGGTCGCCGCATCGACATCTGGGTCAACGGTGACAAGGTCAACGACGGGTTCGACTGCACGGCGGACCGCGGCCAGATCGCGATCCAGGCCGAGGGCGCGCGCTGCGAGTTCCGCAAGCTGGCGCTCACGGAGCTCTAGGCGCGCCGCCCCGGGTCGACTACTGGACGATCTCGACCTTGGTCGAGTTGGACACGTGCGTGGCCAGCCCGGTGCTCTCCACCACGACGTAGGCGACCTCGAGGTCGCGTCCGATCAGCGACGGGACCAGGAAGTTGCCCGGGATGAAGATCTGTGAGTCGGCCCGTCCCTGTGCATCGATCGTGCCGAACGTGTCGATGAACAGCGGCGTGTTCGGGAACATCAACATGCCCGACGTGAGGATGTCGGCAGTGAACGGCAGCTCGAGGCCGCCGGGGAGCGGCGTGTTCCCGCCGCCTTCGAGCGACGCGAGCATGAAGTAGACGTCGCCGGCGTGGCTCGTGTCGACGATGTTCGTGCACGCGATCGTGCCCCCCGTGGTCCGGGATACGTCCACGGAGCGGTTCCACATGCTCCGCTCGACGAAGTCACACTGGAAGATGAAGCCGGACGCGCTCGGGTCGGTGTATTCCCAGACCACGTCGCCGGCGGCCGAGACCTCGAACAGGCGGCGGAACATGCCCTGGCAGATCAGCGTGTTGCCGTTCTCCAGGCGCTGCGCGCCCGACACGAAGGGCGAGTAGAAGGTCAGCGGGTCGCTGTAGGACCAGACCGGCGCGGCCGGGCCGAAGGTGTTGCTGACGGGGTCGATGAACGGCATGCCGCTGCCGTCGACCGGCAGCTCGATCTCGATCACGGCGGACTCGCCGCCGAGCGGGTGCGTGGCGGTCGGCTCCGTCAGGACCTGGACCATGTTGTTGAAGATGGTGATGTTGCCCGCGCCCGGGAAGCCCTCGGGGATGAACCGCGGGTCGTGCTGGCGGAACAGCGTCTGGTCGGCGGCCGTGCCGCGGCCGTAGGCCTCGGGGTTGCCCCAGCGCCACAGCAGGTCGCCGCCGCGGCCGCGGTTGCCGCCGGTGTGGCTGGCTGCCTCGGCGGTCGTCGTCGAGTGGTCGATCAGCCACACCTCGTTCTGCGAGCGCGCGCTGATGATGATCCAGTCGTTGACCGGGTCGTAATCGATGCCGTTGCAGTGGTGAATGTCCCCGATGGTCAGCACCCACTCGGGGTAGTTGATGTCGATCAGCTCCGGGTGATCGGCGACGACGCCGTAGTTCGGTAGCGTCGGGTCGTAGTCCTGCACCCAGTGGTCGGCGGAGTGCCACTCCCAGACGATCTGGCCGGAGGTCGGGCCGATGCGCTGGATCTCGATGATCGTCTCGGGGAACCAGTTCGGGGCCGGCAGCAGCGCCGGGTCACGACCGTCCGCGAGCGCGTGGCTCTGGAGCAGGTTGTCCACGGTCATGACCAGGACGTTGCCGTTGGGCAGCACGAAGAAGTCGTGGTGCATGAGCCGCTGCGGGCTGTTGATCAGCACGTTCCAGGTCATGTTGCCGTCGAAGTCCATCTGCTGGAGGCGACCGGTCACACCCGGGAAGGTGTTGTTGTCGTCGAAGGCGGCGATGACGATCGAACCATCGGGCGCGAGGTGCACACCTTGCGTGTTGGTCGTGCCGTTGGGCCACGAGTGCACGACCTGGCCTTGGGTGTCGACGAGGCGGAGCTGGTCGGTGCCTTGTGGTGACGAGAAGAGGCGCAGTCCTTGCTCAGCGGAGGGAGCTTGCGCCACGACCGGGCAAGCGCCGAGGAGGAACAAGAGGTGGGAGGGCTTCATGCACCGGAAGCTACCAAAGCCCCAAATCCAGCGGCTAGGGGGTGCTTTGCATTGCGGCTCGCGCAATTTGGATTTTCACACAGCCCAACAAAGGACCGTCCAAATCGAGACCGGGGGACGGCTTGAGGACTGTCTCGAAGCAGCGCCGGCGAGCGCAGCGCAAGCAGCCGAGGCGTCACGGATTGGGGCGGTAGGCGTAACCACCGCTCGTGCGCAGAAATCGTCAGATGCCCAGGTCCGAAACGCGTATTCCTCGCCTCGCGTCCGAAGCGCAGGGGGCCGCTACGGGCGTTCGACCTCGAGCTCCAAGAGTCCCAGGCCGTGCGTCTTGCCCTGGGCGTCGGTCTTGAGGCTCTCGCTGCCGCCGCCGCCGAGGCTGTCGCGGAGCAGGAAGTTCAGCGCGAGCATGTTGGGCGCTTCGTAGCGTGTCACCTCGCCGAAGCAGATGTCGCGGAAGTGCTCCTTCACGCGCGCGACGGTCAGCTCGCGCTTGAGGACCTCGTAATCGGCCTCGTTGGTGACGAAGACGCCGACGTTGCTGCCGTCGCCCTTGTCGCCGCTGCGGGCCATCGCGAACTCACGGAGCTTCACCTTCGCCATTACGACTCCTCCACGCGCACGCGCGTCTGGACCTGGGTCTTGTCGAGCAGCGCCGGCCAGTAGCCGACGATGTCGGTCGCCTTGGGCCGGCCCCCCGCGAACCCGGTGACGCCTGGCGGCCCCGACGTGACCAGCGGCACCAGCTCGCTGCCGAAGCGGTTGACGCGCGCCTTGTCCTGGCACTTCACGCCCATGCGCAGCACGACCTCGGGCGGGTCGTTCGACTCGAGGATGCCGGCGTGCGTGACGCCCGCGCCCACGAACTCGACCATCTTCTCGTCGTCGGCGAACTCGCAGCCGTCCAGCGCGAGGCGACCCCAGACGATGTCGGCGCACAGCCTCGCCTTCTCGATCGCGTCGGGGCCCGCGATGGTCAGCTGGCCGGTCGCCTTGTAGCCGTTCTGGTAGCTGAGCGAGACCTTGTAGGTGTCGGTCGGCGCGCTGCCCTTGACGCCGGAGACCTGCACGCGGTTGGGGCCGACCTCCTCGATCTGGGCGCTGGTGAAGTCCGCCGCGCAGTCGGGGCCGAGGTAATTGTTGGGGTCACCCATCTCGTAGAGGAGCTGCGAGACGACCGTGTCGCGGGTCAGGAGCCCGCCCGTGCCTTCGTGCTTGGTCACGGTGAACGTCCCGTCCGGCGTCGCCTCGATCACGGGATAGCCGATGCGCACGAAGTCCTCGACGTCGCGCCAGCGGGTGTAGTTGCCGCCGGTGCACTGCGCGCCGCACTCGCCGATGTGGCCGGCGACGGTGCTCGCCGCGAGCTTGTCGTAGTCGGTCGGCTGCCAGCCGAACTCGTGCACCATCGGGCCGCCGACCAGCGCCGGGTCCGTAACGCGCCCGCAGATGACGATCTGCGCGCCCTGCGCCAGGCACTCGGCGACCGAGAACGCGCCGATGTACGCGTTGGCGCTCAGCAGCTTGTCCTGCACCTCGGAAAGCGGCCGGCCGTCGTCCATGTTCTTCATGTCGTGCCCGCCGCCGAGCAGCTCGGGCACGCGCGTCAGGATGTCGTCGCCCTCGACGATGCCGACCTTGAGGCCCTTGATGCCCTTCTTCTTGGCGAGGTCGAGGACCGCGTTGAGGCAGGCGTCCGGGTTCACGCCGCCGGCGTTGGCGATCACCTTGACGCCCTTGTCGGCGATCTGCTCGAGCGTGCGGTCGAGCATGCGCACGAAGTCGGTCGCGTAGCCGGCGTCGGGGTCCCGGCTCTTGAGCTTCTGCATGATGCTCATCGTGACCTCGGCCAGGTAGTCGAGGGCGAGGTAGTCGAGCGGCCCCTCGTTGACGAGGCGCACCGGACCGAGGATCGAGTCGCCCCAGAACCCTTGGCCGTAACCGATGTGGATCTTGTCGCGCATGTGCTTGCCGTCCTCGCGGACCGGGACGGGACGATAGCGACACCGGCGGCTCGCCGCCCGGCAAAGTGGGGTTTGGCCGCCGCGGTCAGGATCTGCTCGAAGCGCCTTGCGCGCTGCTGCAGCCGCGCGCAGCATCGTGCCCGCCGTGCTCCGATCCCTCGCCGCGACGTTCGTCCCGCTGCTGCTGTGCGCATGCTCCGCCGAGGCGCCCGATCCGTCGGGCGCCGCCGTCAGCCCGGAGCAGACCGCCGCCGACCCCTACGACGACTCGGACTGCAACCTGCAGACGGCGCTCGACCCGGAGAAGCCCGGCGCGCCCGGGCACCTGATCGCGTCGCCGCGCAACCCCAACGGCGACAGCGAGCTCGCCGTCCTGATGCGCCGGATGGTCGAGGACCTCCAGGACAACCGGCTCCGCATCCGCAACGGCGAGTCCGCGCAGCGGCTGTGGCCCGCGCACCGCACGATGCGCTGCGCGTGGCCGACCAACCCCAAGGAGCGCAACGAGGGCTATGACGGCCGCGCGCAGAGCTACCTCGCGGTCGTGCGCGCCTTCGACGAGGCGCCGAGCCAGGACACCTACAACGCGGTGGTCAACGGCTGCATCGCGTGCCACCAGATCAACTGCGGCGGCGTCATCGACTTCCTCGAGACGCTCCGCTGGGAGTAGCGCGTGGCCCCCTACGCGCTCGAAGTCGAGGAGGACCGGCCGGTCGACTTCGTGTTCTTGATCTTGGCGGCGGTGTTCCTGTCGTCGCTGGTGGTCTGCAACCTGATCGCCAACAAGTTCGTCCGGCTCGACCTGGGACTCCACGTGTTCGAGGTCTCCGCCGGCATCCTGCCGTACCCCGTGACCTTCCTCGCGACGGACCTGTTGTCCGAGCTGTACGGCCGCAGGCGGGCGAACCGCGTCGTCTGGGCGGGCTTCGCCGCGTCGCTGTTCTCGCTGCTCGCGATCTGGCTCGGCGCGAGCCTGCCGGCTTTGTCCTTCAGCCCGGTCGACGACGCGACCTTCGACGACGTGTTCGCCAACACGTGGCGGGTGATCGGCGCGTCGATGACGGCGTACCTGTGCGCGCAGTTCGTGGACGTCCGGCTGTTCCACTTCTGGAAGGAGCTCACCAAGGGCAAGCACCTGTGGCTGCGCAACAACGCCTCGACCGTGGTCTCCCAGCTGCTCGACTCGGCGCTCGTGGTGTTCGTGCTGTTCGTCGGCCAGCGCTCGTTCGAGGAGATGCTGTCGTTGATCTTCGCCGCGTGGCTGTTCAAGACCCTCTGCGCGCTCGCAGACACGCCGCTGTTCTACTTCGGGACGTGGCTGCTCCAGCGCACGCCGGCGCGCCCGCTGTGAGCGTCACAACCTGTTGACATGCTCCGACTGCGCGCTTCCTCTCCTGCGCCATGACGTCCGCGCGCCCCAAGGTCCTCTACGTGGCCGCGCAGCTGCCGAAGCGATCCGAGACCTTCGTCTACCGCGAGCTGTTCGGCCTCCGCGCCGAGGGGTGGCAGGTCGGGGCGCTGTCGCTCCGCGGGCCGGAGCGTGACCTCGGCGACGCCGCGCTGGATCAGCTGGCGGGCGAGGCGCTGGTCTTCTACCGCGGCGCGGGGGCGCTCGCCGCGGGCGCGCTGCGGGAGCTGCTCTGGCACCCGCTCCGTACGCTGCGCACGCTCGGGTCCGCCGCGCGGCTCGCGCTCCGTTGGGGGGATATCCGCGGAGCGCACCGGCTCAAGGTGGTGCCCCAGGCGCTGGGGGTGCTCGCCGCGGCCGAGGAGCTGCGCAGGCAAGGCATCGGACACGTCCACGCCCACATGGCGCACGCGCCGGCGTCCGTCGCCATGCTGCTGTCGCGCCACCTCGGCGTCCCGTTCAGCTTCACGGGGCACGCGGTCGACATCTTCAGCCGGCGGACGCTCCTGCTCACCAAGCTGCAGCGCGCGGCGTTCTGCGCGTGCATCAGCGAGTGGCACCGCAGCTTCTACCAGGATGAGCTCGCCGCGGCCGGCCGCGAGCGGCTGGACGGCGGGCGCCTGCCGGTGGTGCGCTGCGGCGTCGACCTCGGCGAGTTCGCGCCGACCGAGCGGGTCGCGGGCGACAGGCTGCGGATCTTGACGGTCGGCCGGCTGATCGAGAAGAAGGGGTTCGACCTCCTGCTGCGCGCGCTCGCGGGGCTGCCCGGCGACCTGCCGGAGCTCGAGTGCCTGATCATGGGCGGCGGTGAAGACGCAGACGCGCTCGCGGCGCTGTGCGCTGAGCTCGGCCTCGCGGGCCGGGTGACCTTCGCGGGCGCCGTGCCCAACCACGCGGTGCGGGACCAGCTCCGCGACGCGGACCTGTTCGTGCTGCCGTGCCGCGTCGCGCGATCCGGAGATCGCGACGGCATCCCCGTCGTGCTGATGGAGGCGATGGCGTCGGGCGTCCCGGTGATCGCCGGCGACATCCCGTCGATCCGCGAGCTGGTCCAGGACGGCCAGAGCGGCTTGCTGGTCGCGCCCGGCGCCGTCGACCCGCTGGTCGACGCCGTCGCGCGCCTCGCGTCCGATGCTTCGCTGCGCGCGAAGCTGGCAGCCGGCGGTCGCGCGCGGGTCGAGGAGGAGTTCTCGCTCCGCCGGAACGTGGCGCGGATCGCGCGGTCGATCGGCGAGGCGCACGGCCTCGCGCCCGCTGACTCCTAGCTCCGCGCGCGGTTCCGCTCGTCGATCTCGGCCGTCGCCCGGCGCTTGCCGACCAGCAGGGAGCGTCGCTGGAAGGCCCGCAGGAACCTGCGGAACTCGAGGTCGTCGTAGCGCGGCTGGAAGGTCAGCGCGCTCTTCAGCCAGCCCCACAGCATCGCGGCGCTGCCGATCAGCAGCGGCGGCTCGGCGATGCGGGACACGGCGCTGGCGAGCATGAAGAAGAACCCTGTGCCCATGAAGTACTGGCCGAAGCCATGCCGGGCGCGGCCGGTGAGGATGCCGGTCTGGCTCGAGCCCATCGGCCGTAGGTGCACGAACCGCAGCTCCGGCTCGTCCCAGCTGCGCGCGGCCCACCCCATCATCCGACAGCGGTGGTTGTCGATGCCGTCCCACATCACCTCCCGCACGAAGCCGCCGATCTCCTCGAAGCAGTCGATCCGGTAGAACTTCGTCATGCCCAGCGAGGTCTCGTCGCCGTGGTTCTCCGCGACGAGCTCGCCGGCGCGCTCGACGTAGGCCTTGCCGCTGCACGTGGCGAGGCGCGGGTCCTCCGCCATGCGCTCGACGAGGAGCTCGAAGTAGCGGGGCGGCAGGCGCAGGTCGAGGTCGAGCTTGCAGAGGAAGCGAAAGTCGCTGCGATCGATCGCGTCGTAGCCCGCGTAGAAGGCGTCGATCACGCCGGGGCCCACTTTCCGCCGGCCGCGGTCCGGCCGCGTCACGACCTCGATCCAATCGTGGCGAGCGGCGTACTCTGCGAGGATCTGCGGCGTCGCGTCCGTCGAACCGTCGTCCACGATGACCCACTTCGCAGGCCTGAGGCTCTGCGCGACGACCGTATCGAGGGTCTCACGCATGTACTGCTCCTCGTCTCGGCAGGGCGAGATCAGCACGTATCGTTGTTCGGGCGAGGGCTCCATGGTGGCTGAGGTTCTCTTGGATGGCGTCGGTCGGCGGACAGCTCAGGCCGGGGCAGCATGCGCAGGCACCTCACGGCACGCCCTGCGTGTGGTCCTCGCAGGTCGAACACGGTCGGCCGCAGACGGAGTCCGCGCCCGGATCGTAGCGCCTCGTCTGGTTGCGTCGGCGTATCCCGCGAGGATTCTGGGCGGCTGCGTCACTCCAAGACTGCGAGCGAGTCGAGGCGGGGCAGCGGCAGTCGCCCGGTCGCCTCTGCTGCGCGCAGCGTGGCGGCTGGCAGCGGCATCTTGCGCCACGGTGCGTCGGGCCGCGCGCGCACCACGAGGCAGAGTCCGGGCCGCGAGAGGGTGCTGCGGTCGACGATGAGCCACGACGAGACGTGCAGCGGCGAAGACATGCTGGCCTCCTGCGGCAGGTAGCTGCTCGTCGTGCTGTGTCGCACGCGGAAGTGAGGGACGAGCGCGAGGCCGTCGCCCGCTTCGACCGCGAGGAACATGACGCAGCGGCTGGTGTGGGTCTGCTCGCGGAGCTGGGCGTCCGTCAGCGCCTCGGCG
>Ga0181573_10004264_pt1 | contig 12259 bp, 10 predicted proteins | sample 101ome_25_FD_148643 | JGI IMG/M metagenome (GOLD analysis project Ga0181573, IMG submission 148643) | Coastal salt marsh microbial communities from the Groves Creek Marsh, Skidaway Island, Georgia - 101409BT metaG (spades assembly) | ecosystem: Environmental > Aquatic > Marine > Intertidal zone...
AGACGGTAGATCACCTCGTTGAAGCCAAAATCCTGATAGACCTCGTGAAGCATGTCGATAAAAGTCGATACCTCGGACTGAATCTGCGCTTCGGTACAAAAGATATGCGCGTCGTCTTGAGTAAAGCCCCGCACGCGCATGATGCCGTGCAATGATCCCGACGGCTCATTTCGATGGCAGCTACCGAACTCAGCTAATCTAAGCGGCAAATCACGATAGGATTTCAAGCCCTGGTTGAAGACCTGCACGTGACAGGGACAGTTCATCGGCTTGACCGCAAACTGCCTTTCTTCAGCCTCCAAAGTAAACATGCCTGAGGCAAACTTATCAGCGTGTCCCGATCGCTGCCACAGCGACAAATCAACCACCTGTGGGGTCTTAATTTCTTGATAGCCGTAGGCGCGTTGCTTCGCACGCATGTACTGCTCAATCGTCTGATAAATTGTCCAACCCGCTGGGTGCCAAAACACCATACCTGGCGCTTCTTCTTGGGTATGAAAAAGATTCAGCCGCTTACCAATTTTTCGATGATCGCGCTTCTCTGCTTCTTCAATGCGATTGAGATAGGCCTTCAGGGCCTTTTTATCTTGCCAAGCGGTACCATAGATGCGCTGCAGCTGCTGATTTTTGGCATCGCCACGCCAGTACGCACCTGCAACTTTAGTGAGCTTAAATGCGGTCAACTTGCCGGTGCTGGGGACGTGGGGACCGCGACAGAGATCCATCCACTCGCCCTGCTGATAGATTGAGATCTCCTCCTCGACCGGAAGATCTTCGATTATTTGGACTTTGTAATGCTCGCCCATATTGCGGAACAGTTCGATCGCGCGTTCTCGTGAACACACGATACGTTGCACGGTAAGATCTTGCTCGGCGATCTCTGACATCCGCGCCTCGATTCTTTCAAGATCTTCAGGCGTGAAGCTGTGCCCCGATGCAAAGTCATAGTAAAAGCCATCTTCAATCGTTGGCCCAATTGTGACTTGAGTCCCAGGAAAAAGTTGCTGCACGGCCTGCGCGAGCAGGTGCGCGGTCGAGTGGCGCAGTATCTCAAGACCCGCCTCATCTTTTGCGGTGATAATGGCTAGCTGGCTATCGCCCTCGATCACAAACGAGGTATCGACCTCGCGGCCATCAACGACACCGCCAAGCGCGGCCTTGGCCAACCCTGCACCAATATCTGCCGCGACATCCATCACTGCGATGGGTTGGTCAAATTGGCGGGTCGATCCATCGGGTAAGGTAATAACGGGCATCCTGTTTCCTCTTTTTCAGTGGCGACCGCTACTAGGAGCCGCGTGGAAGGACGCGAATGATGTCAGAGCGCGCGCCAAAGATCAAAAAAAAGACCCCTGCTGGGGTCTTTACCAATCGATGTCAACACACTGTTACTGAACTTGGCGGATCTCTACCCGACGATTTTGTGCTCTGCCGCGATCAGTTTCATTGCTAGCAACAGGTCGACTTTCACCATAGACCTCTATCTCGAGCCGCGTTGGATCAATGCCAGAGGAAGTCAAGAAATCAACAACTGACCGCGCTCTACGTTGCGACAGATCAATATTGTAAGCATCGGAGCCCTTAGAGTCCGTATGCCCGGAAATGACGAATCTCATGTCCGACTGAGCGCTGATAAATTCAACCGCTGGATTCAGGACGTCGGACGCATTATCGGGCAATCGCGCGCTGTCAAAGTCAAAGTTAAGCAGCCGGTCGTCAAATACCATCACAAAGGGACAGCCAACGGCATTAACGGCGACGCCCAGTTCAGTGTCGGGACATTGGTCCCACTGGTCTTTCACGCCATCGCGATCAGAGTCGCGCTCAACGGGCGCTTCATAGACGGGCTCAGCCGGTAATTCATAGGCTGCGTTTTCACACAGCGTCAGCGCAGCCGCAGAACCGGCGGCGCCACCACCTATCGCGGCAGCGCCTCCAGCAGGCGCTGACGCGGCTACCCCCGTGGCTGTCCAGGTCATCAAACACTGTCGATACTCATCATCGTTTGTCACGACACAGGCGTTGAGCAACATAAGGACACCCGCTAAACCCAACGCGCGCATGACTGCCAGCCGAGCGCGTGCACCGACTCTGAACCCAGTAACAGACACTGTACCCCCTCCCTCAAAAGCCTTCGGCGGCCTGAAACGCCTAACGCTGCTTGACCGCTTTAAATTCTCTCTGTTTTTATCAACTTTTCCTCCCGACCTTTGACCGCTTTACATGCCAAAGTCCGAGCCAGAAGTTGGACGAACCGTACACCCAGAACGCTAGAGATTCAACAGCGCCGCAACATCATCAACCATACCTACGGGCGGCGCAGGCCGCTTGATGTCGGTTTTCGCCCTATCGTGAGCAAGCGTACCGATTACCAAGTGTTGTCGTAAAGGCGACGTCATTGCTCGCAGTAATTGGGCCGTGTCGGCGCCCAATATATCGAAACACAACTCTTTTGCTCCGTGGATAGACCGCGGTTCTGGGAAGTCAAATAACGTTGGATCTAACTGAAAGCGCGCCACTACGGCGATGCCATAGAAGGGTTGGATCCAATTCTTTGCATATTTGATTGCGTAATCCTCATTGACTCTGAGAGTCGATCGACCCGCCGCGTCACGCGCAATTGACCAACCATCGTCTTGACACACTTGCAACCACTGAGATGACGTCAAGACCTGATAAAACCAAAGTCTAGCGGCCGGATCGGATCCAAATTCTCCTCGATGCAGATCATCTGCAACGCCGCCGCAAGCACCTCTTGCGGTAAAGCGACATGAGTTTCTGATTTCAAGGGGCGTGGACGCGGTAACGATTATCGCGGAGGATTGAGGCAGTTCTGGCTGAGTCAACAGTGCATTTGACGCTTTGTGCTGTGGCACCTCGCGTAGAGAAGTACTTTGCACAGGATCAGGATAGGACTCGGTCGGAACCATTGAATCGGCACTCTTTGGGTCGAATCACCATGGTGTCCCCTCAACCTGTTTTTCCAACTGCTGAAAACTTTGGAATTCCAGCTCAATCGTGACAGATTGTGGCAGCCACTTGAGGCGCAGGTATGGAGATGTGAAGATTCGGAGTCGGCTAGGAGAAATGACATGCCAGCAGTGATCGCCATCGTCGAGGACGAGCCTGTATTAGCGGCCAATTACTCAGACCTGTTGCAGCGACAGGGCTACGACGTGCTGATCTGTGAATCGGCAAAGACAGCTCGAGATCAGCTGTTTGACGCGCCCCCTGACCTTGCGATTCTCGACGTGGGGCTCGGTACTGAACCCGAGGCTGGCTTTGACCTGTGTCGAGAGCTTCGAGCTCGCTATCCCTCGCTACCGATTATTTTTCTGACCGCAAGAGACGATGATATCGATATTGTATCTGGCTTGCGGCTGGGAGCGGACGACTTCCTCAACAAGGGCATTTCCAATGCCCAACTTCTGGCACGTATCACCGCCCTGCTGCGTCGCGTTACAGCAATGTCCTCCTCACCTCAGCTTCAAGACACAATCAAACGCGGCAATTTAACGCTGGACCTCAACCGCCTCTGTGTCGATTGGTTTGGTCGCAGGGTCGATTTGACCTTCACCGAGTTTTGGATGGTTCATTCTCTCGCGCTACATCCAGGCCATTTGCGCAACCGCCAGCAGTTGATGGATGCAGCGCAACTGGTTCTTGACGACAATACCATCACCTCACACATTCGCAGAATCCGACGCAAGTTTGAGGATGTTGACCCTGACTTTTCGGCCATCGAGACCGCTTATGGCGTTGGCTATCGTTGGCGTGCCGACGCGTAACGATGGCCTTACGTCACCACTTCCTCCTCACTGCCCTACTCTCACTCACTCTTTTGTGGATAGGGCTGCAAGCCTTTAAGGTAACTGGGGAGCTCCTACATCGAACACAATTACAATCGCTTGAACGAGAGGCTGAGGCCCTTGCAGCTGGACTCCAAGATCGCGATGACCTCGTGCTCAATATTCCCGCACGATATCGAGATGATTCTGGGCAGAGAAGCCTTCTGTTGAGACCGCTGGCCGTCCCGCCACAAGTTGACGGATGGTTAAATGATTGGTCCGGTCCACCACTGATGAGTGTTCAACAAGGCCAACGAGCTCTGCAGCTGCACGCCGGCTTAGGCCCTAGCCATCGAGTCTTCGCTATCACCATTGAAGAGCCTGAACCGCGCTTTGGTACGCTCAACCAAACGCGTCCTAATGGCGATTTTATCGAGCTCACAATGTGGTCGAGTGGCAGTAAACAGCAATGGATCCTGAATCCATTCGCGCCCGGGACCCTTAAACCAGAGCAGGTACGAGGGCGACTATTGACCAACAGTGAATCGCCTATTCGCGCCGCATGGCAAAGCTCGCACATGATGCACACGGTTGAAATTGCAATTCCGCTCGACTTGCCTATCGATCGCTTCAATATCGTCTATCAGGGCGAGGATACAGCCGGTAGCGACAGACTCGCGCTGAGCGGGACCGCATTAGAGCAACCATTCTGGCTTCTAATCGATAGCGACAACGCACGCGCTCACCTCCAGCGCATCAGGACGCCAGCTAGCACGATCTCTCTGATCGATCGCTGGGGATGGCCAATCGCCACGCACCAAGTTGAAACCAACCCCGAAAATTCGAGGGTATCTTGGGTACTTCGTCGAGTGCAGCAATCTCTGCTGGCGCAGGAAGCACAACCGTTACCATTTATCGAGCATCTATCGAGCGGGCAGATTGACCTCAAAGCGGTCTCTGAAACCATAGCGCATGATCCTGCTTGGACCTCACGTGACGACGTTGGTGACCTTGAGATCAGCGTGGTGAGACCGATTCTTTCCAACGAGGAGATCGTCGCCTACCTTGTGTTTAAAAAATCTCATTTGACCTCTGCAAGCTCGCTTTACACCGAGTATTTTTGGATCTGCCTCCTCGCTTTCACAGCCGCCACTGCCATCGTACTTGCAATGCTCGGTTGTATCGGCTGGCTACGGTCCAGAATCTCTCGCCTAGTCGCATCACTTGGCGCACATGATGTCGACATAAACACCTCACTCGGGATCGGCAAAGGGGACGAGCTCGATCAACTGATCGGACGGTTTAGCGAGTTAAGGGCGAGATTAGACAGCGAAAAAGCCTTAGTAAAAGATCTCGGGAAAACACTCACCCATGAACTCAGAACACCGATTGCCATGGTCAGCTCGTCGTTAGAATCTATCTCCACAAAACTGTCCGCAGACGCGCTCGACACCGCAGTTCGGCGAGCAAAGAGTGGCATTACGCGTTTGGAGTCAATGGTTACAGCACTCAGTGAAGCGCAACAGTTAGAGCGCGCGCTCGCTTCAGAGCAGCGAAAAAAAACCGATCTATCACGGCTATTACGGGAGCTTGGCGCAGTCTACCAAAACGCCTTTGCCAGTTATCGGTTCGTTGTTGAGATCGACACTGACCCTGCCGAGGCCGAGATAGATGCCGATGCGGTTGTGCAAGCCATCGACAAACTCATCGACAACGCGCGGTCTTACAGTATCGAGGAAGGAGAGATCGCTCTGGTGCTGGAAAAGCGGGGGCTCTGGTGGCGGATCAGCATCAAGAACGCAGGCTCCCCATTACCGGAGGGGGAACCACTTCGGCTTTTTGATCCGATGGTCAGCCATCGCCAGCGAAACGCTGGCGATAAAACGCATCTTGGATTGGGGCTACATGTGGTGAATCTCGTGGCTCGACACCATGGTGGGCAGCCTTATGCGGTAAATACCGAACAAGGTGTTGCCATTGGCTTTACGATTGAGGCCAAGGGGAGGTCAATGATTAAGCGATAAATGCTTGCTGCTTTAACTCGGCGAGTTGATCGCGTAAACGCGCAGCCTCTTCAAATTCTAGATTTTTTGCATGCCCCAACATCTGTTCTTCCATCTGGGCCATCTTTCGTGCCAAAGCGGCGGGCGTCAGCTGAGCAATCTCAGCACTGAAGCTCGCCTGCGCATCTTGCTCACGACGCTCCTTTGCGGAACGAGGCCGAGTCGGCATGCGCCGAGCACCCTCTAAAATATCCTGCACTGACTTCTCGATGCCCCGCGGGGTGATGCCATGCTCGGCATTAAATGCAAGCTGCTTTTCCCGGCGACGTTGGGTTTCTGTTATCGCGCGCTGCATAGAGCCCGTTTCTTGGTCCGCGTAGAGAATCGCGCGGCCTTGTAAATGGCGCGCCGCACGTCCCATTGTCTGAATTAATGAGCGGTCGCTGCGCAAAAAGCCCTCTTTATCGGCATCGAGGATCGCAACCAACGACACCTCTGGCATATCGAGCCCCTCTCGCAAGAGATTAATTCCCACCAAAACATCAAATTGGCCGAGACGCAGATCACGGATAATCTCAACGCGCTCCACGGTATCAATATCGGAGTGTAAATAGCGGACACGAACATCATGCTCGCTCAGAAATTCAGTGAGGTCCTCGGCCATACGCTTAGTCAACGTCGTCACGAGTACCCGATCACCCGCTGCCACCGTAGTGCGAATTTCAGAGAGTAAATCATCGACCTGGCTACTTGCAGGGCGAACCTCAACAACAGGGTCAACCAGCCCCGTCGGACGTACCAACTGCTCAACGGTCGCGCCGGCATGCTCAGCCTCGTAAGGACCTGGCGTTGCAGATACAAAGATTGCCTGCGGGCACAGCTGCTCCCACTCTTCAAATTTAAGCGGCCGATTATCGAGGGCCGAAGGAAGACGAAATCCGTACTCCACCAGCGTTTCTTTACGCGAGCGATCGCCGCGGTACATGCCCCCGATCTGCGGCACACTGACGTGAGATTCGTCGATAAAAATCAGCGCATCTCGCGGCAGATACTCAAACAGCGTCGGCGGCGGCTCACCGGGCCCGCGGCCCGACAAATAGCGGGAATAGTTTTCGATGCCCTGGCAGTAGCCCAGCTCGCGAATCATCTCCAAATCGTATCGTGTGCGCTGCTGAAGTCGCTGCGCCTCAAGCAACTTATCCGCCTCCTTCAGCTGTTTCACCCGATGCTCGAGCTCCTCTTCAATCTGCTCTACCGCACCTAGCATCGTATCTCTGGAGGCCACATAATGCGTCTTCGGAAATATGGTGACACGCGGCAGGCTCTCCTCAATCGCACCTGTCAGCGGATCAAACAACGCAATCTCTTCAATTTCTTCATCGAACAACTGCACACGTATCGCCAATTGTTCGGACTCCGCAGGAAAGATATCTATGACGTCGCCGCGGACCCGGTAGGTGCCACGCCTGAAATCAATGTCATTGCGTGTGTACTGCAATTCCGCGAGCTGTCGCAGCACCCCACGCTGATCGATAATCTCCCCCCGAGAGAGGTGCATCACCATTTTGAAGTAAGACTCGGGGTCTCCAAGACCATAGATCGCAGAGACGGTCGCAACCACCAAGCAATCTTTGCGTTCCAGCAACGCCTTGGTCGCTGAAAGACGCATTTGCTCGATATGATCATTCACCTGCGCGTCTTTCTCGATAAACGTATCCGAGGATGGCACGTAAGCTTCAGGCTGGTAGTAGTCGTAATAAGATACGAAGTATTCAACTGCATTGTTGGGGAAGAACTCTTTGAATTCTCCATATAACTGGGCCGCGAGCGTCTTGTTATGCACCATCACAATGGTCGGTCGCTGCAGTTGCTGTACCACATTCGCCATGGTGAAGGTTTTACCGGATCCTGTAACGCCCAACAGAATCTGTGACGCCAAACCCGCTTCAAGCCCAGATACCAGCCGCGCGATGGCGGCCGGCTGATCACCGGCTGGGGCGTAACTCGAGGTCAATTGAAACGGCTTGGACATTACTTCCAGATCACAAAGACGGTGGGCCAGTGTAACCAAAACAGCGCAACCCGCCCACGGCAAAGACCCGTCTCGCGAGCAGAAACCAGCCCCGTTTCTGTGTATGCTACGCGCCTCGCTAGACTGGAGTCATTCATGTTTTTTGAACTCGAAATTCGCCCCCGCGTATGCGATACCGACATGCTCGGACATATCAACAATACCGTCCCACCCGTTTGGCTAGAGGAAGGCCGTACTTACTTCTTTAAACATATTTTCCAGCCACCCACGAGCATGCCGCCACTTCTGATTCGACACATTGAAATGGATTTTAAAGCGGAGCTCTTTCAGCATAGCGAAGTGCTACTGCAAACCAGCATCAAGGGTTTTGGTAACACCTCTGTCAAAATGCACCAGGAGATCCATCAAAATGGACGCTGTTGTTTTATCGGCACCAGCACTCTCGTTTTTGTCGACCCCGAAACTCGGAAACCATGTCCAGTACCTGACTCGGTGAAAACGGGCTTTGCGCCCTACCTCTTAGTTTAAGTTCCAGCCTACGAAAATCTCGCGCACAGGCTTGACCCTTTGACGGGGCCTCTTTATCATTCGCCCCCTCTGCAGCGCAGAGACTTTTCCGCCTTAGCTCAGTTGGTAGAGCAAATGACTGTTAATCATTGGGTCGCTGGTTCGAGCCCAGCAGGCGGAGCCAAATTTAAAAGGGTCGTCCACTAGGACGGCCCTTTTTTTTTGCGCATCCTGCCGGGCGGGAAATGGCCCTACTTCCTTTTTGACGGTATTCTGACCGCGGTATATTGCTTCGACTCTTACTCGCTACCAATCGGAGAACGCATCGATGTCCAGTACGCAAAAAATCTTGGTGGTCGGCGCCGGCGCGCTCGGGATCACCACTGGCTACTTTTTACAGCGAGGCGGCGCAGCCGTGGAATTTCTAGTGCGCCCTCACCGCGCTGAAGACCTTGCGCGGCCACAACAACTATTCGACTACCGGACCGGTGAAAATATTCAGTTCTCCAACTTTGGAGTCCACACTGATCCAGGCGCAGCGGTCGCGTCAGCTCCGGATTGGATCTTTTTCACCCTCGATGGCGCAGTCGCGCGCAGCGACCAAGCCAGCCAAACCCTCGCGGCGCTCGGTCAGTCCGCAGCGCGCGCCAACACCCGCTGGGTCATCTGCGGCGTTGGCGTAGGCCTCAGAGAGTATATTATGAATACCGCGGGCCTTACGGACGACAAAGTTTTTCAGGGCACCATGCGCGCGTTTGCCTACCAAACACAACACGAAGGCACACCGCAGCCCGCTTCGGAACATTTATCGAACCATAACCAAGCCGATATCGCCTTCGCCATGCCCGCCGCTGGCCCAGGATTTTTCCTTGGTTCAGAGTCAACTGAATGCATCGACGAACTGACCGCTACTTTTGAACGCGGCGGGATGGGTTGCGCGCTGCTCGCACCGCACCTTTACAGCATGGGGACCAACCTCTTTTTTTCCTTCACCGTTGCCGCTGAACTCGACGGCTGGCGCAGCATTGACGATTTGGTCGCCAACAAGCCGCTTTGGCGAGCATGCTGTAAAAGCCAGAGGGAAATCATGCGCCTCTCGCGGTGGGGGTTGACGGGGAAAATCGCTGCACTGGTCTCCACCAACAAAAAGATACGAACACAACTGATCGATAATGAGGCCGCAATGCGCCCAATGGATTTCATGGCGTTCAACCGCTTCCATCATGGTGGCAAAGTCGTTGAACAAGATACTCAAATCCTTCAGCGCTGTATCGACATTGGCGCCTCAGAAGGTCGCCCAATGAAAGCCTCCCGATCGCTACTAGAGCAGTGGCGAGACCGCCGTAGCACGCAGGACTGATCAGTCGCTATACGCTACGAACCCGAGAGCGACAAAAAGGGCCTGCCCACCAAGCGGTCAACGCAGCACTAGATCTCAGCGCCTAAAGGGCTGACAATAGCGACCTCTTTTTGCATCAATTTAAGGACGACTCCGTGGCTTTTACGACGCGAATAACTGAATTACTTGGTATTGAACACCCTATTGTGCAAGGCGGTATGCAAAATGTCGGCCGTGCCGAATTAGCCTCGGCAGTGTCCAATGGCGGCGGACTCGGGATCATCACTGCTTTAACACAACCGTCTCCCGAGGCGTTGAGAGCAGAGATCGAGCGCTGCCAGTCGATGACAAGCAAGCCTTTCGGCGTCAACATCACGGTTTTCCCATCGATGAACCCACCCGACTACACAGCGTATGCACGCGCAGCGCTGGATGCTGGTGTGCGCATCTTCGAGACGGCCGGCACACCCGCTATCGCAGAGGTTTGGGAGGTTCTGAAAGCGCACGAGACCTGCATTATTCATAAATGCACCGCCGTACGACACGCACTCTCAGCCGAAAGAAAAGGCGTTGATGCCATCTCAATTGATGGATTCGAATGCGCGGGACACCCCGGCGAGGATGATATTCCTGGCTTGATATTAATTCCCTGCGCCGCAGACAAAGTTCGTATTCCTATGCTGGCCTCAGGCGGATTCGCTGATGGCCGCGGACTGGTCGCCGCGTTGGCACTCGGTGCTGAGGGAATCAATATGGGCACTCGGTTTTGCGCAACGCAAGAGGCGCTGATCCACCCCAATGTTAAACAAGCCTACGTCGACAACGACGAGCGCAGTACTAATTTGATTTTCAGGAGTTTGCGCAACACGGCGAGAGTTGGCAAAAACAGCGTCTCCGATGAGGTGGTCCGGCGACTCGCAGAACCCGGCGCCGAATTTTCAGCGGTTGCTGACCTTGTTGCGGGCTCCAAGGGTAAAGAGTTGTTGGAATCCGGTGATATCGAGCTGGGAATCTATTGGGCGGGCATGGTGCAAGGCTTGATTCATGACATTCCTACGTGTGCCGAACTCATCTCCCGCATCATGGATGAAGCCACTACAATCACGCAGCAGCGATTAGCCAACTTCTACAGTGGCTAGACCAGAAGGCTACAAACTGCTGTTTGTTTGCATGGGCAACATTTGTCGTTCACCCAGTGCAGAGGGCGTGTTCAGGCAGGTCATGAAGACAGAGCCCAGTGATCACATTGTCCTCGTCGATTCAGCCGGCACCCATGCCTACCACATTGGCGATGCCCCAGATGGGCGCAGCATCGCAGCGGCCGCGCGCCGACACATCGATATCAGCCGCCTGCGCGCACGTCAAGTCGCAGCGGACGATTTCGAAACATTTGATCTCATTGTGGCGATGGATCGGTACAACTTGGATTGCCTATCTGAGATGTGTCCAAAAGAGCACGACCACAAGTTGAGGCTGTTGCTCGACTTCGCCGAAGGTATCTCAGAATCCGAAGTACCCGACCCCTATTACGGCGGCCCCGATGGCTTCGAGACAGTTCTCAACCTGTTGGAGAACGCTTGTCGCGGACTACTCGCGTACGCTCAGTCTCAACCGGCATCGTCGGTTCAATAGCGGCTGCTCATCAACTGAGACTCCAGCAGAGTCGAATACAACGTTACCTTACGAAACTCAGCAGATTCATCAAGATCGGGTAGTGTGACCGATTCGGTCGACAGCAGTCGCTGATACATGGGGTGCTCGAAATGCTTGATCCGCGAATCTGCGACGATGACCCGAGCCGCTTTTGCCGCAAAACTATCGAGCCAAGCCAGATTGCTCCGATCGTATAAAACGTCGGCTGCGAGAATGAGATCGACATCGCCCGAAATCGCCTCGAACTGGTCGATAAAGTGTAGCGTCACGCCGTTGTACTGCGCGTTGTAAGCGGCTGCCTCAAGAGCGAGCGGGTCGATATCGCAGGCAATGACCTCTCGCGCTCCTGCACGCTTTGCAGCGATGCCCACGACGCCACTGCCGGCGCCAAAATCGACGACCCTTTGGCCCAAAACGACCTCTGGATGCTGCAGGATAAATCGTGCGAGCGCGAGGCCCGCTGCCCAACAGAAACACCAGTATAACGGCTCTGCGAGCGCACTTTGCACCGCTTCGGGCGCAAGGGGATGCTGAATTGTGTCGGGATCCAGCAGGAGCAGTGATAAGTCATCGGCTATCGGATAGGGGCGTAGCGAAGCGCCCGAGACCAACCGATTCGTCGCCAACTCAAGCGCTCCCGGGTGAATCTTCACAGCTCAGACCGACTTTGCGAAGTTCAGCGAGGACCCGATCCGCTATTCACCACCGGTTGCGCCGCGCGATCAGAGCACAGTACCACCAATAAATTGCTGACCATATGAGCGCGCGTCTCAGGATCGAGGGCGACAATGTCGCGATCCCCTAATTGGGTCAATGCCGACTCGACCATGCTGACTGCACCCTCGACGATTTTGTGTCGAGCAGCAACAATCGCAGAGGCCTGCTGCCGCTGTAACATCGCATTGGCGATTTCGGGCGCATACGCGAGGTGACTTAA
>Ga0181573_10004268_pt1 | contig 12238 bp, 10 predicted proteins | sample 101ome_25_FD_148643 | JGI IMG/M metagenome (GOLD analysis project Ga0181573, IMG submission 148643) | Coastal salt marsh microbial communities from the Groves Creek Marsh, Skidaway Island, Georgia - 101409BT metaG (spades assembly) | ecosystem: Environmental > Aquatic > Marine > Intertidal zone...
CCGTCGCGCCCGCGGCGATCGCCAGCCCGCTCGCGCCCGTGCGCCTCAACGGCCTCGGCCAGACCGTGCTGTCGCCGAAGATCCGCAACATCACCAAGGTCGCGAGCCTGATGCCGCTGAAGCTCTCGGGCATCGGCGTCGTCACCGGCCTCCCGAACACCGGCTCGAGCGACCGCGGCACCCGTCAGGCGATCCTGAACCTGATCCGGTCGAACGACCTGAACCTGACCATCGCCGACGTCACCGGCGGCACGACCGCGCTCGTCGCGCTCACCTGCGAGCTGCCGCCGTTCGCGATGCCCGGCCTGAGCCTCGACGTGAAGTGCTCGGTGCTCGGCGACGCGCTGTCGCTGCGCGGCGGCGTGCTGCAGCGCGCCGAGCTCAAGGGCCCCGACGGCGTCACCTACGTCGTCGCCGACGGCCAGCTCACCACCGGGGGCTTCGTCGCCCAGGGACGCAACGCGTCCGTCAGCAAGAACCCCAACGCGACCGCCGACGCCATCAAGGGCGGCGACGTGATCCGGGAGCTGCCCTCGTCGCTGCTCAGCGAGTCGGGCAGCCTCGAGCTCCGCCTGCGCAACCCGAGCCCGTTCAACGCCAGCTCGGTCGCCAGCGGCATCGCGACCGCGCTCGCCGGATCAGGCGTCGAGGTCACCGCCGTCAACCCGGCGCTGGTGCGGCTCGAGCTGCCCGACGCGCAGCGCAACGACAACGAGGCCATGCGCCTGCTCACGCTCGTCGGCGACGTGCGCGTCGCGGTCGAGAACCCGAGCAAGGTGACCATCGACCAGGTCAGCGGCACGGTGCTCGCCGGCGAGGGCGTGCTGATCAGCCCCTGCGTGGTCGGCGTCAGCGAGCTGACCATCGCGATCGTCGAAGAGGACTTCGTCTCGCAGCCCAACCCCTTCTCGGACGGCACCTCGGAGCGGGTCGGCCGGACCCGCGTCGAGGCCCAGACCAACAGCAGCGAGCTGCAGCCGATCGGCGGCGGCGGCGCGACGGTCGCGGACCTGCTGCAGAACCTCAAGACGCTCGGGCTCACGCCCCAGCAGCTCGTCGGCGTGTTCATCGCGCTGGACAAGGGCGGCTTCCTGCACGCCGACCTGGAGGTGCAGTGATGGACGCGCTCGCGCTCGCCAAGCTGTCGCTCAAGCCGAAGGACGCCGCCCAGGAGGCGCGCGCTGAGGCGGAGAAGGTGGCGCATCAGTTCGAGGCCGTGTTCGTGAAGACCCTCGTCGGCGCGCTGCGCTCGACGGCGTCGGTCGGCGGCGAGGGCGGCGGCATGTTCGGGGACGGCCCCGGCGCTGACACCTACGCCGGCTGGTTCGACCAAAACGTCGCCGACCACCTCGCCGAGACCGGCGGGCTGGGCGTCGCGTCCGCGGTCCTCTCGGACATGGAGCGTCACGGCGCCCTGGCGTCGGTGGAGCAGACCAGCGGACGTCGTGAGGCCGCGTCCCGCCTGCGCCGCGCGGCGGAGGACGGCGAGCGGCTGACCAGCGCCAACGCCAAGAAGGGAGGCTTCGATGTCGTTCTCTGAGGACGCCAAGGCCCTGGAGGCCTCGTTCGCGGCCGCGGCGGGCCTGCTGCGCTCGCTGCTGGAGGCCTTGCAGGCGCGCCGCGCCGCGTGGGTCTCGATCCGCCCGGACACCGTCGCGCCGTCCGCCGAGATCGAGCAGCTCTCGCAGCAGCTCGCCGCCGAAGAGCGCCGGCGCGGTGACCTCGTGGCGCGGCTGCGCGCGTCGCTGCCGACCCCCGTGGGCGCGCGCCCCGAGCAGCTCCACGTCAACGTCACGAGGATCTGCGGCGCGCTCGGGCCGGACGCCGCGCGGTCGCTGCGCGCCGCCGCCGACGAGGTCACGCAGCTCGCCAAGCTGGTGCGCGGCGAGACCGCGCTCGGCAACCGGCTGCTGCAGTTCGCGCAGCACGCGCAGAGCGGCGTCGACGCCCAGGTGCTCGACGCAGCCAAGAGCGCGCGCGCTCCCGGCTACGACCGGAACGCGCGCAACCTGAACGGACCCAACGCCGCCGGCCAGCTGGTCGACGGCAGGATGTGAGGCACGAGGAGACCCCCAGATGACCTTCGGTTTCGGAATGGGAGCGGGACTCGCGGCGCTGCGCGCCGCCCAGCTCGGGATGCAGACGGCGGGCAACAACGTCGCCAACGCCAACACGCCCGGCTACGCGCGGCAGCGCGTCGAGCTCGGCTCGGCGTTCGCCTACGGCGTACGCGGCAACCTGCAGATCGGCACAGGCGTCGACGTCAACGGCATCTCCCGGATGATCGACGACGGCCTCGAGCGCCGCATCCAGCTGCAGCTCGGCCTGGTCGGCGCCGCCGAGGTCGACAGCCTGCGCATGCGGGAGATCGAGAGCATCTTCGCGGAGCCCGACGAGGGCCTGTCGAACTCCTACAAGGACCTCTTCGGCGCCCTCGACCAGCTGCGCACCGACCCGGCCGACCGCGCGCTCCGCGGCGGGCTGGTCCAGTCCGGCGCGATGCTGAGCGACCAGTTCAACCTGCTCTCCCGCCGCCTCGGCGACCTCGGCGCCAGCACCTTCGACGAGGTCCGCGGCCTGACGCGTCAGGTCAACCAGCACACGGCAGCGATCGCGCGGCTCAACGAGCAGATCATCTCGACCGAGGCCAACGGTTCCCAGGCCAATGACCTGCGCGACGCGCGCTCGCAGCACGTCAAGGAGCTGGGCAAGCTCCTCGACACGCAGGCCATCGAGCGGTCGTCAGGCAGCCTCGACCTGCTGGTCGGCGGCAGCCTCGTCGTCGCCGGCAACCGCGCGACGACCATGCGCGTCAGCAAGAACAGCGCCGGCGGGACCGAGCTCCGCGTCGGAGAGAGCGCGTCGGCCGCCACGGTCCGCGAAGGGCGCATCGCCGCGCTGCTGCGTCAAGAGCAGGGCGGCCTGCCGGGCTACACGACGCGCATCGACGAGCTCGCCCGCAGCACGATCCTCGAGTGGAACCGCATCCACTCGACCGGCGTGCCCGCGTCCGGCCCGTTCCAGTCGCTGATCGCCGCCAACGCAGCGGTCGACGGCGACGGCGACGGCGTCATCGGCGACGAGCTGCTCTCCCAGGCCGGCTTCGCGTTCCCGATCGAGCGCGGCGAGCTCTACGTGGCCGTCACCGACCGCGCCACCGGCGCGCTGGAGCGCACCCGGATCGACATCGACCCCGACGCGATGACGCTGCAGGACCTCGCGGCCGAGCTGTCCGCGATCGACCACCTGTCGGCCTCGGTCGATCCGACCGGTCGCCTGCGCGTCAACGCCGACAGCGGCTACGGCTTCGACTTCTCGCCGCGGCTCGACCCCAACCCGGACGACGGCACCTTCGGCGGGGTCAACCCGACGGTCGGCAGCCGGAGCTCCGGGCCCTACGACCTGTCCGGGCAGCCGTTCCCGCAGGAGTTCGACGTCGACGTCGGCGCGGGCCCGCAGCGGATCACGCTGCAGGCCAGCGACTTCGCCAACCCCGCCGAGGCGAGCGCCGAAGAGCTCGCCGCGGCCATCAACGGCCAGCCGGCGACCGACGTCACGGCGTCGGCCGTCGGCGGCCGCCTGATGCTCCAGGGCAACCAGGGCGGCGCCACCGCCGCGCTGACCGTGACCGCGGGCTCCAACAGCCCGCTGGGGAGCCTCGACATCGCCAGCGGCACGACCGCCAGCGGCCGCGACCACGCGATCGACGTCCGCGTCGAGGGCAGCTACGACGGCAGCGACAACCAGCGGCTCACGTTCGTCGCCGAGTCGAGCGGCACGATCGGCGTCAGCGACGAGCTGCGGGTCCGCGTGCTCGACCAGAACGGACAGCTGGTGACCACGCTCGACGTCGGCAGCCAGTACCAACCCGGCGAGCCGATCCCGCTCGGCAACGGCGTGCAGGTGTCGTTCGGCTCCGGCGAGCTGTCGGGTGAGAGCGGCCAGGCCTTCGCCCTCGACGCGCTCGCGGACAGCGACACCAGCGACGTCCTCGTCGCCACCGGGATGAACGCGTTCTTCCTCGGATCCACGGCCGCGGACATGCGGGTCCACGAGGAGCTGCAGCGCAACCCAGACCGCCTCGCGGCGGGCACCGGCCCGGCGTCGGGCGACGCCGGCAACCTGATGCGCCTGGTCGGGCTGCGCGACCGCGACCTCACGTCGCTCGACAGCAACACGATCGAGGACTTCTACGCCGACCTCGTCGGCGACCTCGGGTTCGACACGGCCGCGGCGCGCGGCGCGCTCGACGCCCAGGCCCAGCTGCTGGGCCAGCTCGAGGCCGACCGGGAGTCGGTCTCGGGCGTCAACATCGACGAGGAGATGGTCGACCTGCTGAAGTACCAGCAGTCCTACGAAGCTGCCGCGCGATTCATCAGCGTCGCGCAGGAGATGACCGAGGTGCTGATCAACCTGGGGAGGTGACCGTGGCCATGCGCATCACGCAAAGCACGCTCTACTCGCGCGCGCTCTTCGACATTCAGCGCGGGCTGTTCCGCTACTCGCAGCTGCAGACCGAGGTGGCGACCGGTCGGCGCGTCAACCGGCCGTCGGACGATCCGGCGGCGGCGCTGCGCGTGCTGCCGCTCCGCGGCGAGCTGCGCGACCTCGCGCAGTTCGGCGAGAACGTCTCGCTCGCGCGTGAGACGCTCGACATCAGCGCCGCCTCGCTCGAGGACGGCTCGAGCGTGATGCAGCGCGTGCGCGAGCTCGCGACGCAAGCCGCCAACGGCACGCTCAGCAGCAGCGACCGCGCCAGCATCTCGGCCGAGGTCGACCAGCTGCTCGACCAGATGCTCGGCATCGCCAACAGCCGCCGGGGCGAGCGGTACCTGTTCGGCGGCACCGAGACCGGCGCGCCGCCGTTCTCGCTCGAGACCTTCGGCGGCCGCACGCGCGCCGTCTACGGCGGCAATCGCGACAGCCTCGAGGTGTCGGTGTCTCCCGGCATGAGCGCCGAGCTCAACATGCCCGGCGACTCGGTGTTCCTCTCGCGCGACCGCGGCGCGACCAGCTTCACGGCTGCGTCCGGCAGCGCGGACACCGGGATCGCCTCGTACGGCTCGGGCGACACCGGGGTCGGCTTCGGGAGGCTGGAGGTCTCCTTCGCGGGCTTCGCAACCAGCTCGTTGCCTGCTTGGCTGAGTCCGGGCGGCGGCGCCACCACCGCGCTGGGCGAGCTCACCTACGAATACACGCCCGCGTCGCCAGGGCCGATCCCGACGACCGCGACCCTGAGCGTCGCCGGCGGCCCGCCGATGCCGGTCCCGGTCACCAACGGCCAGTTCCGCACCGAAGACGGCCGCGAGGTGTCGCTGAGCGTGAGCGATCCGGGCAGCGCGAGCCCGGTCAGCGGCTCGATCCAGGCCAACGCTCGACTGTCGACGGACGGCGGCAAGACCGGCTCCGAGGTCACGAACTTCGACGCCAGCCCGAACGCCGTGCGCAACAGCGACGACGGCTCGATGCTCTACCTCGACCCGAGCAACCTGAGCCGCACGGGCAGCGTCGACGTCAAGTACGGCGGCACCTTCGACGTCTTCACGACGCTCGCAGAGCTGCGCGACGCGCTCGCCAACGAGTCCGGGCTGGACGACAACTCGGTGCGCGACCGGATCGGCAGCCTGCTCGGCGAGATCGACCGCGCCCACGACGCCGTGCTCGACGGACTGCGCGAGCTGGGCTTCCGGTCCGCGAGCATGGACGTCCTGCAGAACCGCGTCCAGGGCCAGCGCGTGGCCCGCACGGAGTCGCTGTCACGCATCGAGGACACCGACATCGCGGAGTCGATCCTCGAGCTGCAGCGCCAGGACCTCTCGTATCAGACGGCGCTGCAGGTCAGCGCGCGGGTGCTGCAGACCAGCCTGCAGGGGTTCTTGCGATGACCACCGTCGGACACGTCGACGCGGCCGTCACGGCGCGACCCGCTGCCGAAGCGACGCAGACCGCCGCGACCGAGGCGTCCCCGCGCTTCCAGGAGCTGCTCGAGCGCCTCCAGCGGCTCACGGCCACGCAGACGAACGCCGAAGCAGTGGACTCGCCCGAGAGCCTCCGGCAGGCCCTGCGCACCGCCGACGAGGGCTTCGTCGCGGCCATGGACCTGCGCCGGCAGCTCGAGGACGCGTTCCGCAAGCAGACAACGTGAGCGCGGGCGTCCAGAGCGTCCGGCAGCTGCGCCGCGAAGACGTGCAGCCGTTTTTGCCGCTGCTCGACGAGTGGCTGCTGGGTGACGCGCTCTACGGAGTGCAGCACACGTGGCCGCAGCTCTACCGGAGCGACGGCGAGGGCGCGTTCTTCGCGGTCGTCGAGGAGGGCCGCCTCCTCAGCCACTGCGCCTACCGTCGCGCGACGCTCCACGACGGCGCGGACGCGCAGGAGGTCGTCCTGCTGGGCTCGGTCGCGACAGCACCTGCGGCCAGGGGACGCGGCCTCGCGGGCGACGTGCTGGAGGCCGCGCTGGCCTCGCTGGGAGACGACGTCTCGGCCGCGCTGCTCTGGGCGGAGCGCCCCGAGCTCTACGAGCGCCACGGCTTTCGGGCGACGGGCGAGGACGCTTGCCTGCTGCTGGCGCGGCGCCCGCGGCGCGCAGCACCGGAGGTCCGGCTCGCTACAGTCGACGACCACGCGCGGCTGCACGCGCTCCACGAGCGCAAGCCGCGGCGCATCGAGCGGTCGCGCAGCACGATGTCGACCCTGCTGAGCACGCCCGGCATGACGACCGTGGTCGCCGAGCGTGACGGCGCGCCCGTCGCCTACGCGTGCACGGGCAAGGGCGCCGACCTGCAGGGCCACTGGCACGACCTCGGCGGCGACGACGAGGACCTCGCGCGGCTGCTCCCGGCCGCGCTGCACCTCACCGGCCAGACCCAGGCCGCGCTGCTGCTGCCGCCGTACCGCGCAGACCTCGCGCGCCTGCTGTCCGACCACGTGGTCGGCACAGCGCCCGTTCCGGGGCCGATGCGTTGGGGTCGGACGCCGCGGTCGGGGCCGTGCTGGATCGACGGCCTCGACTCGGTCTGACCGATCACGGAGAGATCGTCACCGACACCGCCGTGCCTGCGCGCACCGGCTGGAGGCCTGCGTCGAAGACGACGTGGGCGAAGTCGAGGGTCACGCCGACCAGCGCCGGCGGGATCACGCCCGGCGGCGCGAGCACCGCGGACGCGCCGGCCCCGGCGGCGTCGAGCAAGCACAGCGTGTCGACGAACACCCCTGTGTTCCACTGCGTCGCCATCGCGTCGGTCAACGCGTCCACGTTGAGCGGCAGGGCCGTCCCGCCGGGCAGCGCGACGCCCGGAGACCGGCCCGACAGCGTGCCCAGCAGCAGCGCGTAGCGGTTGGCGTGCGCCGTCCCGGTGAGGTGGTCGAAGCGGACCTGATCGCCGGCGACCGACAGCGACGCACGGTCAGCCCACATCGAGCGGTCGACGTAGTTGGCCTGGAACAACAGGTTCGACCCCGGGTGCGAGTAGCTCATCACCGTCTGGCCCGCAGGCGTCACCTCGAACACGCGGTTCTGCGTGCCGCTGCAGATCAGCGTGTTGCCGTTGGGCAGGCGCTCCGCGCTCGACGTCACGTTGGAGAAGAACCCCGGCTCGGTGAACGTCCACAGCGGCGCTGGCGGCCCGTAGGTGCCGAGCACGGGGTCGATCGCGAGGTTGCCCGCGGCGTCCATCGGCAGCGCAAGCTCGTAGACGGCGGACGACGTCGGCGTGTGGCGGTTGTTGAACACCGTCAGGTGGCCCGCCCCCGGGTAGCCAGGCGGCACGAACCGCGGGTCGTGTTGGCCGTCGAGCTGCTGGTCCTGCGCCGTGCCTGCGCCGTAGGCGGCCGGGTTCCCCCACCGCCAGAGGATGTCGCCGCCGCGACCGCGCGCGCCGCCCGTGTGCCCTGCCGCCTCGGCCGTCGTCGTCGCGTGATCGATGATGTAGACCTCGTTCTGCGCGCGCGCGCTGATCGCGATCAGGTCGTGGACCGGGTCGTAGTCGATGCCGTTGGCGTGGTTGTAGTCACCGTCGGTGAGCACCACCGGCGGGTAGTTGATGTCGAGGAGCTCCGGATGGTCGGCGACCACGCCGAAGTTGGGCTTGGTCGCGTCGTAGTCCTGGACGACGTGGTCGATCAGGTGCCACTCCCAGACGACGACGGCCGAGTTGGGCCCGGTCTGCTGCAGCTCGATGAGGCCGTCCGGCAGCCAGTCGGTCCCTGTCAACAGCGACGGATCCCGGCCCTGCGCGACCGCGTCGGCGACGGTGTAGCGCTCCCAGACGATGACGAGCACGTTGCCGTTCGGCATCGGCTCGAGGTCGTGGTGCCCGAAGAGGTTCGGCCCGCTCAGCGGGTAGTCCCAGCGCACCGTGCCGTCGAAGTCGATGCGCTGCACGCCGCCGGTCTGCCCTGGCACGGGGATGGCCGTCGCCTGACGGCCGCGCAGCAGGCTGCCGTCGGCGGCGACGTGCGCCGTGAGGTTGCCGCCGCCCGGCCACTGGTGGACGACGGTCCCCGAAGCGTCGAGGAGCTGCGTCGCGAAGTTGCCGATCGGCTGGAACAGGCGGAGGCCGGGAGCCTGTGCGCCGAGATGCCCTTGGGTAGCTGCGAACGCGAGCGCCAGTGCGGCGCGCGTCGCAGCGCGATGGAGATTCATGGTCGGGAGTCCCCGGGGCGGCAGGATCGAAGGATACCCGATGCCGCCGCACAGGGCGCGGTCAAGGGCGGACGTCGCGGATGTCCGTGCGCCCCAGCGCAAGCATGACGAGCCGGTCGAAGCCCACCGCGACCCCGGCGCAGTCCGGGAACCCGCCCGCGAGCGCTGCGAGCAGCTCCTCGTCGACGGGCAGCTGCGACCGGCCCAGCTCCGCGCGGCGCCTGTTGGCCGCCTCGAACCGAGCGCGCTGCTCAGCCGCGTCCGCCAGCTCGTGGTAGCCGTTGGCGAGCTCGAGACCGTCGGCGTAGAGCTCGAAGCGGGCGGCCGTCGCGGGCGCTCCGCCGACTGCCTCGCAGACCCGCGCCAACGCCGCCTGCGCGGTCGGGTAGCCGTGCACGAACACCGGTCGCTCGCGGCCCAGCTGCGGCTCGATGTGGCCCACCAGCAGCAGGTCCAACGCGTCGTCGACCGTGCCGTCGTCGAAGCCGCGCGGCACGTCGACGCCGAGCGCGTGGCAGCGGCTCCGCAGCTCTGGCATCGTCGCCGCGAACGGGTCGAGGCCCGCGTGCTCGACGAACAGATCGCGGTAGCTGACGCGATCGAAGGGCGCAGTCGCCGTCGCCGGCAGCAGCTCTTGCACCAGCGCCTCGACCTCGTCCATCAGCTGGTGGTGGTCGAAGCCCGGCCGGTACCACTCGAGCATGGCGAACTCGACCGCGTGCCGCCGTCCGACCTCGCCGTCGCGGAACGCGTGCGCGAGCTGGTAGATCGGGCCCGACCCGGCGGCGAGCAGCCGCTTCATCGGTCCTTCCGGGGAGGCCAGCAGGTGGCGACGCGCCGCCCCTTCGCCGCCGAGCTGCACCGTGACCGGGACCGGGTCGATGTGCGCTTCGACCACGAGGCCGGCGCCGAGCAGCGGCGTGTCGACCTCGAGCACGTCGCGCGCCGCGAAGAACGCGCGCGTCCTGGCGGCGAGCGCCGCGCGCGCGCGCAGCAGCGCGATGGCGTCGGCGGCCACGCGGCGGCCCCGCTCAGCCCTTGGAGACGCGCTCGACGTAGTCGCCGGTGCGCGTGTCGACGCGCACGACGTCGTCGACGTTGATGAAGATCGGCACCATCAGCTCGGCGCCGGTCTCGACGGTCGCGGGCTTCTGCACGTTGCCGGACGAGTTGCCCTTCGCGCCAGGCTCGGTGTAGGTCACCTTCATCTCGACGTGCGCGGGCGGCGTCACGGTGATGGGCGAGCCATTCCACATGACGACGTCGCACTCCATCTCGTCCTTGAGATACTTCGCGGCGTCGCCGACCGCGTCGGCGCCGACCTGGAACTGCTCGAAGCTCTCGCCGTCCATGAAGTGGAAGTCCGTCGCGTCCTTGTAGAGGAACTGCATCGTCTTCTCCTCGACGTCCGCGGCCTCGAGCGAGTCGCCGCTGCGATAGTTCTTGTCCAGGACGCGGCCGGTCGTCAGGCTCTTGAGCCGCACGCGGTAGACCGCCTGGCCCTTGCCCGGCTTCATGAACTCGAGATCGACCATCAGGTAGGGCTCGTTCTCGATCTGGACCTTCAGGCCCTTCTTGAAATCACTCGTGCCGTAGGAAGCCATTGCGGCAAGAACGAATACCGAAACGAGCCGATCACCGCCAGTGCCACGCCTTGTCCCAACCGAGCCGCGCGCGTCCGCTGCGCCCGTCGCCTCCGCCGCGGCGACCCGCGCCGCCCGCGGCAGCTGGCGTGACCAGCTGCGCGCGGCGATCCGTGACCCGGACGAACTGATCGACCGACTCGGCCTGCCCGACGTCCTGCGCGGCCCCGCGCGCGAGGCCGCGCGCGCGTTCGGCCTGGTCGCGCCCGAGGCGTTCGTCGCGCGGATGCGGCACGGCGACCCGAGAGACCCGCTGCTCGCGCAGGTGCTGCCGATCGGCGAGGAGCTGGCGCCGGCGCCGCCGAGCTACGTCGCGGATCCCTGCGGCGACACAGCGGCGCTGCGCGCTCCCGGCCTGCTGCAGAAGTACCGCGGCCGCGCCCTTCTGATCGTCACGGGCGTGTGCGCGGTCGCGTGCCGCTACTGCTTCCGGCGCGAGTTCCCGTACGCAGACGGACCCGGGGGGCTCTCCGAGTGGCAGCCCGCGCTCGACGTGCTCCGCGACAGCCGAGACGTCGAGGAGGTCCTGCTCTCGGGCGGCGATCCGCTGATGCGCCCCGACGACTGGCTCGCGGACTTGGTAGCTCGGCTGGAGTCGATCCCGCACCTCCGGCGCCTGCGGATCCACACGCGGCTGCCGATCGTGATCCCCGACCGCGTCGACGACGCGCTGCTGGGGTGGCTGAGCGCCACGCGCCTCGCGCCGACCGTGGTCGTGCACAGCAACCACCCCGACGAGCTCGACGAGGCCTGCAGCGAGGCGATGCTGCGGCTGGTGAAGAGCGGCGTGCCCGTGCTCAACCAGACGGTGCTGCTGCGGGGCGTCAACGACGACGCCGGCACGCTCACCGAGTTGTCCCGCCGCCTGCTCGACGCGCGCGTCATGCCCTACTACCTGCACCAGCTCGACCCGGTCCGCGGCGCCCAGCACTGGGAGGTCCCGGTCGCGCGCGGTCTTGAGCTGGTCGCCGAGCTCCGCCGGCGCCTGCCGGGCTTCGGCGTGCCCCGCTACGTGCGCGAGGTCGTCGGCGCGGCCCACAAGGTCGAGCTCGGGCCCGAGGCCTGAGGGCCACACGCCCCTCTCCTCGCCGCGTATACTGACCGTTGCGCGGGTTCGACGAAGCGTCGAGAGCGCACGTCCGACCATGCCGACCGCTGTTCGATCTCTCGCCGTGCTGATCGCGCTCGCGTGCGCCGAGCTGGCCGCGCAGTGCGCGGACCCGGCGGCCCCCGCCAGCGGCTTCGCGATCGCGACCACGACCAACCAGCTCCTCACCTACACGGACGGTTACCGCACCCGCGCCGACGTCTACCGTCCGACCACAGCACCCGGTCCTTGCGGTTGGCCGCTGCTGATCGCCGTCCACGGCCTCCCCGCGACCAAACAGGCTGCAGCGGCGCGGGCCGCAGACTTCGCGCAACGCGGCTACCTCGTCGTGGCCTACGACGTGCGCGGCCAGGGCTCCGGCATCGCGCTGAACCCCGGCAAGGGCTCCGGCATCATGTCGCTCAAGGAGTGGATCGACATGTTCGAGGTCATCGAGTGGGCGCGATCCACCTACCCGAACCTCGTCGACAACCAACGCGTCGGGGTCTTCGGCGTCAGCCAGGGCGGCGCGCACGCGTGGGCAGCGGCCGCGTGGTCCGGCCGTCAGCCGCCGCCGAACCCGCGGCGTTCGACGCCGTTCCCCGTCGTGAACGCGGTCGCGGCCACGGCTATGCCGCCGAGCCACGCCGACGCGGCGACGCTCGAGGGGGCTGCCTTCAAGGCGATCTGGGCGCGCTATGCGTACGCGCCGACCGGCCCGATGCTCGCCGTCGACCCGGCCGTCAAGCAGACATGGCGCACCTTCCTCGCCAACGACGACCCCGAAGGCAACTACCTCTGGCTAAAGAGCGACCCTGGTCGCGACTTCTCCGCGGAGCTCCAACAGAGCGCGGTGCCGACGCT
>Ga0181573_10004278_pt1 | contig 12222 bp, 10 predicted proteins | sample 101ome_25_FD_148643 | JGI IMG/M metagenome (GOLD analysis project Ga0181573, IMG submission 148643) | Coastal salt marsh microbial communities from the Groves Creek Marsh, Skidaway Island, Georgia - 101409BT metaG (spades assembly) | ecosystem: Environmental > Aquatic > Marine > Intertidal zone...
GAAAGGGCTCACCGTTGATGAAGCGGTAGAAATTATGCGCGGCGCCATTGGTAGTCCCATCATATTGGAGATTGGCCGAGCGGGTGAATCAAAGCCCTTCGAAGTTACCGTAGTACGCGACACTATTCAGGTGGCCAGTGTTCGCTCGCGCATGATTACACCGGGTTATGGTTATTTACGCATAGCTCAATTTCAGCGTAACACCGGCCAAGAGGTAGACAAGGCCGTCTCCGAGCTTACCGAAGAGGGGGTGCTCAAAGGACTCGTTATTGATCTGCGTAACAATCCCGGCGGTGTTCTGGGTGCCAGTGTAGGCGTGTCTGAATTATTTTTGGATGGCGGACTTGTGGTTTATACCGAAGGTCGTCACCCCAGTGCCAAAGAACGCTACAGTGCCAACCAAGGCGACAAGCTCAAAGGCGCGCCAATTGTTGTCTTGATAAATGGCGGCTCAGCCAGTGCATCGGAGATCGTCGCAGGAGCCTTGCAAGATCGTGGGCGAGCCGTGGTCATGGGTACCCGAAGTTTTGGCAAAGGCTCTGTCCAAACGGTTTTACCGGTCTCTGAGACGCGAGCGGTCAAACTGACAACCGCATTGTATTTCACACCCAATGGTCGCTCTATACAGGCCGAGGGCATTGTGCCCGACATTGTGGTTGAACGGGGGACTCTCACAAGCCTTGAGGGCAAGCGCACCAAAGAGGCAGATTTGCGAGGCCGGCTAGATAGCGCCGAGGCAGCAACAGCACAAGATTTCAGCGCCGAGAGCGATAGCCTAGCCGCATTACGCGAGGAGGATAACCAACTTTACGAGGCTGTTACCCTGTTACGTGGTGTCAACTTGTTCAATCTACACCCTGATTCAGCTACCCAGGTGCAGACTAAGAATACTGCTTCCACAGACCCCAGCAACAACAGGCAGGATACGGATACTCACGAGTGAGGTGGCTGCTAGCGCTTGCCGCTTTTTTCGTGCCAGCGCTCGGTCACAGCAGTTGTCCAGCCCCTGGCCAAAGTCAACTAGCCGTCATTATTGATGATATTGGCTACCACCGAAAACGCGGACTGGCTTTTGCCGAACTGCCCTCACCCCTCACCCTCTCGGTCATTCCTGCTACGCCCCACGGTGAAGCGATAGCCAGAGCGGCCTTAGCACGGGGTAAGGAAATTATGGTGCACATGCCCATGGCATCGCATGACGCGTCCTCAACCGACCCGCTCATATTGACTGACGACCTAGAAGATGACGACTTTGAACGTATTCTCAGCGAGGCCATAGCACAGGTACCCGGTGCATCCGGCATGAATAACCATATGGGGAGTGCATTAACCGAAAATAACGCTGCCATGAACAGACTTATGCGCTTTTTAGCCGCGCAGCAATTTTTTTTCATTGATTCACGAACGACGTCGTCAACGGTTGCCGCCCAATGGGCTAAAGCCCATGCCATACCCGTTGCGTCGCGGGCGGTTTTTCTAGACAACGTCCGCACGCACTCGTCAATAGCACAACAGCTTGTTGAAGCCATTGAGAAAGCTCAGTCGCAGGGGCAAGCAATTGCCATTGGCCACGCTTACCCAGAAACTTTTGCTGTCTTAAACCAAGCACTGATGCGCTTGCCAACAGATGTGGTGCTAACGCGGGCATCCAGCATTGCACGGTGCTCGAGTATTCAAAGCCTAACGTCAATACCTTGAGCAGCCATATAAGCCTTGGCTTGGGGAATGCTGAATTCGCCAAAATGAAAAATGCTGGCGGCAAGAACAGCATCTGCACCACCCGCCAAAACACCCTCTGCGAGGTGCTCTAGGTTACCCACACCGCCTGACGCGATAATAGGGATATCCACCGCGTCGGATATTGCGCGAGTAATCAACAATTCAAAGCCGTCTTTGGTGCCGTCTCGGTCCATGCTAGTAAGTAGTATCTCCCCAGCTCCTAACTCAGCCATGCGTCTTGCCCATGCCACCGCTTCAATACCCGTTGGCTTGCGACCACCATGGGTAAACAACTCGTAGCGCGGCGCCTCGGGCGTGTATCCGCCCTGGTCGCTAACGCGTTTTACATCCATTGCAACAACAATACATTGGCTGCCAAATCGTGATGATGCCTCAGCGACAAACTGTGGATTGTGAATGGCGGCGGTATTGATGCTGACTTTGTCGGCCCCCGCATTAAGCATGGTGCGTATATCATCGAGTGAACGAATTCCCCCACCCACCGTCAGTGGAATAAAAACTTCCCGCGCCATTTGTTCCACGGTATGAACAGTGGTATCACGCTCTTCATGACTAGCAGTGATATCAAGAAACGTAATCTCGTCAGCGCCCTGCTCGTTGTAACGGCGGGCAATTTCTACCGGATCACCCGCGTCTCGGATACCCACGAAGTTGACGCCTTTAACCACCCGTCCACAATCGACGTCGAGGCAAGGAATAATACGCTTAGCCAGTGTCATTAGCGGCGACTCACGCCTTCATCAGCAAGTGCTTGGGCCTCGGCCAAGTTAATGGTGCCCTCGTAAATCGCACGACCGGTTATGGCACCTGCAATGCCATCTGCTGAGTGCTGAGACAGCGCAGCTATATCCTCGAGATGCGTAATGCCGCCCGAAGCAATCACTGGAATGCTTGAAGAGCGCGCCATCTCAAGCGTAGCGTCTACATTGACGCCCTGCATCATGCCATCGCGGGCAATATCGGTATAAATGATGGCGCTGACACCCGCTTGCTCAAAAGATTTTGCCAACTCAGTAGCGGCCACAGTGCTGAGTTCAGCCCAACCATCGGTGGCAACCAGGCCATCTTTAGCGTCGATACCCACAATAACCCTGCCGGGAAATTCGCGACAAGCAAGCCGTACGAACTGGGGCTCTTTAACGGCTTTCGTTCCAATGATGACGTAGCTCACACCCGCATCGAGATACTGCTGAATGGTGTTGAGATCGCGAATACCTCCACCAATTTGAATGGGCAGTTCAGGGTGTGCGCGGGCAATGGCCTGCACCGCGCCGGCATTGACCGGTTCGCCCTCGAAAGCGCCATTGAGATCGACTAGATGTAAGCGACGCGCGCCCTCGTTTACCCAGCGAGTTGCCATAGCTGAGGGGTCATCGGAAAACACTGTGCTCTCTTCCATTAGACCCTGCCGGAGCCGGACACATTGGCCATCTTTAAGATCAATTGCTGGGATTACTAGCATGTACCGTTCCAAGTTAAAAAATTGCGCAACAATCGAAGCCCCACGTCATGGCTCTTCTCGGGGTGAAACTGTACGGCAAACAAATTATCGCGAGCTAAAGCAGCACAACCCGTTACGCCGTAATCAAAAGTCCCGGCAACAAGGGTGTTGTTACGCGGCGCCACCCAGTAACTGTGCACAAAGTAAAAGCGGCTGTTGTCTTCAATGCCTTGCCACAAGGGGTGGTGGCATGTTTGGGCAACATGATTCCAGCCCATATGTGGCACTTTAAGCCGCAGCCCGTTGTTATCGCTGTGGTTGTGCCCAAAAAATTGCACATCACCCTCGACAATATTCAGTGTGTCGACACCACCGTTTTCCTCGGACCGCGTCATTAATGCCTGCATGCCTACACAGATAGCCAAAACAGGCTTATTGCCATCGGCGAGGGCGGCGCGTAGTAGCTGATCACACCCAAGCCGAATCATTTCCAGCATGCAGTCACGGATGGCACCGACACCGGGAAATACCACGTGGTCGGCCCGTGCAATCGCGGCTGGGTCATTACTAACCACCACCTCGCCTGCACCGGCCACCTCAAGCGCACTAGCGACCGAATGCAAATTACCCATACCGTAATCAATTACGGCCACACTACCTGCCACGGGTCTAGAGTACCCCTTTGGTTGAGGGCATTATTCCTGCCATGGCTGGATCGCGGGTAAGCGCCATCCGCACGGCACGGCCAAATGCTTTAAAAACTGTTTCGGCCTGGTGGTGAGCATTGTGACCGCGCAGATTATCAACATGCAAAGTAACGTTGGCGTGGTTAACAAAGCCTTGGAAAAATTCGACAAACAAGTCGACGTCAAAATTGCCGATAACAGCTCGGGTAAAAGGCACCTCAAAGGTCAGCCCCGGTCGACCAGAAAAATCAACCACCACGCGCGATAGCGCCTCGTCGAGGGGTACATATGCGTGACCATAGCGGAGTAAGCCTTTTTTGTCGCCAACTGCCTTGGCAAAAGCCTGACCCAAGGTAATACCAATATCCTCAACCGTGTGATGGGCATCGATGTGCAAATCGCCCTGCGCGCGGATAGTCATATCCATCATGCCGTGACGTGCAATTTGGTCGAGCATATGTTCGAGAAAAGGTAGACCCGTATCGAACGTGGCTTTACCCGACCCATCGATACACAAATCAACACTGATCTGTGTTTCTAGGGTATCGCGGTTAACGCTGGCACTGCGCACTTCGCTGACATCGGTCATGTTCATTTCCTTTCGAAGAATCTACTGGCAAGTAGATCATAATTGCGGGCTCGGCCAATAGCCTCCAGCACGCTACACTAGGGCGCGGATTGTATCCAAACAGCGGCCATAGTTCACGCCCACTAATTCAGCCTAATATCCAGGCGCAAAATTCAATGACCAGCACTCACACAACTCACGCGAGCAATTTAGAAGCCCAGCGTACCGATACCGAGTTCGCGCAACGCGTACTCGCATGGTTTGATGTCTACGGCAGAAAACACCTGCCCTGGCAGCGAAAAATCACGCCATACAGGGTGTGGGTGTCGGAGATAATGCTGCAGCAAACTCAAGTCAATACCGTTATCCCCTACTTTGAAGCATTCGTTGAACGTTTTCCCTCGGTGCACGCCTTGGCTGCAGCCAATCAAGACATGGTTCTCGGGCTTTGGACAGGGCTCGGGTACTATTCACGGGCTCGCAACCTGCACAAGGCGGCCCAACAGGTAGTTGATAATTATGCTGGAGAGTTTCCGGCCGATACCGCATTACTCGAAGCACTGCCCGGTATTGGTCGATCTACGGCGGGAGCAATTGCCAGCATTAGCATGGGAATACGAGCGCCAATACTCGACGGTAATGTAAAGCGCGTATTAGCCCGCCATCACGCGATTGCCGGTTGGCCCGGCAAAAACGATACCCTCAAGCAACTGTGGTCTCTGGCCGAGCAACATACCCCCTACAAACGCATTGCTGACTATACCCAAGCGATTATGGACTTGGGTGCAACGGTGTGTACGCGCACTAAACCCGCCTGCGAACGATGTCCACTAGCCGCCAGTTGCCTCGGATTAAGAACCCAAAGCCCTAAACAATTTCCCGGCAAAAAACCTCAAAAGGCCCTGCCAACGCGAGAAACCACTTTTATGATTGTGCAAAACCTCCAAGGCGATGTGTACATGGAGCGGCGACCTAATCACGGTATCTGGGGGGGCTTGTGGAGCTTCCCAGAAGTCTCCGGACCCGATGAAATTGACCCTTGGTGTGTCACTCACCTTGGGCAAACGACGCACTCCTTGAGAAAGGGAACACCACTTCGGCATACCTTTAGTCATTTTCACTTAGCCATTCAGCCTGTCTATGTGGCCTTAAACGCTGAACTGAGTGGTGTTGCTGACAACCCGCGCCGGCGTTGGGTTGCGTTAAGCGACACGGGTAACCTAGGCTTGCCCGCGCCAGTGGTTAAAATATTGAGGGGGCTTACACAGGATGGATTGCAATGACCCTGTGGCTCATCAAAGCGCGCTGAAATTGGAGTAGGCTGTTGCGCATGGGTTAGTGTGATAGCTTCAGAGCGATAAAGCCTGAGTTAGCCCAGCGTTCAGAGCATCGCCACTTTGACTACATTATGTAACCAACACGGACAGTATCATGAGTAGAACCGTTTTCTGTACACGGTATCGGCAACAGCTTGAAGGCTTAGACCGACCACCGCTACCAGGCCCAAAGGGGCAAGCAATTTATGACAACGTGAGTAAAAAAGCATGGCTTGAGTGGCAAGCTGAACAAACGATGCTGATTAACGAGAAGCACTTAAGCCTGCTCGACCCTGAAGCTAGGCAGTTTTTGCAGGGCGAAATGGATAAATTCCTAGCGGGGGAACAACACGAACGTGCCGAAGGATACGTTCCGCCCTCAGAGTAAACGCCAAACGGCTAAAACGCGTAGAATACCGCGCAGTTGCTTAACCATGGTTATCGGAATCTTTTTATGCGTATCGTTCCCTGGGCTGTCACTGTCGGCGTCTGTTTTGTTGTCACAGGCGGATTGGCAGGCATCAAATATCTTCAAATTTCAGCCGCCATGGCCATGGCAGAGAGCTTTCCACCCCCCTACGCCGTGGTCACGGCACAAGCGGTAACTGCCCAGCCTTGGACGCCAGTGCGTCAGCTGACCGGGACGGTGCGAGCACCCGAGTTCATTCAAGTTGCCGCCGAGGCAACCGGGCGGGTGGTAGCGTTGCCCGTCACTGCCGGTAATGTGGTTGAGCAAGGCCAAATCATTGTTCGACTCTTCGATGAAGACTTGCAAGCACAACGCGATGCGCTTAACGCTGATCTCAATTTAGTCAAGGTGCAGCTTGAGCGGGCTCAGAAACTCAAACAGCAATCTTTAGCGTCTCAAGATCAGCTGGATACGCTGCTTGCGCGCGGCGAGAGTTTACGCGCGCAAATTGCCGCCACCAGTGCACAGCTCAGCAGACTAACGTTGCGTGCGCCATTTACCGGCCGGCTGGGCATTTACACACAGACCGTGGGCGATCTCATGCGTGCCGGCGATGTACTGACTACGCTGACGGGTGTCAGCGCTACTCGCTGGATAGACTTTAAAATCCCACAGGGTGTCGCCCGCGTTTCTGTGGGTGATACGGTTCGTCTGAGATCGCTTGACGATACACCCCTTGGCGAGGCACATATTATTGCGGTAGCCGACGCGCTCACACCCGGGTTACGCGCCTTTGATGTGCGCGCTGAAATTGCCGATGCGAGCTTGCGCCACGGCGAACTTGTCATGATTGAAGTGCGCACGCGCGATGCGCGTACGGCATTCGCGCTACCTGGGCCTGCAGTGCGCTGGGATATCGACGGTCCGCATGTCTTTGTACTCGGTGAGGCTGAACAGAATGCACATGTGAGGCATCGTGCCGAGACGCGCCGGGTCGACGTATTGGGCGCTCATTATGGTCAGGTGTTTGTGCAAGGCGATCTCACCGAGGGCGAGCTCGTAGCCTACCAGGGTGCTTTTAAACTACACGATGGCAGTCTTGCTCGCATAGCAGGCGAGGTGGGCGGGCAATGATTTCGCACCCTGAAACAGTACCCCGCTGGACGGATCTGTTTGTTAAGCGACCCGTGGTGGCGGTCGTTTTATCACTCGCTTTGTTGCTTGTTGGCATTCGCTCGGCCATCGAGCTGCCGGTTATTCAGTTCCCTGTTATCCAGAGTTCTTCCCTGGAAATCCTGACCGTCTATCCGGGTGCAAGTGCCGAGACCGTGCGCGGCTTCGTCTCTGAACCGATCGAACGTGTTGCTGCCAGCGTTCCTGGCGTTGACTATGTAGAGTCCACCACAACCAGCGGACAGAGTCTGGTTAAAGTGTGGCTCAAACTCAACGAAGATAGTACCGATGCATTGGCAGAATTGAACACTCGGCTCAGCCAGATTCGATATGAGTTACCTGATGGTACCGAAGACCCTTCCATCGATGTTGTTCGAGCTGATAGTGCTTACGCATCGTTTTATTTGGCGCTGACAATACCAGAGGGTGAAACACGCGCATCAATTACCGACCTAATGCAGCGCGATATCTTGCCTCGGCTTACCTCAATTCCCAATGTCCAAAATGCCATTAACTCGGGAATACGCCCAGCCATGCGCATCTGGTTGGACAGTACTCGCATGGCCGCTTTGAATATTAGTGCTAGCGATATTCAGACTGCATTGCGACGCAACAATGTCATTAGCACACTTGGGCGCGCACAAAATAACGCGCAGCAAATTGACCTAGTTGCCAATACAGAAGCACGCACACCGGAGGATTTTGCCAGTATTGTTTTGCGCAATGAGCCCGGTGTAGATGTGCGCCTAGGCGATGTCGCCATGGTTGAATCGGGTGCAGAGGAAGCGGCTCGGCTCACTCGTTATGGCACAACTGCGGTTGTTTTTATTGGTATCTATCCGGCACCGGGGGCCAACGAAATTGCTGTAGCAGACGCGCTGTATGACGAGATAGAGGCCATTAACCAAACGCTTGCAGACGATCTTGAGTTATTTATTGGCTACGACGTGACCCTGTATATGCGTAATGCATTGAAAGAGATTTTTATTACGCTGGCTGAGACGATCGTGCTGGTTGGCTTTGTGGTAGTGGCATTAATGGGTTCTTTTCGCACCGCGTTGGTACCACTACTCACCATTCCTATCTCGCTTTTGGGCGCCACTGCTGCCATGTCGATGATGGGCTTTTCGCTTAATTTGTTGACCATTTTGGCGGTTGTTCTGTCGGTGGGCTTGGTCGTAGACGATGCGATTGTGGTGGTAGAGAACGTCGCGCGGAACTTGCGCGAGGGTATGACGAGAAAACAAGCTGCCCTCGCCTCATCAAGGCGCCTGCTGGCACCCATCGTTGCAATGACAATGACGCTAGCGGTGGTGTATGCCCCTATCGGCATTCTCAGCGGCCTCACTGGCGTGCTCTTCAAAGAGTTTGCCTTTTCACTTGCGGTGGCAGTGTTAATTTCGGGGGTGGTAGCTATTACCCTTTCACCCATTATGAGTGCCTGGGTTTGCCCCGATCAGGGGCATGAGACTCGCGCAACCCGGTGGGTGAACAAGCGCTTTGACAGCTCAGCCCGGCTATACGCCAAGGTAGTCGATCTATCACTTCAGTACCGCTGGCAATTGATTACAGCAGGTGTGTTTTTTAGCCTACTGACCATACCGCTCTACCTATTTTCTCTGAAAGAGCTGGCACCTGTTGAGGATCAAAGTGGCGTGACCATTGTGTCCGATGCGGCCCCCGAGAGCGCGCTTGAAGATACCTATGAAAGCATGCGCTCCGTGGTAAAAGCACTGGGTGAGTACGAGGGTGCTTTAGAAATGTGGCACGTGGTACTGCCATCAGGTGCCTATGGCGGGCAGGATTTTGTTGAGCCCAACCAGCGCAACTGGTCGCTGCAAGAGCGCATCTTCACCATGTACGACGACCTCAAGCAAATCGCGCCATTGAGTGTTTTCCCCATTTTAGACTCTAGTCTGCCCAGCGCAGGGCAGTTTGATGTAGAAGTTGCCATTAGCAGCGCCGATGACGCCGCAACCATGCTTGGTTACGCCCAGCAGTTGGTCACCTCAGCAGAGGAGTCGGGCCTATTTATGTTTGCCGACACCGACTTGCGGGTGGATTTGGTTCAGGCACGCATTAACGTAGACAAGCAACGCGTTGCCGACCTGGGTATGACGCTGGGTGATATCTCAGACCAAATTGGGCTACTCAATAATGAGGGTTACATCACCCGCTTTGACGATCGCGGTCGTGCGTATCGGGTTATCCCTAAAGTTGCGCGTGATGAGCGCGAGTCACCGGAGGCCATTCTCGACCTACCCATTCGCACCCCCACAGGCGACCTGATCCCGCTAGGTGCGCTGGCATCGCTTGAGCGCATTACAGCACCACGTGCTCTCACACGCTTTCAGCAAAAGAACGCCTTTAAAATTTACGGGGGCGTTATACCGGGTACGACCAAAGAGCAGGGGCTGGCGTTTATTGAGGAGAAAGCTGCCGAAATCTTACCTAAGAGCTACATTGTTGATTACACCGGCGAGTCTCGCGAGATTCGCAGCGAAGGCAATACGCTACTGGGTGTGCTCGCCATTGCCATGGCGCTGGTGTTTTTTGTGCTCTCTATTCAATTTAATAGCTTTCGCGATCCGCTCATTATTTTACTGGGGTCCATTCCCCTAGCGCTCTTTGCCGCGCTGGTGATTACCTTTACTAATCTAACAACCATCAACATTTACTCTCAGGTGGGGCTCATCACGCTCGCAGGTTTGGTGGCCAAAAATGCGATTCTGATTGTGGAGTTTGCCAACCAAGCTCAGCGCGACGGTCTGGCCAAGATTGAGGCGATTCGTGCGGCCTCAGCAAGCCGATTACGCCCAGTGTTAATGACCACAGGTGCCACGGTACTCGGACATTTTCCGCTAGTGCTCGTGAGTGGTGCCGGTGCCGAAGCCCGCAACAGCATTGGTTTTATCTTGGTGGTGGGCATGCTAATAGGCACCTTTTTCACCTTGGTATTGCTGCCAGCTATTTATGCCGTGCTAGCCTCAGACCACCGCGACGACGCTGACAAAGTGGCAGACGAAGCAATTGCGCCCAGCGCGGTAGGGATTGTGTAACAGATGCTTGACCTATTGAGTGCACACGGGTTTAATACGCGACCTCTCACATTGCCCAGATAGCTCAGTCGGTAGAGCAGGGGATTGAAAATCCCCGTGTCGGCGGTTCGATTCCGTCTCTGGGCACCATTTACACCCTTCGGTTTAAAGCTGACTCTTTCTTGAGCTCTCGGGCCGCCCGCCGGCCACTTACTGGCAGTTGCTCCACGGCATTCGCTTTGTGCCAGCAAGTACCCGACAAACGGCCCTACCATCACAACAAGGACCGATACGGCTGTCGGTGGTAGGGGCAGGCAGCGGAAGGTGTCTATCACCAAGTGACTATCGTGGAGCGACTGATAGACACCTTCTGGTGTCGGGCCCGGCATGACCCACGAGCATCAAAGGCTGAGTATTCGTAACTTCCCGAGCCGCTCGCCGGCCACTTACTAACAGTCGCTCCACGGCATTCGCTTTGTGCCAACAAGTACCGGACGAACGGCACTTCCATCACTACGACAATCGATAGTGTTTCGGTGGTAGGGGCAGACAACGGAGGGTGTCTATCACCAAGCGAATATCGTGGAGCGACTGATAGATACCCTCCGGTGTCGGACCCGGCATGACCCGTCAACGTAGCAAGCGATGCATCAGGAATTCCCGAGCTCGTGCACTGATATGGCACTAACGCATGAATTTGGATTTAAGATAGACCCAAGCTATCACAAGATCATAAATCTAGTTGCGCTATTTATCGTAAATACAGGGTAACGTTCGCGCGCACAACCGAACTCCAAGGCGTTAAGGAAAACTCCATCAATGGACAAAAAAGTGATTGATCTAGCAGCCACGCGACAAAAGTTGTGGCAGCTGGTTCTGCCCGAAAAGGACTTCTTGTGGGTCATCGTCGTTTATGGATTAGGTATTAGCCTGTTAACCCTTGGCGTGCCTATCGCCGTTCAAACCTTGATCAACACCATTGCCAATATTGGTTCTTTGCGTGCCGTCTATGTGCTCTCGGGCACACTATTTTTGATTCTCGCAGTGTCGGGTGTTCTCAGTGCTTTGCGCATATGGGCTGTAGAGCTCTACGAGCGCCGCGTCTATGCCCGACTCACAGCGGAAATAAGTTATCGCGTCATTCGTGCCCCACACAGTTTTTTTGAAGGCCGGCGCAATGCCGGTATTACCGATCGCTACTTCGACATCATGATTTTGCAAAAAAATGTACCCAGACTATTGGTCGACGGGTTTGCGCTGGTCCTGCAAATGCTCGTTGGATTTACGCTGGTGTCGTTTTACCACCCGTGGCTATTTTTATTTAATAGCCTTGTTGCCGCGTTTATCTACGTCACTTGGGTTATTTGGTCACGGGGCGCCAAACGCACCGCCATCGAGCTTTCTAAAGCGAAATATGCCACCGCCAAATGGCTAAACGACTTAGAGTTTGCGCACGAGTTTTTTAAGTCCACACGCCATGTAGAGCTCGCTGGACGAACTACCGAAAGTCGCAGCCATCAATTTGTCAGCAGCCACGCTGCGCATTTTAATTTTACGTTTCAGCAGGCAGTGATGTTTCTGCTGCTGTATGCACTAGGAAGCGCCGCGTTATTAGGCCTAGGTGGTTGGCTGGTTAGTAATGGGGAGCTTTCTATTGGGCAGTTGGTCGCAGCCGAGCTCATTATGGCATCGGTATTTTTAGGCCTCTCTCGGTTCGTGACTTATCTAAAGTCTTACTACGAGCTCTATGGCGCAGCCGATAAAATCACCGAACTACTTTCGATTCCACAAGAGAGCGAGCTTGAGCGGCCCAAGGCCGTGCCCACCTCGGGCGCCGTCCGCTTCAACGAT
>Ga0181573_10004280_pt1 | contig 12216 bp, 5 predicted proteins | sample 101ome_25_FD_148643 | JGI IMG/M metagenome (GOLD analysis project Ga0181573, IMG submission 148643) | Coastal salt marsh microbial communities from the Groves Creek Marsh, Skidaway Island, Georgia - 101409BT metaG (spades assembly) | ecosystem: Environmental > Aquatic > Marine > Intertidal zone...
TGCATGAAGCGGACGGACTTGACCATGGCGCCCTTGGCCTGCTGGACGGTGGCCTGGGTCAGACCGTCGGCGTCGTCCGTCAGGTAGAGGTCGTCCTCGATGTCCTCCTCTGCGAAAACCTCGGCGTCGTCCTCGTCGTCCTCGTCGTCATCCGCCCCGGCTTCGGCGGATCGTTCTCCGCCCCCCGCCGCCATGCGTAGGTACGCAGCCTTGGCGGCCTCCCTCTCCTCCTCGGGTATGAACTTGAACATGGCATCGTCCACGTCCATGGAGAGCCCCGCCGTCGTGGCAGCCCCGGGCGCGTCATCGTCTTCGTCGTCGTCGTAGTAGCCGCCGTCGCCTTCGTCGTCGTCGTCGTCGTCGTAGATCCCGTCGCCAGCTGTGTCGTCGTCTTCGTCGTCGTCGTCAAAGTCGCCCAGTGAGCGTGGGTCGACGTCCGGCACGTCGTCGTTGAACGCCGCGAGCTCGTCGTCGTCGTCGTCGTCGTCGTCGCCCCAGTCGTCGTCGTCGCCCCAGTCGGGCTGGATCTGCGACGCCGACTTCTGCGCCTGGTCCTTGAGCCTGTTCTTCAATCCCCTCCTGGCGGGCGGTCCGACACCCTTCCGACCCGGACGCGTCGGCTTCGCCGCGGGGGCCTTCGCCCCGGAACCCTTACCCCTGCCCCCGGCGCCGCCCTTCGCCTTGCCGCCGGCCCTCTTGGTCGCCGCGCCCATCGTCGTGAGGGACCTCGTGGGTCGACGGGCCGCCGCGCCCGCGAATCCCCGCCGCGCGGAGAACGCGTCGGTGGCGGCGGTGGGACTAGCGATTCCTCCAATCGACGCGGAGACGCGCGCGAGCGACGCCGCGACGGGTCTCGGCGCCGATCCAACGCGCGGCGGCGCGTGAAGCAGCAACGACGTGAGAGGCGAGGACAGCATGGCACCTCTTCTCAGCCAGCTCATGCACGCGAGGCCTACGCCGCCTCCAATGCCGCCGTCGCGCGGCTGGGACGAGGTGCTCTCTCGGACGGCGACCCATACCCTAACCTGACTGAAAGCGTGGGCCGTGACCGAAGTTTTGAACTCTCGCCCTTCCACCTCGGACACACCTCGGGCGCCCCAGGCCCCCCAGCCGTGGGAAAGACCGATCGTCGGGGTCATCGTCCTCGGAGTTGGCGAGATCTCATCGATCGTCGTGGCGTGAACGGGTCGGTGGCGTCGCGTGCCCCCTTGGACGTGAGCGAGGATGCCGCCGAAGAAGGGATCCGCCCGGGACAAGGAGGCTGACGCGCTCGCCGTTGAGGAACAGCGTCAGGCCAAGCGAAGCCGCGAGATCTTCGACGCCGCCGTGGACGGCCGGCAGCTCTCGCGCGTCCGGCCGTCGTCCATCCGGGAGCTCGTGCCCTCCAAGCTCCTCCGCAGGAGCGACTGCAAGGACGTCCACAAGCGATCGAGCGTCAAGAAATCCCGGTACATGACGATATTCCCAGGGCAGCTCGCGCACATCAAGGAGGGCAGGATCGGCTCGCTCGCCAAGCTCGACACCCAGAACCCCGTGCTGTACATCGAGTACGGCGACCTCGGCAGGCTCAAGCTCGAGGGTACCATCGTGCGAAGCAAGACCACACGGTACTTCACCCTCAACGTCAAGAGCCGCGACAGGCTGAACCTCGAGGACTGGTTCGACAGCTGCGTCGTCTTCGGCCGGTACGCGTGGGTGGGCACCGTGGAGGAAAACCCGGGCGAAGAACCGATGCCGTTTCCCGAACGGCTGGCGCACGTCGCGGCGGCGGCAGCCGCGGACCCACCGAAAGACGCGAAAGGTCCGTCAGCGGACGAGGAAGAGGACCTCGATCCGGCCGTCGCCGCCGTCGTCGCCGCCGCGCGAGCCGCGCACAAGCCGCCGACAGAGGCGGACATGTGGAACGCATCCGTCGCGGCGGAGGAGGGCGCAAAGCCCATCGTGTCCAGCCACGTGGCAAACGACGACGACGACGACGACGAGGAGCACGAGGACGAGCCGGCGACGGGGAGGGAATCGGCCTCCGCGCCCGCGCGCTCCGACGACGACGAAGACGACGACGCGGGCGACGTCGACGACGAGGACGACGACACAGCTGGCGACGCAGCCGGTCAACCGCGAAGGCCCAGGCGCGAGTCCGCGAAGGCCGTCAACTACGCCAAGTACGACGAGGGCGACGACGACGTTTTCGACGACGACGACGACGACGAGGACGGGGATCGGGTGTTCCGGGGGAGGGCCACGGCGACGGTGGCAAAGGCGGCGCCCGCGGGGTTCTCGGCGCACAGCTCGGGGCTCGGGAAGAAGGAGAAGGCGGCGCCCAAGAAGCCCAGGCCGCCCAAGAAGGAGACGAAGAACGAGGCGAAGACGGATGAGGTGATCTCGATCGACGACGACGACGAGGATGATGATCATGTTGACGACGATGCGCGGAAGGATGATGACGAGGGTTCCGACGACGAGCCCCTCGCGGCGAGGCCCGCGGCTAATAAGCGGGCGGGCGGCGGGGGACAGAGTTCTCTGCTGGGTTTCCTCAAGCCCAAGGGGGACGGCGGCGGGGGCGACAAGCCTCGGCCGAGGCGGGCGTCCGCGGAGGCGGCCAAGCCCAAGCCGGTGAAGCGAAAGCACGTCCTGGACAGCGACGATGACGACGAGGACGATGACGAGAGCGAGGATGACGATGACGACGACGACGACTGGGCGTAGCGTAGCTTTTGCGGTGGAAGTCTAAAGTTTCAGGGAAACGAAACGCACGCGGAGCGGCCTGGCCGCGCAACTCGAAATCCGCGTCAGACTTTGGACCTTTGGGAAAATCACGGGTCGTTCTCCAAAAAACGCCTCTGAACACGTGCGGTCCGCGCTGGGGCATCACGCGCGCCACTCACCGCGTCGCGGTCGTTCCTCGACCGGGTTCGCGCGGACAACCTTCAAGCATCCGAGGCGTCCGCTCGGCGCGCATCCAAGGGGGAGATGACCTCGGAACTCAGGGAAGGACTGCTCGCGTCAGCGGCGGCCGGCGAGCGGGATCAAGGAGAAAAAGGCCCCGAGGATGATGATGACGACGACGCGCGTCTCGCGTCGCGCGGATTCGGCGGGTTCATGCGCGAGACCGGGCGCATCGCGCTCGACGCGCTCCCCGTTTACGCCTTCAACGTCTCGCAGTTCGCGAACAACATCCTCTCGCAGGCGTTCATAGGGCACCTCGGCTCCATGGAACTGGCGGCGTCCGCTCTGGCAATATCGTACATGAACGTGATGTGCCAGACGGTCAACTACGGGCTCGCGACGGGGCAGGAGACGGTGGTGTCCCAGGCGAACGGCGCCCGGCGCTACCGCGAGGTCGGGGCGTGCCTCCAGCGCGGCCTCATCGTCCTCGTCGTCACCCAGCTCATCATGTCCTGCGTCTCGTTCTTCGGCGAGCGGATCCTCATCGCGCTCGGGCAGGACCACACCCTCGCGAGAATGGCCGGGCGGTACATCCAGCTCTCCATCCCGACGATGTGGGGCAGCGGGTACAGCACCGTGATGTGCACGTGGCTTCAGGCGCAGGGCATCTTCCGACCGGTCGTCGCGCTGGGCCTGCCCGGCCTCGGCGTTCAGGTCGCGGGCCTGTACTACTTTTTGCCAAGGTTCGGATACCTCGGCGCGGCGGCGGCGACGGCGGCGTCGGCGTGGACGAGCGCGCTCCTCTTCACCGGCTACGCGGTGTGGCTGGAGCGCGTGCACAGGGACCCCGAACGGAGGACGCTGCCCGACGGCGCGTGCGGCTCCCTGCGCGACGCCTGGAACGGCGTCGGGACCTACCTCAAGATTGCGCTCCCGAGCTTCAGCATGATCCTCTTCGAGTGGAGCGCTCTCGAGGTTGCGGTGCTCTATTCCGGCGTGCTCAAGGACAGCGCCAGCGGCGTGCCCACCGCGGTGAGCGCCATGATCATGGGCGCGATAACCTGCTGCTACGCGTGGTCCCTCGCGCTGTCGCAGGTGGCCAGCAGCCGCGTCGGCAACGCCCTCGGAGAGGGTGAGGGAACCGTCGCAAAGTTTCGGGCTCGATGCGCGTGGTTTTTGCAGCTGTGCTTCGCGGCCTCGTGCCAGGTGGCGCTCTATGCGCACAGGGCGGACTGGGCGGCGGTGTTCGCGAGCAAAAAGGAGCACGCGGCGTTCAGGGCGGCGAGGAACGTGTACCCGGTGCTGGCGGGGATCTTATTCTGCGACGCCAACGCGGCGCTTCACAGCGGGTTCGTGCGGGGCCTCGGGCTTCAACACGTCGGCGGCCCCCTCAACCTGTCCGCGTTCTACGTGGTGGGGATACCGCTGAGCACTCTGTTCACATTCAAGTTCGGTTGGGGGCTGCGGGGGATATGGGGCGGGATCGCCGGGGCGTTCGCGGCGCAGGCGCTGTCGCTGGCCATACTGGTGTGGGGGTTTGCCGATTTCGAGGGCATCGCCGCGAGGGTGTCCACGGAGGCTGCGTACGCGCAGCTGTCCGAGGGGGAGAGCGGCTCGGACTACGATACCGACGACGCTGGTTCGATTCCCGGCCTGTTCGATTCCGACGCGGAGCACGAGCGCTTCCAGGTGTCGGACGTCGAGGCCGGGTCGCCGATGTCCAAGCCGCAGTACATGCGGCGGGTCTCGTCGCGGTCCCGGCTCGGGCTCCAATATCGCCACGGATCCGCTCGCAGCCTCGGCAGTGCCATGGTCTCGCACCCGTCGTCCGACTCGCTCGCGTCCTCGTTCTCGAGGTCGCTGACCAACGCCGCGGTTCCGTTCCAGAGGAGGACGAGCGGCACGTACGGGTCGAGGGTGCCGATGGCGCCGCTGTCGGCTTCGTTTGGATCGCCGCCCGGCTCGGGGTCGGGAGGACGGGGCGGCGCGTCGCCGGCGCATCGTAATTACCGAGCGAGGCGGAGGCGAAGCAACGCGAGCAGCCAGGCGAGCGATGCGAGTTACGGTAATTAGTTAAGATTTAGTACCTTCTACGAGTGGTGTTTTTCATGAGCGAGATGAAAGCGGAGACAATCCGTCGTGTCATCCAAACGCGAAGCCCTCGACCCCGTGGCGAAGCGCGATCGTGACGGCCTGTTCCAGAGCCTCGTACGTGGGGTACTCCGGCAGACGAAGCGTGTTGAAGCACGTCGCGGCCGTGGGCAGGCAGTACGCCCCCACGCGCCCCACGCGCCCCGCCCCGCCTCCGCCCTCGCTCAACGTCGTCCGCTGCACCGTAAACGGCGACGACGCCGATCCAAACCCGCTGAGGTTCGCGAAGCCGCCCACCGGCATCCTGCTGCTGCCGGTGGCAAACTTCAGCAGCAGCGTCCGCTCGTCCGGGGTGAACGAGTGGACGAGGCGCCAGAGCCACCTCACCTGCGGCGATTGCTCGTCGTATCCGTCGTACCTGGCGTTTGCCCTCCAGTCGTGGACGTCGATGGCGGCGACTCCGCCGAGGAGGCACGCAAACTCCGGGGGGTTGAAGTGCTTCAGGAGCTCGAGGGGAACGATCTCGAGCAGGCCGCGTCGCACCGCCTCGATCGCCGCGGATTTCGTGACGCGATCCAGCCTGTGCCTGGCGTGGAGCTTGACGTACTTGTCCTTGTTGAAATCCGTGACGGTTTTCTTGGAGCCCCCGGGCACGAGCTCCGTCTCCGTTCGCGTCGTCGTCGCGGCGGTCGTCGTCGTCGCGACTCCTCCCGCGTTCTCGTCCGCCGCGGAGGTCGTCAGGTCCACGACGTCCTCCCTCCTCGCCCTCGTCGCGGGCCGGGGCAGGCCCAGCGTCTTCGCCACGACAAACTCGACCGCTCGGGTCAGCCAATCCGTCCTGTTGCTCAGGTCCACGCGATATTCCGACTCCAGCATCGTTCGCACCCTGTCGACGTGCATGCTCCCGGACCGCCAGAGCGAGCCGCGCGCGTGGTCTTGCTGACGGACCCAGTGCGAGATTCGGTTCAGCATCGGCCTGTCCGACGGGTTCTGCTCGAGCCGCCGCCACGACCACCAGATTTCGGGGTCGTCGTTGTCGCTCTCCTCGTCGTCGTCCTCGTCATCCTCCAACGACTCCGCCGGGAGCGTAGTTTCCTCCTCCTCGACCGAAAACGTGAGGCAGAGGTCCTCGACGCCGCCGTCCATGTCGCGGACCGTCTCCAAGCTCCTTGCAACCTCCGGCGCCATCTCCTCCAGGTCCTCCCACGCCGTCGACCTGCCGAGGATGCCCTTGAGAAACGCGCTCGAGAAGGACACCGGAAACGGGGACTGGTGCAACACGCAGTACCCCAGCAGCCTGCCCAGGGCGGCGTAGCCCTCCTCGAGCCACGCCGGAAGCTGGTCGGGAAGGTTGGGCGGGTGGTACACGTCGAGGCCCTCGGACGCCGGTCGGAGCAACGCGAACCCTAAAGCCGCCGCCTCGGAGTGTTTTCGCTCATCGTCCATTTGCGAATGCCGCGAAAGCTGCGACGCGTCAATCGCCTCGAACGCGTCCTCGTCGTCTCCATCGGGGCCGCCGACCCGTCCCTCGTCGCGCGTGATCTCCATCGCGATGCGGTCCAACAGGTCGCGCTCCACCCCGGGCCCGCGCGCGGGCATGCCCCGGAACGAGCAGTGGTGCGAGAGGGGCGCGCCCGTGAGATGCGTCGGTCCGTTGCGAAGAACCCACCGACGAAAACTGCCCCACGCGTCCGAGTGCGCAACCGCGAGGGGCTCGAAATCCGCCGAGTGCATGCTCTGCGTCGAGGACCACCTGTGCCTGTCGTTGAGCTGGTGCTGGAGCCAGCACCGTCGGTTCGCGAAGTCCACCACGTGCGACCCTCTCGAGTTTGTCAGCAAAAACGACAGCGGGCCGGAGAGGAGCGAGATGTGCGCGCGTATGTGCGCGTTGAGGGCGTCGTAGAAGGGCGGCACCGTGGCGATCATCCGGAGCACCTTCATCACCTTGGGCCTGGACAGGTGCGAGTCGAGGATGGCGTGCATGGCGCCCAGCTGCTCCTGAAGGTCCCGCGCCATGAGCGTGAGCACCGCGCCGCGTCTGTGCGCGTAATCCGCGTACAGCAGAGGGATCCAGCCGCTCTCATCAGCCACGGTGCGAGGAACGCCGAGCTCGTCGGTGAGCACCCGAATGCACTCCTCCTGCCCATTCGCCGCCGCGTGGTGAAGCGGGGTCTCGCCGTTGTAGTTGCCCTTCTCGACGCTCGGGGGGTGGAACTGGGCGAGGAGGCGCAGGGCGACGTACGCGCCCGACTGCGCGGCGTAATGCGCGGCGGTGGATCGCGACTCCTCGTCCGACAGCGAAATCGACGCGCCCACGTCGAAGTTTTGAAAACGTTGAGTTTTCTCGACGTTGACCCGGATTCGCCTACGCTGCGCGCTCCGCAGCAGCGCCGAGACGCATCCCTCGTACCCGGGCCCCGCTCCCGCCGCGAGCATCAGCGGGGTGACCGCCGCCTCGTCCGCGACCGCCGCGGCGGGCCTGTCCGCGTAAAACGGCCCGTGCGCCAGCAGCGCGAGCGGCCCGAGCAGCGGAGCGGTGGTAGCCGCCGACGGCGTAAAGCTCGGCTCGGGGACGCCGCCGCGGTCGGTGTCGGCGTCCTTTTTCTCCTCCTTCGCGTCCTCGTCGTCCTCCTCGTCGTCCTCGCCCATCGTGGATTTGCGCAGCAGCGGCGGCGGCGGCGGCGGCGGGAAGGTGCGCGCGGCGGCGGCGGCGTTGAAAGCTTCGAGCTCGTCGCCCAGCCCCGGCGGCTCCCCCGTCGCCTCCAGCGCCAGCCACACGCATCCCGGGTCCGCTTTGGCGTTCGCGGCGGCGGAGTGCACGAGGGTGTACCCGTTTGGACCCAGCGGCCACGCGTCGTGCGGGCGGAGCGAGCTGTTCACGAAGAGTTTCTCCCCGAGGGCGGCGCGGATCGCCTCGACGACTCGCCTGTGCCCGGCGGCGAGAGCCTTGTGAAGCGCCCGGCCAATCTCCTTCTTGCTCGCCAGCGGGACCCCCAGGGTGGACGTCTTACCGATGAGAAGGCGGACGCACTCCGCGGCGCCCGCGACCGCGGCGCGCGAGAGCATGGCGCCGCGCGAGGGCGGCTGCGGGTGGCGCCCGAGGAGCTCGTTCACGACGGCGAAATCATCCGACGCGAGGGCTCGCGCCATGCGCTGCGACCACGCGGTTTGGGTCCGAGGGAGCGCGGACGCGAAGGCTCTCCCTCCCCGCCCCAGCCGCGAGGGTTTGCCCGGGGGCGGGTCCGCGCCGTGCCCGCCCTGCGCCGCGCAGTTGGCGCAGAAAAACGTCGTTCCATCGGGGGATACGCCGTCCACGCACCCGACGTGTTGCCAGACGGCGCACCTGGCGTTGCAGCAGCGGATCATGTCGTCCCTCCCGTCGTCCTCCGTGGCGCCGCACTCGCACGCGACCCACTGGAATTCCTTCGCGGGCGATCGCTCGGAGATTTCGTCCATCTCGCCGGGAAAGGCTCCGGCGTCCGGCGGGTGTTCGTCCCGGACAGTCTCGTCGTCGTCGTCGTCATCTTCGAAAAAGTCCACGTTTTCCTCGTCAAAGACGATGAAGTTATCCAAGCCCTCCTCCTCGTCCTCCGACGAGCCCCGCGTCCTCGCCGCGTCCTCGTCGGCGCGCTCAATCTCCCTGAGCTCCGCCTCCTTGCGTCCCAACTTCTCGTTGAGCTCCGAGACGTGCTCCCTCCAAATCTCGGATTTCAGAGCGCGAGTGCTGGAGATGCGAGAGCTCGTTCGCTTCTCGAGCTCGGCCGACTCGGATCCCGGTCCGGGTCCCGCCTTCTCCCCCGCCGCCGTCTCGTCGTCACCGCGCGGGAACTCCCGCGCATCCTCCGGAACTCTCGGGAACTTTCGCCCCAGCCTTTGTCTGCGCCCCGGCGTCGCGGAACCGGGGCTTCCGTTTGTCGCCTCGTCTTTTCCGTCTTTTCCGTCTTTTCCGTCGGAAAGCGCCGCGCTTCTCCGCCGAAGCCGACGCGATCGCGCCGACTCGGGCTCGTGCGCCGCGGGCGGAACGATCGCCACCGGCGAAGGGGGCTCGACGTCGTCCTCGGACGACGTGTCCGACGACTCTGACGCGTCGAGTTTAGCGGACCTCCGGCGACTGCCGCCGCGGCGGCGAATTTTGCCAAATCCTTCGCTTCCGTCGCTTCCGTCGTCGTCGATCTCGATGGCGTCGTCGGCGGTCTTGCCGGCAGCTTCTCGTTCGACGTCCTCCCCGTCGTCATCCTTTTCGTCGTCGTCGTCGTCGTCCCCGGACTCGTCCCCGGCCTCCTCCACGTCCTCGTCGTCGTCCGCTATGAAGTCGTCCATATCCGACGATAGCTCCTCCTCGGAGCTGACCCGTTCGGCGTTGACCCCCGCCACTTTCACCTTGCTGCGGTACTCGTAGAACCGCGGGTCCACGCCCGGGCCGCCCTGATACACCGGGGTGTACTCCGGAACCGGGAGGTCGGACCTGCGGCGGGAGGAGGACTTGCGGCGCGCGACGTTGCGACCGCGGGGCTTGGCCGGTGACGCGGACGATTTGGATCTGTTGCGTTCCCATCTCGGGGGTGACAGCTCGCGCTCGCGTTCGTCGTCTTCGTCGTCGTCGTCTTCGTCGTAGTCGGAGTCGGAGTCCTCGCGGATGCCGCGTCGCAGGTCGAGCTTGCGGCCGGACATGGCGGCGACGGCGGCGGCGGCGCTCGCGCGGCGCGGGCGAGACGATGATCGCCCGCTCGCTCCAACATCGTTCGCGCCGGTCGCGTCACCGCCCCCGTCCTTCGCGCCATCCTCGTCGTCGTCGACGATCGCCCTGGCCCGCTTCCTTCGCCGCGCGGTCCCCGGCGATTCGTTCTCCTCGTCCGCGAACCGGACCGATCGAGGGGTCGACCGCGCGCGCGCGGCGTCCCCCTCGGAGACGCCCCCCCGGATTCGGTTCTGGCGCGACCTGCGCTCCGCCAGGGGACGCTCGTCGCTGTCCGACTCGGCCGTCGGCGACGCCGGGTCCGGGGGCTGGTCGTCGTCCGAGTCGTCGGGAATCTGCACCACCCGTTTCTTCCTCCTGGACGACATCTCGGGTGGGGCGGGGCCTCCCTCCCTCCCCGATGTCACTTCGTCTGCAACGAAAAATTCTTTGCACAGGTCGAGCTCTCACCTGCTCACCAAACCAGCTTCACGGCGAAGCGACAGACGCAACAACTGCCAAGGGCAACCGTCGGGTGCCCGAACCGAAACAGACCTCGGCGACGTATCGAAGCCGTCGTAGGATCATTTACCCAAGGGGCAATTGCCAATTGGGAATTAGGATGACTCGGCGCCCCCGAACCGTGGTTTCTCGAGTTATTTTCACGATTTTCGCGCAAATCGGTTTACGCGGCCGAGATTGCGTCCTCGTCATCGCATCCGCGAAAAAGCACGGTGCAGGTTTCCTTTCCCCGCCGGTTGATCCGTCCGTGCTGACGGGGTGTGGCGAATTGGGGGCGCATTTGGTGCCGCGTAGACCCCGCAGCGGGATGTCCACCGCCGTTTCATCGATGTCAGCCGCGATCAGGGGCGCCCCCGTGCGCCCCCGGATCCATCGCGCCCCTCGCACCCCGGCGGCGCGCCCGCTCACGCGCGCGCGCGCGGTCGAAGCCCCCGTCCGGGAGGAGACATCCACCAAGCAATCCCGCAAGGGTTACCGCGTCGGCGTCGACACGCTCAACACCTTCCTCTTCCGCGAGGAGCAGCGCGGCGTGGTCAGCGGGGACCTCGCCATCATCGTCAACAACATCGCGGTGGCGTGCAAGAAGATCAGCAACCTCGTCGCCGTCGCGCCCATCCAGAACCTCACCGGCCTCGCCGGCAGCAGCAACGAGTCCGGCGACGAGCAGAAGAAGCTCGACGTAATCTCCAACGACATCTTCTGCGACGCCATGAGCGACACGTGCCGCGCCAACATGATCGTCACCGAGGAAGAAGACGTGCCCCTCCGCGTCGAGGCCATCTCCGGCGACTACATCGTCTGCTTCGACCCCATCGACGGCTCGTCCAACATCGACGCCGCCGTCACCACCGGCTCCATCTTCGGCATATACTCCTCGGGCGAGTGCGAAATCTTCGAACACGACAGCGTCGAGGAGGCGATGGAGAAGTGCGTGCTGAACGCGCGTAAATCCGGCGAGGAGCTCGTGTGCGCCGGGTACGTCATGTACTCCTCGTCCACCGTCATGATGCTCACCGTCGGCGACGGCGTCTACGGCTTCACCCTCGACACCTCCACCGGCGAGTATGTCCTCTCGCACGACGACGTCAAGATCCCGGACCCCGGCCAGCGGATCTACTCGGGAAACAACGGCAACGTCGACAAGTGGGCGCCCGAGATGAAGGCGTACGTGAGGTACCTGCAGCTCGGCGGCGCGGACAAGGCCAAGGGCCCGTACTCGTACCGGTACATCGGCGCGCTCGTCGGCGATTTCCATCGAACGCTCCTGTACGGAGGCATCTGGCTGTACCCGCCGGATAAGTCCGCGCCCCAGGGCAAGGCCCGGCTGCTGTACGAGGTGGCGCCGATGGGTTTCCTCGCGGAGCAGGCTGGCGGGATGGCCATGTGGGGCGAGTGCGCGGAGAAGCGCGTCATGGAGGTTGTCCCCGAGAATATCCACCAGCGGTCGCCCATGTTTGTCGGATCGTCGAAGATGGTGGTGGAGCTCCAGGAGTTCTTGGAGGACCGCGCGCCGGTGTACAGGAACGGACCGCGGGACGAGCTCTGATTCGACGATGCGTTGCCAAGTGAGTGGTGAGCGACGACGCGTGTACATTGCCGGCGAGTGCCGCCGCGTAGACGATGAAGACCGTCGTCGGCGGGGCGGACGCGCCTAGCCTAAATTTCCAAGACTTTTTATTTTTTGACACTGCCGTGCACAGCTGTGCGGTTGGGGGAACTTTGCTGTTTGAGTGGACGTTCCGTGAACCCGCGCGTAAAACGCGTCGCGACGTCGCGGTCGCAACATCGACGGCGGGCATCCACGGAGAGTGCCGCAGTCGAGTCGAGTCCGCGCGCTTTTGACCATGCCGACCGTCGGATCGACCATCGTGCGCAGGCAGCGGACCGCCGCGCCTGCCGCCAAAAAGCTCGGCATCACCAAGCTCTCCGACACCGCCGCTTCGCGAGGTCCGGCCAGTGCGCGACGCCGCCCCTTCCGACCCACTCGATCCGATTTCAAACGCGCCAAACGTGTCAAGAGACTGACGCGCGCACATTCATCG
>Ga0181573_10004282_pt1 | contig 12213 bp, 10 predicted proteins | sample 101ome_25_FD_148643 | JGI IMG/M metagenome (GOLD analysis project Ga0181573, IMG submission 148643) | Coastal salt marsh microbial communities from the Groves Creek Marsh, Skidaway Island, Georgia - 101409BT metaG (spades assembly) | ecosystem: Environmental > Aquatic > Marine > Intertidal zone...
CGGACCAAACGCTTCACTCTACGGGAACGCGGCGGGGGGCGTGCTACACTTCCGAACTACGGACCCTTCCGACGTGCCTGCTACCGTGTCCATGCGGTGGACAGGTGGCTCACTGGGTACATCGACAGGTTCGGCGGGCGGAGACGATGTCTCCCACGCCATGTGGACTCTCCAGGGGGTCGCCAGTGGAACGACTGGAAAGGCCGGCTATCGGATCGGCTTCTCCACCACCGATTTCGATGGATACCGTCGAGACCCGGAAGCCGACGATGGCACCGCGTATGGCGCGGCAAGCCGCACCGTAGTCAATGGCACTCTGACCTTCCCCCTTGCATCGGGCGTGCTCCGTGTGGTCACGAATGGGATGGACCTGGACGCCGAGAACCCCGGCTCCTTGCCCCAGGCCGTCCTCGATGAGGGGAACCGTGCGGCATGGGGTTTCAATGTGCGAAGCGGGGCCATCAAGGACGTTCGTCAGGGCCAGGTGGGGGCGTCGTGGACAGGTTCCATGGGGGCCCTCGATGGCGAGTTCGCCTTGTGGGGTGTCCGGCGTGAGCTCTTCAACCCAATCCCGGGGCGAGTGGTCGACCTCACGCGGAACGCTGGGGGGATCCGGACCCTGTTTCGGGGAGATGCCGTCTTGAATGACCGAACCACCTTCGGATGGGGCGTTGGCTTCGAGGTGGAACGTCAACGTGACGACCGGTTGAATTTCCAGAACAATGGCGGCGACCCGGGAGATCGGATCCTCGACCAGCTGGAGGACGTCGGCTCAGCTGGAGTGTTCGCACAGGGGCGACTCGACGCTGCCGACCGCATCTCCCTCCTTGCAGGACTCCGGTTCGACAACATCAGCTTCAGCGCCACGGACCAGTTCCTTGCCGCTGGTGACCCGGATGACTCCGGGGAGCGCTCGATGCGCGCAGTCAGCCCTTCTCTCGGAGCAGTGATGCGGGTGGGCGACAATTCGGAGATCTTTGCTTCGGTCGGTCGTTCGTTCGAGACTCCCACGACGACAGAGCTCGCCAACCGCCCGTCAGGAGCGGGAGGCTTCAACCCCGACCTCGACCCCCAGCGTGGGACCACCCTCGAAGGTGGGGCGCGCACGGTTCTCAGCAACTCGTTGGGTCTGGAGATCTCGCTCTTCCACACGAGAATCGCAGACGGGCTCGTACCGTTCGAGGTCGCAAGTGATCCCGGGCGCACCTACTTCCGAAACTCTGCGGAATCCCATCACGCCGGCTTCGAGTTGTCAGCCGACATGAGCCTTGGTGAAGTCGTGAGTGGCCGGATCGCGTACACGCAAGTGAGTGCGGAGTACGACGCCTTTGTTACCGACGCCAACGACAACTTTTCCGGGAATATGATCCCCGGACTGGCGCCTCGACGCCTCGACGCCGTGCTCAGCTGGGAACTCCCGGCCGCCTACGTCGAGCTACGCGGACTCTGGCAGGATGTGGTTCCCGTCAATGACGCCAACTCGGCTGAATCACCGGCCTATTTCATCACGGACCTCAGGGTCGGATCCGAAGAGATCGACACAGGTCGCTTCCTGCTCGCGCCATTCGTCTCGATCCAGAACCTCACCGACGCGGATTACAACGCCTCCGTGGTTCCCAACGCCTTTGGGAGTCGATTCTTCGAGCCTGGCCCGAGCCGGACATTCCGGATCGGCGTAGGCGTGACGTGGGCGAACCGCTGACTGGGAGCGCGAGTCCTCAGGGTGTGGTGCACTGCCCCGCATTCGTGACGAGCGCAAGTGCGTTTACAACTGCCCGCTCGCCCGTGGCATCCGACGGTCGATTGACCGGCATGCCCTGAAGAACCAGGGAACTCGAACCCCCACCGTCGAGGTTGATCGCCTCGTCGGTACCGAGAGCCTCGAAGAGTTCGGCGAGCTCGGGCAGCGTCATTCCCGCCGAGTGCGGGGGTTGCCGCCCGTCGACGAGAACAAGCCACACGTGTCCAGAAGACGAATCATAGCCGATCGCTGAGCGCGGATGTCGCGCTGCTGCGAACGAGGGTCGTGAGGTGACTTCGAGGTCGCCCACACGGTGACCCGCATCGATCAGATCGGGAAAGCCCCCCACGGCTTCGGTCCGACCATCCCCGCCGTCAAGAGGAACAGCCCAGCCCAGCGCCAGGAACTCGCCCTCCGGACGGGCGACACCCAGCCACGGCTCTGCTCCCGACTTCCAGGCGAAGGTGGGCCTTCCCGCGACGGCCGACACTCTTCCCCGGACCACTTCAGCGCCCACGGTTTGCCCATCGGCCGTGAAGAAGTCGGCATTGATCGCCGCCAGAACAGGCTGGCCAGCATCCGCAGCCATGCTGGATACACGTTCGCGGCCACCGTCCCCATCTTCGCGCCCGCTGGCCTGAAGCACCCTGAAGCCGAGGTCACAGCGACTTCGGGCCGCAGCCTGCACGAGGTGGACCGCCCATGGTCCACGTGACGTCCAGAAATACCGGTACACGACGCCCGGGTGCAGTTCGACGGAGCGCACCGAGTCCGGCTGGAGCCAGTGCAGAAGGTCGTCCGGCGCTGCAAGCGTCAGAATGGTTGGACGATCCGGAGGAGCACATCCTCCCAGGAGCGCAACAAGAAAGGCGAAGCAGAGTGGGCTGCGTCCGTGGACCCGCCGAGTCGACCTTTCTATACTCCGGCGACGAGTCGAGCCACCGCGCGTGATCGTCCGACCCGAGAGGTCGATCATCCCAGGAGAACATCCACCGTGATCCGGACCCTCGCACTTCCCTTGCTGCTCTGCTCGGTCCTCTCCGGGCCACTCTCCGCGCAGCGCCCCGGCGCAGGCGACGGTGTGCGGCTCGGCTTTGCCCTGGGTGGGATCAGTGCGGTCGCCCTGACCGTCGAGTGGTTTCGTGACGCCCGGAGCGTGGACGTCAGCATCGGGACATGGTCCTTTCGGGACATCAGCATCTCGACGACCATCCGCCAATACATGGGCGCCGCCGATGTCCGAGGTGTCGTGGGCGCAGGACTCTGGCTGGCTTCCGCCCGCCCGGCTGTCGCAGGAGAGCGGACCGGGTTTGCCCTCGTAGCGCGGGTGCCGGTGGGCCTCGACTGGGCCGTTTCCGGACGTCACGCGACCGGCGTTGTCATCAACGTGAGCAGGGGCCTCTGGGTCAAACGATCGGACCCGGATGACACCTTGCCCCTGAACCGTCGGCTCGTTCCCCTCCCGGAAGTCTATTACCGGTTCTCTCGATAGGACGTACGGGATCACCATTCACCCCGCGGCTCGTCCCAACTCTCCGACCAGAAGCGCCTCTCCTCGTCATCGATACCGTCGAGATCGAGTGGATCATCTTCGTCGATGAAGATCTCCCCGTATTCGATGATGCGGTCGACCGCCGCGTCGTCGAGCACGGGGCGACGAGATCCCGCGAGATCGGCCCGACGTAGGTGAACTCGATACCCGGCCAGAAAGGCCAACAAGGCCAGAAGCACACCGAAGGCGGACCAGAACAGGGCGAGCATGATCGTCAGTCGATGGGCGTCATGCCGACATACTTCAGACCGCTTCCCGTGTTGAACAGGACGACCTCGTCGTCCGGCGAAATGAGGCCGCGATCCATCATCATCGGAACGGCCGCTGCCGTCGCCCCGCCCTCAGGCGCAGCGAAAATCCCGGTGTCGGCCCCGAGTTTCGCCACCCAATCCGCCATCAGGTGATCCGGCACGGCCGCAGCCCCGCCACCCGATTCTCTCAGTGCACGCAGAATCAGGAAGTCTCCGACTGCACCCGGTACGCGCAGCCCCGAGGCATACGTCTCCGCACCCTGCCACATCTCAGCGTGGGTCTCACCCTGTTCCCAGGCACGCACCATGGGCGCACAACCTGCTGCCTGCACCGTGAACATCTTGGGCCGCTCCGACCCGATCCACCCCAGGGCTTCCATTTCGTCGAAGGCCTTCCACATCCCGATCAATCCGGTCCCACCACCCGTCGGATAGACGATGGCATCGGGGAGTCGGCCCCCAAGCTGCTCCACCAATTCATAGCCCATCGTCTTCTTCCCCTCTACGCGATAGGGCTCCTTCAACGTAGAGAGGTCCCACCATCCATGTTCCTCGACGCCCTTCCTGACCACCTTGCCACAATCACTGATGAGGCCGTCGAGAAGCTGCACATGTGCTCCAAGCGCCTGCATCTCCTCCAGGATCGGGGCGGGTGTGTCCGTCGGGACGACGACATGCACCGGCAAACCGGCCGCCGCTCCGTACGCTGCGGCCGCACTACCGGCGTTGCCGGCGGACGGCAGGGCAAGCGCTTCCGCACCCAGCTCCAGTGCGCGAGAAACGGCGAGGCCGAGTCCCCGGGCCTTGAAACTTCCCGTGGGGTTCTGCCCCTCGTCCTTGATCCAGACGCGGGCGACACCGAGGCGATCGGCGGTCCGGGTCGATTCGATGAGCGGCGTCCAGCCCTCGCCGAGCGCGACCCGCTTGGCAGGATCTCGAACGGGAAGCACCTCCGCGTATCGCCACAGATCCGCACGACGGCACGCCACGTCGGACATCTGAAATCCGGAGCGGATTGCATCGAGATCGTAGCGAGCGAACAGAGGCTTTCCGGCGGCAGACAGGCCGATGAGCTGTTCGCTTTCGACCTCCTCTCCGGTTCCGGTGCATTCGAGGTGCGTGGCGCCGGGCATTGGCTTCAGGTCGGTCATGGTGTCTCTGGAGAGGGTACGTTCGGTTCCCGGGCTTCAAGCCCGTGCACCGGGGGATCGGTCATCAGACGGAGCGCGTGAACTCCGGCCGCGAAGATCACTAGAGCAAGCGGCATGAGCCAGAGGGGGGGAGGTCGATCGGGGTCGGAGAAAAGGTCTCCAAGGGCCGGAATGGAGGCGAGCACTACGATCGTCCCGTTGTTGAGGAGGTGCATCAAGGCGCCAATCCAGATCGAGCCGGTCCGCAGGACACTCCATGTGATCACCATCCCGAGGACCGCGGTCGGGAGAAATCTGATGACGGTCTCGAAGGAAAGGTGGAACGCGCCGAAAATCACCCCGTTGAGGACGATGACCCGCCACGGCTCCAACCCTCGCGTCCCGCCGAGGAGAACGCCCCGGAACACGATTTCCTCGCAGATCGCAGGTGTTACCGCCAACAGCAGCAGGAGCCACACGAGGCGCATCATCGTATCCGCCCTCACCAATTCCTCGAGTCCCTCGAGCAGTTCCCATGGAACAGGCAGGATGAAGGTCTGAAGCCAGCCAATGGTCCAGACCAGGGGCATCACGCCCAGGATGACGAGGGCCGCAGCCAGCATCTGTCCGGCCATCGGCCGTTTCAGGGAGAGCGTGCTTCGGAGATCGAAGCCCCCGACGGTGACGAAGGCTACCGCCGGAACGAACAGGAGTAACCACTCGGCCGCGAGAAGACCGATCTCCCCAAAGGCGATCTGGAGTGGAACGCCTCCCCAGAAGAACGCGACCGCAGTCAATGCGATAAACAGCACGGCACCGCCTGAGCTGGGAACACTGGCTCTGGCACGGCTGGCGCGAAGCCGTTCCGTGAGGGATCGACCCGCTGGCCCTGGGTCCCCCGATCCCGCTCCGAAGAGCGTGCGCTCGCTCCCAAAGGCGCGGGCAGCGAACGTCAACGCTGCAAGCGCGTAGAGGGAGGTCATGACGAGCACCACGGTCCCCAGAACAGGGTCGGCTCCGCCAGCCATCAGATCCCGAAAGAGAAACGAGACGCCGGCGACCGGAAGGATGGCCATCAGCGCGCTGAACTCGATGCCGGGAAAAATGGGCAGCATTGCAGGAATGATGACGAGCATGTAGACCGGGGTCAGTGCATTCTGAGCTTCCTTGAAGGATGATGAGCCGACGGCGATCCCGAGGAAGAGGGCTCCGAACAGAACGGCCAACGGGACGAGCGTCAGGAAAATGACGAGCACGGACAGGGGCGAAATCGACACCTCGAGTCCGAGTATTGCCGTTGCCTGGAGGATCCCGGTCTGCACCGTCAGCAGCATGCTGGCGAGGTTCAATCCGGCTGCAACCACGCCGATGAGGGCGACGGTCATGAACTTTCCAATCACCACATCACGTGGCGCCAACGGGGCCGTCAGCAGCGTTTCCAGCGTTCCCCGCTCATGTTCGCCCGCGGCAAGATCGATCGCCGGATAAAAGGCACCCAGCAGGGTCATGATCACGAGCAGAAGCGGAAGAATCCGCCCCAGGGTGTAGCCACCCAGTTCTTCAGCTCGGGCGACGGAAGAGTCCGATACGGAAACCGGCTCCGCGAACGACCGCGTGAGCCCCGAGTCATCCAGTCGCCGAGCGAGCAGAGAGTCCTCCCATTCCTCGACAGCCAGAGAGAGCTCCCCCCTGCCCCGAAGGGAGCGATCTGCGGCGGCGTCGAAGAGAATGACGACATCCCGATTGCTCTCCGCGTCCGCCGACAGACGGATCGAAGCGACGGCTGTGACGGAGTCGGAGCGGATTGCCTCCTCGAGGTCTTCGCCGATCGTGACGAGTCGGAGAGTCTCAAAGCGACCCACGACCTCTTCCAGCCCTGCCGTTCCCTCGCCGACGACCGCGACGGGCGAGGCCTCGGCCTCGAGGTTTCTCATGCCAAAGATCAGCAGTTGCTCCATCGTGATGAGTAAGACCGGATACAGCATCACCGGGACCACAATCATCACGAGGAGAGTGCGTCGATCACGCAGAGTTTCTCGCAACTCCTTCCGGAAGACGATCTGCCACGCCTTCATCAGGACTCCTGTACCTCAGCGTCTCGCACGAGCGACAGGAATGCGCGAGCGAGACTCGCCTCTCCCGTGGCCGCGACGACGGTCGCCGGTGGCCCTTCCGCTACGAGAGAGCCATCCCGCAGCACACCGACGCGGTCGGCGAGCAGATCCACCTCTTCCATCTGGTGCGTGGAAAAAAGGATGGCCTTGCCTCGTGCGCGCTCCCGATCGATGAAGTCGTAGATGGTCTGTCCGCTGAGAACGTCCAGACCCGTCGTGGGCTCGTCGAGGATGAGCGCGGGTGGATCATGCACGAGGGCGCGAGCAAGGGAGACACGCTGACGCTGCCCGGTCGACAACCGGCCGCAGAGACGATTCCCGAAGGGCTCGATTCCGAACAGCCCGACAACCGCCCGCACCCGTTCGTCCAGCCGATCCCCGTCGAGGCCATGGAGGCGGCCGAAATATTCGATCAATTCCACGGCGGTGAGTCTTTCGTAGAGCCCCATGGAAGCAGTCAGCAGAGCCAGCTTTCGCCGTGCTTCCACGGGATCATCCTGCGAGCACGTGCCGGCAACCCACGTCGAGCCCGACGTCGGGGAGACGAGTGATGCGAGGCACCGAATCGCCGTCGTTTTCCCTGCCCCATTGGGACCGAGAAGCGCATATACCTCGCCGCCGAGCACTTCGAGCGAGAGGTCACGGACGGCCGCGAGCCGCCCGTAGCACTTCGTCAGGCGGTCAAAACGAATCATCGGCGAGGTCACCGGAGGCACGGGCATCGAACCGGACACCCTGGGAGAGCGGGGCCGGATCAGAGTCCGGCCCGTCGTGTACGAACCCGAGGCTACGCATCGAGCTGCCACGAGGCCAGAGCCTCGTCCGAGCGGTAGGGCGACGGCAAGCAACCATCGTACGAGCAGGGCGCATCGAATCCTTACGTATGAGCATTGGAAACGATCAAGCCTCCGAGCAGTCATTGATTCGCCTCGCGTCGCAGGGTGACCCCGGAGCGATCCGGTCACTCTACGATCGGTACGCACCGCGCGTGTACGCCGTCGTTCGTCGAATCGCGGGAGATGACGACCTCGCGCAGGACTACGCCCAGGAGGCATGGATCCGTGCGATTCGGGCACTCCCGTCGTTTCGGGGTGATGCGCGCTTCTCGACCTGGCTCCATCGAATCGCGGTCAACGCCGCCTTGCAGTCGCTGCGGGCCACCCGAACCCGACTCAAGTACGAGGGACCTCCACCGAGCGACGTCGTCATGGTCCCCGACCAGAGGGACTCGCTCCTGCAGCGGCGACTCGAACAGGCGCTGGATCGACTCCCCGAAGGCATGCGCCGCGTCCTGATCCTCCACGATGTGGAGGGCTACACGCACGAAGAAATCGGCAACGTCCTCGGTGTGACCTCCGGGACGTCCAAGTCACAGCTGTTCAAGGCTCGCTCCAAGCTCCGCAACCTTCTCGCGGACCTCGATGGAGCTGCAAACGAATCAGGAGTCGAAGCATGGAGCATCTGAGTCCCGAACGGCTTTCGGCGCTCGTCGACGAAGAACCCACCGTTCCCGAGTGCATCCACCTGGCATCGTGCCGGTCGTGTACGTCGGAGCTGGATGCACTTCGCGCCCAATCGGTCGCTCTCAAGGCTCTGCCGGAGCTCCTGCCCCCTCGCGGAGACTGGGACAGCCTCGAGGCCGAACTTCGCGCTGAGGGGCTCATCAATTCATTCACCCTCTCGAATCGCCCGGGCTTCGGTCGTATCCGCGGGCGGATGAAGTCCGTGGCCATGCTCCTGCTCTTCCTCGCCGGAGCAGGATCAGGCGCTTTGGTCACCGGCCTCCAGGCACCCGACCGTGCCGAAGCCAAGGTGACTCCCATCGTCACCGTACAGGATGCAGCGACGGCCGTCCGTCTCGCCGAGCAACGGTACGCGTCTGCGCTGAGCGAATACCGTCAGCTGCTGGCCGCGGGAGGTGGAGAGGGACTCGACATCGACCCGGTGAATCGCTTTGCAGCCCTCGAACACCTGGTTCAGGTCAGCCAGGCTGCTGTCCGTCAGGCGCCGGGCGACCCCTTCCTCAACGGGTTTCTCGCATCCGCGATGGCGGAGCGTGACGCAGCCTTCAGGCTCGTCTCGTCCGGGCGGGATGACTGGTTCTGAGCGGACCCATGAGCCACCGAAGCGTGCTCGTCGCTGCTGTGCTGGGGCTCGCAGCTTTCTTGAGCGAAGCTCCGCTCGGGATTGCGGCTCAAGCCACCCCGACGGAACGAGAGGCTCGTCTGATCCGCGGCTGGATCGGGATCTCCGTCGATGTTCTGGCGGATCTCCGGGGTGACACCCGCCGGATCATGATCCGGAGTGTCGCCCGCGACAGTCCAGCGGCGCTGGCCGGGCTACTTCCCGGCGACGACATCATCTCCATCAATGAGTTCGAGGGCCCGGAAGAGCTGGCCAACCTCCATGCGCACCTCCAACTCCAGGCAGGCGATGACGTCGCCGTCGTGTTTCAGCGGCGTGGACGTCTGGGGCGCGTGACGCTGCAAGCGTCGACGAGGCCAGAACCGCTCATCGTGGATGGTCCTGCCGCCCGTACACCGGAGGGCGACGTCATCGTTCAGGGATGGGTGCAAGCGATGGATTCCCTCCGAGTCGCACTCCTGGACGAACCGTTCGACAGGCTTCGGAGGGATGCGGAGGGATGGCCCTCGGTCAACCGCCCCTTGCGCGCGCCGGGGCGCACGCCCGAGATCGCGGATCGTAGTCGTGTCGTACGAACACCCTTTGAATTCTTTCTATTTCCCGGCGAATCTCACGATTCCCTCCATCGGGAAATGCTCCTCGTGAACCGGATCGCCGAAGAGCTCGACATACTTCTCACGCAGCGCGACCGACAACTTCGTCGGCGCGCCGGCTCCTCGGACGTACTCGATTTTCGCAGGGATTACGAATTCCGCTGGTTGAGTGATGCGCTCGTCCAGATCGAAGACCGCGCTTCCGAACTGGAAACGGCGATGGCCGCATCGGCACACACCACTGCGGGCTTTCAGAACGGCATCTACGCGGGCCCGCAACCCGCTGTCCCGACCTCCGTAACGGTCGAGGAGCACACCGCGTTCCGGCTCTTCACTCCGTATCTCCTCGGGCGGGATCGGGTCGCAGGAGCGAGGCTTCTGGACCTTACACCGGACGTCGCGCAGCAATTCGGGGTGTCCCGGGCTATTCTGGTGCTGGACGTCGCGGTCGGCACGCCGGCGTCTCTCGCAGGCATCGTGCCGGGCGACGTCATCACGAGAATCGGTCAGAGCCCCGCGCGTTCCGTGTCGGATCTCAGGTCCAGTGTGTCTCTGGCCAAGGACGACCTCCGGATTTCATTGATCCGCCTCGGGACACCCATCGAGGTGAGCATCAAACGCTAGGTCCTGACTCGGGGTGTCCCGGCTCCGCGGGTCACTCGTATCGAAGCGCGTCGATGGGATCAAGGACCGCAGCTCGTCTCGCCGGCCACAGACCGAAGAAAAGGCCCACGGCCGCCGAGAAACCGATGGCCGCCGCTACCGCCTGCGGAGCCACGGCCGTGTCCCACGAGGCGAAGCGCGTCATCAGTTCGGCAGCTCCGTACCCCGCCCCGACTCCAATCAGCCCACCCAGCACGCACAGAAAGAGGGCCTCGACGAGAAATTGGGTCATGATGGCCCGCCGTGTCGCACCCAGCGCCTTCCGAACGCCGATCTCTCTGGTCCGTTCGGTTACCGAGACCAGCATGATGTTCATGATCCCGATGCCGCCCACCAGAAGCGAAATCGCCGCGATGCCCGCGAGGAGGAGCGCGAACGTCTGGTTGGTCTCATTGAACGTCTCCAGGAGGTCAGCAGAGTTACGGATATTGAAGTCTGCGTCCTCGCCTGCCTTGATCCGGTGCTCACGCCGCACGATTCGGTCGATTTCGCCGAACGCCAGATCCAGCTCGTCCGGCGTCTCCGTCGCCGCATAGATCGAGTTCAGACGATCCCGCCCGCCCATCACACGATACTGAGCCGTCGATTGGGGAATGAACACCTGGTCATCCGGGCGAACCCACGCAGCGTCGCCCTTTTCTTCCATGATCCCGATGACCTCGAACATGATGCCCCGGATCTGGATCGTCTCCCCGACGAGGAGTTCCGGCGGAGTCTCGCCAAGCGTTTCCGGTATGTTCGCTCCAAGCACCGCCACCCTGCGCCGACCCTGGAGTTCACCCTGGTTGAAGAAGCGACCCTGCTGAAGCCCGTGGTCGTACATATCGAAGTACTCGGGCCACACCCCCATGATCTGAGTGTTCGAGTTCCAGCGTTTGTAGGACACCTGCATCCGTGACTGCTGCTCCGGGGATACCCGAAGGAGGCCATTCGACTGGTCGCGCAGCGCGATCGCATCGTCGACGGACAGTTGGGCGTCACCGCGTGAAACCCCACCCCACATCTGCTGTCCGGGGCGAACCGTCAGGATCGACGTACCCATCCGGTTGATCTGTTCCTCAACCCGCTGCTGCGCCCCTTCGCCAAGAGCCACCATGGTGATCACCGCAGCGATACCGATCACGATCCCGAGGGTCGTGAGCACCGATCGCAGGACGTTGGCTCGAACGGCCGCCATCGCGACCAGGATGATCTCGAAGAGAAGCACGCTTGTCTCCTACCGGCGCATGCCGCGCGGAGGGCCACCACCCCCGCCGAAGGGAGATCCACCACCCATCCGGGACCGCATCTGGGCCATGAACGCATCCTGCTGAGCCTGCAGCTGGGCGGCTCCGACGATCACCAGTGTCTCGCCGGCGTCCAGGCCACTGACGATCTGCGTGTTGTCCCAGTCACCCAGACCGATCTGGACCAGCCGCAGTTGGGGAACGCTGTCGGGGCCGAGCACGAACACCGCCGCCGGTCGGGACTCGCGGGGAGGAGCCCCGCCGGAGGACTCCGCTCCCGGACGCCCGAAGCTGCCGCGGCCGCCCCCGAACTGTCCCCGCATCGCCTGCATGACCGATCGTAGAGAGTCTTCGCTGATCTCCCCGGCATCTACCTGAGCCCTCAGTTGAGTCATCCGGGCACGGGGGTCAGGACCCACTTCTCCTCCCGGCGCCGCCGTGGCGCCGGATCCCTCCCCGGACGACAGAGACCTTGCCGCAGGTCCGTCGGCGGCGGCCGGTGAAGCCTGGCCGCTCGCGAGACCCTGCCGACCACCCGCCTCATCCGATCGGCCGCGGAAGCCTTCGGCGCCGCCCCCCGGAAACCCTCCGGGCCCACCCCGCCCACCGCGCATGAAGCCGGACAGATCGAGATCCTCGATGTCGAGGCCGAGGGCCATCGCCGCGGGACCGGCGTCCGACGCCTGAACGATCGCATTGTTCGGCACGACAACCACGCCCCGAGCCTCATCGATCTCGATCTCCACCTCCGCATTCATCCCCGGCTTCAGCAACCCGGCCCGGTTGTCGATGGATACG
>Ga0181573_10004284_pt1 | contig 12212 bp, 9 predicted proteins | sample 101ome_25_FD_148643 | JGI IMG/M metagenome (GOLD analysis project Ga0181573, IMG submission 148643) | Coastal salt marsh microbial communities from the Groves Creek Marsh, Skidaway Island, Georgia - 101409BT metaG (spades assembly) | ecosystem: Environmental > Aquatic > Marine > Intertidal zone...
AAGGGGTGTGTGAGAGAGAGAGAGAGAGAGAGAGAGCGCGGCGAATCATGAACAGGAATTTCTGGCGAGCGAGAACGGACGCCGCAAGCGAGCCACAGCGCGTTCCAGGCCGAATCGCCGAACATACATGTTGATCTATAGACTGGGTGTACTACAGCGCACGTAAAGGCGCAAAGCAGCAGGCAGTAGGCAGTAGGCCCGGGCGTGAAGGCGGATCGGACGTGATTTCCCCTCCGCTCTTTTCCGCGCTCTACACGACCACGCTGTCGATCTGATTCTGATCAGTCGACAGATGAGATGATAGACAACGAGAACGAAACGCGAGAAAGCGATTATGGACCAAGTCGAACGAGCTGACGGTTCGTTTGTCCACGCCCGCGGAGGAGCTTCCGGGGTTTCTAATGACACGCACTGCACACGTTTTCCATTCATTCGTGCACCGGGGTCGAATCAGGGTCGGGTAGTACGTCTCCGGAAACATATAGTGCACGGGCGCGATCGCGGCGTGTCGAATAGCGGAGCATTCGTCTTTCTCCGAAGTTCGGCTTTCAATCGAACCCGCGGGTTGGCACCGGCCGGTGCCCCCTCCAACCTCCTCCCTCCAACCTCCCTCCAACCTCCCTCCAACTTCCCTCCACCATGTGTCGTCTTATGGCGTACGTTGGCCCGGAGATTCTGGTCGCCGACGTCGTGCTGTATCCGTCTCGGTCCATCATCAAGCAGTCGTACGAGGCGCGGGAGCGGCGTAACGACTCGACCCTGCCGTTTCACTTGGGGTACGGGAATCTGAACGGGGATGGGTTTGGGATCGGGTGGTATTCGTCGTCGCAGGTGATTCGTTCGGATCCCTGTCCGTGTACGTTTACGTCGGTGACGCCGGCGTGGAATAACGATAATTTGAACAGGTTGGCGCAGAAGCTGTCGTCGGGGCTGATCTTTGCGCACGTGCGTGCGGCGTACCCGGGGATGCCGGTGTCGGAGCAGAATTGTCATCCGTTTGCGCACGGGAACTATTTGTTCATGCACAACGGGGTGGTGGCCGGATTCCTGGACATTCGTCGGCAGCTGACGGCGGTCATGAAGGACGAGGCGTATAACACGGTGCAGTCCTTCCATAGCGATAGTGCGGTGAGCTTTGGGTTGTTTCTGCATCATCTTCCGGATATGAACAGGCGGCATAGTCCGGAGGTGATGCTGCGGGCGGTGCAGGCGACGGTGAGTACAATCACGAGGGTCCAGCGGGAGAACGGGATCAAGGGGCTGAGTCTGTTGAATTTCGTGGTGACGGATGGGGTGACGATGGTGGCGACGCGGTATGCGAGTGATCCGGAGGCGATCCCGGCGAGCCTGTATTACGCCGAGGGGTACTCGTATGAGAAGAAAGAAAAGGAAAACGAGGTGTCGTCGGCGGTGCTGGCGTCGCGGACGATTCATTCCAGTTCGCAGCCGGCGGAGAGTGCGACGGGCATACGGGGCGGGGCCGTGACTGGGGAGGGCGACTATGGGCTTTCGTACGCGGGGGCAGAGACGCGTGTCTGTTTCGTGGCCAGCGAGCCGGTGACGGGGTGTGCGAGCGATTGGAATGTGGTGGAGGCGAATACGGCGTTGGTGATTAGCAAGGACCAGCGGTGGGTATCGATATCCTCCCCGCTCCCGGCTCTCGGCTTCCGACTCCCGGCTCCCGGTTTCTTCCACGCCTCCCCTTCTGACGCTCTCACTCGCGCTACGCGCTTCGCTCGTTCGCCAGGGGGATTCTGACGGTGTTCAAGGCGTATATCGCGAGCGAGGGGGAGCACCCGAACAACGGGGAGGTGTATCGGTGCCTGGAGGCCATCGACGACGTGGATATTCCCGACGGAAGAGGGGGGTATAAGAAGAAGGGTGGCGGTGGGGACGAGAAAAAGGCCGACCAAGGGCAGCCGAGGCCGACCAGGGGCATCCTGATCCAGGGCGCCGCCTCGAGGGCGCACAGCGTCCGGTCGGCGGCGTCGAGCTTTTCCGAGGGGGCGGGGAGCATGAGCGAGTCGTTTCACTCGCATCATTGTGCGTGGAAGGGCGTGGATGGCGTGGAAACGCCGAGGGAGACGGTGAGCGCGGCGTCGCACGTGCTGAGCGGGCACTCGGGGCCGGTGACGACGGTGGCGTTCAACGATCGGTATCTGTTCAGCGGAGGCGCGGACGGGCAGATCCGGGTGTGGAAGCTGGAGGATTATCAGTGCGTGCGGACGCTCAGCGGGCACCGCGGCCCGGTGCGGCGGCTCGCCATCGGGCACGGGGGCAGGACCCTGATGAGCGCCGGGGCGAGGACGATCCGATTGTGGAGCTTGGACTCGCTGGAATGCGTGTCAGTCGTCAATACCAACTCGGTCGGGTCGATCACGGCCCTGGTCACGGACCGCGACGGGGCGGCGTATGTCGGCTCGGCGGACTGCGCCGTCAGGAAGTTCTGTCCGGATTCGCTGGTCAATACGTCGCGGGATGCGAGGATCGAGAAGAAAAAAGTCCTCAAACACCCGCTGTTCGGTATCGCCAGGGAGCTCGAGAGCTTCTCCGTCTCGAAGGAGAAGAGGCACGTCGACCCGGCCTACACGAGCGCGATGGACAAGGGACACTGCTCGTCCGTCACGTGCGCCGCTGTCTGCAAAGACACGTACTTGTGCACGGGGAGCCATGATGCGACGATCCGCGTGTGGCGCGCCGCGGATTTGGCGTACGAGAGGACGCTCCGGGGGCACCGCGGCAGCGTGCTGGCCGTCACGTCCATCGGCGGCTACCTGCTGTCGGCGGGTAGGGACGCCGTCATCCGCGTCTGGGATCTGGAGACGTGGGTGTGCTGCGAGATCCTTCGCGGCCACGATGGCTCCGTCCTGAGTCTGTCGTCGAACGAGGAGCGCGGCCTGTTTGCGAGCTCGTCCGCCGACGGCTCGGTCAGGCTGTGGGACCTCCAGACGTTCAGGTGCCTCAAGGTGTTTGACGCCATGTCCCAGCTCAGCGGTCTGATGATGCATTCGTCGGTGCTGGACTGGGTGTCGCCGCCGTGCATGCCCTGCGCCATCACCCCGCCGTACATCGTCGCCTGCTCCGACCACGGGGAGATCTTCCTCCACGACGGGCGGTTTGATGAGCTAGACGACGGCGCAGGGCTCGACAGCGAGGATGAAAGTGCCTTGATCGAGCGCCGTGCCAGCCCGGACCTGCCGATACGTCGCCACACGTCCAAGATGGAGCTCACCGCCACCGAGGTCTCTGCCCGGGTCGAGCGCGAGTTCGAAAAGGCGCTCCGGGCCTTCATCAAGATCGAGTCGGTCAGTGCCGACCCGGACAAAAAGCAAGACTGCTTCCAGGGTGCCAAGTTCCTGCTGCGCCTCCTGGAGAGCATCGGCGCCGAGGTCAAGCTCGTGCCGACCAAGGGCGACAAGAACCCGATCGTCCTGGGACGCATCGGGAACGACCCGAACAAGAAAACCGTCACCTTCTACGGCCACTACGACATCCAGCCGGCCATGGAGCCCGACTGGGAGCACAACCCGTTCGAGATGAAAGCCAAGGATGGGTACTACCTGGGGCGCGGCGTCAGCGACAACAAGGGTCCGATCCTGGCGTTCATCTTTGCCGTTCGCGAGCTGCTGGAGGAGATGCGGCACGCGAATACCGGCGGCTCCGCGAAGAGCACGCTGCCCGTCAACGTCGTCTTCCTCTTCGAGGGCGAGGAGGAGAACGGCAGCAGGGGGTTCAAGGAGGCGGTGCAGGAGAATATCCGATGGTTCGACGGCACCGACGCCATCCTCATCTCCAACACCCTCTGGGTGGGCGAGGATCACCCGTGCATCACGTACGGAATGCGAGGCATGATCAGCATGAGCGTCGAGATCCGGGGCCCCTCGAAGGATTTGCACTCGGGGAACGAGGGCGGCGTGTTCTCCGAGCCGCTGGCCGACCTCACCAAGGTGCTCGCCTCGTTGGTTGACTCGAGGAGCAACGTATGCGTTCCGGGGTTCTACAAGGACGTCAAGGAGCACACGCTCGACCTGGCCATGTCGCGGCTGAAAGACTCGAAGGAGTTTTCGCTCGACGGCTACAGGAGACACCTCGGCGTCAAGGAGCTCACCGCCGGTCGGTCCGAGGAAGAGCTGCTCTGGGCGCGATGGTGCCAGCCCACGCTCAGCGTCGTCGACATCCGCGTCGGCACGGCCGAGGACGACGACACGGCGCACTACCGCTTCGGGCCGACGCGATTCTCCGTCATCCCGAGGGCCGCCGTCGGCAAGATTTCCGTGCGGTTTGTCCCCAACCAGGAGCCCGAGAAGATCATCAAGCGGCTCACCGGACATCTGGAGCACGAGTTCGCCAAGCTGCGATCCGGCAACTCGATCAACGTCACGGTCCACTCCTTCGGCGACTGGTGGGAGGCCGATCCCACCTGTACCCTGGTACAACTCGCGGAGCGCGCCATCAACGACGTCTGGCGCGAGACGCCGCTGCTCGTCCGCGAGGGCGGCACAATGCCGGTCGCGAGCGCCCTCGAGAAGCAGCTCGAGGCGCCGGCCTTGCTGCTGCCGATGGGTCAATCGAGCGACAACTGCCATCTCAGCAACGAGAGGATTAGGCGACTGAATTTGCTGCGCGGCAAGAACGTGGTGAAGCGCTTCATGTCGCACCTCGGCGGCGAGGCGTGTGGGGTCGACGGTTGACCGACGGACGGAGGGAGGAGGGCGTTGACCACCGTTGGCCCGGCCGCTGTCCACGGTTCGCGATTCGCCAATGATGACCATCATCGCCGTTATCTATATAAATCAAGTTCACGTTGCATGATTCGGAAGGTGCCACTAGATGACTCGTGTGGGTGGCCGACGCCGTCCACGCCGTCCACCGACTCTCTGAAACGTCGCTGCCAGGAGCTCACCGACGAGCTCGCGACCGTCAGACAGCTTTTGCGGACGAGCTCGCTAAACCCCATGTATGTCCGCGGCGACGACGCGTCCGCGGTAGCGACGGCGGGGGCCCACGACGACGTCTTTGGCGACGACGCCCCCGGCCACCACCATGGCCACCACGACGACGTGGTAACCCCGGCGGTCACGCGAGTCTCGCGCCACCTGGACAAGGCCGCGAAGCTAATTGACTCGTCCATCAGAGCGTCCAAGCGCGTGGAAGTGATTGACGAGGTGCGAGAGCTGAAGGCAGAAGTCGGGCGGCTCTGTGAGGTGGTCGAGCGCCAGGACCAACTGTACTCGAAATTGAGTTCGATGCTCCTGAGCCACTTGCCCACCATCCGGTGAGTGAGCGCCTCCGCCGAGCCGTGTAAATCAAGATGCAGACGACGACGACGAGAACCCTCTACGACCTCGTCAAGATCAAAGTTTGGCTCCATTCGGAGCATCAGGACGTCCCACCCGACGACCGCGACGACCGCGACGACCGCGACGACCACAACACGCCCGTCTCCTCCTCATCGTCGTCTCCGCACTACTACATCCTGTCGCGGTACATGCTGGCACGGTCCCTCCAGGCGGCGTCGATAAGCTACTCGTCGGCGATCAAAGCGTCGCTCCTCCTGAAGCGAAAGCTGGTCGATGCGTCGATTCTCTCGCTCGACCAGGAAACCCTCGAGCGGACGCTCTTCGAGATCATTCGATCGAACGATCTGGCGACGGACGAGGAGCTCGAGCTCTGGTCGATGGTCATCCGCTTCCAGCAGTCTCGGTCGCCGCTCATCATCCTCATGCTGGGCGACAGTTGCGACGCCAAGACTCGCGTGGCGCACGCATTGAGCTCGCGTATGCACTTCAACTACGTCATCTTGACGGACGCGCTGGAGGACATGATGCTGAGCGAGGAGAAGGACGAGGAAGATTCGCACCTGTTCCGGTCTGTCCAGAACGACATCGGCAAGGCCATCAAGGACGGCAAGAGCATTATCATCGAGGGACGTCTGGATCACTGCATCGACCGATTCGTGTGCGGTGCGTACGACGAGGATTTGGTGCCGGCAGAGGCGGTGCGTGGCGGGCTCGTGACGGTGCTCCAGGACGAGGCAGGGTCGCCCGTGTTGGTGGACGTCGCGCGTGGCGAAAGAGACGAGGGAGGCACGCGCGACGAAAGAGACGAGGGAGGGGCGCGTCAGCATGCGGCCCTGGTCGTCCCGGTGGCTGCCCGGGTGGGTGGACGGGGTGAGGGCGATCGGCCGACTGGGGGCGGGCGGGTGGGCGGAGACGGGGAGACGTATCTCGACTCGGGGACGATACCCGTGTTCGAGCTCGACGCGGACGCGTCGCCCGACGACAACAGCCTGGCGATTCATCAGTGGGTCCTCGCGGCGCTCAAGGCGCACGGCGCCGTGCCGCTCGCCGCCGGGGTCGACCTGTTCCATCCGGCCGAGAAAACCATGGATGCTGCGTGTTGAAGAAGACGAACACGAAAAATTGATGCGTAAAAGCTCGTAGCACAGTCGCATACCCACCCTGGGACGCTCTGGAAGGAACACCCGGGAGCGAGAGCGCGCGCGCGCACAAACGCACGAACGGAGCAGTATGGAATCGTTCCGGGACAACGAAATTTCAAGACCGTGGCAGAGGACGGACCGGTACGGGGAGATGGGGTTGGCCCGACAACCCGTACTGGAATACGTCCGCCTTGGTCTGATGCTCGCCCTCGTGGTCCCAATCAAGATTATCGGCGCGTTCACGTGCCTGGTCTCGTTTTGGATCTGGGTGCAGCTCGCTGCCGTCCTGTTTCCGGCCAAGTATCGGAGCGGGTGGGTGGCCTGGCTGGGAAAGATCCACTGTAGATCTTGTCTGTTCTTCATGGGGTTCGTGCGAGTCCGTTGGGTGGCCGTCGACTCGGACGGCGAGCCGGTGTCGTCCCCCCAGTCGGGGCCCTCGCCAGCTGGCATCGTGAGCAACCACCTTTCGTGGGCCGATATCCTGGTGCATATGTCGCACTTTTTCCCTGCGTTTGTGGCGCGAAGCAGTACGGCGGACACGCCGTTCGTGGGGTCGATCAGCAAGGCGATGGGTTGTTTGTACGTCGAGCGGGCAAGGTCGAAGGACGAGACGTCGAAGACGGACAAAGGCGCGGGGTCCGGCGTGTCTTCACTCGTCAAGGCGCGTATGGAGAGCTCGCAGAGCTCCGGGGAGCGGCCGCTGCTGCTCTTCCCCGAGGGGACCACGACCAACGGACGTTTCCTGCTTCCGTTCAAGTCTGGGGCGTTTCTGGCCGGCCAGCCGGTGCAGCCGGTGATCATCCAGTACGGGGGCCGGGGCATGTCGCCTTCGTGGGAGAGCATGGTGATCAAGCGGCATATCGTCCTGCTGCTCTGCCAGCCGGTCCACAGCGTGACGTGCTTCACGCTCCCGTGCTACGTTCCGAACGATGCCGAGCGGGCGGACCCCGCGCTCTTCGCCGCCAACGTCCGGGCTGCGATCCTCAAGGCGAGCAAGGGCAAGCTCCTCCCGAGCCAAGAGACCTACATTGACAAGGTGCAGTTCAACGACGCGCTGAAGAGAAAACACGGGTACGTGCGGGACGAGAAGGCCGTGCGCGACGAGGACGCCAAGGCCCAGGCAGGCGGACGGGTGGTCGTCAGACGGCTGAGCGAGGTGAAGAGCGTGTTTGATGCGAGCGCGGACGACGAGGTGGACGACGTCGACCCGAAGAAGAAGGACGAGTAGACCGCTTCCCGTACAGTATGAGACACACACATGTTAGAGTCAATCACGTCTTCGGAAAGTCCGAGTAGGATCTTCGTCACTTCCGCCCATTCTTCTGGCTTCCTAAACCCGTCGCGACTCAGGTCATTCCATATATCCGAGTAGGAGGAGACGCTTATCACTTTATGACCCGTGACGTACGAATCGAATGAACCACGCGGACCATCTTGACGACCAGGACCTGGCTCGTACGCTGCTGGATCTGAACGCGGACGGAGCAGCAGGAAACGGGACGGCAACCCAAAAACCATCGATCACGCGCGGGACCTACACCCGCGGCGCATCGCCTCGAGTCGGCGCCGACTTCCAGGCCACTGACCTCCCTACGCCGGGACCCAAGGCACAGACGAACGGCCACTCGTCATGACGGTCACGGCACGGTCGTCGGACCGCTTCTCGCTGCTCCTCTTGGACGACGGGGAGCAGTACGTGACCACGTGCATCGCGACGATGGAGTCCAAGCTGCCGGGAACGCTTCGTATCTGCACCAAATCGCTGTTCTTCGAGCCGGAAGATGTGACGCTGCCGATCGTGCGCGTGCCGTTTGCCTCGGCGACGTCGCTCGACTGCAACCAGGCGCGGAACACGATGTCGATCGCGACGTCGGCGTACGTGCTCATGAAGGCGGGCGGCCTGGACGTGCCGTACACGTTCGTGAAGGAGAAGCGCGACGTCTCGGTCACGTTTAACCTGGTGCACATCCATGTGCACCATATCCACGTGTACGCGCAACAGATGGTGGCGTTGTCCAGACTGCCTCCGAAAGAGTCCGTGTCGTTCCAGGAGGTGTTCCTCGAGGGCATCGAGAGGGCTTCGAGGTTCGACTGCGGCTTGCTGCGCGAGCCGCTGACCGAGCGAGTGCTGGTCGAGGTGGGCGCCCTGCTCTGTCTCTCGCAGATGGCCAAGGTGCGGGGGAAGTTTGTGGTCGGCACGCGGGGCGTGTACTTCGAGCCATTGCACGACCTGCACGGCCGCGGTCAGCGATGGGTTCACGAGCACGAGCGCGTCGCCGGGGTGCTCCGGAGACGGAGCGCCGGCCAAGACGTGGCGATGGAGATTGTGTATAGGGTTGTGTCTAAAGAGTCTCGGCGGAGCCTCCAGAGCCGTGTGTCGCAGGATGGGACCTGGTTCCTGGTCTTTCGGGACACGGAGGAGCGGGAACGTGTCTTTGAGGCGCTGTGCGACGTGCTGTCCTCGTCGCCGTCGTCGTCGCCATCCTCCCCGGCCGCGCCGATTCTCGACACGCTGCACCACGAACCGCAGTTGTCAAAGGCAACGAGGGCCTGGCAGCGGGGAGCCATGACGAACTTTGAGTACCTCGTGTACTTGAACGTGGCGGCCGGGCGGTCGTTCAACGACCTCGCGCAGTACCCGGTGTTTCCATGGGTCCTCAACGACTATACGAGCGCCACCGTCGACCTCGACAGTCCGTCTCACTACCGAGACCTTTCCAAACCCGTCGGCGCGCTCAACCCGACGCGCCTCGAGACGTTCCGGCAGCGGTACCGCGACATGAGGGACCTCGAGCTCGCGGGCGACGCCCACGGTCACCACGCCTTTATGTACGGCACGCACTATTCGTGTCCCGCATACGTGTTGTTTTGGCTCGTACGAGTCATGCCCAGCCACCAGTTGAGGCTGCAAGGCGGCAAGTTTGACGCGCCTGACCGGCTCTTTCACAGCGTGCGCGAAAGTTTCGTGTCGGTCATGAACAGCACGTCGGACGTCAAAGAGCTGGTGCCCGAGATGTACGGCACAGACGCCTCGTTCTTGAGAAATGACAGGTGCCTACCGCTGGGATGCCGGCAGAACGGATCGCCGGTCGGGGACGTTGAGCTTCCCGAGTGGGCGTCGGGGTCGGCGGACGAATTCCTCCGCGTGATGCGCGCGGCGCTCGAGTCCGAGTACGTATCATCCAACCTGCACTCTTGGATTGACCTCACGTTCGGCGTGCACCAGCAGTCGATCGAGAAGGACAACGTGTTCCGTGCGCCCACAGAGTGCGCCCCGGCGGGCGGCTCGTCGGCGGAAGACGTGGCCGAGCGCGCAAAGCACATGCTGGAGGTGGAGGAGTTCGGAACGTGTCCTCGTCAAATTTTCTTCGAGCAGCACCCGCCGAGGAAGACGAAGGGCGGCGAGGGCCGCGAGGGGGGCGAGGGGGGCGAGAGGACCTTTGCCGGCCTCGCTCTCGACGTGCGGGCCGTCGTGCGGGCGAGCTTGCCGAACACGTTTGGAAAAAATTGATCAAGAATTGACCCTGTGAGAAGCTCTCAGATTTAGAAACACAGGGTTACCTCATTACCTCATGGTCGGTCAGATAGACAAATCGAAACACTCGCTGTTCTTGGTGAGGCATGGGGAGTGCGAGATGAACCTCTTGCTCGACGGCTTTGTCGGAGGCAGGGCCGTTGAGTCCCCACTCACGGTCAAGGGCGTCGGCCAAGCCAAGACGCTGGGCGCATACCTCCAGAAGCTGTTTGCCGCTCGGGGCATCGCGCCGAGCGATGTGCGCTTCTACTCGTCGACGGCCGTCCGCGCGATCGACACGGCCAAGATCGCCATGAGCGAGCTCGCGGTCGACGCCGCCCGGCTCGTGAGCACCGACGAGCTCCTCGAACTGGATATGGGCGAGTTTGCAGGCAAGCCACGCGCGGAGATTTACACAAAAGAGCGTCTGGACGAGATCGGCCGGGACGTCTGGAACTTCAAGCCGCCGGGCGGCGAGTCCCAGCGGGAGGTCGAGGAGCGGGTGATGCGGGTCATCGACGAAATCAAGGATACGCACGATTCAGGGGTAAGCCTTGTCGTGTACCACGGGCTCGCCATCAAGTGCACGTTGCGCCACCTGCTCGACAGCCGGCCCGAGATGAGCAGGAAGATCGAGACGGAGAACTGCTCCATCTCCCACGTGGCGTTCTGCCCGACGACGGGCTGGCACATCAAATCGGTCGCCTTCGACGTACTTTACAGTACCTAGTATAGTATACATACAGAACGTAACAAAGGTCCCGTCTCAGTTGCTCACCATCGAGTCGCTCTGCCGAACGAAATCGTCGCCGCTCCATGCGTCGTCGTTGCCCAGACCCACCTTGGCCTTCTTCTTCTCCTCGATGGCCTCCTTCTGCAGCCGCACCAGCTCGGTATGCGTCGTCATGTACTGCAGACTCAATCCTTTGAACTCGCTCAGACTGGTGAACCCATGCTTGCCCATGAACTCCCCGAGCTCACGGATGCAGCCCTTCACCATCGGATACCCGTGCATCATCACCCCGCTGCAAACCTGCACGGTATCGGCGCCGAGCAGAATAAACTCCGCAGCGTCGAAACCCGTGTTCACCCCGCCGATCCCGCTCAAGCTCTTCCCCTGGCCGGCATACTCGTCCCGAATCAACCCGGCGATGCTCGCCACGCGCGCCAACGCGATCGGCTTGACCGCCGTACTCGAGTACCCCCCGTACGTCGACATCCCCTCCACACACGGCTGCGGCCTCAGCGTGTCCAAATCCACCGCGCTGATGCTCTGGATCGTGTTGATCGCCGCAATCCCGTCGGTGCCCGCCTGCAGGCACACCCTGCTCGGCGCCGTAATATCCGTAATATTGGGCGTCATCTTGCTCCACACGGGCAACTTGGAGTGCCCACACACCCACCCCGTCACCTCCTCGAGCAGCCCGCAGTCCTGCCCCATCGCCATCCCCATGCGCCGCTCAGGCATCCCGTGCGGGCAGGAAAAGTTAATCTCGAACCCGTCCACCCCCGCGGCCTGGCAGAGATCGATCAACTTGATCCAAGCACTCCGATCGTACTCCTCCATGATGGACGCGATCAGCACGTGGTCGGGGAACTCCCGCTTCAGCCGCACAAAGTCCTCCAGCATGACTTCCAGCGGCCTGTCCGAGACCAGCTCGATGTTCTCCCACCCGATGACTTCCCCAGACTTTGCCTTCATCCTCGCGTACCGAGGTGTGACGTTCTTCACCTTCTCAGGCTCGAGCGAGACCGTCTTGGCCACGACCCCACCCCAGCCCTCGTCAAAGGCCTTCTTCATCACGGCATAGTTGGTGCCCGGTGGACCCGACCCGCAGACGAACGGGTTCATGAATTCCATGCCGTTGACCGTGACGGAGAGGTCCGCGGCGGGGGCCGCGCCGCTCGAAGCGGCAGCGGCAACGGCAGCCACGCGGGGCGGGACGACACGCGACGAAGACCGTGTCGGAGTCGAGCAAGAGACGCGAGAGAGAGGAGCCGGCCCGAGAGGAGAGAGAGACGCCATCGTTGGATCGCAGTGGTATCGATGATATCGGAGGAACGTGCGGCGGTGCGTGGAAGCGCGCTGACTGACTGTTCTTTGGGTGATTCGATGGGATCGAGGGTTTGGAAACTTGCAAGGCAATTGCCTGCTGGTGTAGGCTCTGGATTCGTTCTACTACGATCTCGAATGGCGAAGTCTGCAGTTATGATTATGCCCGGTCTCTAGACTAGATGACTAGAGGCAGGCTGCGA
>Ga0181573_10004285_pt1 | contig 12212 bp, 6 predicted proteins | sample 101ome_25_FD_148643 | JGI IMG/M metagenome (GOLD analysis project Ga0181573, IMG submission 148643) | Coastal salt marsh microbial communities from the Groves Creek Marsh, Skidaway Island, Georgia - 101409BT metaG (spades assembly) | ecosystem: Environmental > Aquatic > Marine > Intertidal zone...
TGAGGGACAATGGTACAGTTTCTTAGCAGGTGCTCTCGACATGGATGTCATCTACAACATTGGTGACGCCATCAATAAAATCGGATTCGGATTGGTCATCTACAGCTTGGCTGTAAGCAAGGACTAATACAGAATCCTCAACGTCCTGAAATGCAAACCGCCGGCTCTTTTGAGTCGGCGGTTTTTTTATGCCTAGCTTTTTATGCCTTGAGTAGCCTTACGCAAGGATCGGAAGCAGAACAAGCTGTTTCAAGAACTTGTCCAATGGCCTGCTGCGGTAATCCGTTGCGCTGGAGCAATGCTTCCACTTGTGCCGATGCTTCGGAATTGACGGCAACGAGAAGTCCCCCACTCGTTTGGGGATCACACAACAAATCGCGTTCAAATCCCGCATCCAAAATTTCCACGCGCTTTCCATAACTCGACCAATTCCGGCGGCTTCCCCCTGGCACACAGCCTGCTTCGTGGTACATGCGCAACCGCGCCTCAGCCAGTTGCGGAATCGCCGACGCATCAATTTCCGCTTGCCAACCGGACCCCTCACACATTTCCACCAAGTGTCCCAACAGTCCAAATCCCGTGACATCCGTTAACGCGTGTACCCCATCAATCTGAGCAAGCTCTGCTCCTACTTTGTTCAATTGCTGCATGGAAGCCACAGCCAACTCTAAGTCCGATTGTTCTACCACTCCTTTTTTTTGAGCTGTAGTGACCATCCCCACGCCTAGACCCTTGGTTAAATACAAACGATCCCCGGGTTGAGCCGCGGCGTTGGCTTTGAGCTGTGCGAGCTGGACGCGTCCCGTAACCGCCAAACCAAAAATGGGTTCTGGACTATCAATGCTGTGCCCCCCGGCCAATGGAATCCCCGCCTCAGAACAAATCGAACGTCCCCCATCCACCACCTCGCTCGCCACATGCTCCGGAATTTTACCCAACGGCCAACCCAAGATGGCGATGGCAACGAGCGGGGTTCCACCCATGGCATAGATGTCGCTGATGGCATTCGCTGCAGCGATGCGACCAAAAGTCCGCGCATCGTCTACGATGGGCATGAAAAAGTCAGTCGTCGAAACGATGCCGGTTCCGTCTCCCAAATCGACCACAGCAGCGTCATCTTTCGTATCGTTTCCGATGATGAGATTCGGAAAAACCTCAGATCGATCCACGCCGGAAAGGATTTCATGCAAAACCGCAGGCGAAAGTTTGCAGCCGCAACCGGCTCCGTGTGAAAATTGGGTCAATCGAATGGGTTCCATGATCAGCGTTATGTTAGCTCAACATCAGTATGAGCACCACCAAAGTTGAGCCCCTGTGAGATGCAAGCAGAAATTTCTCCCCTCCAAAGTAATCATCTTTGATTGAACAGATGATGCGTTAGATTCAATACCACCAACAGCACATGTACCTGCCTTGCGCTCAAGTCACTTGGTAAAAAGCGATGTGTATCACAATTAATTGTTTATAGATCTTTCACCAGTGACCCGCTTACACTATCAGGACTCCATATTTTGACCACACTAACCCGCCGCAAGGCACAAAACGTACTTCATGGAAAATGAAATGTTGGTCCCGGTGGTCCTCGCCGGTATTTTTACCCTGCTAGCCATTGTTGGCGTGGCAATGAAAAAAGGGCTCTATGTCCGTTTGGGCTACTTCCTCTTTGGCGGAATGGTCATGACCTTTAACCTCCTCGGGATGCTTTCTGGCGAAGGCGGTGCATTGGAGATTATCTCAATTGGCATGTTCGCTTGCCAAACCATCCTCATGTATCCGGTCGTTCCAGATGAGGTAAATTTTTCAGAGGAAGCTGTCAAGACGCTTGCCTTACGAGTCACCACTGCCGTATTGCTCATTAACGCCACAGCGGTTTGGCTCGTGCTCGCTGTAGAAGGTCTGCCACAAATACTCGCGGCCTTCCACGGCATTTTGGCGGTCATTATGTTGATGCGCATTGGCATGATTACCAAAGGTGGCATCACAAAAACGTAAATCTCTACTCCTTACTTCAAATGAAAACAAAACTCGCACTCACCATCCTCGGTGCCTATAACGCACTGATGGGCGTTCTCATGCTTGTCATGCCCGGCGCCATGGGCGAAACATTGGTCGGCGCTGAAAAGGCCGCTGCCTCCCCTGAAATGCTCGAGATGGGCACGATGTTCCATTACGGTCTAGGCCCCTCCCTCCTCATGATCGGCCTGATGCTTATCCTTTCCCGTTCGTGTGCCTTGGAAACCGCCAAGCAACTTTTGCTGGGCTATCTCATCGCGACGGGCGTGTTGCTCGGGGTGTTCTTCGGCGTGTTCAACAATCAAGACACCATCCAATTCAGTCCAGAAATGGCAGCACCGGATGTGCTGGCATTTGGATTGGCCCTATTTGCATACCTAAAAGGCAAATAAGAATGACCCCTCAAACCTGAAAAAAAGGCCGCTTCGTGCGGCCTTTTTTATTGCGTTGCGACCCCTGTTCAATGTGATTTCGACTCCATCAACACGCGTTCGGCGATGGCCTCAAAAGAGAGACCACGTCCATCCACGGCGTGGCAATGCTCACGGGGATACCGTGTTCGGGTGTGGCGGTAGAGTTTGTCATAATAAATCAATCCAATCTCCGCTGCTTTTCGCAAATCCCCGCATTCCAAAGCTTTTGTTGCCTCACGAAATGCCAACCCACCCAGCTTATCGCGAATTCGGCCAAACGCAGCTTTCAAGGCTTGTAAATTGGCCTCGCCGTATACGCGACAGGTTTCATCAACCCGTTCTTCCAACGTCCGCTCCACCACCCAAACGGGCGCAGCCCGCAAGGCGTCAAACAAATCTTGGGGCAAATGCACCTTGCCAATGACGCGGCTCTCGTTTTCGATCCAAACGGGCCGATTCCCATCGCAAGCACACAAGGCGCGGTGGCAGTCGTTGCCAAATTGCTCAGAAGAAGGTTGTGGAATGCGATCCAAATTCCCAAAAGCAGATCCCAAGTGACCGGCCAATCCTTCCAAGTCGACCACCTGAGCTCCCATCTCCGCCATCCTGCCCAAGACTTGGGTTTTGCCAACACCGGTCATCCCGCCGAGAACGCAGAGAATCGGAATGGAAGCAAAATCCGATCGCGCTTGCTGACGGTAGGCCTTGTAACCGCCGATCAGTTTCACAACGGGAATGCCGTGTTGTTCGAGCAGCCACGCGACGGAACTGGAACGCATGCCGCCGCGCCAACAATGGACCACCAGCGGCAGTGGCGTAGATTGAGCATCGAAAAGTGCTTGCGCGCGCGACACAAACCCAGCCAATTTGGGGCTGACCAATTCGAAGCCCTTTTCCACGGCTTGGTCCTTCCCACGTTGTTTGTAAAGCGTACCGATTACAGCGCGTTCCTCATTATCGAAGAGCGGAAACGATGTGGCCCCCGTAATGTGGCCCTTCTCGAATTCTGCGGGCGAGCGCGTATCCAAAATGATACGCGACGACTCGAATAACCAGCTCCCTGGTGTGCGTTGGTCATTCGGTTCGTCGACCGTAGCTCTTTTCAAATCCATTCGATTCTGCGAATGCTGTTATCTAATTACCCAGCGAATGGCTGACAAACCGTCAACTTGCAGGGTATAGATTCCCGTTGCTAAGGTCAAATTCAACGAAGACTGTACGGAATTCGCACGGTCGCGGAAAACGACTCGCCCGGCCCCATCCATGACGACAAAATCAGCCCCAATGGCCTGTTCCGGTATGATGAGGGTGCATGAACCGGCGTTTGGATTGGGAAACAATTGGGCATCCTTCGGCGACTCTCCGGTTTGAATGGAGTTCGTTGCACCGAGGTTGACATTATCAATCCAGGTGTGGTTTCCATAGCCGCCGACATTGACAAAGGCCAATTCCAAGCACGACACATAACCTGCCGTCCATTCTTCAGGCAACGCAACTGCATGATTTTCCCAAGCTATGGATCCACCCGTATCATACCAAAACCAGGTATAGCATCCGTCTACAGCCAAGTCTGTGCCATAAGCCGACCAGAGAACCACCCAATCCTCGGATCCACCTGGTCGCCCCCAAACCTCCAATCCGTCCACGTAAGACGCATACATTTGGTGAGCTACGTCAAATGTGAGGATACCCATCCCCGTGGGATCGAAGGCTGGCGTGATGAGCAAATCCTCTGCTCCTTGCGTATCGACCCAATAATTCGGGAATTGAGCGACTCCGTTTTCTGAATCCACCAAATCCCAGGCATGCTCCCAGGCATGGCCATTGACTTCCAATCGCCAATGTTGCGGTGGGAATTGGTCGCCATCGAAATCCTCGGTGAATCCCGTGGCGTCCACAACGGGTTCGTTGACCACCTCCATCATTCCCGTCCAAGTCCAAGAGTCGTTGCCCCCGGTTGCATCGGTGACCGCAAGCGTCACATCAAAATTTCCAGGCGTGTCGTAAACCACCCAGGCATCGGGACCATCCGTCGTAAGCACCGTGCCTCCGGGGAAATCCCAATCGTACGTTGCTCCGTCGCACAAGGCTACAGAAACGGCAGAGAAATGGACTGGATCTGCTGTACAAGGACTGGCCAAATTCAGGTGGGTACGATCCGCCATGAAACCCGCCAACACTTGAGAGGGTGCATAAAAATCCGCCTGGTGCACCCCACGCGTTCCCGCAGTGCGAATGTGCCCGCCGCAATAGTCGGCTTGAAGGAACGTGCAGACGTTGATCATGGGTAAACCGGTGTTGTACAACAACCAATCATCCATGTCAGCATCACGGTAATAAACGGCATTCGTGGTACCGATGTACACCCCGCCATTGGAGCCACGTTGGTGGGCTAAACTCACTACGCGCTCGCTCGCAATGGTCGACGTGGTCCAATTCTGCCATGTTTCGCCCGCATCGGATGATTGAAGAATTTTATGCCCGTTTTGGGTACCGGTCAATACGCACCACAACCGGTCGGGATCCGTGCCGTCGACATCGAGGTAAATCGGTTGGTTGCTGTTGTTTCCGTTTTCACCAGGCGTTGGGGACACCACTTCCCACGTTTCGCCAGCGTCGATGGAGCGGTGCACGCGCCAAACCGAACCGCTTTGTTTGTGCGAGACGTAAATGCGGTCGCGGTCGCGCGGGCTCACCTTCACCGAAATGATTTTATCTCCGCCAAAGTCATTTACCAACGTCCATGATGCCCCGCCATCGGTGGAATGCCACAATTCGGACCCCACGGGTGAGTACAGACAATTGTAGCAAGTGGGATCCCATTCGAGGTTGCCGTACTCTCCGAACCAATAGGCGGTGTTCGGCTTTTTCGAACCGTCGAACGGCATGGCATCGATGCGATCGAAGCGGTCTTCGGTAAATCGGAATGCACCCCCGTCGTGATACCCCAATCGCGCGTCGCCCGGGTTGATGAATCCGCGGTAGTTATCTCCGGCAAGCTCCGCGAGCCATCCGCCCGAACTGTCATCCTCAGCACCCCAATGGTAAAGTTCACCGTTACGAATCAAGGTACCGTTGTGATAGGTTCCGCCTACCATCACCTCGGGTCCGCGCCAACCTGCTTGCCAGCCCCAAAAATCCGTGCCGTGTAGACCGTACATCCGAGGTTCGATGTGGTCTCCTTGGTCGGCGGAGTAATACAATCCACCGTCTGAAGCCACCCACATGTCTACTGTTCCATCGGCTCGTGTGAAAAATTGAATGTCGTGCACGTCGGCGTGGGTGTAGCGATCATGCGTGAACTCACCAGCCCAAGTGACCCAGTGGGCGTTCAGCGACCAATTGTCTCCTCCGTTTTCTGTTCGCCAAACGCTGATACCTGCAGCGAATTGGCGGTCTGCATCGGTCGGGCTGACATCCAATGCCAAATCGTAGTAGTATTGACCACCGTCGCCTGTGCCGTCGCCGCTCCAACCCAAGATGTTGGGATTTGTGTTTTCGGCCCAAGGCCCACCAGGTCCGTCGCCGCAGCACATGAACTCGAACGTAGCGCCCGCGTCAAAACTCTGATACATGCCGTACAATCCACCCCCGTCGACCGTCGAGCCAGCAGCTAAAACGACAATCCGATTGGGATCGGCGGGAGAGACCGCAAGTTCACAACGACGTTGACCATCATCCAAGCCTACACTTGGCCATCCGGTGGCCCCGGTGACGAATGAGAGTCCACCATCGGTTGATTTTTTGAATACCGTACTCTCGCCAAGTAATTGGATGGTATAACAAATCAGCGGATCGGCTGGGTGAAATGCGATTTCCATGTATTCACCGGATGAAATCTGAATCATCGTATCGCCTCCGTCTTCGCTTCGAAACAATCCGTAATTCGTAGCGGCGAAAAGTTGTGGCGACTCTCCGTCCACGACCGGTCCAAAAATCAAATCTCGGTACCAGCGATCCGCCCCTTGAAAGGTCGAATTTCCGCAGACTTCCCACGTCATCCCACCGTCTTCACTGCGCCAAAGTTGACCGGAACCCGCCCCGACCCAAACGCGGTCTGCATCGAGGGGATCAATGGCGATGCTGTACACACTCGTCAACGGCAAGTCCCGCGTCATCAATTCCCAGTGCCCGCCGTGATCTGAACTCTTCCATGCCCCAGCAGTTGCCGTTCCACACCAAACGATTTCGTGATCCGAGGCCGCTTGCTCGACCGTGTAGACATGGCATGCACCAGGGCTTTGCACCTGAAAATCCATCGCCACTTCCGGGTCGTAACTCCAAGGCCCCATTTCTTCCCAAACTCCCGTCAGCCGATCAGCAGCGGCTGCGTGAAGCGCTGCATATTCGTGAGAAACCGATGGCGCCGGGAGCTCCGCATTGCGCATCCATCGCTTGTAGAATTGTGTATCGCGGTTTTTGATAAACTCATGCGTCGCGTAATGCGCGTCAAAAGCCTGGCGAACCACATCGTAGCTTGCTTCTCCACCGTACATCATCTGCACCCAAACAGGCGAAGAGTCGGAAGGCTTGTACGGAGTTTGCGGCACGTGTTGGGAGAAAAGCGGCCGGCCGATGAAAAAGCAAACCATCACCAGAAGTGTGGCCCGTTGGATGAAAAAATTACGCATACCCAAAAGTACACGTTACTGCACGGTAAAAAAGTAAAAGGGCCGCCCGGAAGGCGACCCTTTTCTATTCAAGTGATATTGGATGGTTGGTCCAAATGATATGAAATTGGTATTCGTTCAGATTTATGGGCACGCGGTGCCGTAGTATTGGAAGAAGGTCAACAGGTCGGATACATCGATGAACAAGTCACCGTTGATGTCACCCGGACAAGCATCTGGGTAATCGCATCCGCCGGGGTAGTTGGCATCCGCATCGTAATTCAATCCTTCTGGGTCCATGCAGCCAACGACCAAGCAAGATCCATCATCAGATGTTGCAGAAGCATCGTAGTTGCACGCCGTGGCATCCATACAGCCAGCAAACTCACATGAGCCATCATCGCCGAAGGCATTGGCATTGTAGTTTGTCGCCTCTGGACTTGTACAGCCTGCGTACAAGCATGAACCGTTGTCCTCTTCCGCAGCCTCGTCAAAGTTGGAAGCCATCGGATCGGTACATCCCTGCGTTGCACAACTGAAATCGCACGACAAATCGTCATAGGTGGCTGCCGGATCGTAGTTGGCCGCTGCCTCGTACATGCAACCCGCGACGACGCATGAGCCGTCATCTACGTTTGCAGCAGGATCGTAATTGTCTGCTTCTACATTGGTACAACCGAGGTACTCACAAAGCGCCTCTTGGTCGCCCGTGTTCGCTTGAGCATCGTAGTTCGAGGCGTTCTCGTCATAACATCCCGTGTAGAGACACAACGCCGCTTGATCGCCGGTATTTGCTTGTGGATCGTAGTTGTCCGCCTCGGCATCCATACAACCGGTGTACAAGCATGTGCCGTCTTCTACGTTGGCACTTGGGTCGAAGTTGTCTGCTGTAGCATCCGTACAACCGAAGTACTCACACAATGCCTCTTGGTCACCCGTGTTGGCTTGAGCATCGTAGTTGTCGGCTGCTTCATCGTAGCAACCCGTGTACAAGCACGTTCCGTCTTCCACGTTGGCTTGCGGGTCATAGTTATCGGCGTCTGCATCCATGCAACCGAGGTACTCACACAAGGCTTCTTGGTCGCCGGTGTTGGCTTGGGCATCGTAGTTGTCCGCATCCACATCGTAGCAGCCGGTGTACAAACACTCTGCCGCTTGATCGCCGGTGTTGGCTTGTGGGTCGTAGTTGTCCGCAGCCTCATCCATACAACCGCTGTACAAACAGCTGCCGTCGTTGAAGTTCGACGCGGGGTTGTAGTTGTCCGCCGTTTCATCGGTACAACCGTTGTAGATACAACCGAGGTCGTCGAAGTTGGCTGAAGGATCGTAGTTCGAGGCATTTTCGTCGGTACACCCGCCTGCAATTGGAGGGAACGTCAGCTCGACATCGGGGTACTGGTAGAGTTGGTCATCTGCACCCTCAAATTGGATGTTGTAGCGCAAGAACACGACACCGCTTGTGGTGAACTGACCGACCAGCAATTTACCTTCTGCATCCGGCACACCTTGTGTATCCGAAGCGCCGGGGTTCAGGAAGATCTGAGCTCCTTCTGGCGTATCGATGATCATGTCTTCACCTGCATTGAATGAAGGCAAGTGGATGTACATGTTCTCCTGCGCCAAGGCATTGTAATCACCCGGTGCAGCACCGATGGTCAACCAGGAGTCGAACTCGAGTTCGGGGAACATACCGAAGAAACCGGGGTTGATGTTACCCCCAAAATCCGCTCCAAATGGATGCTGGTAGAATGCGCCCGTCGTGGTGGTCCACCACGGTGCGGTTGCATTTCCGTAAAGCGCTGTCATATCCACCGCTGCACCAGGCTCAAATTGAGCGTAAACGCGGTAAGTCGCATCGCCGTCTACCGTATTCTCGCCGACCAGTTCGTAAACCAACCCTTGGAATACACCGTCGCCCCACACACATGAACCGTCGTCGTTGGTGGCTTCAGGGTCGTAATTGCTTGCCGAGGCGGACGCACATCCCCATACCTCATCGCATTCGTCCACACCGTCGCCCTCGTAATCACCGTTGCAATTGCCATCGCAATCAGAGTACGGTCCTGCGTATTCACACGATTCAGGAACGTTCACGTCAGCCGAGGGATCGTAGTTACACGCCAACTCATCGAAACACCCTGCATCCAAGCAGGTGCCGTCTTCGTCGGTGGCGGTTTCGTCGTAATTGTAGGCGGCCTCATCCGTACATCCGGGGATTTCCTGGCCGTCGCAGATGCCGTCGCCGTCTGTGTCAGAATAGCAGTTTCCGTCGCAGTCGAGGTGCTCTGTGCTGAACACGCACGTGCCGTCGTCATCGGTGGCTTCAACATCGTAGTTACACGCCTCAGGATCGGTACAGCCAACACCAAACGCTGGGAACACGAGGTTCAGGTCCGTAGCATAGTGCGTGGCACTCACAGCATCGCGGAATTGCAAGTTGTACTTGACAGAAACCACACCGCTCGTGGTGAATTGACCCAGCAGCATTTGTCCACCTTCTACGAATGAAAGCGGGCTTCCATCGATACCGGGAATGTAGTACAAACTCGCACCCACCGTGGTGTTCACCGAAACGTTAGCGCCTGTTTCTTCGAAGTCCGTGAAGAAATTGGCCAATCCAACCGTCTGCAGGTCAATCGGTGATCCTGGGCCTCCACCCAATGCAATCCACGTATCGAATTCCAATTCAGGAACGAACGGGAACATTGCGGGGTTGATGCTGTGCGCCAAAAGGGCTCCAGTTTCAACCTGGTGGAACGGTTCAGTCGAACTGATGTTCCACTCGTTGGACGCCGTACCGAAGCTAGCGACTACTTGAATCGACGTATCGGGATCGAAATTGGCATACAAGCGGTAGGTCGATGTTCCTTCGATGAGATCGTGGCCGACCAGCTCGTAGCTCAAGCCCGTGAACAAGCCTTCTGGCCATTCACATGATCCGTCGTCATCTGTGGCAGAGGCATCATAATTCAAGGCCGAGCTCGAAGTACATCCTTCTATTTCCGCGTCGTTGCATACGCCATCACCGTCGTGGTCGGCCAAGCAATCACCGGCGCAATCTTGTCCAGGTTCAGGGTAAGTGCATGAATCGTCGGCTTCTGTTGCTGCTGCATTGAAGTTGCAAGCGGACGCATCCGTGCAACCTGCCACTTCAAATTCGTCGCACGTTCCGTCACCGTCGGTATCTGTAACACATTCACCGTCGCAGGTGTATCCTGCGTCTGGTAAGGTTCCTTCACAATCGCATGCGCCTTCCGCAATTCCATTTCCACCGCATACGCCACACTCATCCAACGACGCGCATGAGCCATCGTCTTCTGTGGCGCTGCCGTCGTAGTTGCAGGCTGTTTCATCAGTACAGCCGAGTACTTCGAATTCATCGCACGTTCCGTCGCCATCGGTATCCACCAGGCACTCGCCGTCGCAATCGTATCCCGCGTCTGGTCCGTTGCCGTCGCAATCACAAGCGCCTTCAGCGATGCCGTCACCTCCACACACACCGCATTCATCGGTTGTGAGACAAGAGCCATCATCATCTGTCGCCATCGGATTGTAGTTGCATGCCGTTTCGTCGGTACATCCGTCAAGTGGTGGCATGTAATCACCGGTAGTGAAATACAATTCGCGGTTTTCCATGGATCCGCCTCCGGCGACACGCCATTGCATGTTCCAAATACCGCTGATATCACCAGCATTCCCTTCAACATCATCGGTCACCGTGAGTTGTGCCAACAAAACGCGCATATCGTCTCCAGCAGTTGCCGCTGGATTGGAATTCGGAGTCACATACCAGCTTCCACCAGTAGGCCCATTGAGTACGAAACCATTTCCGTTATTGAACTCCGCAAAAACACCGGCCATACCAACCGAGCTTACGGGTTCGTCGTTGATGGATTCAGATCCAATGGTGAACCAGCTGTCGTATTGCACGGTGGAATCCACTGAGAATAACGCTGGGTTCACTGAACTTCCGAGATCCGCTCCGAGTGGGTTCTGCCAAAAAGATGTGGTGACTTCCAACTCCAAGTTGACGGGATTGATTTCGTCAACCCCTACTGCAAACAGTGCCGTACACTCGTCTCCCGCATTTTCGAAGTGCGCATACACGCGATAGGTCGTTCCCAGATCGGTTTCTGCGTGCACTTCAGCGTGAATAAAGGGATAAGTCAATTCATTGCAGCTGCCGTCATCATCGGTAGCCGATTCGTTGTAGTTCGTGGCCAATTCGTTGGTGCAGCCTGCGATTTCAAATTCATCGCAAACACCGTCGGCATCCGCATCGGCCAGGCACGTACCAGAGCAATCGTAACCAGCATCGGGTAAAGTTCCTTCACAGTCACAAGTTCCTTCTGGGAATCCTGAACCGCCACAAACACCACATTCATCCAATTGCGCGCAAGAACTATCGTCTTCATTCGCTTCAGCGTTGTAGTTACATGCCGTTTCGTCCATGCATCCCGGAACCACGGGAATACATACCGCCGTACACTCGCCTGCGCAATAGGCAATTGTAAGTGGAGCCTCGCCTACGCTTGCCCCATAATTTCCTCCCCCTTCACCCAAAGGCAATTCAGGGTTGGTGCTGCATTCAGCAGGCGCATTGATGACCGCTCCCCAGCCCGACCAGCTATCCGCTGGCCCAGTAACCGCAATTACGAATTCGAAAGAGGTATTCTCTTCGAACACCGCTGAGCCAGTGAAAATACCATCTCCGTCATCGTCCGTTAACGTCACACCCCAGCCACCCCAGTTATTCCAGCTGCCATTCACAACAACATTATCAAAACTGGCATTCGGGAATTCCGAGTTGTTCATGTCAATTTCGAACGTCACCGTTTCGAAGAACTGTTGCTCTGAACAGGGAATACAAGATCCGTAAGTATCGTTGGTGGTGGTACCTACCGTAGCCAATCGGTTGGCGTAAGTGCTGTAATCCGTCACCGGTGCGCACGAACCACCATTGGCCATATCGTCGACCAAGTCCTCTTGACCGTCCCAGTTGTCCACCATGTACTTGTATTCAACTTCACCCGCAGCATCCCCTGCCAACTCGAGCGTCAAGGTGAAAATTCCATCACCGTCAGTATCAGTCATATCATTCCATCCGTCTGAACCGCACCAACCGCAAAATGGGCCGGTGATGTGAACAGTCGAAAAATCAAATTCAACACAGGAC
>Ga0181573_10004288_pt1 | contig 12211 bp, 8 predicted proteins | sample 101ome_25_FD_148643 | JGI IMG/M metagenome (GOLD analysis project Ga0181573, IMG submission 148643) | Coastal salt marsh microbial communities from the Groves Creek Marsh, Skidaway Island, Georgia - 101409BT metaG (spades assembly) | ecosystem: Environmental > Aquatic > Marine > Intertidal zone...
CCTCCGCAATAGCTGCAGTCAGTGCGGCTTTCTTTGATCCGCTACCCGACAGCCCAATCAGCTTAAATCGTTTATCGGCCTCAACCCACCCCGCAATCAGTTCAGCCGTCGCATCCGTTGATCCGTCGTCAACAACGACGACCTCGAAGTTGGGATAATCCTGCGCGGCTAGTAGGCTCAGACAATCGGCGATGCGCGCCTCTTCGTTGCGAGCGGCAACGACGACGGAAACAAGGGGCTGTGGCGTTGCCCCCCCCGTGTGCCTGCGCATACCCCAAAGAAACCACAGTATGCCGGTCAAATATAGGAGGACTTCAGCAAGCAAAAACCATTCAAACGGACGCGGGGCAAACCAATTCACACTAGTCGCGCAGCTCCTTTACCAGAGAAAACATACCGCGATATCCCTCTGAACAGTTGCGGCACATTTCCGTGGCATTGCGATCGCGCAATATTTTGGCCCGGAAATCCATATAGGGCTTACCTCGCCAAATAGAGCGAAATGAATCTTTCCCAAAGGCATGTCCCATGCCGAAGTCCACGTCTTTATCAAAGCAGCACGGTGCCACATCTCCGTTCCAATTAATCATTGAACTATACCAAAGGACCTTACACCCTCGCACTGGCTGCCCTTTCACAACGAGCTCGTTTCCCCGCTCCTCGTAGCGACTAAAGGCTTCATTTTCCGGCAAAAAGTTCTCTGCGTCTTCCTCTGTGTAAATCTGAGCCGTTTTTACAAGGAATTTATCAACGTCCAATTCTCGAGCCTTGGCCTCAGCTGCTGCCATATCGCCCTCGTTGTGTCGCATAACGATAAACTGCAGGTTTATCAGAGGACCTTCACCTCCGCGCCGCTTCTTTGCCTCTACAAGCCTGTGCACCCCGTCGAAAACTCGATCAATATCACCTCCCACTCGGTACTGGGCATAGGTCTCCTGGTCTACCCCATCCAGAGAGACAATGATTTCATCTAAGCCCGAATCGACGATCGCCTCGGCTTCTGCTTCAGTTCGGATATAGTGACCGTTGGTGCTGGTAAACGTAAAAATATCCTTTTCGTGAGCATAGCGGACCATCTCATTAAAGCACGAATTTAGGTAGGGTTCCCCCTGGTTCCACATCATCATCATAAACGCTCGGTCGGCAACCTGATCGACGAGCTCTTTAAAGTCATCGATCGACATATTGCCGCGTGGACGACTCATTTGCCCATTGCCCGAAGGACACAGAGGGCATTTCAAATTGCAAAAGTTCGTTGGCTCGACCATCATCATGAACGGCTGTCCCCAGACCACCGGCCTGCGCATACCCCAAGAAACTAGCATGGACATAAACACCTGCAGGGCGTTTACCAAGCGTTTCCACGAGAAGATGCGCAAATAGCGTCGAACGTACCGCGGAAGGCCTTTTGAAGCCACTAAATATGCCATACTACCCTTTTATTGAGTTGAGAATCTGAGTCATTTTTTTTGCGATGATATACGGAATTAACTCTTCCAACGAAACAGCCCTAAACGGCCTGCTGGTGCCAGCAAGACAACGTATGGAATATACAAAACTTCCACTAACGGAAAATACTTTAACCACCCCCATAGATCGCCCTCCCGCATGCGGTATAGCAAGAAGGCATCAACTCCCCAACGGGCAAACCAGACGGGCCACAAAACCTCCAAGCTCGACGCACCCAACCCCAACGCACAGAGTGCAGCACCTAGGCCGAGATGAAAAGCGTACACCCCCGCTCCCAATATGAGCGCTGGACCCCGGTAGTGTCCCCCCTTGGCGGCATGACGCATTTTTTGGTGTATAATAGCGCGCCAGCGTGAGGGAGCGGGTAGCGAATCGACTACTACGCCGGAATTCCATACCATTTTCCACCGCCCCGCTTTTGCTACCAGACGCATAAAGTAGACGTCGTCTCCACCCAACATATGGCCTATGGGAGCAAAGCCGCCCACTGCATCGTACACGCTCTTTCTATAGGCGAGATTTCGTCCCGTGCAAGAAAGGGGACGTCCCTGTGCAAAACTCCCCGCTCCAAGTGCTCCAACCGCCGAATTTTCGACCGAAAGGACCCGCTGTATAAGCGAATGTCCCTCCATCGTATGCGCATGTCCAGCAACAAGACCAACATCTGGCGCAAAGCGGGCTGCCGTCCGACGTGCCCAATTAGGCGGCGGTCGACAGTCGGCATCGGTAAATAACAGGATCTCGCCCTTGGCCGAGGCGATTCCAACCGCGAGTGCGCTCTTTTTAGGGCAGGCGAAGACCGTATTGTCAGGAGCCCGCACTGCGCGCAACCGGTCCCACCGATTCATCCAATCAGTTCCGATTTCACCCGTCTTATCCTCCGAGCGATCATCCACCAGCACAACTTCCCACTCGCCCATGTAATCCTGCTTCTGGAGGGCTTCTAAGCATCCCTCTAATACGGCTTCTTCGTTGCGCGCGGCCACTATGATAGACAGAGAGGGACTGACGCCTTCATCCCCTTCAACCTCGGGTCGGTACAGACCGCGTACAAGCCAGACGATCGAAGCGATATAAACTGCTCCACCGCCGACCAACAAGCCCTGTATGAGCTCCACATATGACATTAAAAGTGCCTGTAGCGCAGGTCAAAGAAAAGCTCTTCTTGCGCACCGCTGCCGATCCCTGTGCGTCGCTCAGGCACGGTTGCTGCCCCCCAATTAGGAGGCCAATACACATCCTTACCCCAAGTCTTCACAAATCCCAGTTCTACTCCTAAGCCCCCCGTCACATTCCAGTGCACGCGCGCCTCTAGCTCAGTGCGCTGCTGCACGAGACCATCTAAGAATTTCTTGCTTGCTCGCTCATCGCCCGGACGCCATCCGTAGTGAATATCGCCCCCCACATTGCGCAGGGATCCGTCTCCTCCCTCCTCGTTTTCTCCGTGGCGGCTACGCCGCCCTTCCATGCGAAAGGTCCAACGAGGCCCCAAACGCTTTTCGAGTACCAGTCGGATGAGATCGCTGTTGGGTCCCAGCTCGTGGCCTAGCGGAGCATCAAAGTGTCGAAAGGTATTAATCGGATATTTATGAGTATATATCCAGGGCTCAATGCGCACGTACTCCACTAGCATATCACCGTCTCTTAATAGAGGCGGATCAACCCAGAACAACCCCGCTTGTAGGGAAAACTTGTTGGCGAAATCATCGGAAAAAATAGCCGCTTTTTTCAGGTCATCGATAACGTATGAAAGGTAATAACGCCGGTTGCCGCCGGGATGCATATCGACATCCAGCCCCATCATAACATTGTCCTTATCACCCAAGTGGCTCTGAGCAGCCCAGTAGAACATGAAGGGGTTTAAGTACGTCGGCTCCAATCCCCGATCCCCGTAAATTACAACCTCGTGAAAACCCACATCTAACCAGTCTGTCAGGGCGACTTCAAGCCGGTGAGCCGCGATGTATTTGGGCTTTTCAATCGTGCGAGATTGGCGATTTACAACGTAGGAAGCCGACTCGTCTGCCATCCCCCTACAAAGCGGCGAATCAGGGCGATCGGGACAGGCGCGCAGCACGCCGGCGATGCTCACCAAGCGGAAGGCACCTAGCTTGGATTTTAGACGCAGCATAGTAAACGAGGGCGCGTGATTGCTCAGACCCAAATTATCCTGACGCCCAGGTCCCCACCGCGCCTCATCCTTGCCAAATTCGACGGCAAGATGCGGAAGAGAAATCGTCATATAGGCCATCGCCTCGTGATAGTCGGTCAGCGTCCCTTTCAGCTGGGGCACTTCAATGCGCCGCTGGAAGACTTGGTCTCTCCATACGTAGGTGCGACTTCCCTGCTCGCGGGTCTGGGCAAAGCTCAGGCGAAATCCGAGATATTCCCCCAAGTACCCTCTGACGGTCCCCCCCACCGTGTTGCGATAAATGAGCTCCGCTTCCGAGCGCCCCCAGCCGGTGAAGCGATTGGTCTGTTGGCGCACAAGGATATCGGCCTGAAGCTGTCCCTCATCGGCCCGATAGCGCAAAGCAGGTCTTCTCGCACGCAGTCTTTCGACGATCCCGTCCAGTTCTTTCCGCCCCAATTCGGTTGACCACTCCCCCTCATATGAGGTGAATAAGGCATACTCCGTCGAGCTGATCGGGTACCCCTCATCAATAGCAGTGCGGATTGAACCCAGCATATCGGCGACCTGCTGACGACTGTAGGGACGGATTCCACTCACTTCCCCGCCGAGTATACCCCGCGCTTCGAAGCGCTCCACAAAAGCGTATATGGGGTGATCCAACGGCACGTTGACCGTTCGATCCGCCAAGACCGCAACTGAGGTCAGCAAACACAGTAAACAGCCCAAGGTCCATCTTGACAGTTGAGATGGAGACCTATACGTTTTTTGATCACACAATTGATATCAACTCCACCAGAAAGAACGCACGACATGCATGCAATTGAGCGTATAAATGCCCGAGAAATTCTCGATTCCCGCGGCAATCCCACCGTTGAAGTAGACGTCACTCTAGCCAACGGCCACGTAGGTAGAGCTGCCGTACCTTCCGGCGCCTCTACCGGAGAACACGAAGCGGTAGAACTGCGCGACGGCGACAAAAATCGCTATCTGGGTAAAGGCGTAGCCAACGCAGTCGCCAACGTCGAGAAAGAAATTGCCCCGGCTCTGGCGGGCTTCGACCCATCCGACCAAACGCTAATTGATGCAACCATGATTCGTCTCGACGGCACGCCCAACAAGGCTCGCCTAGGCGCCAATGCAATTCTTGGCGTGTCACTGGCCTCTGCCAAGGCAGCAGCCAGCGCCGCGGGTTTACCTCTGTTTCGCTATCTCGGCGGTCCCGGCGCGCGCACTCTCCCCGTTCCCATGATGAATATTCTCAATGGCGGCGCCCACTCCGACAACAACGTCGACCTGCAGGAATTTATGATCATGCCGGTCGGTGCCCCCCGGTTTTCAGACGCTCTGCGTATGGGGGCAGAGATTTTCCATCACCTCAAGTCGGTGCTCAAAGACAAGGGACTGGCAACCTCCGTTGGCGATGAGGGCGGATTTGCGCCCAACCTCGGCTCAAATGACGAAGCCATCGATGTAATTCTCACCGCCGTAGAAAAAGCGGGTTACAAGCCCGGCGAAGAGATCCTTCTGGCACTGGATGCCGCCTCGAGCGAGCTGTTTGAAGACGGTAAGTATACCTTTCACTGGTCTGATGGAGAGGACCGCTCCTCAAGCGATATGGTCGCCTTTTACTCCGACCTGTGCAAGCGCTACCCTGTCATTTCGATTGAGGACGGTCTCGACGAAAACGACTGGGACGGCTGGAGTGAACTCAGCACAGCCCTTTCATCCACCGTCCAATTGGTGGGCGATGACCTTTTTGTCACCAACACCGAGCGCCTGCGCCGCGGAATCGACGCCCATATCGGCAATTCGATTCTCATAAAAGTCAATCAGATTGGCACACTCAGTGAAACGCTGGCCGCCATTGAGATGGCCAAGCAAGCCGGCTACACTGCGGTCATATCGCATCGCTCTGGCGAAACGGAAGATACGACCATTGCGGATATCGCCGTGGCCACCAACGCCGGACAGATAAAAACGGGGTCGGCTTCGCGCACTGACCGCATCGCCAAATACAACCAACTACTGCGCATCGAGCAGGAGCTGGGAGAGCAGGCCACCTATCCTCAGCGCTCGGCCTTTTACAACCTGAAGGGCTAAGCTTCCGCCGATGGAGTAACGCGGTTTGAAAAAGACTCCAAAAAAGCCGCTAACCCATTGCCCGACAGCGCATAGAGGAGCTGACACAGGAGCCAAGCGCCTCCGACACTAGTGGCCGCACTTGGCCCAGCGCTCAGACTCAATGCCAAGGTGGCTACCAGTCCCAAATCGCCCTGATTAAACAGCGACCTCCAATAGACCATTTGCCGACCTGCCTGCCCGGCCATCCGCTGCCCTACGTAGCGGATGGCCGGCAGACAGAGGAAAAGCGCCAGGCTTAAAGCAAAGAGCCGCCCCACAAACTGCCCCTCCGCAATCTGAGTGCCTGCTAACACCCCCACTATGCCGAGCAACGAAATCCGCACGACCGCGCTCCCGCCCTCTGCAAGCTGCAAAACGGCTACGCGGTTCAACGTTGTATTTATGATCCAAATGCCTGCAATCGCCCCAATCCACAGCGGCTCGACCGCCACGTTGGTTCCAATTCCAACTCCGATTAAAATGCCCCCCCCCACGAGATAGCCAAAATAAGCCCGTTTGGCTCCCCGCGTGACCATATCAACCAAGAGCCCAACTGCGGCGCCCAAGGCAAGACTGCCTATGACACGCCCCAACATGCCCTCCAACACGATAGGGTTTGAGAAGGGAAGGAAGAAGACGATCGCAACTTCTTGCCTCAGCTCTAACCCACTGATCCCCAATAATATAATGCCCACACCAATGGCGACTGATGGGATCCTCTGGGCGCTATTTCGCATGCGCATCGGCCTTCGCTCCAACTGTGCCTGAGGTAGACTCATAGCCATTACGCCTCCCAAACCGATAAAGAGCCGCCAATCAAGCGTTGAAGTGCGCTCGGTTGCATACCAGACCAACACCATGACAAAGAGCAAAGCGGCAAGCTGGCCCCCCTCACTCCTCAGCATCTGCCGATTCATCAACCGCATTACGCGCCAGTCGACCAACGCACCAAATGTCATCGCATACCAACCGACCAGAAACAAAGCGGCAAGCAGCACGCCTCGCTCAAGCCAGGGACCCAAGAGGGGCATGCTGGCAAACCCCACGACCCACCCCACGACGACGTGGTGCAAACGGGCCTCTGTAAACGCATGCATAAGGCCCTGCTCCCCTCGCACTCTTCCCGTAGAAGACCACCGATAAAACCCTATGGCCAGCGCCATCCCCAGAAGAAATTGTGCAGCCGGTTCTAGCATCGTATCCATTCTAAACAGTAGGTCAATGGGTAGGTCTCATATGCAAAAGGCTGCTGAAATCATCTCGTGATCCAGCAGCCTTTAACGCGCGTCCTAACATTCTTTAAAAGGGTAGATCATCGTCATCGCCCCCCTGGGGATTGTAGGGAGGTGGCTGTGAGGGCCCAGGATCGCTGCCTCCGCCTCCCATATTGCCACCGCCGCCACCGCCGCCCTCTCTGGAGTCAAGCATTTCCATCTCATTGACGACCACTTCTGTCGTGTATCGCTTTTGCCCGCTCTGGTCATCCCAAGACCGGGTCTGTAGCTTCCCTTCGACATAGAGCTTGGAACCTTTGCGCAAATAATTCTTGGCAATTTCTGCCAGCTGGCGCCACAGCACTAAACGATGCCATTCCGTGCGCTCCTGCCGTTCCCCATTTCGATCTTTCCAGCTTTCAGTAGTAGCGAGGCTGAAATTGGCAACCGCTACGCCATCAGGGGTGAAACGCACTTCGGGATCGCCCCCTAAATTGCCGATGAGTATGACTTTGTTTACACCCCTTGCCATCAGACGCTCCTTTTAATCCTCTAACAATATTGATTGTAACTGGATGGACATATCTTACATTCACGCCCCACCCCAGTCAAGAGGATATTTTAGACCAGGTCGTAACGATTCCAATCCATTTACACAGGCTATTTATATTGACAAAGTTTTGCATATTTTTACATTGGCAACTAATTGTGTAAAGGGTTACACACAATCAATGAGAGCGCACAGTGGGTAAGAAGAAATCTGCCAAAGGAGGCCTCCTAAAATCGCTTGGCGCATTTTGGGGTTCTTCTAAAAAGAAGAAAACGCGTACGCGCAGACGTCGTCCCAACGCAGTCCACAATCGACGCCCTGCAGACCTTTTTGGCCCCTATCTACCCCCACACATTGACCTGGATGCCCTACTGCATCCCAAAAGGAAGGGCCTTGGTCAAATCCCTGATCAAATCCATATTGGCACCGTCCTATCGAGCAAACGTCACGGCATCAAGTGCCTTCTGCTGGAACCACTTGAAGGCGTTGACCTATCTTTCCTCAAGAAGCTCTGTTTACGCACATTAAACAATCCGTCCATCGTATATCTTCCGATGGGCACAGTAGTGTACAAAGAATCAGTAGCTCACCAGGGTCGCGATTTTGTCGCTCAATTGGAAAAGGGAACCGTTTTTTTGAGTCCTGGCGGACATCCCAACGGCTACCTCCTAGACAGGATGTCCCTACCCCTGCGCAAGGAGTTGGGCAGCAACGGCGAGTATATGCCCTTCACAGAGGCCTCGGCCAAACGCCATCTTCAAAAGCTGATCGATCTTCCCGAAAGTTTCAACCTTTTGAAGGAAGACCTGTTACACACGCCAGAAACGCCCGCACAAACGGTGGAAAAGGGTTCGCTCGTCGTTAGTCGCGGCGGCGCGCTTACTGGGCTTCTCCTAGAAGACGTGCAGCTTCCGCTGCGCACGAGCGTCGTTGATCTTACGGCCCTCTTTGCGCTTAAAAACAGCTACCAAAGTATCCCTTTAGATTCCCTGTTAGCCCAAGCCCGTACCACCGGGAAAGAGGTTTCTATCGACCGCGGCACCTTTCTCTTCAGCGCCTACGGCAAGGTGTATTTTATCTGGCGCGAGGGCGTTAAGGCAACCGAAGCAACGTTAAAGACTTGGTCTACTGCCGCCACCATTGTCGACCCCAGCATCTTAGAAGTTTCGGTTACGCAAAGCAACACCATTGGCGGTCCCGGCCAGGTTATTACCCAAGATGAGATAAATTATCTCCGCGACGTATTTAAGACGGCGGGATCGACCAATATCTATCGCCAAACGCTTCTCTTTGACGACAACACTTTTTTCAAATTTGTCCAAGATATTCCCTACGCCCACACTGGGAAATTCCGCTCGTTTTTACACAAGGGCCTGATGGTTCAGATCAATACGTTTCGCAGAGGCACATTTAGCGTCGAACTCGGCGGCAGTCGGATCGAAATCACCGACAAAGATCTCGTCCAAATACGCCAATACTTACATGCCGAAGGACGCATTCTCATTAAAATTGGCACTCTGCTGCGCATTAGCGATGAACGATCAGGTGATTGGGTGTATCGAGCCACAAATAACGTATTCTATCCCTATGAGACCCTAACCAGAGCCCATATGGAGGAATTCATACCCGAATCAATCGCCTTTGATCATAGAGCAGAAAAGGCCTCAACCCTCATAGGACCCCAGGAAAAACCCCACGACGATGATATAGGCGGCTCCGGCGAACCGCTCGCGGATCTCCTAGCGCTCATAAATAACGAATTGGGCAAAGACCGCACCGTATTCGTCTTGGAAGATACCCTTTTCTTCTCTGGCAACCGGCTCTTACGAGTCAACGAAGAACTTGTCTTCCGACCTCAACACCACGCAAAGATCGACGCACGCGATATGGAGGGCTTCGAATCGGATTGGAAAGTCCACCCCGTCGTAGAAGAGCACAGCGAAATCGACGAGGAAGTTCCGCCCGCCGATTTTATCGAGGATGATGACGATTTAGAAGATCTGCCGTTTGATACCGGCGTCCGCGCTTAGCTCCTTTTCTCGGGGCTTCTTTACGGTCCCGGCAGGCTAATTTACCCTTTTTTATACTTTCACGGGTAAAAGCGCTTGACATTTCCTCTCTGCATATCTATTCTAGCTAAAGTATTAGACGTAAGTCCTTATAATAAGTGAAGATCCCCTTCTTCTCCTAGGACCGACGTTTAGCCCCCACACTGTATGAACAGGGCCCTTTTTATCTTTTTTTGGCTCTTTTCGTTCTGCCCAGGCTCCCCAATCTCTGCTTGTCCTCTATATGTGAAGTCTTTCGAGAAATTGGATAAGGTACATGTCTGGATCTCCCATCGTCGTATTAGATATTGGCAGTTCTAAAACCCTCTGTATAGTTGGTGAAGCCCAAGGCGACCAAGTGAAAGTACTTGGCTCGGGCTCGAGCCCGAGCACGGGCCTGCGCCGCAGTTCCATAACCGATATGACCAAAGTCGTCGAATCTATTCGCACCGCAGTGCGCGACGCCGAACGCTCAGCCGGCCTCAAGATCACAGGCGCCTACGTCGGCATGTCTGGCGAGGGCGTCAGCGCAGCGCAGCACCGCAGTACGGTAGCCATCCTTGGGGACTCTAACCCCATTGACGAAGAAGACGTTCAGCGCGCGCTGACCGCCGCAGAGCAGGAAGCGGCCGGGACTCCGCAAACAGTCATGCATCGCATTGTGCAAAATTACGCGGTAGACGGCGAACCCGTTCAGAATCCGCTATGGCTGCAGGGCAACCGCCTATCTATTGAGACGCTAACGGTATCCGCTGCCGATTTTGCAAGCACGACTCTGGAGCGCGCTGCCGACGAGGCCGGCATTCAGATTGCCGGTTTTCTGCTGGAAACGCTGGCTGCAGCCGAAACCACGCTCTCCATAGACGAGCGCGACATGGGCGTAGGCCTGCTCGACATGGGCGCAGGCACAAGCGATCTAGCCCTTTTTTGTGGCCCGCTGCGCCACGTGGTCGATATCCCTTTGGGCGGCGACGATATAACGCGCGATCTGTCCATGGTATTGAATATTTCCTCGCGCGAGGCCGAACAGCTCAAAACGCAGTGTGCCGTCCGCTACGACGGTGAAGAGGGGGATGATATGCTCTCCTTCAATATGACATCCGGTCGCAGCAATTCCATGACCCGACATCAAATAAGCGAGATCATAGAAGCTCGGCAGCGGGAAATCTTTGAATACGTCGGCAAGGCTATAGCAGCCAGCCCGCACGCCTCGATGATGGCCGCAGGCCTAGTCCTTACCGGCGGAGGGGCCCTAATGGGCGAAGTAGCCGAACTAGCCGAAGAAGTGCTCGGCCTTCCCGTTCGCTTAGGGGTCCCACAGGACCTCGTCGCTCCCAGTATGATGCAAGATCCGTCCTACGCCACTGCGATAGGTCTTCTTCGGTTAGCAGGGAGCGAATACGACGAGATAGGCCGGGCCGAAGCGCCAACCCCCTCCTCTTCCACAAACGGTTTCTTTGGCAAATTAAGTAAGATCTTGAGTCTATTTTAATAGCCCTGCCAATTCCTTGACAGGGCCGAATCAGAGGTCTATTTTTTGAAGCCTCGTCTTACTAGCCACCCTAGCTCAGCTGGTAGAGCAACTCACTCGTAATGAGTAGGTCATCGGTTCGAGTCCGATGGGTGGCTCCATAAAAGGAGGGGTCGTGGATTCTGAAAAGAATTCCACGACCCCTCCTTTTTTACGTGTTTTATCAACGAATCCTATCCATCCAGCTCCATACAATAGCCACATCAGTCCGCCTAATTTGTCGGATCGAATAGGCCTGTATCTTCATCCTCCAAGTTATAGCTCGAAGCCCTACCAACTACATCAAATAAATCCTGCCAACCATTAGCCGTCACTCCCCACGCCTGGTTTATTGCATCGGCCTGGGCGGGAGCTAAATCGATGTTGCCAAAGGGGGTGACAATAAATACCCCGCCGGAACGCTTGACGGTATCTGCCCCTGCGAATGCAAACCGACTCATAGCATCCTGATCCACCCCCAATAAGTCCGCCATATCCTCTTTAAGCGACCCCTTCAGTAAAACCGGACGACTTCCATTGCCCAAACCAAACCAGGGCTTAACTTGAGCTCCATTAACGATTGCCGCACCCCCATTATCATCTGTTGGCCAAGCCCATGTTAAGTCGAAGTATTTCTCGTTATGGCCAGTCCACTGCCGGCTACCTTTGAAATAGATATCCGGAGTACCGCACGTGATAGAACCTGGCTCAGCCACGGACATATCGACAAAAGGCGTGCACATCATCGAAACCAACCACGGCTTCGTCGTCACCTGAATCTGGCCTGTAATAGGCGGCGCACACTCCTGTGCACAAACTTCTAGCGTGATATCTACCTCTAGGTCTTCGGCTATGTAATACTGGAAGTCCCTACTTGAAACGGACAGCTGAGGCTCATCGGTGACGAGCGTGAATTGGTCGCTATCGGGCGATAGGCTCAAGCGGATAACATTAGGTTGATCTGACTGAGAAGATATTCTTGCTTCCTTAAAACCAGCCGGTGTAGGTGCCGTGTACGCGATGGTTCCCGGAGCGAGTCGCGCAGACCATCGATACGTCGTCTGCTGGGGCGATGTCCCTACGGAGGTTACCCTACAGCGCAGGTCGTTCAACGTGGTGGGACTAACGCATTCGAACGAAGTGAGCGTAGGCATGGGCGCGCCC
>Ga0181573_10004289_pt1 | contig 12210 bp, 14 predicted proteins | sample 101ome_25_FD_148643 | JGI IMG/M metagenome (GOLD analysis project Ga0181573, IMG submission 148643) | Coastal salt marsh microbial communities from the Groves Creek Marsh, Skidaway Island, Georgia - 101409BT metaG (spades assembly) | ecosystem: Environmental > Aquatic > Marine > Intertidal zone...
CTAACGGCAACAGTATCACACTGCCCTACGTCGCGCCTGAGGACGACCTACAGTCAACGCCTGCTACGATCAAAGCGTTGGCCGAGGCTATTGTGGTTGAACTAGAGGCTACGTCTTCAAGTTCATTGCCGGTGGGCACCATTATTCAGGCTGTCGCACAGCCAAGCGACTTGTGGATTCCCTGCGACGGCGGCATGTACGCGAAGGCAGACATTGGCGACGGGCTTTATACGGCCCTTGCCGATTACTGGTCCCACGGCGAGATTTCGGTCCCGGACGGCGACCCGATGCCTGTGCCTGACCTCCGGGGCCGCGTGGTGGTTGGGCCCGGTGGTGATGGGAGTACTGAGAACACCACCGGCAGGCCCGCTGGTCAGCGCGGGGGCAGTGAAACTCACACGCTGACCATTGGTGAGATGCCTTCGCACAACCACGGTGGAGCCACTGGGAACGACTCTCCTGACCACAGTCACGGTACAGGTACTTCACAGTCGTTTGCGACTCACATTCCAAATACTAAGGACGCTGCTGTGGGCGCACAGGTGCCTACCCCGAACGGTGTCCTCTCGTACACTGCTGGCGCGTCAACACGCCACACGCACGGAATCAATTCGCAGGGCGGCGGCCATGCGTTCAGCAAAATGCAGCCCTACGCCGTGATCCCGTCGTTCATCTACGCGGGCAAGCCCGGCCCCTTTACGAAGGTCGGGGACATCAAGGACACCTACCCACCCGCCAGCCCGGCGCCCGATTCATGATACGGCAATCAACTAGGAGGATTTGATGCATTTTTCCGTTAACGTAAATGAGTTGCTCGTCAGCGTTATTATTGATGGCAGTCAGGAAGAAGTTGCCAAGATTGATACTAGTCGGCTGACCGACTCCGTTCGCTCTCTTGACTTCGTTCCGAGCGACCTAGACGTTTCTCTGAGTATTAGGTCTGTGACCTACAATGAGTTTAACTTCCCGGCAAAGGGAGAGTCTGTTGGCGGCTAACGCAGAAAAAGTACTGGCCGAGGCCCCCAAGGCTCCCGACTACGAGAACAACCCGCCCGACGGATACTGGGAGGCTTTGTAATGGCTGTGGAATACATTAACGGCATTCCTATTTTGTCGAACGATTCTTTGCTGTCTGACGTGCCTCAGTACACGCAGGAGCTCGCCCCGCACGTTGTCAACACTGATGCTGATGGCGACATTGTGACGGGTCGGGACGGCTGGAATCACTACACCCCGTATTCGCAGGGCCTCGTTATCGGGGACGGTGATTTTGACGGCTGGTGGCATCGCTCGGGGAGCCTTATAACGGTCAAGTGGATCTTCCGGTGGGGCAGTGATACGAGGTTTGATAGCATGCGTCCTAGCGGCATCGTGTTCTGGCTTCCTGTCATGGCGCGTTACCCACTCTACTTTAAGGGCCTTCTCGACTGGTTCTCCCCGGCTGTCGCTGGGGTAGTCATGGACACTGATCGAAACGCCTACCCGATCACGGCGTATAATCCGAACGGCATGGAGGTCCAGTTTCACGCTTTGATGGCGACCGGTGGAGGTCCGCTCCGTACATATGGTGACTTCCAAACGGCGGTGAATCCTACCTATCCGATCACTATGACCGAGAACTGCCTTCTGCAAGCGCAGATTTCTTACGAGGGAAGCGGATCTATTTACCAACCGTATGACACGGAGGAGGCCGAGGCTATTCTTGCAGCGGCCCGTAAAAAGGAGAATCATGCCAAGTAACGCAGAGAAAGTACTTACCGAAGCCCGCAAGTGGCTTGGTCACAGGGAGCGCGAGCCGCAGCGCGACAATCGCGGCACGGGCAACCCGCCTACCAGCAGCCTTGGTAGCTGGATCGTCAACAAGTGCTGGCAGGAAGGTGGCTACACTTCACCGCAGCCGTGGTGTGGGTGCTTTGTAATTTTTGTCGCAAATCGCTGTGGGTACAAAGCGTACCAGCCTACCTCCAAAGGCGGAGTGGGCCACGGTTATACCGGGACCACCTACTCGGAAGCCCAGAAGCGCGGCTGGCTTAAGTCGAAGCCGGTTAGCGGCGCGCTGCTGATCAAGAACGGCAAGCACGTCGGGATCGTGGACCACGTTTACTCAGACGGCTCGTACAGCACCATTGAGGGCAACTCCAACGACGCGGTGAGCGCCCGGCGGCGAAGCCCCAGTGAGGGCTGGTCGTTCGTGGTGCCAAATGACCTCGGTGGAGTGGGGTCCACCAGCGACGTAACGATGTACGCCTTTGAGCGGCTGGACGTCAAGATTTACGGCGGCTGGGGCACTAAGGAGGCTCGTGACGGGCAGGAAGAGAAGTTTAAGCGGGCCAACCCGGATTACTGGACGCGCAAGGTCAAGACCTCTAAGAAGTCGCCGTACAGTTTTGAGGCAGGGCCTCCCGGCACCTACGGGAAGCCGGTGCAGTACGGCGGATGGACGTCGAAGGCGACGCGCGATGAGCAGCTAGCAGCGTTTCAGGCGGCGTACCCCGGCATTCCGACGCGCACGTTTAACTACAAGAAGACCGTTGCGGGGCCTCCGCCCAGCGACTCTACGCCCACTACCAGTGGGCCCGACAAGACCACCTAAGGAGCACAATGCAGTCGCAGCAGTTGACACCTGAAGAGATTGTAGACGACGTTGACGAGCCGCGTGACGCGCCGCCGTCGGCTACTGTCGTGCGTTTTAAGTGGCTTCGGTGGCTTCTAGAGAAGACGCCGGGGCTTCTTGAGCGTAATCCAAACGTGACCGAGCTTAAGGCTCGTGTGCACGATTTTAGAGTAGAGAGGGGCGAGATTGCCGCTGGACCCGAAGAAGTGTAAGACCTGCGGCAAGGAGTTTGTTCCTATCCGTAAGACAGCTAAGTTCTGTACGGATAAGTGCCGCTATCACGCTCATCTAGCTAACAAGAAGCGAATCACGATCCCGCGCGACCTGCGCTGGTCTGTGCTCAAGCGTGACGGGTTTATGTGCCGCTACTGCGGTGCTAAGCCCGGCGACCGCGAGCTTCGCGTGGACCACCTCACGTCCGTCAAGGATGGCGGAGCTTTGACCGCTATGAATAATCTCGTCACGGCTTGTGACCCCTGTAACTCTGGTAAGGGTGATCGCAGCCTGACGATGGACGACGTGCCGCCTCTTGCCTAGAACGACGACATACTGCCTTCACTGTGGCGAGAAGCTGCCTGAGGACTCGCGCGCATCGCGCAAGTACTGCAACGATCATTGCCGCAAGGAATCACACAGGCTTGCCGGTGGTAAGGGCAAGATAACCGAGCAGCGCGACATTGCGCGCAAGCTCGCCTTTGAGAACATCCAAGACGAGGTGCGCGAGGTGCTTCGTCAGGAGATCCGCGAGCAGATCACTCAGCACGTTCACGACAACGTGCTGGGCGCTGCCGAGTCCATGACTCACCTTCTGCCTGAGGCGATGGCCGCTCTCAAGCAGGACCTAGAGTCCGAGGACTGGATGGCTCGCTCGCGCGCGTACGCGCTTGTGATGAAGTATGCTATGAGCTTCAAGGATACCGACCCCAAGGAAGGTGGGAATCAGAACATCGTCGTCGTTTCAGGAGTACCTACACCGGACACCCCCTTCGGACATGCGGTCGTGGAGCACTATGAAGAGCTCCCGCGCGCATCCGAGGGCATACCCGCCGAGAAATACGAGGAAACCTCCGGCCTTGAGGACTTTGAGAAGGACTGGCCCAAGTGCTACAGCTGCAAGTCGCACAAGCACCCGTCTAATATGAGGAAGCACGACGATAGGCGCTACATCTGCACGTCATGCAGTATCACACGCGACTACAAGATGGGCAAGCACAGCCCTGACCTAGACCAGAATAGGGACGGGCTGTTCAGTTGAGCGAGGTTCACTTTGCCTATACTCCTTTCGACATCCACCTTCCGTTCCATCTTACGTCTGCACGGGAGAAAGCGGCTATCGGAGCCGTCGGATCAGGTAAGACTATTGCGCTCTGTGCTGATGCCATTTCTCTTGCACTGACGCAGCCGGGCAGCCGCATTATGGTTGCCCGCCAGTCGGTCCCGTCACTCAGGGACACCACCGAGACCGAGTTTGTGAACCTGCTGTCCATGCGCCCGGACGATGTAGAAGAGGGCACGACTCTGTGGGACCTGTGCGACTCGCGCAGGCAGGCCGGGCACATTGACCGCATCATGTTTCCCAACGGCTCAGAGGTGATGTTCCGCTCTCTGGACGACTGGCGCAAGCATATGTCCCTGAACCTCGCCGCCGTGTATATTGACGAGGCGTCTGAGGTCAGTGTAGACGCCTTCAACGGTCTCAAGACCCGCCTCAGGCAGCAGCAGCCGACCGCCGAGGCGCGCGAGCTGGGGCACAAGTGGGACAAAAGCAACGTCAGGCAGTTGATTGCACTGGCTACGAACCCCAACGGCCACGACTGGATCTGGGAAAGGTTCGTGAACAACCCGCCCGAGGGCACGCGTCACTTTAGGTCCACGTCATTTGACAACCCCACCCTCTACGACGACTCCGGGCAGCCGTCAAACTACCTGCAGTCGCTACTCGGGATGCCCGAAATCTGGGTTCGTCGCTACGTGCTGTGCGAGTTTGACGCTTTTGAGGGCCAGATTCTTGAGTTCTCGCCGGAAAATCACGTCATCAGCCACTTTGAGCCGCCTAAGGACTGGGAGCGGGCAATGGGACTGGACTGGGGGCTCAGGAACCCCACGGCTGTCGTGTGGTGGGCGCGCAAGCCGGGGTCAACACGCTGGGTTCAGTACCGAGAGTGGCAGACTTACGACCCGACAGACGCTCAGTCGCGCGAATCGTACCAGACTATGAGCGTTCACGACGTTGCCAAGACGATTAAGCTGCTGGAACAGGGCGAGAACATCAAATATCGCGCCGCAGACCCGGCTATTCGCAACCGAATGGGCGAATCTATGAAATCTATCCAGTATTGGTTCTCTGAGCACGGACTTCACTTCCAGTTGGGCAGCAAAGACTACTCATCGCGCATTAACGCCCTAAATCAGCTGCTAGTTAGGGGCGATTTGGTGCTATCCGACCAGTGCCCCATGACATCTGTTGCATTCCAGCAGTATAGGTGGGCATCTATCAACGTACAGCGCGAAACCGACGGGGCTGAGCGGCCACGTAAGAAGGATGACCACCTTGTAGACGCTGCACAGTACATTGCTACGCTATTTTACGGAAATCAGCCCGTTCAGGCGGTAGAAAAGCCGGTTTCCACGCTAAATAGCCAGATTTGGGACCAAGTTAGCAGTCAAATCAAGTCCCAGAAGCTCCGTAACCGCTATAATATGATATAATACAAGCTATGACTACTACACCGCAACTCTTGGAAACGGCGCAGGCGTTCAACTCTAACCCTGATCCGATGTTTGCAGGATGTCTCAACACGGGCAATAACGAGCGGGGCGTTGTGTTCCCCGGCGTGGAGGTCCTTGAGGCGTCCTACTGTTTCATCGGTGTTACGAGTATGATTGAAGGCATCGCCGCAATCTACAACATCACGCCCAACGAGGCGCGTAAGCGCATTGAGGGCGACAAGAAGGCTGAGAATAAGCTGGCGAAGCTGGACAAGGAAATCGCCAATCTTAAGAAGCAGCTTGAAGAGTGGGAGAAGTTTAAGGCTGCAGCGGAGGATTCGGGCCTGTTCACTGTGGCCCTTGATTAATGGCTGACGACAGCGATAAGACACCCGCAAAGCTGGACATCATGGAGCTCGCGGAGCGTAAGGAGTACGCGCGCAAGAGCCGTCGTGTCTGGGAGCCCGACTGGTGGATGAATCTGGCCTATGTCAACGGCGAGCAGTACGTTGAGTGGGACCTGACCACCAACCGCCTGATTGAGCTGGTCCAGACGCCGGGCACCGAGCGGACCACCCACAACATCTGCATGCCCATCACGCGCCGTGAGCGGGCCAAGATCCTCAAGACCGTCCCGATTGTTGAGGCGCTGCCTCGGACGGATGCTGAGGACGATCAGTACATGGCGCGCGTCCTGAACGCCCAGTATCGCAACTGGCGCAAAGAATGGAAGATGGACCGCCGCCTTCGGAACGCATCGTTTTGGATTGTGACGACGGGTAACGCATGGCTCAAGTGGTACTGGGACTCTAATGACGCCGACGCCAAGATGGCGGTGTGTGCGCCGTTCGACGTGTACCCAGACCCGTACGCGAAGTCAATGGTTGACTGCCGCTGGGTCATCCACTCGCAGTTCCTTGACCGTGAGACCGCCGAAGAGCGTTACAACAAGAAGTTCGACTCCAATGACACCAACGTACTCACCGGCATTGAGGGCAGGCTTTACGCCAACTACACCGACTCAGTGTATGCCAACCTGCCCGGCGTAGTGGTTAACGAATACTGGGAGCCACCGAACGCATCGCGTGAGAAGGGCGCATACGTCGTGTATGCCGGGAATGAAATCATCCACGAGGGCGACTTCCCGTACGCACACGGGCACATGCCGTTTACCCACATCGGGCACATTGAGCGTGCGAACAGCAAGTGGTACGCCTCGGTCATGGACTACATTCGCGGTCCCCAGCAGGAGCTCAACCGGGTGGAGTCGCAGATTATTGAGAACCGGAACCTTGCCAATGGCAAGTGGTTTATTCCGTTCTCGCTTGAGCTTGAGGCCGAGCCGGACGCGAGCCCGCGTCAGGTGCTGCGCGCCTCCGGCGGTCCTCCCGACGCTTCGCCGCAGTTCATTGAGATTCAGGCGCTGCCGTCGTGGGTGCAGGGTGAGTCCATGCGCTTTACGCAGATGGCGCAGGACATCGCCGGTCAGCACGAGGTCAGCCGAGGTGGCGTGCCCGGTCGCGTGGAGGCCGCGCAGGCCATCCAGCTGCTGCAGGAGACCGACGATGAGGTTCTCAAGGACACCATTCACTCTCTGGAAGAGGCGCTGGCCGAGGGCCTGTGGCAGTGCTCGTCGCTGCTCAAGGAGTTTGGCGACGCCAACCAGATCCTCAAGAGCTACGACGACGAGGGGATGATTGAGGTCTTCCAGTTTCAGCGTGACCGCATCCCCGCTGGCGACGAGCTTCGCGTGGTCACGCAGACCACCACCGGCCTGCCGCAGAGCATCGCTGGTCGCTGGGATCGCGTGCTGAACCTGTGGCAGTACAAGGTCATTGAGGACCCGAAGCAGGTCATGGAGCTTCTTAACCTCGCGCCTGAGTCGCCGGACCTGCTGCCCGAGGCGCAGGACAAGGCACAGGCGTACCGTGAGAACAAGCTGATGGAGGGTGTGCTTGACGGCACGCCGAAGCCCATCCAGCCTGATAAGTGGAACAACCACGCTGTTCACATCATGGAGCACCGCCGCTACATGAACACGGATGCGTTCAAGAAGCTTGACCCAGAGATTCAAAATTACTTCCAGTTCCACCTTGACACCCACCAGCAGCTTGCAATTGACGCGGCGCTGGAAGAGTCTAAGGTGCAGATGGCGATGCAGGGCATTGACCCTAACGCGCCTCAGATGCCCCCGGAGGCTGGGGGAGCTCCGCCCGCTGGTCCGCCAGCAGGCCCACCGCAACCAGAGGGGCCGGGACCTATGGCCCCCGTCCAGCCATAGGAGGCTGAATGAGTACTAACGCACCGCCAATGCCGATGGAGCAGGGGGACATGCCCTCCGCTGCACAGGCTGGAATGGGACAGGGGGCATACCCCCCAGAGTTTAACAAGGCAGCAGACGCCGCCGAGCAGGCGCTTGGCCAGATGTACAAGATTTGCCACCAGCAGGAGCCCGGCTCCCCGCTGTGTGACGCACTGATGAACATCATGGCCGCTGTTGCAGAGATCGAGGCGACCGCCGGAACAGGTGGTCCGCCCAACGAGCCAGCACCGGAAGAGATGGCAGCGATGGAAGCTGCTGCTCCGCCGGTCCCCGGAGGCGCACCCGCGCCAATGGAAGCTGGACCTCCGGCGATGTCGGGAAACCCTGACATGGCCGCTGCCGCTGCTGAGGCAACGGCGATGATGAACACCAACCGCCGCGCACCAGCGTAGCAGAAAGAGGAACCATGAGCGAAGAGGCACAGGCACCAGCAGGCGGAGGGTTTGAAGTTGAGCCCGAGGACGTGAAGTCGTCCAAGTCTGACACGCCCAAGACCGAAAGCAAGGAGTCCAAGTCACAGCCCAAGTCTGAGACAAAGAGTTCCGACGGGAACTCTGAGTCGAAGCAGGAGGCCAAGGACGCAGGACCCGCGCCGTGGGCCAACGACCTTGCGGAGCGAGGTCTGGATGACCCTCGGATTGACCAGTATCTGCGGGAGGTTTGGCAGCCCCGCATGACCCAGTTTGAGCAGGATCTGGCCGGATGGTCTGAGCTGTTTGGTGGGGACATGGAGGCCGCACAGATCATGGCAGGACTGGCCGAGGCTCTGGACAACGACCCGGAAGGCACTTATCAGCAGATGGGCGAGCTTCTCGGCCTGTCTGGTGACATTGGGGAGTACGACGAGTTTGACGAGGCAGAGCACAGTCCCACACCGTATGACGATGACGACGAAGAGGGGTACGAGGACTCCGAAGAGGGGGATGAGTACCGCGACTGGGTGATGAGCAAGATGATGGAAGAGCAGGAGGCACAGCAGGACGCCGCCTATGAGGACCTTCTGGTCAACATTGAGCAGCAGGTGCCCGGCTTCGACCGTGATCTGTTCCACGCAGCTATCGTCGCGTTTGAGGGGGACCCGGACAGCGCAATGGAGTGGTACATGAAGTACCACCGCGCGCCCGAGGCACCGGCTGAGATGGATGGGCCGGACCCCGTGGGTGAGGGAACTAGTGGTGTGCCTAACAAGGACGAGTACTCCAATCTTGGGAGCGCGATTGACGCTTTCCTGTCGGAAGACAGGACGAGTCGGTCAACGCGCTAGATCAATTAAGGAGAAAGCCTAATGGCAGATACTTCTAGTTTCAGCGCAGCGATGAAGACCAAGTTCATTGGTCCGATTCGTGACCAGCTGCATTCTAACAAGATCCTGCTTTTCGGTCTCCGTACTCGTGACGGTGACGACAAGCAGGACATGCCGCATGCCTCTCGTGATTTCCGGGGCATTGTGGCGGACTCTACCGGCATTGACTTTGTTGGTAACGAGTTCCGTATCCCCCTCCGCACGTCGCGGAATCAGGGTACTGGTCCGCGAGCCGAGAACGCTATTCTTCCGGCTCCGGGGAATCAGGGATACAAGTACATCAGTGAGGACCTGCGGTACTTCTACGGTCTGTTCAACATCACTGGCCAGCTGCTTAAGGCCAGCGAGTCGAACGAGGGTGCGTTCCGTCGCGCCCTGCAGGCTGAGATGGAGGGCATCACTGACGACCTCAAGCGGCACGTCAACATTCAGGCGTTCGGGACCGGCGACGGTGCCCTTGCGACTGTGACGGCTGTTGCGGGTAACGACATCACGGTTGACACCACCATCTACTTTCAGGGTGGGGAGTACCTTGACGTCTACGCCGCGCCGGTTGACCCGGCTAACTCGCCGCTGAACGCTAAGGCGTTCTACGTCACGGCGATTGACCGTTCGACCCGCACCCTCACCGTCAGCGACGGTACGGGCGTCACGGTCGGCTCGGTGCTCGTTCGCGCCTCGTCTGATTCGACTCAGACGGTGCCGAACAACGACGTGTATCAGGCGATCAACGGCCTGCAGAACATCATCTCCGCAGATGGTGAGCTCCACGGCCTTGACCCGGCTAGCGCCGGGGAGACCTTCTGGAAGTCCTCTGAGGTTGACGCTGCGGGTGCCATTGTCGGCGACTCGCTCCTGCGCCAGCTCAAGGACGCCATCGGGTTTGAGTCTGGTTCCGACGAGGAGACCATCCTTATCACGACTCGTGGCGTGCGTAACCGCTACGCGAACACCCTGACCGCTCTCAAGCGTTTCAACGACGCTCAGTCGGTCAAGCTTCGCGGCGGCTTCACGGCGCTCATGTTCGATGAGACTCCGATGGTCTACGACGACCACTGCCCGCTTGGGCACGTCTTTGCGGTCAACATGCCCGCGATGTTCTGGTCGCAGATGAGCGACTGGGAGTGGATGGAGGAGGACGGCGAGGTTCTTAAGTGGGAGCCGCGCTACGACCGCTACGTCGGTGTGCTCTTCAAGTACTGCAACCTCGGTACTTGGGCGCGTAACCGCCACGGCAAGATCGTCAACGCTGAGGATGACGTTAAGTAGCCTCAGCTGGTAGCGGGAGCAGGGTGGGGCGGGGTCCTAGTGGCCCCGTCCCACACCCCAATCAAGGAGCCCCAATGGCAAAGAAGAAGAAAAAGAAGAAGCCAGAGCCAGCAAGGCCGCTGACTTGGCGAGAGCGTCGTGCTGCTGCCAAGAAAAAGCGCAAAAAGAAGGAAGCTAAGGCAGCAAAGAATCGCGCCCAGAATAGCGCGGCTAGGACAGGGCGTGTGGTGGGCGAGGCGTCAGAGCCGCTTCGCGGTGGAAAGGACGGGGCTCGCCTTTTCGACGTGAAGCCGGACGAAGGTAAGCTCAACGACTGGAACAAGATAAAGACGCCGAAGGAGAAGGCGGACGCGGCTCGCCGTAAGAACGCTGAGTGGGGACGTCAGGTTGGACAGGGACAGGTCCAAGCCGACGCTATTAATGAAAAGATTGCGCGGGAGAAGGCTTCAAGGCGCGCCGCGCAGAGTGCTAGCGAGCAGGCAGAGATGCGCTCCCGTGAAGATTACCGCAAGAGCGCCGCGCGCAAGAACACTCGTGAGTACAAGCGCGGCCAGCACCTGCTGAAAAATCCGGGCCGCGAAGAGCGCCTTGCCGAGTTTCGCCGGAGAAAGGCACGGGGCGAGGCCCACCGCGCGGTTGCCAAGCACCTGAAGGAGACCGCACCTCAGGGGGCGACTCGCGGCGCAGACGGAGCGTATGAGACCAAGCGTCAGCGCGCCGCTCGGAAGGGGAATGCCACAAAGGTGCGTAGGAATGCTATGCGGAAGAAGTATGCGCCAAAGCCGCCGTCACCCGTGAGCAAGACGGCGCGCCAGCGTGCCCGCGACATAAACACCATGAACCGCTCCGAGCCTAAGAATACCGGCAACATCTACGCAGACAAGGACCTCGCGCATGAGAAGAAGCGGATCTCATCGAAGCCCACCTACAGGCCACCGGGGCCGAGGGCCAGCAACGAAGAGTACAAGAGGGTGGCCAAGAAGGGCCTGCAGGCGAAGTACGGCGACAACAACGCATTTGTGAAGAAGCTTGGCAGGGGGCTTACGAAGTTTGGTCGGAAGATCCCCATTGCCGGTGCAGTGGTATCCGCTGCTGTGGGAGCAGACCCCCTTGAGGCGTTCCCCGGAGTAGTCGGTAAGGCAGGGTCGGCTTCGACCAAGAAGCCGAAGTGGAAGAAGCCTCCGGGCTCACGATACGTCAAGTCGTCAAAGCGCGGGGCAGCACGACGGCCTAAGCCACGGCCTAAGCCACGGCCTTCGACAAGGCCAGCTCGCAACAAGCCTAAGCCAAAGAAGTACAACCGAAAGGACACTTGGGGCTAGATGCTCGTTACACCAATACCTACTAACCTTCGACTGGATATGTCCGGCGACCGTGATACATCTGCCGTGGTGGGCAGTGACCTATACGGCATCGCTGAGCGCGTGAAAGAACTTGACCCGAATCTGATGATCGTGTTTCACGAGGACCGGGAAGAGCCCTTTACCGTGATGGAGAACTGCAAGGACGGGGTAATACGGTTCGTTGCTAGGTACAAGGAGCTGGACTCCCGTATCATTGACGACCTTAAGTACATGCTCAACGTGCCGTTTGAAGAGCGGCTTAAGAAGGTTGAGCGCGAGATTGACAGGGCTAACGCTGACCTAGAGAAGCCGGACGATGAGGTGCTTGACTGGCTGGCTTCCGAGATGCGGCGTGACATGAAGAAGTACGGGATTGTCCATTAATGGCTGACACTGTGTCATACAGTGCAGCGATGAAGACTAAGGAGAAGGGAATGGCTCTTAGTAAAAAGCAGAAGCGCGCAGCAGCTGATGCCCGCACGCAGAACACTGCGATGGGGAACTATCAGGCCATGCGACACAAGGCTATTCAGCAGAAGCAGACCACCGGCAAGGTGGGTGCCAAGACTCAGAAGCGTCTTGATGCTGCCAAGAAGAAGAACGCTGCGGGCCCGCTGTCGTGGGCAAACTTCAAGAAGGCTTATGTCTC
>Ga0181573_10004295_pt1 | contig 12203 bp, 7 predicted proteins | sample 101ome_25_FD_148643 | JGI IMG/M metagenome (GOLD analysis project Ga0181573, IMG submission 148643) | Coastal salt marsh microbial communities from the Groves Creek Marsh, Skidaway Island, Georgia - 101409BT metaG (spades assembly) | ecosystem: Environmental > Aquatic > Marine > Intertidal zone...
TGCGTGATTGGCAACGTCTTCTCATCGAGCATGGCTACCACAGCCGAACGATACCCAGCGAATACGGCGGTTATGGCGCGGAGCCCGATATTATCAAGTCGCGCATTATTGCTGAGGAGTTTGGCGCCGAGCGGGTGCATCGCGGTTTTAATGGCCAGGGTGTGACCATGCTGACTCCAGTCCTGCTTGAGATGGGTACTGAGGAGCAAAAGAAGGCCTTTGTCGAGCCCACCATCAAAGCCGATATGATTTGGTGTCAGGGCTACTCGGAACCCGGTGCAGGCAGTGACTTGGCGAGTCTCACGACGAAGGCGGAGCTCGATGGTGACGATTGGGTGATTAACGGTCAGAAGATATGGACCAGCACCGCACACCACGCCGATTGGATTTTCTGTCTTGTGCGAACCGAACCCGATGCACCGAAGCACCTGGGTATTTCGTTTCTACTCTTCCGCATGGACACCCCCGGGATTGAAATTAGGCCGCTGGTGGATATGACGGGAGACGCTAACTTCAATGAAGTTTTCTTCACCGATGTGCGGGTGCCTAAGCACCAGATCGTCGGTCAGCGCGGCCAGGGCTGGCAGGTAGCAAACGCCATCCTCGGGCACGAGCGTGGCTCACTGGCCACACCCGATGCGGCGATGAACCGACTCAATGGTGTAAAGCGACTGATGCGCGAGGAAAGCATCAATGGTGAGCCCATTATGTCCAATGCGGTATTTCGCGACCGCCTTATGAAGCTCGAGGGCCGCGTGCTCGCGATGCAATACAACGATATGCGTTTGCTGTCGGCCAAGATTAACAAGAATCAGGACGTTCGCCTTGCCGGCATGATTGTGAAACTCATAGGCACGGAGCTTCGTCATGAAATCGAATGCTTGGGCATCGATGTCATGGGTGAAATTGGTCTGAGTTACGGCGACAACCCTCACGTGCGCGGCCATGGGAGCTGGCAGTATCAGTACATGTTTTACCTGGGCCTGATCATCGGCGGCGGGACGTCGCAAATTCAGAAGAACATCATCAGTGAACGCGGCTTGGGTATGCCGAAGGAACCCAAGATCCCGTCAGAAAAATCAGCCGAAAAACCAGTTAAGGAGGCCTGAGATGGAGTTTGGACTATCACAGGACCAACTGATGCTTGGCGACAGCGTCCGCAAGTTTCTCGCCTCAGAAGTGCCGCTCGACAAAGTGAGACAGCTCGCCGCAGGTGAGGCTGATGATTCATCAGTCTGGCAGGGTCTGGCCGATATGGGGCTTGCTGGGCTGATTATTCCCGAGGCTCACGGTGGTGCCGAGCTGGGTATGCTGGACGCCGTCGCTATCGCTGAGGCTTTAGGCTACGCCGCTTGCCCTGGCCCATTTTTAAGTACGGCGATCATGTCGTCTTATCTGTTGAACGCGGCTGGAGCCACTGACCCCCTGACTCCTATGGCTTCAGGTGGGTATCGGGTGGGTATCGCCTTCAGCGACGTCATTGGCTCGCGAAAAGGGCAGGTCATCGAGGCCGATTCCAAGCTGACAGGTCAGTCGCTGTTCGCGCTCGACGCTACTGCTGACGCCTATCTCATTGGGTTGTCTGATGGGCGCGTCTTTATGATCGAGGCCTCTGAAGTAACGAGGTCGTCGCTGTCGACCATTGACGTTACGCAGAGTGTTTGCGAGCTGTCCTTTGATCAGTCGCCAGCCTGTCTTGTATCGAGTGACCCAGAGCTGGTGTGGCAGACGATCTATCGAGGGCGCGCTATCCAAGCTGCCGATACCTTGGGCGCTGCACAATACATGTTGGATCAGGCTGTGGCTTATTCACTTGATCGTAAGCAGTTCAACCGAGTGATTGGGTCGTTCCAAGCGGTGAAACACATGTGCGCCGAAATGGCATCACAACTCGAGCCCTGCCGCGCCTTTGCATGGTATGCAGGACACGCATTCGATGAGTCGACCGACGATGCGGCGCTCACCGCCTGTCACGCAAAAGCGCATCTGGCGGAAGTAGGGCAGTTTGTTGCGAAAACCAGCACCGAGGTGCATGGCGGTATGGGTTTTACGGATCTGGTTGGCCTGCATTACTGGTTCAAGCGCATAGGGTTTAACCGGCAGCTACTAGGTTCGCCTGAAGCCGTCAGGCACGAGGCCGCTGAGCTAGAAGGATTGTGCTAGTAGCCCTGGGTAGTGGTTGAAACGAACTAACAAGAAAACGGACGTTCTATGAGTATCAAACCTGTTGTTGTCGCTGTCTTCATTTTGGGTTTGGCTGCCTGCAGTAACGAGACGCCTGATCATGACGGGAAAGAACGCGCATCGGTGTCGCTTGCTCAGGGAGAGGTGATGGGTATTCCCTCGCCTTATGATGACGAGATTACGGTCTACCGAGGCCTGCCTTATGCTGCGGCCCCGATCGGTGAGTTGCGATGGCAACCACCAGAGCCCGCTGCGGGCTGGGACCGCGTTCGTGTTGCGGACACCTTTGCCGACAGCTGCTTTCAGCTTCGTAACACCTCAAATTTTGTTTGGCGACGGGAGGGTTTTCCCGTCTCCGAAGATTGTCTGTATCTCAACGTGTGGGCCCCAGACAATGCAGAAGACCTACCGGTCATGGTGTGGTTTCATGGCGGTGCGCACACCAGCGGGCAGGGACATTCGCTTATTTTTGATGGCACATCTTTGGCTCAGCAGGGCGTGGTCGTCGTCACGGTGAATTATCGACTGGGCCCCTTTGGTTTTCTCGCGCACCCGTGGCTGAGCGAGGCGGCCGAGTCGGGCGCCTCCGGAAACTACGGACTGATGGATAAGATCGCTGCGTTGGGCTGGGTCAAAGATAACGCGCTTGCGTTGGGCGGTGATCCTAATAACGTCACTATTTTTGGTCAGTCTGCCGGGTCGCAAAGCGTCTGCTCGCTCATGGTGTCTCCCTCGGCCCAAGGCCTTTTTCATAAGGCCATTGGACAGTCAGCGGCCTGTGTCAATCCGCTTTCGGTCGAGGATGCCAACGGCCAATTACGCGGTTCGGCCCTGGTTGAGTCGCTAGGGCCAGATTCCCTTGAGGCATTGTTGGCAGCTGACCCTGATGCCTTGCTGTCGGCGATGGTCGACTCAGGCTGGGAGGCAGGTAGCCGCATTGTGATCGATGGCGATGTCTTAGGTGAGTGGCCGAGCCAAACCTACGCTGAGGGTCGTCAGGCCAAAATCCCGCTGATGCTCGGATTTCTGGACAACGAAGGTGAACAGCTGTTTCCTGTTGATGAGTCGGTGACGCGAGCGGGACTAGACGGGTTTTTAAACTACGTGGCAGGGGACCAGTCGGAAGACCTAAAGGCCGAGTACGACAGCGAGAACCTCACACCGGGTCAGGTTCAGCATGCAGTAGCGACCGATATCTTCATGGCTTTTGGCATGCAGCGATGGGCTGAGTACCACGCGCTTGCCGGTCAATCTACGTACCTCTACTTCATGGACCACGTGCCACCTGCATTTCATCTCTACATGCCTGAGCAGCCTTATCTGGCTCTGGAGGGCGGCTCGCGAAGCGGCGGCGCCTACCACTCGGGTGATTTGGCCTTGGTGTTTGGATCGCTAGACAAAGTGGGGTACGACTGGACTGATGAGGACAAGTTTGTCTCTGAGCAGATGGTTACGCATTGGACAAACTTTGCTAAAACAGGCAATCCAAACCAACCCGGTGAGGATACATGGACACCGTTTGATCGCGAGCGCTTGAGTACCCGTGTCATTAACGCGGAGCCCGCCACCGTTGATGGTGTGAGAAAACGTATTTTGGAGATATTAGCGAGTCGTCAGCCTCTCTAGGGTAACTGTTTCTAGAAAAGTTCGAGCTAAGTCAGAGTTGAGAAAGGAGCCTCACACATGAGTCCCAGCAGAACATATTCCTTTGCAGCAATCGTGTTATCTGCCGTCATTAGTTTTCAGGTGTCGGCCCACAATCATTTGGGCGAGGAGCCCGCGAAAGACCCTATCAATGTGGTGGCAATGACCCTTCCGGAGATTGTTGGCGGGTTGCAGGCAGGTCAGTTCAGCTCCCAGGATCTGACGCGCGCCTATCTTCACCGCATAGAGACCGTTGACCGCTCTGGACCCACGCTCAATGCGATCATTTCTCTGAATGCCAGTGCGATGAAGTTGGCAAAGAAAAGCGACATGCGACGCGCCCAAGGCAAGGCAAAAAGCCCACTCGACGGCGTACCTTTCTTACTCAAAGACAACATTGAGTCGAAAGATCTTATGGCAACGACGGCAGGGTCGACGGCACTTCTCGACAATGTGACAGGCCGAGATAGTCCACTGGTGGCCCGGCTTCGTGATTCCGGTGCCATTATTTTGGGCAAGGCTAATCTCAGTCAGTGGGCAAACTTTCGTTCATCGCACTCGGTATCGGGATGGTCAGCCGTGGGTGGACTCGTAAAAAACCCGCACGTACTCGATCGGCAAGCCTGCGGTTCAAGTTCAGGCTCTGCCGCCGCGACGGCAGCAAGTCTTGCCGCCGGCACGGTAGGGACAGAGACCAATGGCTCGATCATTTGTCCCTCGCAGGTGAACGGTGTGGTGGGCCTGAAGCCCACGCACGGGCTGTTGCCCATTGATCACATTGTTCCCATCGCTGCCACGCAGGATACAGCGGGACCCATCACCAAGTCGGTTGCAGGTGCTGCCCTCATGCTCGATGGGATGACTGGCTGGCAGAACGATTACGCTGGGTCGTTGGATGCGAGCGTCGTGAAGGGAATGCGTGTGGGTGTGCTCGATTTTGCCCGTAATGAAAGTCCCCGCTTGAACGCACAGTTCGACGCAGCGATTGCACGAATGGAGGCCGCTGGTGCAACGATTGTTCGCATCGAGAGCAACGATACGCCTCCTGAGTTCTGGAGGGCTTCGCGCCTCGTGCTGGGTTCAGAATTCAAAGTATTCCTCGATGAATATCTGAGTGGATCGCCTGCAGATATTCCCGTTCGAAGTCTGGCTGATCTGGTTGCGTTTAATAACGCGAACGCCGAGGTTGAGCAGGCAATTTTTGGACAGGACATCCTTGAGTCCTCGCTCGAATCGCCCGCAATGGATAGCGAAACTTATCAGGAAGCATTGGCACTAATCCGTAAAACGACCCGGGAAGATGGCATCGACGCGTTACTTCGCGATCATGAGGTTCAGGTCTTAATGGGGCCCAGTGGTCCGGTGTCACCACGAGCCGATGTCGTTAACGGTGATGTTTGGCCCGCTTGGGCGGGTGCTGGCTCCATGGCCGCTATTAGTGGCTACCCCAACCTCACGGTTCCCATGGGCACCATTGCCGGGGTGCCGGTTGGCGTCTCCTTTATGAGTGGTCGCGATGCAGATGCGTTGCTGCTATCAGTGGGACTCGCGTTCGAGAAAACGGGCACTGGATCCCCAGTGCCTCAGTACAAGCCCTCGGTGAATGCAGGGGATATGCGGGCGCTGTAGCCGTCATCGGCCCGGATGTCCGCTTGTTTGCCTGGACAAATCAATAGTGACGAAGCAGACGGTTCATCGGTAGAAAAATAGGGTGATTATCCTGTCAGCTCCTAGTCTTTAGTTTGGAAGCCACGTCTGCGTTTTCACCTCGCAGGGTTGAAGAGCTTCCAAGCCTAAAAAACTGGAGCAAAACAATGAAAAAAATGAGTCAGGTTGTACTCGGTTCAATCCTTACGCTCGCCAGTGCGGGTGTATTGGCAGACGATCACGAGATGTTCGCGGGCGATATGGACCCGGCAGAGCCCATGTCAGTTCAAGCGCAGATATGCAATTTGAATGACGGTGTGTCTCTCAGTGATTACAACAAGGTCACAGAGAAATATAAAAAGTGGGCGAAGAAAAATGATGCGGAAGTTGCCCTGTTTCGTCAGTTCCCCATGATGACGCACAACAACCCCAACAATCCGTACCCTGCCGATTTTGTAGAATTCTTAGTCACTGATTTTGAGAACGCTGGTACCTCTTGGGATAAGTGGATGACCACAAAGACAGGTCAGAAGCTTGCCGCAGAGTGGGGGGACGTTGGTACCTGTCACATTAAAATGGGGGCGCTCTTTACCCAGTGGGCCAATGTTGAGGCGATCAATACAGACAATGATCGGATCGTCACCTGGAACTGGTGCACTCGGCGGGACGGGGTTACACACGATGACCTGAACAAAGCGCACGCGGCGTTTATTGAGGAGAACCCCGATGGCCTTGGAAATATCGGTTGGTTCACCCTCTATCCGAATATTGGCGGCGCCGATTCTGCGGGTGAGTTCGCGCATATTGTTGTGTATCCCAACATGGCAGGTCTCATGCAGCATCAGGAGTGGTTTGCCAAGGGTGGCTGGCGTGGTCGCATGGACTACTATCAAATGGCAGATTGCACAGGAGAGGCCGTGATGACCGAGCAGGTGTTAGGTCGGCCCGGTGCGTAAGTAGCTCGTATGCAGAAGCAGGCCGCCTTCGGGCGGCTTTTTTCTGCCCGAAAAGCGACTACGCTTGCACCATGTGACAGAATGCCAGCGTTCCGTGACAACAAAAACTAATAGGAAAAACAACGAGGAAACGTGCCATGAGTTACGAGTGTTTTGATCTAACCCTGTCAGAGGGCATTGCTCACATCCGTTTTAATCGCCCTGAAAAAGCCAACTCGATGATTCCATCGTTCTGGACTGAGCTACCCAATGTCATTAACGAGTTATCTCGTGACGGATCGGCTCGCGTTATCGTGCTATCGGCCGAAGGACGTCATTTCTCCTCGGGCATGGATATCTCGGTCTTCACTGAAGGCGGACTGGATGGCCCAGCTAGCGGTAGCCGTTTCGTTCGCGCCGAGGCCTTCCGCCATCACTGCATGGCTTTGCAAGATGCGTTTACCTGCCTGGAAGAAGCACGCATGCCCGTTCTGGTGGCAATACAAGGCGCGGCTGTGGGCGGCGCGATGGACCTCATCACGGCCTGCGATTGTCGTTACGCGACCCGAGACGCCTTTTTCTCGGTTCATGAGACGGCGATTGGGATGACCGCCGATGTGGGCACATACCCGCGTCTGGTGAAACTCATTCCTGAGGGTTGGGCGAGACAGATGTCTTACACGGCGGAGCGGGTCAGTGCCGAGAAAGCGCGAGACATTGGTCTGGTCAACGAAGTCTATGAGTCTGCCGAGGAGATGTTAGAGGCGGTCATGAACATCGCGCGCCAGATCGCAGCGCATGCGCCACTCGCCGTATCCGGAGCGAAGCGCATGGTGAACTATGCGCGAGACCATAGTACGGCCGACGGTCTTGACTATATCGCGACCTGGAATGCTTCGATGCTGGACGGTGAGGCCATTCGAAATACGTTCATGGCGCAGGCGAAGGGAGAGAAACCCGAGTACGAGGGGTTGCTACCGGTCAAGAAGACGGCTGGTGAATGATGCGGTGGTGCTAACACACCGGCGTCTTCGCGCCTGCCTGGCCGCGGCGCTTTGTGGCGCGTTCACCCTGTTTGGCTTTGCGGCTGTTGCAAGTTCTAACCCGGAGCCTTTGTCAGAAGTGCAGCTGTTGCGCAAGGCGCAGGCGCTGCATGAACAGATACTCACCTTTGACGCCCACGCGGATATTGAAATACCGGGGAAGCCTTCGATGTATGTGGGCGCCGATGGTCTCTCCAAAGTCGCTGTGGACAAGATGCACCAAGGTGATCTCGATGGGGTTGCGATGGCCGTCGCTGTCGGCCCGCTGCCTCGAAACGAAAAAGGTTTCGCTGAGGCACGGCGCATCGCCGATGAGAAGCTGGCCGCAGTGGTTGGACTGACAGAGAACGCGGATCAGTCCATTCAGTTGGTAAAAAGCAGTGATGCATTAGTCGCGGCGGTAGGAAATGGTCAGCAGGCAATTGTGTTGAGCCTGCAGAACGCGCTGATCTTTGCGGATGATGTGGCTGCCATCGATCACTTTTATGCTCAAGGGGTTCGGATGTTTGCGCTGACTCACATGGGGCATAACGGGTTTGCAGACTCGTCGCGGCCGCTCTTTAACGCTGAAACAGGGACGCGTGAGGCACCGGCAGAGCACGGGGGACTGTCGGCAAAGGGTAGAACTGCCGTCCAACGCTTCAACGAACTCGGCGCCGTTATCGATATTTCACAGCTGTCGACCGAGGCCGCACTTGAAGTGATCAGTTTGTCGCGCGCACCTGTTATTGCGAGCCATTCGAACGCTCGGGCATTAACCAACGTCAGTCGAAATTTGAGTGATGCGGAAATTCGGAAATTAGCGCAACGAGGCGGCGTTGTTCACGTAGCACCATTTGCGGGCTACTTGTTTGATTCGCAAAATCCCGACATTGATGCAGGTATCCGCGCGCTGAGACGAAAAGCCGGAATCGACGAAGACTATCTTTATCCCTTTGAGCTTTACTGGGAAATCGACGATGCGTCGGTAAAAACGGAATTTCTTGCCGGTGTTCGAGGCCTGTTGGGTCCCATCTCGCTGGATACAATGCTGGATCATATTGACCATATCGTGGCACTGGTGGGTGCTGATCACGTCGGCATTGGTACGGATTTCAATCACGGCAGCGGCATACCGGGATACATCGATGCGAGTGACTCGCTGAATGTCACTTTGGGCTTGTTGCAACGCGGGTATTCCGAGTCCCAGATCAGAAAAATTTGGGGAGGTAACTTTCTACGGGTTTGGCGTGAGGTCGAGCGCAGGGGGTCTTTCTCGCCAGTACAGTAAGCTCTGCAGCTCGCTCCGCACCTTTCGTCGCAGTCTTTGTTGCGGCAATGCTCGCAATGCAACTTCTTAGCACCGATTACGGTGCAAGCATCAGAAGTCATCGCTTTCCGGCAAACACAAGTGTCACAGTTGTAGCAATGTATGTTGCTAGCCGTATAATGCCGCCCACATCGCACGAATTGAGTGCCGTAACCGATCACGTTGCTCTCAATTGGTGCGGTTTTTGAGTCAAATACAGCTCCGTTAGTGAGACGTTTTCTTCGGAAACGGCCTAGCTACGTGTGAGCCATCAATTTTGTGTATTTGGCATCTAATGTGCTTTGCATTCGTACAACTCTAAGACGATGTATCCGATCTCTATTCGGACACATTTTTTACTCAGAAAAGGACCTATTCCGGTGAAGCCTCAATTTCCCAAGGCACTGTTAAGTGCATCCATTGTATCGTCCATGTTTGCCACGAGCGCGCTTGCGCAGTCGGGCCCCGTTTTTGAAGAAGTTATCGTGACCGCTGAAAAGCGCTCAGAGAGTCTGCAGGACCTGTCGCAGGCTGTTACGGCGTTGACGGCCGCTGACGTGGAAGACCGTCAGCTGACTTCATTCGTCGATCTAAGCGCTATCGCTCCCGGTGTGAACGTGGCGAAGAACGAAGGCTTCAAGACGGTGATTACCATTCGTGGTATCGGTAACGAGGCGAACCAGAACGCGATTGCCAATCCGTCGGTCTCGTATCACCTCGACGGTGTGTACATTGCATCACCTTTCGCCTTGCAGACAGATTTTCTTGATCTTGAGCAGATCGAAGTGCTTCGGGGCCCGCAGGGAACGTTGTTTGGTCAGAACTCAACCGGTGGGGCGATTAACGTCATTACGATGGATCCCGATGTTGAGGAATTTAGCGGTACGGCTGATCTAAGCCTTGGTCAATATAAGGGAGTGCGCGCACGTGCAAGCATGAACATTCCATTGTCAGACACCCTAGCCGCGCGTGTATCGCTACTGCGCAACAACCACGAGGGGTTTACTGAGAATGTTTCCAACGGCCAGGACCTCGATGATGCTGACAGTTTGTCTGCTCGAGTAAAACTGCTGTGGCAGGCCAGCGACAATGTGACGGTGAAACTGGGTGCGCAGTTATTTGATGAGAGTGTAAACGGACAAGCTCAGAAGGGCATTTACGACCCAACACCCGGTGCACGTCGCTTAGCACAGGACTCACGATCGGCTTACGAGCTTACTTCGGAAATGTATAGCGCGACGGTTGAGTGGGATCTTCCTGCCTTCACTGTGAAGTCAATCACGAGTTACCAGAGCGATGACATCAAAGTGCTCCGTGACAACGACCGGCACGACCCGACGACATTGCCACCGTTCTTCCTACTCCAGAGTTACTTTGACCCGGAAACCAATGACCAAACTACGACGACACAGGAGTTCAACCTAATTTCGTCAGAACCCGCGTTTGGGAAGTTGGATTGGGTGGCGGGTGTTTTCTATCTCGATACTGAGGTTGATATTGCGATTACCGAGCGTCTCGATTTCGGTTTTGACGGTACGTTTGATCCCTTCACGGTGGAAGAAATTGTGACCTTTGCTCTTGCCGATGCGGGCTTCATTTCGAATTCGAGACCAGAGCGCGAGTCGATGTCGGTATACGGTCAGGGTACGCTCGCTCTTACCGATACGACACGTCTGATTGGTGGACTGCGTTACACGCGTGACGAAGTTTACAGTGAGGTCACCAACTTCTACGGTCGCGGCGGTACCGACATCCTCGAGATTGATAGTAATGAAGTGACCGGTCGCATTGCCTACGAGAAAGATTTTGACGACGTGACTCTGGGCTACGTTTCATACACGCGTGGCTTTAAGCCCGGCGGCTCTAATTTGACCTACGGCCGTGAAAGCGTGGTCTCACCCATTGTTGTGCTTCCTACTTTTGAGCAGGAGACTATCGATGCATATGAAGTGGGTCTGAAGACAGATCTGGACGAGGGGCGCGTGCGAGTGAACGCGGCTGCTTTCCTCTACAACTACGAGAATCTGCAGTACCAGGCCACTGACCCCGAAGTGTTCCAGGGCGGTGTGGGTAACATCCCAGAGTCTGAGATTTTTGGTGCAGAACTGGAGCTGGGTGCTTTCCTAAGTGAGTCATGGCTGTTCGACGCGCGCCTGGCGTGGTTGAACACGGAAATCACCAAGAGCCACCTCGCGCTGGATAACGTAGCGTCTGAAGCGGCGACCAACGCGTTGTTGGCTCAGGGCGTCAACTTGTTCAGCCCACAAGTAGAAGTGGCGCGAGCAGCACAGATTGCGGATGTGCGCGGTAACGTTCTGCCCAAGACACCCAAAGTGACAGCCAATGTGGCGCTGACTCACACGACGTCGATTGACGGTTGGGGTGATGTTAAATCGAGCTTGAGCTACACCTACCGGGGAGACTTTAAGCACCGCGTGTTTAATAACCCTACGACCGACAGTGTCGCCTCGTATCAGACCCTCGATGTCATTGTAAAACTTTCGCCTGATAATACCTCGTGGCGCGTTGAGTTGATCGGTAAGAACATCACGGATGAAGACGGTATCAACGCGCGCTTTACCGATGTATTTGGTGTGGGCGCCACGGGTGACCAGTTCATCCAGCCACGCCAGATCATGGTTCGTGCAGGTATCGACTTTTAAGTAGCTATCTAAGACACGTCTCGCGGTTGCGGTCGAACGTGGCTCTGAGATGTTGCTGAGTTGATTGAAAATGGCAGCCTTGGGCTGCCATTTTTCGTTATTGCTAAGGGAACCGCCATCGGTGGGTGGCAATCGGTCGCGCTCATCGGCAGACTGAGGCGCGACAATAATTAACTGGGGTAGGGCGCATGAGCGATTTCTTTAAACTGCAGGAACATGGTACGTCGGTTGGGCGGGAGATCATGGCCGGCGCGACCACGTTCGCGGCCATGGCTTACATCCTCGTCGTCAATCCGCAGATCATGGCCATTGCGGGGATCGATCAGGGCGCGAGCTTCGTCGCAACCTGTCTGGCCGCAGCGCTGAGCTGCCTTCTGATGGGGCTTTACGCCAATTGGCCAGTGGGCTTAGCGCCTGGCATGGGCCTGAATGCACTCTTCGCCTACACCATCGTTGGTGACATGGGCTATCCATGGCAGACCGCCTTGGGCGCCGTATTTATTGCCGGTGTGCTCTTTGTGATCATCAGCACCACACGAATCCGCGCGTGGATCATCATGAGTATCCCGGACGACTTGAAGATCGGTATGACCGCGGGTGTTGGACTGTTCATTGGTATCATTGGTCTTCAGAACGGCGGGATCATCGCTGATCATCCGGCCACACTCGTCACCATGGGTGACTTCAGTCAAATACCCACAGCGCTTGCCGCTCTTAGCTTCTTGCTTGTTGCTATTTTGTCGGCGCGATTGGCAGCCGGCGGCCTGATTCTGGGTATTCTCGCTGTTACCGTGCTGGG
>Ga0181573_10004297_pt1 | contig 12202 bp, 9 predicted proteins | sample 101ome_25_FD_148643 | JGI IMG/M metagenome (GOLD analysis project Ga0181573, IMG submission 148643) | Coastal salt marsh microbial communities from the Groves Creek Marsh, Skidaway Island, Georgia - 101409BT metaG (spades assembly) | ecosystem: Environmental > Aquatic > Marine > Intertidal zone...
AATCCAAGGTACCACGTTCGTCGATCAGCTCCGCTGCCGCGACGATCAGCGTATTGCGCAGGTCGCCGTGATGGTACCGACGGGCTTCGCTCATGGTGTATCACCCGCTAATTCCGTTTGGAATGCCATCGGAGCCGCGCGTTTGCTGTCGGTTGATTGATTTCGCGTGAGCAGGCAATACATCGCGGGAACTAGATAAAAAGAGATCACAGTCGACAGCAGCACGCCACCTGCAATGGCCAAGGCAAAAGGCGGCCAAAACTTGTCTGTCTCGATAATTAAGGGGAAAAATCCGCCGAATGTTGTAATGGTGGTCGAGACAATATGTCGGCTGGCGTCCATCACCACCTCGCGCATCGCGCCGAGATCACCCCGCGAGGCGTCTGCCGACTGTTGCATGCCGGTAATGATAATAATCGCCGCGTTAATTGATACCCCGACTGATCCAATCACACCAATGAGTGCTTGAATACCCAGTGGATAACGGAAGATGGCAAGGGATAACAAACTCAGGCCAAAGGAGCACAGGCAGACGAAGAAGGCCAGACCACTGAGTCGCCAGCTGTTGAAGGTCAGTAGAATTGTTGCGAGCAACGCGGCGGTCACGATACCGATCGGTCCGAGTAAATCGTTGACCACCATGGCCCGCTCATCGCTGTCACCACCGAATTTATAGTGATAGCCCTCGGGCAGTACAATGGGGTCCTCTTCAAGGCTGGCTTCTAGTCTTCCTAGAACCTCCGCTGCGAGAACGCCACGGGTCAAATAAGCCTGCACTTCGTTACGGCGTTCACCGTCCTTGCGTGACAGCGCCGTATCGTTGGGTACTAGGCGCACGGAGCCTAATGAGGCCAAGGGCACTGCCTGCAAGCCCGATGTTTGCTGCGATGAGGGAACCGGAATCAGCATATTGGTGACTTGGTCTAAGCGCGCCCAGCTGCTGCGATCGAATTGGCTCACCACGGGCACGCGTTCGGTGACCTCTAAAAGCTCGCCCCCCTGGCGACCACGCAGGGCCCCGTCAATGAACTGCGCGACTGCGGTGCGGCTCAGCCCCACGCGGCGCAGTTCGACCTCGTCGAGTTCAAAGACGACTTTGGGCGACGGCGGTGGCATACCGAGCAGTGTGTGGGTGACATCGGGGAGGGATTCGATGCGTTGGCGGAATACCTCGCCAAGCGTCTGTAAAACCTCAGGACTGGGCCCGAAGAGGACCACCTCTACTGGCGCGTCAACCGGCGGGCCCTGATCGATACCGCGGATGATGACCTGCGCTTGCGGATGATCGTGATCAAACTGCAGTTGTAGACGCCGAATCAAGGCGTCGGTTTGTGTGCCATCGTGGGTCATGACGAGGCCTTCTGACCAACCCGCCACGCCGCGCTTGTTCGAGCGCATGTTGTAGTAAAACGCAGGAGCGCTTTCACCGACCGTCCAATCGACCCGATCGACCAGCGGTTCGTTGCGCAGCGTTGCATCCATTTTCAGTACAAGATCTCGCGTGTCATCGATGCCGGCGCTATCAGGCAAGGTCACCTGAATGTAAAACTGATTGCGCTCGGTGAGCGGGAAAAATTGCGCGCCGAGACTGGGATAGGTGACAAAACCAATCATTGGCAGAACGAGCGCGAGAAAAACGGACGCCAAAGGGTGTTTCAAGGACCACTCCAGCGAACGTGAGAATCGCTGTGAGAGCCTCGGTAATCGTGCGCCGGTCTGCCACCACGCCGGAGTGGCCTGTAGGCCCGAAGGCAGCCACAGCGCCGACAGGACTGGGGTGATCGTCACCGCGAGGACGAATGATGTGCCCAGCATGACGACCACGGAAATCGATAGCGCGCCGAGAAAGTCCCCAGCCGGGCCGGGGAGAAGCACCATGGGTAGGAAAGTCAACAGCGTGGTCAATGTTGATGCCAGTAGCGGTGTTTGCATTCGCCCCACGGCGCCTTGTAGTGCGGTGACCGGCGAAGCGCCGTTGAGGAGTCGCTTGCGCACCTCATCGGCCATGACGATCGATCCGTCGACCAATAAACCTAAAGCGACCACAAGCCCTGTGAGGGACATCTGATGAATGGGGATGTTGAAAAACTGCAAAATAATCATCGAGGCCAGTGAGCACAGCGGCAGCATGACCGCGACCACTGATGCCGCGCGCCAACCTAAGGTCACCAATAAAACGAGCAACACGAGTGCGATGCCGGCGAGCAGATTGCCCGCGACTTTAGCAAGCCGATTTTCTGTATAAATACTTTGATCGAAGCTCAAATCGATATTGAGATGATGCGCCGCGTCAGCTTTATAGGCATCAAAGAACTCATCGAAGTCATCGCTGTAGCGATCGACGCGGTAACCGCGCTGCATTTCTACAGCCACCAACACAGATCGCCGACCATTGGAAAAGGCGATTCGACTCGGTGGGTCGGTCTCACCTTTGACGACCGTTGCGATATCGCGTACGCGCAGGGTGCGACCGTCGCTCATTGAGCGAATGACGCTGTTGCGGATCGTCTCAATGTCACTGAACTCACCGCTGATCTCTAATGCCAATGCGGCTTCGGGGTCGGTGAGTCGGCCCGCGGGTGTGCGCACATCACTCGCCCGTAAACTCTGAGCGACTTGGTCAATGGTCAGTCCGAGGCGTGCAAGCCGATCGGCATCGAGGTTCACTCGCACGGCTTCATCGGGTAAACCGTAGGCGCGAACGCGGCGCGTATTCGGTACTTGACGCGCGGCATCTGCAAAGTTGAGCGCCTCGCGGCGTAATACAGCGGGAGATATTGTCTCGCCTTGCCGCGCGCTAATGGCGACGATTTTGACAAACTGGGTCATCAGGTCATCGTCAAAGTCAGGCGGAGAAGCACCCGGCGGGAAACCCTTGGCCACTTCATCAACTTTGTCGCGCAACTCCGACATCACGCGTTTGATTTCTATGAGCGAGAGCGTGTAGTCGACTTCGATCGCCAAACTCGAAACCCCTTGAACTGAGACCACTTCGATCTCTCTGACCTCGGCCTGCTCGCGCAGGGCGTCCTCTAAGGGCTTGCTGATCAAGGCCTCAACCCGGGCCGGACTCGCACCGGGGAAGAAGGTTTGGATTTTGGCGACAAAAGGCGTGATCGACGGATCCTCCTGACGTCCCATGCTCGAGAAACTCGTCAAACCCACTGAGACGATAGCGATAATCGCCAGCGCTAAGTAGCGCCCATTGCGATAGAGTGATTCGGCGATCATATTATTCAGCGCTCTCAGACAATGGCGTCACGCGTGTGCCGGGGCTCAGGCGCTGCAAACCGGTGGCGATGACGCGGGCGCCGCTGGGCAGGGTGCCGCGGACAAATACACGGTCGCCGCTTGCGTAGATCACCTCGACGTGTTCCCTCACCGTGGTCGCTCCTCCAGGACTATCCATGATGGCCAACACAGACCACAGGCCGCGCTCGCCTGCAAGAAGGGCGCTGAGAGGTAGCCAGCCACCCGCAGTCGGTACGGTCTCCGAAAGCTCCAGTCGCACCAATTCGAGTGAGGCCGCCCGAACGCGCTCTGGAAGCACCACCTCCACAATGGCTGAGAGCGTGGCAGCGTCGACCACAGGCTTAATGGCGCGGACGGGTGCGGAAATGCGCTGCTGGTTGATCACGAGCGGGACGGACTGCCCGACGGTTAAGCTGCGCGCGATATCGATCGGTAGGCCAATTTGGGCAACCTGTGCATCGATCGTTTCCACGACCAAGACCGGCATACCGGGGTTCACCTGAGCACCTTCGTCGACCAATCGGTCAATGACCATGCCGCGAAAAGGCGCGCGGAGAGCGCTTTTATCCAGTTCGAGTTGTGCATTCTCCAAACCCGCTTGCGCTGAGCTCACACCCGCCTGGGTCGATGATTGGGCACGGCGCGCGTCTTCAAGCGCTGATATCGAAATCAGGCCCTGCTCGAACAGCGATTGCGCGCGTTCCGCATTGTTGTCCGCGACCAGCGCATCAGCCTGAGCACGCTCTAGACTGGCGAGTGCTGCTTGATATTGCGTTCTGCGACGATCAGTGTTGAGGGCAGCGAGCGTGGCTCCCGCCTCAAACAGGTCTCCCGCGCGGACCGCAACAGAATCAACAGTGCCAGAGAGTTCAAAACCTATGCGACTGGTTTGATAGGGTTGTGCGGTGCCGACGAATTGTCGCGTCACGGTGTACCCGGGCTGTTCGACAAAGGGTGTGACCGCGACGGGCATCGGCTCGCGGTGTTCGGCAACGCGACTCTCCGCGTTCCAATAAATCAGACTGCTGAGGATCGCAACGAGACCGATCGCGAGGACCAGGCTGAGGAGGGTTGTGCGTCGGTTCGCATTCATGACGAGGTTCCAAATCGATGTAAATATGATTCACCTAATGTTAATGAAATTTACATACCTACGTCAATCCGGGCGAGGTGGATGAGATTGAGCTGGGTAGCGACGCGAGTACAGGGTGAGACGCTGATGTGTTGGCTGTTGTGCTGTGCTGAGACTTGCCCTCGGCGAACGATTTGTCCACACTACGCGACCCCGCGAACGACACGTGCTCGCTCTCGGTTTTTTATGGTGGCCGGATGGTCCCCTCGCAGCGATAGGTAGTGAACCCCGCCAGGCCCGGAAGGGAGCAACGGTAATTACTGACTCGGGTGCCGGGGTGTGGCTGTCCGGCCACCTCCACTTCAAGCGCCACCTGCCCGTCAAGCGCAATGCGTCTTCGGTCAACCTTCAGCGATCGCCTGCTCGCGTTGTGCTGCTGTTTTTGGCGCTCGGCGGCCATCGAGGGATTGAACCCTGTACCGCGGTGGTGCCTATTGCCGGTGTCGGTTGCGAAAGCAGCGGCAGATGAATCAGCCAAAACCTCGATGCAAGCGTAGTGCCGAGCATGCCCGCGCGCTATACTGAGTCTCCGACGACTTGTCGTCATGTGAGTTATTGATTGGCGCACGGTGTTGCAGTGCTGCGCTCAATCGCTAGTGGGGAAGTGAATCAACATGTCCTACCAGGTCCTCGCCAGAAAATGGCGTCCCGCGCTCTTCAAGGAGATGGTCGGTCAGCAACATGTGTTGCGCGCGTTGATCAACGCGCTCGAAAATGACCGTCTCCATCACGCGTATTTGTTTACGGGTACGCGCGGTGTCGGCAAAACAACCGTTGCGCGGATTCTCGCTAAGTGTCTGAACTGCGAGACCGGCGTGACCTCAGAGCCCTGTGGCGAGTGTGGTTCGTGTCAGGAAATCGCAGAGGGTCGCAGTATTGACCTCATCGAAGTCGATGCCGCTTCGCGAACGAAGGTCGAGGACACCCGCGACCTGCTGGACAATGTTCAATACGCGCCCAGTCGATCCCGTTACAAGATTTATCTGATTGACGAAGTGCACATGCTCTCGGGACACAGTTTCAATGCCTTGCTGAAGACCTTGGAGGAACCGCCGCCCCACGCAAAGTTTTTACTCGCCACCACGGATCCACAGAAGTTACCGGCAACAGTGCTTTCACGTTGTTTGCAATTTAACTTGAAGAACATGGTGCCGGAACAAATCGTCGAACACCTGCAAACGATTTTAAAAGACGAGCAGATTACCTACGAGGATGAAGCGTTGTGGCAGCTTGCGCGATCGGCCGAGGGATCCATGCGCGATGCCTTGAGCCTGACCGATCAAGCCATCGCCTTCGGTGAAGGTGCTCTCAAGACGGCCGACGTGAGCGATATGTTGGGCACTGTCGATCGGGGGCGTGTCCAAGAGCTGGTGTCGCATCTGATTGAAGGTGACGCCGCAGGACTGCTCGAGGCCGTCGGACGTATCGCTGAGCACGCGCCCGATTACAGTGCGACGCTCGACGCGTTAGCGAGCCTTCTTCACCAGATGACCGTTCGCCAGATGGTTCCCGATTTGACGAGTGATGCCAATGGCGCAGACCAAGGTGTCACCGATTTAGCGGCGCGCGCAACGCTCGATGATGTGCAGTTGTGGTATCAATTTTCGGTTCAGGGCCGCCGTGAGCTCAATCTTGCGTCTGACCCGCGGGTCGGGCTAGAAATGATTCTGTTGCGGATGTTGGCCTTTCGTCCAGCGGCTATTATCGCGCCCCCCGAACCGGGAGCGCCGCCGACAAAAAAGTCTGAGCCACCGGTCCTGCCGGTGGCATCCGAGCCGGTCGTATCGAGCGCATCCGCAGATGAAATCGCGGAGCCTGCCTCATCCGACACCGAGGGAATGCACGACGCCTCGACTGAGTCCGTCGCGAGTGCGAACGACCACGGTATCGATCAGGTGCCCGATCGGGAGTTCAGGTCAGTCGAAGGATCAGAAGCGCCAGAGACCGCGCAAGCGCCTGCACAGCGAGATACGCAGGGCATAGCGACGCACCTGCATGAAGACACGCCCTCTCAGGGCCACGATATCGGCTTGGCCCGCACTGAGCCGCGCCAAGCCGAAACGGCCGCGTCCTTTGAGATGATGGTCGATGAAGGGGACGATGATTTACCAAGCTCTGCCAGTTGGCCCGAGTTCTTCGAGGGGTTGGGACTGGTCGGTATCGCGCAATCGGTCGCGCTGCACCTGTCATTGGTCAGCGTGGTCGGCCGAAAAATGATTTTTCATCTTCATGAGCGCGATGCGGCCTTGTACAACCCGCGACAACAAGCGCATATCGAAATGGCTTTCAATCAACTACTCGAGCGGCCGGTGGACGTCTCGGTTGAGATTGCCGCGACGCAAGGGCAGACGCCTGCCATGCGCCGACAGGCGCTAGCCGAAGCTCGGCAAGCCTCAGCCGAGGCGGCATTGGCAGCGGACCCTGTTTTCGCGCAGTTGCTCGAGGACTTTGATGGCGAGTTAATTGCGGGCAGTATTCGCCCCCTGCTCGATCAGGTGGACCCGCGTGATTTGCATTGATCTGATTCGACATGGTGTGTTGATTGCGCCTGAAATAGTTCACCAATACCGGTTTGTGACGCGGGCCGACTGCCTGTTTGGAGGCACAAGTTAATGAAGTTGTCACCCTCAATCCAAGCGTTGATCGACGCGCTGCGTCATCTCCCCGGTGTGGGTCCCAAATCAGCGCAGCGGATGACGCTGCATTTGTTGGAGCGCGATCGTCCCGGCGCACAGATGATTGCCGAGGCGATAGAGACCGCGCTAGCTAAAGTGGGTCACTGCAACAGTTGCCGCAATTTCACCGAACTTCCGGTCTGCGAAATTTGTGCTGATGCACGTCGTGATCAGGGACTGGTGTGCGTTGTAGAGACTCCCGCAGATGTCATGGCGATTGAACACAGCGGTGGTTATCGCGGTCGCTACTTTGTTCTCATGGGTCACCTGTCGCCTCTCGATGGCATTGGTCCGGAACAGTTGGGGCTCGATGTGTTGCAACAACAGTTTTCGGATAACGCGCCGCGCGAGGTGATTTTGGCAACCAATCCGACTGTTGAGGGAGAGGCCACCGCTTTCTATGTCAGCCAAAGAGCCCGTGCGGTGGGTGCAAAGGTCAGTCGTATTGCCCATGGTGTCCCCCTAGGCGGTGAATTGGAGTACATCGATGCGACAACGTTGGCCCACGCGCTCAGCGGACGCACTGCGATGCCGGATGAATGACTACACAATGGATTGAGGGCGATCACGCCCTGCGCGAAGTGCTTGCAAAGCACCAAGGCAGCGCGGTCGTGGCGATCGACACTGAGTTTCGTCGCCGCGATACCTTTTACCCGCAGGTCGCACTATTGCAAATGTGCTGGGGTGATGAGGCTTATTTGATCGACCCACTGGCTTTGTCTGACTTGTCCGATTTGACTACCCTGATCACCGATGAGCGACTGCTCAAGGTGCTACACAGCCCGAGTGAAGATTTTGAGGTCTTCGAGCGATGGCTGGGGGTTTTGCCGCGACCGATAGTCGACACCCAGCGCGCCGCAGCGCTGATCGGCCTTGGCAGTGCAGTCGGTTACCGAGGTCTGGTTGAAGCGTTATTGGGCATTGCACTCGACAAGGAAGAGACGCAATCCAATTGGCTGGCGCGACCGCTCTCTGCATCTCAGCAGGCCTACGCAGCAGCTGATGTCACGCATCTCTATAAGTGCTGGTTTTTACTGCGCACCCGATTGATAGACTGCGGCCGGTTAGACTGGGTCATGGCGGATAGCGCGGCCATGCGACCGGGCACGCGCGATGTCTTTCAAAAGCACAAATCCGCTTGGAAATTGAATGATCCTCAGCTGTCAGTGTTGTTGGCGCTGATCGCTTGGCGCGATGAGCGTGCGCAGAGTCGAGATAAGCCTCGGACTTGGATCTTGGATGACAAAGGCCTCATGGCGATCGCCAAGGCGCTTCCTGAGACAATCGAGCAGCTGTCGCGTGTGGAGGGTTTGGCACCAGGATTGGTGCGACACCAGGGTGAACGTCTGTTGTCGCTTGTGGCCGCATCGCGCAGTGAGGCGCCCAATCAACGCCCGCTGCCACCGCTCTCTGCGCGGCAGCGCAGCCTCGCGAAGGTGCTGGCTGAATCCCGCGACGACGTCGCAGCCAACCTTGTGATGGCCGCTGATATATTGTGCCCGAACCGAGATATTGAAGCCTTGGTTCGCAGGGTGACCGAGCGAGACGCGGATGACGGCGCCACAGGCATCGGCTGGCGCCAGAGTGTGATTATTGAACCTCTGCTACAGCGTGCAAGACAGTGGCTTTCTGAAGGATAATAGCGCCATGTGGGTCGAAGTGTTTAAAAGTACGCGCAAGCCAGAGACGTACGTGTATCTCGAGCGAGGTGCCGACTGGTCGGCGTTACCCGAGAGTCTGCGAAAGGTGTTTGGTGAGCCCGAATCGGTTCTTTCCTTGATGCTCAAGCCTGAACGCCAACTCGCCCGCTATTCAGGTGCTTATGTGCTCGAGAGAATATCCCAACAGGGATTTTTTCTGCAGATGCCCGATCAGGAGGCTGAGCCATGCTGACAACAGGTTCTTACCTGACTGGCTTGGCCATCTATTTGCTCAGTACTATGGCGGGCCTAATGATCGTCAACCGTTGGTGGCTGTCGGCGCTTGCATCGCGTTGGCGAGGCTTGTGGCTGGGTTTGATGGCTGGCGCTCTGATAACGCCCGCACACCCGAACAGCGAAACACTGACCTGGGCGCCAGCACTGATCGTCGGTTCGTTTAATTTTTTGTTTGACGGTGGCCTATCGACTGCTTTGGTGCCGCTGGTATTGCTCACGCTCGGCATGGCGCTGTGCGCTGTGGTGGGCTGGGTTTGGGGTGGGCGCCGAGAGCGCAACGCGAAGACAGCGTTATCTGAATCAGAGTTCCCTAACACATCGTCCTAGAGAAGGGTGCTTAACAGCCTCGGCGGCGGGGCCTCGCGGCAACCTTCGGTGTGGCGAGCACAACGCGCGGTTGATCAGCCTGTACGCCTGAGTAAAAAATCCTAAGTGAAACCACCGCTGAGCACACGATTGCCATGCACCAACACTGTCTTGCACCGAAGAGTGTTCCCTACCGAAAGATGCCCTAGTGACCAGACTCTTTAAACAGTTTATGCAATGGCCGCCACTTTTGGTTACTCTTACGCCCTCTCATTCACGCTGATTTGGAAACGCACTATGAAATTTACTGGCACCGAGCGGTATGTCGCCACAGAGGATTTACGCATGGCGGTGAATGCCGCGGTGACCCTACAGCGCCCTTTGTTGATCAAGGGCGAGCCGGGGACGGGTAAGACAATGTTAGCCGAGGAGGTGGCCGAGGGTTTGGGTATGCCCCTGATTCAGTGGCACATCAAGTCGACGACCAAGGCGCAGCAAGGTCTCTACGAATACGACGCGGTATCGCGCTTACGCGATTCCCAACTTGGCGATGAAAAAGTGCATGACATCGCCAACTACATCAAGCGCGGTAAATTATGGGAAGCGTTTGCCGCGGAGGAACAGGTGGTACTGCTCATCGACGAGGTCGATAAGGCGGATATCGAATTTCCGAATGACTTGCTCGTTGAGCTCGATCGTATGGAGTTCTTTGTCTATGAGACCGGCGAGACGATTCGAGCCAAGCATCGCCCGGTGATCATCATCACATCAAACAATGAGAAAGAACTGCCAGATGCCTTTTTGCGTCGTTGCTTCTTTCACTTCATCAACTTCCCTGATCGCGACACCATGCGTCAAATTATCGATGTTCACTACCCGAAGATTGCTCAGTCCTTGGTCACTGAGGCACTCGAGGCGTTTTTCGAATTGCGTTCGATACCGGGTCTCAAGAAAAAACCATCGACCTCCGAGTTGATTGATTGGCTCAAACTCCTGATGGCCGACGATATCCCCGATGAGGTTCTCAAAGACCGCGATCAGAGCAAGGCTATTCCACCACTTTATGGCGCGCTACTCAAAAATGAGCAGGACGTTCAACTGCTAGAGCGGTTGGCGTTTATGCATCGCCGCGAGACCCGTTGATCCCGCGATGTTGATTAACTTTTTTCAGGGGCTGAAAGACGCTGGCGTGCCGGTGACACCGCGTGAGCTGCTTGACCTATTACAAGCCATGCAGGCGCGTTTGGCCTTTGTCGATATCGACGAATTCTACAACTTGTCGCGCGCCGTTTTGGTCAAGGATGAAAAATACTACGACCGCTTTGATCGTGCTTTTGGTCTGCATTTTCGTGATCTAGAGGTGCTCGATGACGTCATCGAGGCCCTGATTCCCGACGATTGGCTGCGCAGCGAATTCATGAAGCAGCTCACCGATGAGGAGAAGGCGAAAATCGAAAGCCTCGGCGGCCTAGAGAAGCTCATTGAAGAGTTTAAAAAGCGGCTTGAAGAACAGAAGAAACGCCATCAGGGTGGCAATAAGTGGGTCGGCACTGGTGGTACCTCACCGTTTGGCAATGACGGTTACCACCCTGAAGGCATTCGCGTGGGTGGTGAGGGCAAAAACAAACGCGCAGTGAAGGTGTGGGAGCGTCGAGATTTTAAAAATTTAGACGATTCCGTAGAGCTCGGTACCCGCAATATCAAGGTGGCGCTGCGGCGGTTGCGCAAGTTTGCAAGGACAGGGGCCGCCGATGAGCTGGATCTTGACGATACCATCAGCTCGACGGCACGCAACGCCGGTTTGCTGGACATCAAGATGGTCCCAGAGCGCCACAATGCGGTCAAAGTGTTGCTGTTTCTTGATGTCGGCGGGTCGATGGACCCCCATGTACGTGTTTGTGAGGAGCTGTTCTCTGCGGCGCGCACCGAGTTTAAGCACTTGGAATATTTTTATTTCCACAACTTTCTCTACGAAAGCGTCTGGAAGAATAACGTTCGTCGACACAACCAGCGTACCCAAACCCTCGATATCCTGCACAAGTACAGTCACGACTATAAAGTCGTGATCGTTGGTGACGCCTCGATGTCTCCCTATGAGATCGTTCAACCCGGTGGCTCTGTGGAGCATTGGAACGAGGAATCCGGTGAGGCCTGGTTGCGACGACTTCGCGAGACCTACGAAAAGTGTGTGTGGATCAACCCTGTCCCCAGAGACGAATGGCAGTACACCCAATCCATTTCCATGACGCATCAATTGATGGAGGGGCATATGTACCCCTTGACACTGAAGGGCTTGGAAGAGGGTATGCAATTCCTTTCAAAGTGAGTATTGCCTGCTGTATTTTGAAGGCGTTCTTTTGCTCACCTGCGCGCTGTTTTTAGCTACACTCTGACCATCGCTCAATAACAAAATGCGCAGCGAGTTCCGCTGCGTTTAGGGAGATGTGATGCAGACTGTTCATCGATCGATTCTAGCCCTCGGTTTATGTTGCCTTGTTGCCTGTGGTGGCAGTGGCGAACCTCAAAAAATGGCGGCCGCGCAGGTTGATACGGCGCGTATTAGCAACGCAGCCTCGGAGCCAGAGCAGTGGCTGACCTACGGTGGTAGCTACGATGAGACACGCCACTCCACCCTGCAGCAAATTAACTCAGATACATTGCCCGAGTTAGGTGTCGGCTGGGTCTACGAGATGAGCAAGCCGCGCGGCGTTGAAGCCACGCCGATTGTTGTCGATGGGGTGATGTACGTGTCTGGGTCTTGGTCAGTGGTGTATGCGCTCGATGCGAAAACCGGGGCCGAGCTCTGGGTCTACGATCCTCAGGTTTCAGGTGAGGATGCAGCGAAAGGCTGCTGCGATGTCATCAACCGCGGCGTTGCGGTGCACAACGGTAAGGTCTTT
>Ga0181573_10004298_pt1 | contig 12202 bp, 12 predicted proteins | sample 101ome_25_FD_148643 | JGI IMG/M metagenome (GOLD analysis project Ga0181573, IMG submission 148643) | Coastal salt marsh microbial communities from the Groves Creek Marsh, Skidaway Island, Georgia - 101409BT metaG (spades assembly) | ecosystem: Environmental > Aquatic > Marine > Intertidal zone...
CGGTACCGACCTTGATGTTGCTGACCTGAAGGCCCGAGTCCACACGGTCATTCAGGACGGCAAGGTCGTCGTCAACACCGCCTGAGAACGTTCGCGGCCGGCGTCAGCTCGACGGCAGTGCCGGTCGAGGGCCGAACAGGCTCATCTCGCCGCGGATCACATTCACCAACTGGGGCGCCCTGTCGATCGACAGGGCGCAAAGCAGATGGCCGACGCGAGTGATTCGTGGTGTGTTGGTGAGCCGGAACCGGACGCCGTCCGGGCTATCGAGATGCTCGATGTTCGCCAGTCGGACCTCGGCGTCGAGCACCGTGGCGCGAAGCATGTACCGCTCAAAGAGCCAACCATTGGGGCCAACACAGTTTTGTCGCACGAGCACCGGCCCAGGGCTCGTGACCTTGATCGCCAACATCGCCGCAACGATCACCGGCGCAGCAAAGGCCAACAGCACGGAAGCAGCGACCACATCGAACGCTCGTTGTGTTCGAGCACGCCAACCATCACGCTCGTTGAACTCCGCAACCCACTCAGGCCGGGGTTGAGCGCGCAAAAGCGACGGCAGGAACGCCGTCTGGTTCGAAGTGACCACCGTGTCGATCGGTGCTGGCCCAGGTGAGGGGCGTAAGAACGAAGGGTCCGCCAAAAGATCTCGCTCTTCGCTCCACTCACCTGAGCTACAACCAGGGCTTCCGCCAGCCCTAGCCCGCCTTTGCACCGCCGCCATTTGGTCCGCCGAATTTGCTCCGCCTTCTCGGGTACCCGCCGAGTACCCGTCTTCGTGATCGTGTGATCACTGTTTGGTAACCTATGCTCAGCTCACTTGCTTTGTCAAGTTGATATCAAGACTCTAGCAAGCCCGGGTTAAGTTGTGCCACCCAAATCCAAGAATTTCTTGGATTTCTTGATTTGGGGCTGAGCACTAAGAAAGCCAATGAGGGTGGGAGCACGCCGTCCTCGGCCCTCACTCGCCGTCGAGCCCCTCGGCCCTCACTCGGCGCCGAGGTCCTCCACGACGCGCATGGCATCCATCGCCGACGGGCCCACACCCTCCGGGCCCGGCACCTCCGTGATCGGATCGTCGACATCGTCGAACTCCAACCGCAACGCCTTCGACATCGTCGCATGCATGTCGTACGTGCACACGATGTAGGTCAACTCGAGGATCTCCTCCTCCGACAGCCCAGCCCGCAACGCCTCGAACACCTCGTCCGGCACCCGGCCACCCTGCAACACGAGCGCATCGGTGTACGCCAGCACCGCCCGCTCCACCGGCGAAAACACGTCCGCCACCGACCACGCCCGCACCGCCTCAATCTTCTCCTCGCTCAACCCGACCTCACGGCACGCCTTCACATGCTGGGAATACACAAACCGGCTCCCCCGCACGAACCCGGCCCGCGTCTGTCCCAACTCCCGCAACTGCGGATCAAGCAACCGATTCGGTGAGCGATAAAACCCGAACCCGCCCACGATGTGATCGAACAGCTCCGGCACCAACGCCGTCACCGTCCACCAATTGCCGGGGCTCCCCGTCGCCGTCCCCGGCTCCGCGACCGGGTCACGATCACCGAACAACATCGAATACAGCGTCTGGGCCAGCTCGTGGGCCTCATCCTTCGGAATCTGTCGCAATCGGGGCATTGACGTAACGTAGCGACCACAGCCGGGCCGCACCGCAGGAGGACCCCCGATGACCGACGCTGCCCACCAGCTCCGCATCGAACGCCGCGACGAACGCCGCCTCGTCGCCCCCTACCGAGGCGGCATCGCAACCCGCATCCTCGTCACCTTCGCCGCCTTCACCGTCGCCTGGATCGCCATCCTCACCGCTGGTTTCACCGGCGCCATTCCCCTCTGGCTCGGCTTCATCCTCAGCTACGTCGTCGCCACCACCTTCTACATGCCGCTCCACGAAGCCACCCACGGCAACGTCTGGGGCGACGTCAGCCGCGGCCGATGGATCGAAGACCTCGTCGGCATCCTCTCCGCCATCCCGGTCGGCTTCTCCTACAAAGGCCACCGCATCAGCCACATGAAGCACCACGCCTTCACCAACGACCCCGACAAAGACCCCGACTACTTCGCCCAAGGCCCGCTACGAGAACTCCCAGTCAAGCTCTACGGCGTCATCGTCATCTACACGCTGCTGCCGCTCCTCGCCTACATCCCCGCCCTCGGCGTGCTCCTCCCCGCCAGCGTCAAAGAACAACAAGCCGAACGAGACATGGCGTCAGACCGGTACGCCGTGCGCTACTGGGCACTCCAACACGCAGCACTCATCGCCGCCTTCATCGCCGGCGTCGGCCTCGAAGCCGTGCTCCTCTGGTACATCCCGAGCCGGCTCGTCGTGTGCTGGCTCGCCTTCATCTTCGCCTGGTACCCGCACCACCCCGCCGACGGCAAAATCGGCCGCTACGTCGACACCCGAGTCGCCGTCTTCCCCGGCTCCACCTTCATCGTGCGCGGCCACGACTACCATGCCCTCCACCACCTCTTCCCCCGAGTCGTCGCCTACAACCTGCCGAAACTGTGGCAAGAGATCGGGCCCGACATGACCGCCAAAGGCGTCCGCACCGAAGGCCGAGCCCTCGGAGCCACCGGGCCCATCACCTGGTAAACCCACCCCGACGGGCGTAGCTCAGTCGAACAGGTGCAGGGTTGCCCCGCGCGCCGCGCCCTGCCGCACATTGACGATCTCGACCACGATGTCAGCGTCCCGCATCTCCTCCACGATGCGACGCAACGCCGCCGCCGCCGTGTAATCCAGCCGGCCGACACCAGCGAGATCGAGCACCACCCGCTCCAACTCCTCGAACTGGGCCGAATGCGCACGGATCTGACGCTCCAACCCCGACACCGTCGCAAACCACAACACGCCCTCCGGCGCGATCGTCAACGTGTTGTCGACCCGAACAAACGGGCTCGCCACCTTCAACTCCCGATACAAATGCGCGAACAGGGCCAGCCCCACCCCGACCAGCACCCCACGCTCAACCCGCGGCGCTGACACCAACGTCGCCGCGAACGTGCCCAGCCCCACCAGCGCCTGCACCCAGTTGACCCGCGCCAACTCAAACAACGCATCCAGCCGGACCAGCTTGATCACCGCACCAAGCACAATCGCACCAAGGATCGCGCCCGGCAGATCCTCCAACAACGGCGTCAACGGCAACGCCAACAACACAAACGCACCCGTGATCGCCCCCGCCCACGCCGACGAAGCCCCCGCCAGCTTGTTGAGCGAACTCCGGCTGAACGAACCACCGACCGGGAACGCCCCCGAGAACGCGGAGGCGATGTTCGCCACACCCTGACTCACCATCTCCCGGTTCGCGTCCCACGGCTCACGCTCCTGAGCAGCGAACGTGCGAGCAATCGACGACGGCTCCGCAAACCCAACCAGCGCAATCACCAGCGCCGGTACGACCAGATCACCGATGCGATCCCACGGGAAATCCACATTGAGCGACACAAAGCCGCCGTCCAACTCCCCCACCGTCGAACCCGAATACCCGGCCGCAGCCGAAATCACGATCCCGACAATCACGGCGACCAGCACCCCAGGGAACAGGGCGTGCAGCTTCCGGCCCCCAAACATGAAAACCAGCGTCATCAACGCGAACCCGATCGCCGCAAGCTCCCAATCGCCCGGCGACATCAACGCATCGAACGCGTCAGCCAGAACCCCATCGCCCCCAGGGGTCACATCAAGCATGCGAGGCAACTGGCTCGACAGAATCAGCACCGCCGCACCCGTCGTGAACCCGGTCAGCACTGGCTCAGACAACAGATACGCCAACCCGCCGAGCCGCAACAGACCGAACAGAACCCGAAACACCCCGACCAGCAACGCCAACGCCGCCGCCAACGCGATGTAGTCAGCCGAAGCCGGCTCCGCGAGCGACTCGAGCGCACCGAACGTCAACAGGGCCGTCAACGCCACCGGACCCGTCTGCAGGTACCGCGACGACACGAACAGCGCCGCAAGGATCGGCGGGACCGCCGACGCAAACAACCCATACTGCGGCGGCATGCCTGCGATCTCGGCATAGGCCAACGACTGCGGCAACGCGACAAGCGCAACCGAGATCCCCGCGACAACATCCCCCATCGTCGGCTTCGGCATCGTCGTCAACCCCGGCATCCCCTTCAGGCTAGGCGCTCCGCCACGGCGCCCACGGACCTCGGCAGCGAGCCGTCAATGAATCAGCCGTTGGCTAACTCGCCTACACTCCGCAGACGTGAGCGGCCCCACCAACCCCGAACTCGTCGTGCTGCAAGAAACCTGCCGGGCCCTCACCCGCCTCCGCGACGAAGCCGCCGCCCGCAGCCTCGCCGAACTCGTCGAACGCCGCTACGCCACCCTCACCCGCGACCACGACGACAACGCCAAAGCCGCCTTCTTCACCTTCCTCGTCAACGACTTCGCCCCCGATACGGCCGCCGTCAACGACGCCATCGCCGCCTGGCAAACCGAACCCGGACCCGCCAACGCCCACCGACTCTGGGCCGCCACCGAAGCACCCCGCCTCGAACTCTTCCGATCGATCAACCTCGCCGCCCACGGCATCCACACCCTCCTCACCATGCGGGCCGACCTACTCCGCCTCCGCAACCCGGCCCTCCAACCAGCCGAAGCCGACCTCGCCTACCTCCTCAGCTCCTGGTTCAACCGAGGCTTCCTCGAACTCCGAACCATCGACTGGCACACCCCAGCCGAAACCCTCGAAAAACTCATCGAATACGAAGCCGTCCACGAAATCCGCGGCTGGGACGACCTCCGCCGCCGGCTCGAAACCGACCGCCGCTGCTACGGCTTCTTCCACCCCTCACTCCCCGCCGAACCGCTGATCTTCGTCGAAATCGCCCTCGTCCACGACCTCGCCACCCACATCCCCGACGTCATCGACGCGCCAATCCCCAACGACGACCTCGCCGACCCCGACGGGCTCCACCCGGCCACAACCGCCATCTTCTACTCAATCACCAACTGCCAAGCCGGCCTGCGAGGCATCCCACTCGGCGACTTCCTCATCAAGCAGGTCACCGAAGAACTCCGCTCGACCGTCCCAAGCCTCAACCGGTTCTCGACCCTGTCACCCGTGCCCGGCCTCCGCCGCTGGGTCGACGACGAAGGAATCACGGTGGATTCGTCCGATGACGGACTACGGCGACTCACCGCCCGCTACCTCGTGCAGGCCAAACGAGGCGGCGAACCCCGGGACCCCGTCGCCCGGTTCCACCTGCGCAACGGAGCCCGCCTTGAACAGATCAATGTCGGCGGCGACCCATCAGCCAAAGGCGAAACCGAATCGTTCGGAGTGCTCGTCAACTACCTCTACGACCTCGACACCCTCGCTGAAAACCACGAGGCCTACGTCAACGAAGGGCGCGTTACCCGGGCCGCCGCCATCGACGAACTCCTTCGATAGCGGGCGCGGCTCGGGTTCTGGCGGGCGCGGCTCGGGGGTGAGAAATCCTCCCGCCTGCCCTTGACACGAACATATGTTCGTGTACGTTTGAGACATGTTCACCGGCGGGATGGCAGAACTCGAAGCATTCGAAGCGCTTCCCCTCTCCCGCCCCGAACTCATCGACGCGCTCGACGCCCACGACCACCTCATCGCCCGCGCTGAAGCCAACCGACTGTCCATCCTCGCCGCCATCGACAACCTCGGCGATCGCGGTGCCGACAGCGAACAGATCGGCCGCTCAAGGTCACGCCGCTCGTTTCGCAAAGCCAAACAAGACACCCGCACCGCCGCCGCACTGAAAGAGATGCCCGCCACCGCCCAGCAACTGGCCGACGGCACCATCACCACCGAATACGCGGCGTCGTGCGCTGACGCCGCCGAACGCACCTCACCAGCGGAAGCCGACACGCTCGCCCTGATGGCGTCATCGATGCCGGCCGACCGGTTCGCCAAGAAGTCACGAGAGTGGGCTAACACCCGCGAACAGCAAGCCGCCAAAGAAGATCGCTACCGGCGGCAGCGACGCAAACGATCCATGCGGCACTGGACCGCCGGCGACGGCATGGTCCACATCCACGCCGAACTCGACCCAGTCACCGGCGCCGACGTCATCACCGCACTCCGCGAACGGATCGACACACTGTGGCGAGCCGACGGTGGGCGGGACGGCCAGCCCGACGACGAACGCTCCCCCGACCAGCGGGCCGCTGATGCCTTCGCCGAACTCCTCACCACAGAGGCAGTGAGCCGGGCCGGCAAACCACACCCGCGTCACATGGTCCACCTTGTCCATCAACTCGACACGGGCCAGAGCACCCTCGTCGACGGCACCCCCATCCCCGACGAGGTCCTCCTCGAGTTCGGGCCGGCCGCCGAAATCGTCGGCCACGTCTTCGACGACGACAGCCGGCCGCTCTGGCTGGGACGCAGCACCCGACTCGCCAGCCGCGAACAATGGATCTCGCTCATCGCCCGGGATCGAGGCGAAGCCCATCATCCCCACGAATGGGAACACCACGGCCCGACCGACATCGACAACCTCGAACTCAAATGCCACACCTGTCACGGCATCGCCCACCGAGGCAGTCGAGGCGACCCATCGATCTGGCGCCAACGAAGATCAAGCCAAGCCGCCTAACCCCCGGCCGGGCCGTCACCCGGCAGATGAGCCGACCCGCATTTGGCAGACAGCCGGGCCGTCACCCGGGAGATGAGCCGACCCGCACTTGGCAGGCGGCCGGGCCGTCACCCTGCGGGTGGCTGCGCACTCACTCCGGCGGGGCGTCGACAAAGACATCGGCGGTCGTGTCACGCCACAGGGTCACCCACCGTCGACAGCCAAAAAGATGGAACCAGGCCTCACGCACAACACCGGCCGCATTGGTGTGCATGTAGCCCCGGTCGACATCACGGGCATCCGGATCCGTGATCGAGTCCGGCACGGTCGGAATCTCCCCATGCACCCACTCCTCGATCGAACGGTCACCACACGTCGGACACGGAATACGGAAACTCATCAGTGCGTCCCCGCCGATCCCCGATCCGCCAACGTGCGATCCCGCTCAAAACGATCAAGCGCAAACGGTTCGATCAACGCCGGCGTGATCCCGGTCGCGATCCGCTCCGCCAACAACTCACCGCCCGCCGGGATCGCCTTAAACCCCCACGTCCCCCAACCCGTCGTCACCAAAAACCCATCGACCCCGGTATCGCCAATAATCGGCGAATAATCCGGCGACATGTCACAACTCCCCGCCCACTGACGCAACACCCGCAGATCACGCATGAACGGCAGCACCGTGATCGCCCGATGACTGAGCGACGCCAACAGGTCATGCGTCGCCCGGCGCGAATAGCTCGGCTGCCGATCAATCTCCGCCCCCAACAACATCTGGCCCCGCGCCGTCTGCGACACATAAAACCCGAGATCCCCCGACGCCACGATCGGATCAAAGCTGCGGGCATACCGGTTCGTCACATACGCCTGCAACGGATGCGTCTTGATCGGAAGCCGCACCCCAGCCATATCCGCCAACCGATTCGCATTGCCGCCCACCGCCGAAACCACAACACCCGCACCGATCCGGCCCTGCGGCGTCTCCACCCCAACCACCCGACCGCCGTCCACCACCAACCCGGTCACCGGGGTGTGCGGCACGACATGCACACCCAGCCGCATCGCACCCTCCGCCAACGCCCACACCACCCGGTCATGCCGAGCCGTCGCCCCCTGGTGATACGACGCACCCATCACCTCCGGGAACTCGCCACCACACCCCAAATCAATCTCCGGGCACACCTCAGCAATCTCGTGCGGCTCCAAATAGACGGTCTCGGCCCCGAACGCCTGATTGACCGCCGCCCGGGCCCGCTCCCGACGCACACCTGCCTCACTGTGCGCCATCCACAGCAGACCCTTGCGGTCATGCATCATCGAACGGCCCGTCTCCTCCTCCAGCCCCCGATACCGCTCCACCGAATGCTGATAGAAGCGCACCGCCTCCGGAATCCCGTAGTTCGACCGCACAACCGTCGTGTTCCGGCCGCTGTTCCCGCTCCCGATATACGAGGCCTCCAGCACCAACACATCGGTGATCCCGTGCCGAGTCGCCAAGTGATATGCCGTCGACAGGCCATGGCCCCCGCCACCCACGATCACCACGTCATAAGTCGACCGTGGCTCACTCCACATCAACTCGATCTCGGACTCGGGAAACTCGTTCACTCCATCGCCTCTCCCGACACCGCCTGCTGACTGCTGCCCTGCTCCCCGCGGACTCTGCTCTCGGGCGCGCCGTCGAGGGCGTCTTCGAGGCGGCCCTCGAACTCGTCCGCCAACGCCGCCGGCACCAAAAACCACCACGGCCCGCCGCCACCCGACACACCGACACTGCCCGGCTCGGTGCCACTGCCTAGCTCTGCGACACCGGCAGCACCAGCACCAGCACCGGCACCGGCACCGGCACCGGCACCGACCACGAGCTTGACCGGAATGCCGGCCACCATGCCCTGCCCCAAAGCTGAGGCTGAGCCCGAACTCACATCCGTATCCAGCCGGGGCACTGGGGGTGGCCACGACGCGGCGCGGGCCATGAGCTCCGCACCGGCCTCAGGGGTCAACACAAACCGCACCCAACCGGTATCTGGGAACACGATCGCATCCGGCTCAGGCGGCGACGTCTCCAGCGCGTCAAGCACCAACACCTCATCGTCTGCCAACCGCACCGCCGTCGCGTCGCCAGGCCACGACGCACCATCGAGCGTTTCTGCTCGAGCCGCGACCCGCACCGTCGCCACCGCCTCACGCCGCACCATGACCGCCATGTCCTTGTCTCCCTTGTGTCCGCCATGCGGGAACGACACTGTCGTCACCCGCCCACCGCCCCAGACGATGCGAAACCGACTCAGCCACGGGCCCGCACCCCCTCGGGGTCATAGAACGGCAACGCTACCCGGCGCGCCGTCACACCTTCGATCACGACCTCGGCCGGCACCTCACCGTCGACCGTCCGCACCCACGCCAACATCACCGACCGATCAAGGGTCGGTGACCACGCCGACGACGTGACATACCCGGCGTACTCGCCATCGTCACGCCACGCGACCGCCCCCTCGAACGGGGCCGGCCCGTCGCTCTCCAACCCGACCAGCATCTTGTCGAGCGGGATCCGGTTCGTGCGCTCCACCGCGCTCCGACCCACAAACTCACCACCGGCATCAAGGTTGATCATCCCGTCGTGCTGCAACCGGCGGGGGGTCGAGTCGTAATCCGAATCCTGCCCGACAAGGATGTGACCCTTCTCGAGCCGCAACCGAGTCAACGCATCAAGCCCATGCGGAGCGATACCCAGATCGGCGCCCAACGCCAGCAACCCACGCCACAACTCCACCGAACGAACAAACGGATGGTGGAGCTCGTAGCTCACCTCACCGGTGAAACTCAGCCGAACCACCCGGCACGGCACCCCGGCGATCTCGGTCTGGATGTGGCGCAGCATCGGTAACGGCTCGAGCAGCCCCGCCCGTTGCATCAGTTCCGTTGCGTGAGGGCCGGTCACATTGATCGCACCCAACGACATCGTCACGTTCATCCAGCGCACATCGAGATCCGCTGTCCAATCTCGAACCCACAACTCGGCGATGCTCGCCCCACCCGACGTGACCGTCACATAGAACCGGTCACCCTCCGGCTCGCGCAGGATCATGCCGTCGTCGAGCACATAGCCGCGCTCGTCGAGCATCAGGACATACCGGCTCCGACCGGGCCGGATCGTCGACACGTCGGTCGGGAACAGCCGCTGCAACGCCGTTTCGGCATCCGGCCCAGCCACAACAAACTTGCCGAGGGTGCCGACATCGCCGAGCGACACCGCCTCCCGGACCGCCCGGTACTCGGCATCAACATCGCCGTAGGTCCAGGGGCGCCACCATCCGCCCAGCCGATCCATCGTTGCCCCGGCGGCGACATGTTCGTCATGCAGCGCCGTTCGGGGTACGGCCGCGTGATGACGACCAGCGGCCAACTCACCGAGGGTTGCCTGCCGGGCTGCGGGCCGGGCCGTGAACACCGGTTCGAGTTCGCCGCCCTGGTCGAGGATGAAGCTCTGGAGGTACGGCGAACACATCGATCCCTGACAGGTACCGGTGCCGGCCAGCGTCGCTCGCTTCAGCAACTCCATGTCGGTGAACCCGCGGTCCCAGGCGTCTCGCAGATCGTCGATGCTCGTGTCGTTGCACGGACACACGACGCCGGCGGCCGGGCATGGCGGCGGATCAGCGGTGACCGCCGCGTCGCCGACGACCTCCACACCGAGGCCGGCTCCCATTCGGGCCAGCACGTTGCGGGGGGTCGAGCCAAGGTCGCAGATGACGGCGTCGCACTCGAATCGTTCCCCGTCGACGACGACCGCACCGACCCGCAGTGCCTCTGCCCCCTCACCGCCTGCGGTGGCCTGATCAGGGGGCACTGGTTCGAACCGTTCCGGCGGGCGGGTGATCGTCACGACCCGGCCCAGGTCGAGCCCCGCCGCGGTCAGGTTCGTAGCCGCGGCGGGGGTGTAGATGCCGGCCAGTTCGGCGCCCGGCGCAACCGGCAGGATCGGCGCCGCGCCGGTCGCCACGATCACCCGCTGCGCATGGGCGTGCACCATTCCATGGTCGGTGCGCACGACCACCAACGGGCCGGGAAACACGCCAACGACCTCGAACCCGTCATCGGCTTCGAATACGACGACATCGGCACCGTCGCGTTCTGCAGCTGCTGCTGCGTCGCGGCCTGACTCGCCCCCGCCGATCACGACCGTGTCGTGATGCACGTTTCGCACCGACACCGACGCAGACTCGGGCAGTGCTGGCTCAGGGAGAACTGGCGGGCCGTCGGCGGGATGCAGGACAACGTTGGCGACCGACTCAGCATCAACCTGACACGAACGGACATAGTTGACCCCGTCGGCCTGCACGACACAGTTCATGCAGTCGCCAGTCGTGCAGAGCACACCGCCACCGGTCGGGTGTCGACCCTCACGCAGCAACCGCACCAGCAGTGACTCGGCCATCGACGAGGATGCTAGATCGTCACGGCGATGCACGAGAACGCTGGGACGACACCCGACCCATCCCGACCATTTCGACACCGGACGGCCAAGTCCGTAGCGTCGGCCAGATGGCGACGACGACCCGTCTTCCGAAAGCCCCGATCCTGCTCGACACCGTCGTCGATGATCCCGAAACGATCCGGCAGATGGCTCGCGACAACGGCCCCTACTGGCAGCCGGGGCGCACGATCGCATCGTCGAAATCAGCGACCGAGGTCGCCGCCAACGACGGTGACGACGACGCCACCGATTTCGCCAACGCCATGGTCGGCCCGACCTTTCGAGGCCAATGGGCGTTCGGTGAACCAATGGTGGACGGGGCCGACGCCCTGCTCCATCACGACGGGTTCGCCGACACAGCCCGACGCATGTACGGCTGGGATGTGCTCGTGCCTGAACAGGTCTATGTCAACCTGACCACCCCGATCGGGCGCCAAGGGTTCAGCCACACCGATATCCCCGAGTTCCGGGGCGTTGACCGGCGCAACGCACCTGCGTGGCTGCTGACAGCGATGGGGGTCAGCCGCCTGTTCGAAGCCGAACGCATCCACATCGTGACCGCCGTCGCCTGGTTTTACCGGGGCGAGGCGGGCGGGTTCCGCTACTGGCCCGAAGGCATGTCGGGTCCGTCGTACCTTCACGACGACACGTGGAACACCGCGATCGTTGGCGACAACGACTTCATGCCGCACGAGGTTCAACGGGTCGGGCCGCGCGGTTCGACCAAACCGGCAGGCATGACGCTCGGCACGGAACTTGTGTGCGATGGCATTGACTGGCACATCGTCGAAGCGGGCGAGGTGCTCGCCACGTACCCCGATGCCGCCGTGCGGTTGTCGCTTTCTTGGAAAGCCAAGCTGTTCCGGGACGACGCGGAACGGGCCGACGCTGACGCCGGGATCGGGCTCACTGTCGACGAGGCACTCGACCGGCTTGCTGCGGATCTCGGATCCGGAACGCATCCGGAACCGTTGGCCGGTGATTCGGTGGAGAGCCAGGAACTGCAGACCCAACTCGGGCGCCGCTACTCGGCCTACGCCCCCGCGCCCGCCCCGAACTGACTCTTTCCCTCTCGGAATGCTGGGCTGCCTCGGCGGGGCAGCGCTTCGCCAACGAGCGAGAGAGAGCGAGAGA
>Ga0181573_10004299_pt1 | contig 12201 bp, 7 predicted proteins | sample 101ome_25_FD_148643 | JGI IMG/M metagenome (GOLD analysis project Ga0181573, IMG submission 148643) | Coastal salt marsh microbial communities from the Groves Creek Marsh, Skidaway Island, Georgia - 101409BT metaG (spades assembly) | ecosystem: Environmental > Aquatic > Marine > Intertidal zone...
CGGTGACGAACTCCACCGTGGCAGAGTACTGGCCGGGGCTGACGGTGGGCTTCTGGACGGTCAGGAGCATGCGCTCTTCGTCCGGAGCAGTGTTCCCTGCTGCGTGGATGGCATCGTGGCGGTACGTTCGTTCGCCGAGCAGGCGTGAGCGGAGAGCGGAGAGCGGAGAGCGAGGAGCGACGAGGAAACGGCTCAGGGGCTCCAGGGGCTCCAGTGGCTGGGGTGTGCCTCGGGGAAAATTCAACGTCGCCGGCAAACATCACAACGACTCAGCGCGACATGCGTCCACGAAAACCCTCCCGATCGCGAGATACGGATAGAGCGGCCACGCATGTATCTCTGCGGTGCGCGCGAGGTGCAGGTCGACGTGGATTTAGCAGGAATCCGAGTCGCTCCGGGATTCGTTCAATCACCGCACCACGACGCCGCCAAACGCGCCCGCGCCGCGGGCACGGGCACATGGGGATGTGTTGAGCGGCATGGCGACGCGGCGACACGAGGGAGCAAATATCTGGGACGTACGCTGAGCACGAGCGCCGATGGCGCCGAAGGAGACAGAAACGCAGGCGACCGCAGCCTTGCGGCGAGCGAGAGCCTTGTTGAACATGATGATGATTGGTAGCGTTGCTGCGCTATTGTATGCTCGTTAAGAGGCAAAACAGGGTTTGGAAGTGCGAGAACACTGCCAGGACAACCGCGGAATTTGAAATTCTCGACGCCGGATCTCTCGTTACGCGGGAACTGAAGCGAACGAGAACGCCCGCGTTCGACCTCCATCCGCGGTTTATATATACTCTACACAGGACAAGACAGACAAGGGAGGGTCAGTGTGCTCCGGGAGTCCCCCACCCGGCCAATTCGTTCGATTCGAGGTTGAACGGACGCGAACCGGAACTCAGCAGAGCGTGGTCACCACGGAGGATGCACCGGAGTACACGCCATCATCAACCGGCGATCACCCGACGTAGCCAATCTTCTTGTAGTAGCTCAGCAACAGGCTTCCCAACCGCGCCAGGCGCATTCTCGCCTCCGCGTCACCACCCACGGTGCCCGTGCCCTCCTTCGAGCCCTCCGACGAGCCCCCGGCTTCGGGGACGACGAGGACCATCTTGCGCCCCTCCATCGCCCTCGTCGCGCCCTCGTACTCGTAATCCAGCAGCTCCACCGTCGGAGCAGCTCCGCCGTCCATGGAAGACCCGGAAGCAGACGCGGCCCCCGCCGAATAGTCCGCAGACCCCCGCGCCCCCATGCTGGCCGCCATCCCGTCCCATTCGTCCATCACCAACCGCTCCATACTGAGCCGTTCCAAACCCCCACAGTCCAACACAGTTGCCATATTGTTGTCGTTCCCGTACTCGTCCGAGATCATCGGCTTTTTCAGGTCCACGCACCACTCGCCGTCCACGACGTACTTGAACGTGTACGTCCCGGGCGGGAGCCCCCACAGCTGGATGCGCCAGGTCTTTCTGGTAGGATGGTAGTACAAGTGCCGCGTCACGTGCCAACCGCCGCAGATCTCCCCGCAGATATCCACGGCCGCGTGCGCCCCGTACGGCCACTCGATCTGGACCCGCTCCAGCCATCCCTTGCCGCACGCAGCCAGCTCTTCGATCCCAGACTCCAGGATGGAGGCAGGCGGGATCTGCTTTTCGACCGCGGACGCAGCCAGCGTACGAGAATTGGTCTGGTCCATGTAGCAGTACATGAAGAAGAACAGCGCCAGGGCGTGCAGCGTGAGATAGCTGGCAGAAGAGCTGTACGTCATGATGACGATGGACTTGCCGTCGTTGAACCGCTGTTTGAAGCGGTGCTTGAGCCTGTTGAGGTATGCAGCGACGCGCACGGGGGACGAGGGCAGCCGGTTGGCTCCCATCCAGAGCACCCCGTCTGCGATGGCCTCCTTGAGCGTGTTCATCGAGCCCACGTCAATCACGTGGATGCGGGACAGCGCCATGGAGGAGGAGAGATCAGCGAGCTGCATCGGGGTCAAATGCCCTTGCGAGATGTACAGCCAGTCGAGCACCGGCTTGATGCTCGTGCTCCGTTCTTGGGCCGGGTTCTTGGCGGGCGCCGGCGCGCCGTCTGCGCCCACGTTGGCGTTGGAGCTCATGCTCAGCATGTATTCGTCTTCGATGTTGGACGGAATATCGATGCACGGAGCGCGCGCGCACTCGCGCGCCTCCTTAACGACCTTGAAGGCGGCCGTGACGTTGGTCGCCTTGAGGCCCATGATGGTCTCGTCGCCGGTCGCGCCGGCGCTGCGCGCGTTGGCGCCGCCAGGGGTCCAGGCCCGGGGGTGATCTCCACGGAGAATGTTTCCGATCGTCGTCTTCTTGACGGCCGACGCCTCGCTCGTCCAAGTCGAAGTCGAAGCTGTCGTCGAAGTCGCAGGGTTCGGCCGATTGCTGGGCTGCTCTCCGTCGTCGTCGTCCCTCCCGGTCATGGTCACCCGCCAGTCGTCTTCGCCGGATGACACGCTCGACGTACGATCGTACGACGGCATGGCGACGAAGGTCCGCGTCGGGGTGCGATGATTTCGGATCGAAGGGTGATTGTGTCTCGGCTCGGTGGTGGTTCTCCGGGCGTTCCGCCCCGGCCCAACCCCTTGGGCATGTTGTATAGGAAGGTTCATTCGTTTCGATTATTAGGTGATGTTCGTTTTGGCGTGTGTTTTGTTGTCGTGGTCCCAGAGTCTGGAGTTTCCCGAAAACCAAGTTTGCTCGGGCGAACGGGTTGAAAAATTCATTATTCCCAGTGCCTAGCCTAGCCTGCGGGAGAGTAGACGATCACGCGTGAGCGAGACGCGCGGACGATGCCTCGGCGACTCGAGGACGACGCGAATGCATACGATGAACCCACCCGACGTGGCAAAGGCGACCACGAAGACCGCCAGGAGCGGCGTCTCCTTGCTCTACGACGCCAAAGCGTCGCTCGGGGATCAAGTGACCGCGGCTGAGCGCCTGCTGTCGAAGCGCTCAACACCAGGCGACGACAGTCGTTCGACAGCGACCCCGTACGACGACCTGCGGCGGGCGCATCACGTCCGGGAAGTTCTGGACTGGCTGTTGTCCCCGAGGGGTCTGGCAAAGTTGTATGGAAAGACGAGAAAAGGCGATGCCGGCACTTCTGGTTCTACCTTCGACCTGTTCGCGCGGATGTGGGGCCTGGTGCGGGAGGTGCTCGTCGGCGGGGCGGCGTCAGGCGGCACTTCGGTGGCAGTGCTGGCGTCGCTATCGCCGACGCGGACGCTCCCGGTCGTCGTGGCGAGGATGGCATTCGGGATGGATATGTTTCTGCACGAGGGGGAGTTTCCGTATTCGGTGCTTTCGGACGTGCTCGAGGTGCTGGGTGCGGGGTTTCGAGCGCGGCTGTTTGCTGTTCAGGGAGACCGGGCGCTGGAGCTGTTCAGGGGAGCCGGACGCGTGATGCGAGGGCTGGGTTGGGGGGCGTGTGAGCTCGATCGGGATCGGGAGCGGCTGCGGTTTGCGGCGCTCGTGGGCGAGCTGTGCGTGCTGCTGATGAAGTGCGGTGGGAGGCTTGAGGCGACGTCGAAGGCAAAGGCCGAGGTTGCGGTCGAGGTCGTCGGTGGGTTCAGTTTTGGGGCGTTTTTCGAAGCGGAGGAGATCAGCCAGGACGGGAGGGCGCTGCGGGCGAGCTGTCGGGAAATCCTGCGGCGAGTGCTCTTTGCCGAGGTGTCTGGGGGCGACAAGGACGCCTCCAACGTGACAGGCGCCACCAGCGGGACAGACACGGCGGCCAAGAAAAAAGTACTCGATTCGTTGACGTCGTGGGCGACGATCGATAGGGCCGACGGCGGGAGGATGGAAGGCGTGCATCCGCGGCTGGTGCCGTGGATGGTCGAGGCGTACCCGTCGGGGCCGTCATCGGTGCACGGCCCGACGGTGAGTGAGCTGTTTTTCGGCTTTGCGGATGCGTATATGACGCGAACGAACGCAGATGTTCGATGGGCAGAAGACGTGATCGGGCTGTCGAGTCTTCTGGAATCGTTGAAGGTGCGGGGGGCGGACGTGTATCGGTCGGCGGGGGAAGAGGGGCAGGCAATGTTCGCGCGGCTGAAGGCAGTCTCGGACTTTCTGATGGCGGGCGCCAGCGTCTCGCATACACTTTCGCATACTCTGCTTGCTGTCGTTCGAGGCATTGACTGCATTCTGACGGTCGAGCACCGGGGCATCGAGGCCGACCTGGCGGGGTACTGGGCGCTGCTGGCGGCGCTTTACAGAAACGGCGGGAACGGAATAAACGCGATGTGCCGCTCGCTGGACGCGACGTTAGTGGAGTACAATAAGCTCCGACGTCTCGATGTGCTGTTCGAGTCGGTGGATTTCCGTTCGGGGGATGCGTCCCCTCAGTGTCGTTGTTGGGACGCGGTCGTGGGGTCGCCTACGGCCATGTCGTCCGTTCGACGCGCGTTGGGCCGGATCCCGGCCGGCCAGTCGAGTCGGCTTCTGGGCCTTGTGAGAGCATGGTTCGTTTTGTTGCAGGACGATTCAGTGAATGCGGGGGCCGCGCGGCGGGCGGTGTCTGGACTGTCGTGCGCAGTCCTCGAGAGCGTGCCGGTGGACCTGAACAACGCCGGGAACGTTGCAAAGAGCATTCAAGGCATGCTTGAATACAACAACGAGGCACCGATATTGGATTCGGCGCTCGACGTCGTCACCAAGGCTCTCGCCGTGCATGGTCGGTGCTGCCGAATCGACCCAAACATTGTCCCGGTCCCGCACGAGGTCCCTGCGGCGGCGCTGGACGGTGTGTTGGCGCGGTTGCAGCCGATGGATGGCGCAACGACCCGAGTCTTGGTGTCTTCAATTGTCTATCATCTTCAAGTCGAGTGTGAGGCACTCTCTGCGGCGCAGACCCGCGTCGGCGAGGGGGGCGGCGCGGGTGGTGCCGCTGCCGGCGACAAAGGCCAGGGCCATGGTCGCGATCAAGACGAGACGCCTCGCAAACGGAGGAGAAAAGACAACATATCCAAGAAGCTGACCAGCAAGGCTACCACCAAGAACCACGACGACGACCCCGTCGCCAGGCTCATGGCCATGCTCGGCAAAGCGCTGGCGATGGTGGACGGTGAGGGTCCGACCCCCCCATGGGACATGACCGACCTGGTGGACACGGACGCGTGGTGGTTCGACATTGCCATGGGTCGGCTCGGAGCGTCCGATGCGCCCGATGCGTCCGATGCGCCCGATGGGTCAAAGGTGACTGCGCTGCGGCGCCTGCTGCTGTCCCGGTCCGGGCCCGTTCGTGCCGGCCGAGCGTTCTGCATGAGGCACGTCTGGACGGTCATCAACATGGCCCCAAAGCGTGAGGCCGGCGAGTCTGTGGGCCCTTTCTCGGAGTTTGCAGAGCATGTTGACCCGCGCGACGTGCGGCACCACTACGAGCTGCTCGCGCCCAGCGTTGGCGAGCTGCCGCACTCGGGAGACTACTACGAGACACTACACTCGGGAGACTACGACAACGACGTGACCATCATGTCCAAGGTCCACGAGCTGTGCGTGGCGCACTGCGCGCATGCTCTTGCGTCATCTCCACGGGACGACGCACATGTGCAACGCGTCGTCCGCGACCTGGCCCGCCACGCCGAGCAAACTCGCAGCACCGAGTTTCTCACGGACGCGCATCCGGCTCACGACCGAATCCGCGCGTCTATCGAGCTGCTTGACATGGCGGCAGGAGCAAGCGCGTTGATGGACGACGAAACACCGGAGACGCTTGACGCCACGTCCATGGACGCCGCCGTTCAACTGGGGAGGCTCGTGTCCGACGAGGTCCAGGCGCTGTCTGTCGGTGGCCTCGCCAGCATCGTCGACGAGACGGACAGCGTCGTCGCATCGCTGGTGGTCATACGGGGCATCCTGCGGGCAGATCGGGAGAAATCCGAGAACACCAAACGCGTCATCTGCAGCACGCTGGTCGAGACGACCGCCGGCATCGAGCGCATCACCGACGGCGTCAACGGCAACATGCTCACCGTCGCCGCGCTGGCCAGCGCGTATGCCGCGGCTATAAGATCCTGCATCTGCAGTGACGAGATGATTGCAAGGGCCCACGAGGTCTTTTACGCGTGCGTCAAAGCAGCGACGCTCGCGGCTCGCCACGAGCTCGACCACAGCGGAATCGTGATCGAGGTCACCGAGTTTCTGCAGACTTACGTGTTCCTCGCCACGTCCCAAAAACCTCGTATGTCTACGGATGCATATGCCTCCCTTCTCGGCAGGATACTCGGCCTCCTTCGCGCCATGCCTCGTGGCGTCGGCACAGGGCACCTGTGCCGACCAAACGCACCGAGGGAAGCCATGGCCATCGCGGCCTCCAGCTTTGACCCCAGTGGCACCTCTCGCCGCTGTGCACTCAAAGTTCTCGAAGAGCTCGTCGCAGGAAGCACCCGTGACGAATGCTCGCGCATGCTCGAGGTGGCGCTCGGCGGCACGGGTGATCGAGGCGGCGATGGCAATGGAGGCGGTGATCTCGGCCGCATGGCCCTGGAACACACCGAACTGGTTCTTTTCATGCTCGAGAATGCCGGCAACGGCGTTCTCCGAGACCTTCTGAACAACCAGGTGGACACTGTCGTCTTTTCACTGGTGGCGTCCCTCGCGCTTGCCAACGACCCGAACGATCACCCGAACGATCCGACCCATTCGAGCGAGGCTGCGCTCACGGCTGTCACGATCCTCCGCTGCCTCGAGTCGATCATCTGTCGGCCGTCCCGCTTCTCCAAGCTCCAGAAGCGTGCAATCGGGGCCGTCCTACCTGCAGTGCAGCGCATGGCCGACGCCATCGCCGACGTTCCTCCTGGCGTCGAGCGAGACGCGTGCTTCGACGCCGTGTGTCACCTCACCCGTGGCATCCTGCGGCACCAGACGTCGTCCATCGGTCGAGTCCTCCACCTGGTCTCAGGCATCATCGCCGCGCTGCAGGGCGCGCTCGCCATGATGTTCTACCGAGCGGATTGGAACGACGTCCGAGGGCAACTCGTGCCCGATCACCTCCTCGAGGGACTCAGCAGGCTCTTGGAGGAATTCTCCAAGGTCCATGCCGTCGTCCCATATCTCCAGGACGCGCTCCTGACCCACATAAAGCTGTTCATGGCCCCCGTCGCTCGATCCTCCATCGACCAGTGCCTCAGCAAAAGACTGCACGCCCGAGTACCACCGGATTGCGTCGGAACGGTCGCGGTACCCTCCTCCGCGACCCATGTGCTCTCCCCGGGCATCGCCGCCGTCTTTGGTGCGTGCGGCGAGGACGACATCCAGCACGTCTTCTCGAGCCTGGCTTCTGCGTCGAAGAGCGAGAGCGGCGAGTGGCGGCTGCGATTGGAAGAGCTCAAGGGAACCTACGAGCGCGAATTCAGGTACACCGGCAAGGTATAACTGACCCCAGATATCTGAACCCCAGCCCTGGGTTGAGCGCCAGATTCACACCTGTTCACCCGCAGGTCTTCCATCACGTCACGACACCATTTGATACATACATATACCAGTCGTCTGAAAGTCAAAGATACCCCGTCGTACGGCACAAGCGACGGATTTGCACAAAACCCGTCGACTCAATTTCCTGACCTGAACGAACCGCTTCACTTCCGCGCCACGGCGAAGATGTTAACACGCTCGTCTTTAGTCTCGAGGCACAGCTCCATATACGGTCGAGGCGTTCAGAGCCTGGGACAACCAACGACCATCAGGCAACCCCGGGTTCAATTTTCTTCTCGGTTCGATCGAACCGATCATCCACGGGTTGCCGCCTCCTCCTCGCACCCCCACGCCCACCCATCCAACCGGTCGGGCCACCGGGTGAGGAGTCGGTCGTCGCTTGCGCTGGATATGCAGACCGACGATCACCGTCAGCCCACGTCCAGCTCGGCGTTCCTTTCACAGTCGAGCTACCGGGCGCTCGTCCTGGACCCCGCGTTTCGTCCCATCGACGTCGTCAACTGGCAGAGAGCGCTCGTGCTCGATATGTTAGCAAAGGTCGAGGTGCTCGAGTACTACCAAGACGTCACGGTGAACTCTGTGTCGGCGGAATTCTTCCTGCCGGCGGTCCTGTTGGTCAAAGAGGTGGGCAAATGCGCCTCCAAGTTCTCACGCGTGCCGCTGAACAGGCGGAATATCATGATCAGAGACAACTTGACGTGCCAGTACTGCGGGAAGACGCCCCGGGGCAAGCTGACGGGCGGTCTGACGCTCGATCACATCGTGCCGCAGTGCAAGGGCGGGGAGAATTCGTGGACGAACCTCGTGACGGCGTGCGGGCCGTGCAACACGAGGAAAGGCCACAAATCGTTGAAGGAGCTCAAGTGGAAGCTGAGGTCCCAGCCCAAAGAGCCCTCGCCGTTTGACCAGGTCATGCAGCTGGCGATGCTCGGCGTGGGATACGGCAACCTCAGCGACATCCCCGAGGAGTGGGGCAACTATCTCTTCTCGAGCTCCGGGTCCGAGTCGGACTGATGCCGGTTTTCTGTATCGCATTGAGGATATTTTGGTCGACGCCGTCGGCGCCACTTGGAATCGCGCCGGCCACAGACATTTGTACCACTGGGAAATTTTGTACAATACGCTCGAGAGCAAACCTATCAATCAAATAACACATGCATGAAACGAATAAACCTACCCCCTCCCCCTTCACTCACTCCTCGTCACCCTCCTCCTCGCCCCACTTCTTCCCCATGAGCGGGTTGACCTTCTTGCCGCTCAGCTCACCGGTCGCCCCCGTCCACTCGGCAATCCCCAAACTGTATCCCCAATCACTCTGCGTCTCAATACGAACCACGTCGCTCACCGGCCGCGACATGCACAGCAGTGTCATGCCGTCCGCCTCCTCCTCCTCGCTCATGCAGAACGACAGATCCGCCACATCACTCTGGTCCACCTCTCCCTCCACCACACGACCAACGCACGCCCCACAGATACCTCCACGGCACGTAAACGGCAGCTCAAGCCCCGCGTCCAGGCCACTATCGAGCAAGTACGTGTCCTTGCGTCCCGTCACCTCAATCTCCTGCCCGCCCGCGCCGAGGAACACCAACTTGGCCTCGCCATCCACGCCCTCCTTGCGCTCGACCGGCGTGGCCACCTTGTCACGGCAGTTGTCCGCCTGCGCAGCGCGGACGACCGTACTGGACACGGACCGCCGCGTGCCGGGGCGGAATCGGACTGCCGCGTGCGAGCTGTTCGCGACCTGCCTGGAGGCAACGGATGCGCTTGCGACGTTCATTGCGTTGACGTGCGCGTGAATGCCCGTGTAATGAACTGTATGGGAAGTATGCGGACGAGTGCAACGATGCAAAATTCGACGCAAGTGGGGAAGAAGTGCGTGAGGGTGATCCTGATAAACTCCCACCTGCGTTCCATAGACGGCCATACGGCAATCGCGCTTCTTCTTCTTCTTCTTCTTCTTCTTCTTCTTCTTCCCAGACGGATCTCCGCCCACAATGCTGACGTTGCTGAATCGGGCGATGAACAGTTGGGCGGTCGTTGCCGTCGGCGGTGCACATGCTGCTCGGCCGTCTCGTCCGCTCGCCGTTCGGCCTCGCCGGAAGACGACGACGAACTCGAACTCGACCGTGGTCGTCAAGGCGGCCGAGGATGAGGCCGCGCGGCTGAAGGCCATGCAGGAGGCTGCGTCGAATCCGGAGCTGATGAAAGCGGTGCAGGAGCGGATGCAGGACCCGCAGGTGCAGCAGGAGATGGCAGCGATGAACGCGATGATGAGCAACCCCGATATGATGAAGAAAATGGCCGAGCTCAGGGAGGATCCCGAGCTGGCGCCATTTTTTGAGGAGATTAAGGCGGGAGGGATGGCCGCGATGATGCGGTTTATGAACGACGAAAAGTTTCTGTCGAAGATCGGAGAGAAGCTGGGGGACGTGCCCGCGGCTGCGGCGACGGCACCGCCGCCGACGGCCGCGCAGCAGGCTGCCCCGCCGGAGATCAACACGATCCTCGATGCGGCGCGCTACGGGGATGTGGAGGCCGTCGAGGACTTTTGCGCGATCGGAAAGGCGGATATGGTTGACGACGAGGGGCGGACTGCGCTCCACTGGGCCGTTGCATACGACCAAGGTGCCGCGGCCGGGGCCCTCATCGAGAACGGCGTCGACGTCAATGCCGTCGACAACAGCGGCAACAGCGCGCTCCATTTCGCAGCGGGGTACGGCCGGGGCTCGGCTGTGAAGGCCCTCCTGACGGTTGGGTGCGACAAGGCCATCCTGAACAAGGACGGCAAGACTGCACTCGACCTGATCTGCGACCAGCCGAAGAACCCGTTGAACGGCGCGGCCGACCTCCTCGCCGAGCTCAGGGTGTAACCGCGAGTATCAGAATCATCAGACTTACACGCGCGCCACTTCAAGTCCACAAGGACATCACTCGTCGTCCGAATCGTCGAAGACGTCGTCGTCCTCTGCCGCCGCGGCCTCCTCCTCGCTCTCCTCGCTCTCCGCAAAGCCCCCGCCCGCCTTCTTGCCGGCTCTCCTCTCCTTCTTCTCCTCGTTCAGCTCCTCCCTCCGCTCCTTTACGGTCCGGGCGTCAAACGGCCCGTTCTCGTCTCCCTTGCAGCCGTCGTCGTCCAACACCTTGTCCAGCAAGAACTTGATGCCCACCTGCGCCGCCAGCACCAGAGGAATCAGCCACTTCCGTCGGCTGTTCGGGTTGGACTTCTTCTTCGCCACCTCCTCGTTATATTCGTACGGCAGGTGGTTCAGCGCCACTTCGACCACCTTCTCCAGCACGTCGGCGACCCACGGCGTGTCGCCGGAAACAACCTTCTCGTTGTCATTGTTCTTCGGGCACCGCGAGCTGTTCTCCACCAGCGCCGACGCCATATCATACGACTGGCCTGCAGCCTTTGCAATCGCGTTTTTAAGCTGGTTCTCCCGCTGCGCGACGTGCTCGTAGAAATCGATCCCCGGCGGTGCCGACGACTCGGCCCCACGCGAGAAGCACAGCACCGTGTTCTCCCAGATGCTCGGCCCGAAGAACCTCGTCACCGCCTTGATCAGCGCCAGGTCCACCGAACCGACGCTATACTCGTCCAGCCTATCCAGGAAGATGACCGCGTCAATCTCCTTGTCCTTGATCGACTTGGCCACCGCCTCGAGCCGCCCCTCGGCCACGACGTCCTGGTCGAGCAAGGACGGCGTGTCGATGACGTGAAAGACAAATCCGGAAGGCGCGACGCGCGAGTACATGATCGGCCGCGTGTTGTCCAGTCCAAACGCCTGCACGTTGGCCGCCTGCTCGTTGAACAGCGAGTTGACTGTTGAGGACTTCCCAGCCCCGCCCTTGCCCAGCACCAGCACCGTCAGATCCTTCTTCTCGTCCTCTTCGAGCGCCCCAAACAAATCATTGATCGAATCCTGCGTAATGGACGGCATCTCCGAAAAGCCTGTCCACTCGCGCTCGCCCTCTGGGTTTGGCGGGGCGACCTGCGCCTGGCGCGCCGCGCCCAGGTTCAGGTTCTGCCCAAGACCGCCGAGTGAAGACAATGGAATGTACCCGATGCCCGGGATGTACAACATCTGGAGGGGAAGAACGAGCGGGGAGAGACGCGGGGGTGAGTTCGTGTCCGGTAGGGGCGGGCAGCAGCGTGCTCCTGAGAGCTCGAGAGCTGTGAAATCGAGCTTGAGAATCCGTACCTGTCCTTTATCGGCGGCCTCCGCGGGCGTATCGGTTGCCTCAGCCTCGATCTCATCTGCAGGATGCGCACGCGCGATGTGACACGGTGAGTAAAACGTCGACGGAATTCGTTTGTCTGCATGGGCGAAGTGACCGGAATTGAGGACACGGCACAGCCACAGGCGCGCCCCGTCGCCTCCGCACACAGACTTACCGGCATCTGCAAGTGCCCCGTCCATTCCGTCGTCGTCGTCCACCTCCTCGACCTCGTCCACCTCCTCGACGAAATCATCGTCAAAGTCTTCCACCTCGTCGGCGTACTCTACGTGCTCGTTATCGCTCATGACTCCGGACGAGTACAATGTGATTTGATTTGCGTGCGATGCGTGCGATGCGTGCGATGCGCTTGATTCGCAGCGGTGGGGGCTTGAAGAGAAGAGAACGCCATGAAGCAGGCAGAGGGCGCCGCTGACCGTCGGACGGGAGACGCTTCCGTTCAGCGAGAAGGTACGAGTACGTACTGCGTGGAGGGAAGTACAAGCCAGACTTCTTGAAGGCCGTG
>Ga0181573_10004300_pt1 | contig 12192 bp, 10 predicted proteins | sample 101ome_25_FD_148643 | JGI IMG/M metagenome (GOLD analysis project Ga0181573, IMG submission 148643) | Coastal salt marsh microbial communities from the Groves Creek Marsh, Skidaway Island, Georgia - 101409BT metaG (spades assembly) | ecosystem: Environmental > Aquatic > Marine > Intertidal zone...
GCCATGGCGCACGTGGAGACGCCCGTCCCTCCGCTCAATGAACTGGCCGACATCACCGACCACACCAGTGACGCGATCGTCCGCGCCATGGCCAAGGACCCGGAGGCCCGCTTCCAAAGTTACGACGAATTCAGCATGGCTCTGGAAGCCGCCCGCAGCCACCTCCTGCTCTCGAAGTATCACAATCCGCGCTGAAACGAGCAGCCTCCACGCGCAGTTTTACCCGGCCCCGGAACTTTCCCCTCGTTGCGTTTGCAACCCCGCCGCTTTCCCCTACAGTCCCCGCGTGCGACTGATTGGTCATATCCAGGAAAGTTCCCACGCGGCCGCGTTTGGAGATCACCTGTTCCTGCAGGGAATCGAGAACGATGTTGAGCGCGAGGACGATGGCTCGTACAGCGTCTGGGCGCACGATGAAGAGAGGATTGATGAGGCTCTCGCGCTGCTGAAGGAGTTCGAGACCAACCCTGACGACTCCAAGTATCAGAACCTCGAGGAGAAGGCCCGCAATCGCAGAGACCAGATCGCGCGGGAGAATATCGGGCGTCCTCCAGTCACCTTCGAAAGCCGGGACGTCGTCCAGGCGCGCAGGTTCAGCATGGGGCCGATCACGGGAAGCCTGATCGCCTTTTCCTGCGTGGTCTTCGTCCTGTCAGGATTCAGCCGGGACATCGATTCGATCATGGCGCTGTTCATCCGAGAATTCCAGGTGCTGCCTACCGAATACCGCTGGAATCCCAATCTCGGACTGAGCGAGGTCCGGAACGGACAGGTCTGGAGACTGGTGACGCCCATCTTCATTCATTTCGGCGTGTTGCACATCCTGTTCAACATGATGTGGCTGCGCCAACTGGGAAGCGCGATGGAACACATCCACGGCAAGCTCTTCTTCTCCTTGTTCGTCATCATCACCGCCGCCGCGTCAAATTTCGCGCAATACTCGGTCAAGGGCAGCCCCGTATTCGGCGGCATGTCCGGAGTCGTGTTCGCGCTGTTCGGGTTCGTCTGGATGAAATCCAAATTCGACTTCATGTCAGGCTATGTCATCGACCCCCAATCAGTCGGTCTAATGCTCATCTGGTTCGTCATCTGTTTCACGGGCTTCATGCCGATTGCCAACACCGCCCACAGCGTTGGGCTCGGGGCCGGCGTGGCCTGCGGATTCATCTCCGCCAAGGGCTACCTGAGACGGTCCGACTGAACCCGCAGCGCTTCTCGATTGACGTGCGCCCCGGCGACCGGAAAACATCACCCATGGCTTCCAACGGACTGCCCGCCGAATCATGATCGCCCCACTGGCCGGATTTATCGCCGGAGCGGCGCATGCCGCTTCGGGCCCCGACCACCTCGCCGCTGTGGCTCCGCTGAGCAGCGCCGACGCCGGGAAGGGATGGCGCGTCGGCGCCCACTGGGGACTCGGGCACGCGTTGGCGGTGATCGTCATTGGCGCGCTGGCGCTCGGCACTCGACACATCCTCCCGTGGGACTTGATTTCCGGCGTCTCCGAGAGACTGGTCGGCCTCGTCTTGATTGGTTTGGGACTCTGGGGAATCCGCCGCGCGTTCCAACACCGGCTGCATTCGCACGACCACGATCACGACGCCGTCCAGCACCGCCATCCCCACCTGCACGTCGAGGAACCCGACCACGATCATGCCCGGGGGCACTCGCACGACCACGCGGCCTTCGGAATCGGGGCGCTTCACGGTTTCGCAGGCGGCAGCCACATGCTGGCCGCCGTGGCCGCCTTGGCTTTCCCCAACCTGGTCGAGGCCGGGCTCTACCTCGCCGCCTACGCGATCGGCACGGTGGCGGCCATGGCCCTGTTTTCCGCGGCCCTGTCGCGATTGATCCGACGCGACTCCCAGGCAGCCAATCCGAACGCGCCCATGGCAGTCGGACTCTGCTCCCTCGCGGCGCTGGTCTGCGGCGGATTCTGGCTGCTTGGTTGAGGCCGTTTCAAACTCCATCGTCGAAACCCAATTCCGCGCGCTCACAAGGCATGCCCATGAAAAACGCTCCGTCACTGACCCGCCGCAAGTTCATCGCCAACGGGGCCTTGGCAGCGTCCTCGGTCGCCGCCTCGAACTGCGCCACGCTGGACGCCGCCCCACGCAAGGGCCCTTCGCACAAGATCATCGGCTTTTCCAAACCGTTCCAGAAACTCAGCTTCAAGGATACGGCCGAGGTGACCGCCGAGATCGGTTGGGACGGGATCGAATGCCCGGTCCGCCCCAAGGGCCAGATCGAGCCCGAGCGCGCAACCGACGAACTCCCTGAACTCGTCGAGGCCCTGAAGCAGCGCGGCCTCGAGATCGGCATCATGACCACGCGCATCAAGGCCGCCGATCAACCACACACGGAAACCTTACTTCGCACCGCGGCAAAGTTGGGCATCAAACGCTACCGCACGGATTACTGGAAATACGACCGCAAGCGTTCCATCGAGTCCCAGTTGGACGAGATCCGACCGCAACTGCGGGAGTTGGCCGCCTTAAACAAGGAAGTCGGCATTCAAGGCTGCTACCAGAACCATTCCGGCAAGGCCTATGTGGGCGCGCCGGTCTGGGATCTTCATCAGTTGATCAAGGACCTTGATCCGAGGCATATGGCCATGTGCTTCGACATCGGCCACGCCACGGCGGAGGGCGGCTACGCCTGGGAAACCCACGCGCAACTCATGCTCCCGAAAGCCGGCGCGATCTACGTGAAGGACTTCGTCTGGCAAAAGACCGAGAAGCGCGGCTGGCGCGCAAGCTGGCGCCAACTCGGCAAGGGCATGGTCAACAAGGCGTTCTTCAAGATGCTCAAGAACTCATCGTTCAACGGACCGATTTCACAGCACCATGAGTACGAACACGGCGAAGGGAAGAAGATGGTTCGTATGATGCGCGAGGATCTCGCCATCCTCAAACGCTGGCTCGCCGAGGCTTGAGCCGGACAACCGGCCGCCGACCGGGACGTTGAGCAGACTCGACAGCCCGAGCCATTCGTCCATCATCCGCGGCATGATCACAGGACGACTTCTTGCGCGCGCGGCGGCGATCCTTTTGACCGCGTTGACGATTTCCGGCCAAGCCGCCGACCGCCGACCCAACCTCGTCTTCTTCCTGGCCGACGATCTCGGCTGGACGGGGCTGCGCTGCTTTGGCAGCGACCTCTACGAGACCCCGAACCTCGATCTCCTCGCCAAGCAAGGCGTGAAATTCACCGACGCCTACTCCGCCTGCACGGTCTGCTCGCCCAGCCGAGCCGCGATCATGACCGGCAAGTATCCGGCCCGCCTGCATCTCACCGATTTCATAGCCGGCCAGAATCGCCCCTTCGCCAAGCTGACGATCCCGGAGTGGCAGAAGTGGCTCAGGCGCGACGAGATCACGATCGCGGAAGCATTGAGCCATGGCGGCTACAAGACCGCGCATGTCGGCAAGTGGCACCTCGAACGAAAGGATCGGGATTCCGCCGACTACCAACCAGTCAATCACGGCTTTGACCGACAGGTCTTGAAGCCTGCCTCCAAGGGTTACTTCCTGACCAAGACGGCGGGCAATTTCAAGAAGGGCGACTACACGACCGACTACCTTGCGGCCGAGGCCGCCAAGATCGTCGATGCCTGGAAATCGGATCCGTTCTTTCTCTACTTCGCCTTCCACGTTCCGCATACCCCGATCCAGGGAAAGAAGGAGTTGATTGATGCTTACGCCACGAAGACGCGACCGGATGCGAAACACCGGAATCCAACCTACGCGGCCATGGTTCAAAGCATGGATGAGGCTGTCGGGACCGTGCTCGACGCGGTGAAACGCAATGGCCTGGCTGACGACACCGTGGTCATTTTTACCAGCGACAACGGCGGCTTGACACAACGCTACGGCAAGCCGGACGGGTTTACCGACAACCATCCGTTGCGTCGCGGCAAAGGTTCAGCCTACGAGGGGGGCGTTCGCGTGCCGACCATCGCCCGGTGGCCCGGCGTCACGCCGGCCAACGCCACCTGCGCCGAACCCGTGATTGGGATCGACTTCTATCCGACCTTGCTGGAGATCGCCGGAATCACGGGCGACGCCGGGCACAATCGCACGGTCGACGGACTGAGCCTGGTTCCCCTCTTCAAGAATCCCAAGTCCCGTCTGAAACGCGACGCCATCTACTGGCATTACCCCCACTATCACGCCGGCGGCGACAGCCCTTACAACGCCGTGCGCGCGCGCGACTGGCGGTTAGTCCAGTTTTACGAGGACGGAACCGAGGCGCTCTACAATCTGAAAGACGACATCGGCGAAACAAGAAACGTCGCGGAACAGAACGCCGCGATTGCCGCCAAGCTCAGGAATCAACTCGACACTTGGCGCATCGCGGTCGGAGCGCAAATGCTGATGCCTAATCCGGATCACGATCCCGCGCGTGAAACCGAGGTGGCCAAGCGAAAACGCGCGGCCCGGTGAATCCGCCTCGCCATCACGGCAACCAAGGCTCGCTGGTATAATGGATCGGTATCACCCGGTCTATACCATGAAAGAATAGTAGGGAAGTCGCCCAAAACCAGGCAATGGTGATCGCGCGGGAGCAGGCCGCTCCGAGGGCGCCTCGACGTTTCGCGTAACTCTGTAGCCTCGGAGAAAGGAGAATGGCGGGAGCCTGGATCGTGAAGAAAGCCAGTTGGTAGCCATCGAATCTCGAGGTTGAGATTCCGAACATCAGTTCGTGGAATAGACCGCTGAAAACACAGGTCGCCAAAATGGCCCGAACCGAGGCCTGCGTTCCCCCGAAGGTTCGAAAAATGTGCCGGTAGAGCCATGCGTGAATGCGGTCATTCCAACGGCGCCAGAACTCCGCCGGCGTGACCGCCTCCCAAGTGCGGTTCACGATCGGCGTCGTCTGAAACCCGACCAACCGCTCGACGGCGCAGAGCGCGAGGGCGCCGGATTCAACCGCCGCGACAAAGAGGATCAACTTGAAGGTGTGATCGAGCAAATGATTCGCGGCCAGCAGGCTGTTCTTTGCGGTCGCATCGAGAACTCCCCAACAAACAGCGAAGGCGACACATCCCGCAATCAACGTTCGCCAATTGCCGGGACGTGCAATCCATCGTTCGCGGCAAAGTCGTTTCCAGTCCCACAGCGCGTTCATGACAGGAAACGGAACGATGAACCACAACGATTCGCGCAGAGACGCAATCGGCCTACGCGTCCGGAGCAGGTCGACCAATCGAAATGCACAATCCAACGACAGGATTGAGGCGGCGGCCCGAGGAAACGGCTCCGTCGCAGGGATGATCAACGGGGCGGACAATGCGCCGGCGGCGCAGCCCCAGGCGAGAACGCGCAAGCGACTTCGCAGCAATAGGATTGCAACGCCCGCCATCGCGTACGTCGCCGCAATGCTAGTCAGGAATGAAATAAGGACGTCCACCAAGCGGAGGCGGACTATCGCACACCGAAAGGCGGGGGGCAAAGCCCCCCACTACTTGCGTTGCCCCAGCTTCCGCGGCTTGAACAGGTCAGACGGCCTGTGCGCCTCATCGATCATCGCCCGGATCTGCGCGACGAGTTCCGGCCGCTTCGAGGCCAGGTTGGTTTCTTCGCCAATATCCTTGGAGATATCGTAGAGCTCGAACCCGCCATCGTAACGCTGGATCCCTTTCCAATCCTTGTAGCGAACCGCCTGGTAATGCTTCCCGCCCCCGATGAACTCCCAATAGAGATAGTCATGCTGTTTCTGAACTCCTTTGCCCAGCAAGGTTGGAACAATGCTAATGGAATCCAGCCCCTTGGGAGCCTTCACTCCTGCAAGCTCCGCCGCCGTGTTCATGAAGTCGCCGAAATAACCGATGTGGCCGCTCTTGCTGTTGGCCTCGATCTTGCCGGGCCAGCGCGCGATGAACGGCACTCGGACGCCGCCGTCATAGAGGTCGCGCTTGATGCCGCGCAGCGGACCGTTGGAGTCATTGAACATCGGGTCATTGCCCCCTTCCCGATGCGGGCCGTTGTCCGAGGTGAAGATAACCAAAGTGTTCTTGTCGATGCCGTGCTTCTGGAGGCGCGCCAGGAGCCTTCCAATGTCCCGGTCCATCCGGGAGATCATCGCGGCGTGACCTTTCTGCGGCTCCGGCCAGTCGAGGTCTTGGTATTGGCCGTAGTCCGGGACTTCCATGCCCTCGCGGCGCCCCTCGTTGTTGGCATGGGGAATGGTCAACGCGAGGTAAAGGAAGAACGGCTGGTCCCTGTTGCGATCCACAAAGTCCAGCGCCTCGTTCGCGCAGAGATCATGGGAATAGGTGACCTTCTTCGTCGCCACGCCGGCTCCGTCCTCCCGGTCATTGTCAACCACGTTGCCCTTCAGTCTCTCCCGCTTGTCGTTCCGATAAAGAAACTCGGGGTAGAAGTTGTGAGCATGGCGCTGGCAGAGGTACCCGTAGAAGAAATCAAAACCCTGCTTGTTCGGCACGCCTTCCGTGCCCGGCGCCCCCAACCCCCATTTGCCGATCAGGCCGGTCGCATAGCCAGCGCCTTTCAACACCTCGGCAACCGTGACGGTCGCGGCCGGCAACGGCCATTGTCCCATCGGCTTGACCTCCTTGTTGCCGCGAATCACCGCGTGACCGGTGTGGAGTCCGGTCATCAACACGCATCGCGACGGCGCGCAGACCGTGGAACCGGCATAGAACTGCGTGAATTTCATGCCCTCCTTCGCCATGCGGTCAATGTTCGGCGTCTTGATCCGCTTCTGGCCGTAACAGCCCAGATCGCCGTAACCCAGGTCGTCCACCATGATGTAGATGATATTGGGCTTGGCTTCGGCCAGTCCGGGATGAAGCAGGCAGGAAACGGCTGTAATCAGCGCAAAAATACCGGGGCTAATAAGTCGCTTGAGCATGGGCGTGTTGGTCGGTGAATTCGACGCGTTTGGCAAGAACGCATTCAACCGCGCGCGGGTGAATCGAGAGGCAGACGCAAACCGCCCTTAGAAAACAGGATTATTCCCCTCCTCCTGCAAGGCCTTGGGCGGACCGAACACAATGGATGCCACCACCGCCTTCTGGGCGGAATCGGAGGCGGAAAACAGTTCAGCGACTTCCGTCGCCAACGTTTCAGCCGGCTTTCGCTTGCGCGCATAGGGGCGTGCCCCGCCATCCAACTCTGACGGCTGGAGGGGCTGCAGAGGCGTGTCCTGGTTGCAATGCGGACAATTGAGGTCGTGTCCGATCGCTCCGTCCGGAAACAACAGTCGCCCCCCGCAATGGATGCACGCCCCCTTATGGAAATAGTCGCCATCGATGTCGGACACCAACTTCGGCGCCGCAAAGACGTGCGTCTCGGGCTGAGCCGGCGCCGAAACCGGCTCCGGCTGGCGGACCGGCTGCGAGATGGGGGACGCCATCGCTTGGGGAATCGGCAGCGGCGGCGGCGATCCCTGCTGTTGGGGAACGGGCGCGACGGGCTTGGGTTGCGGCTTCGGCTCAGACGGTTCGGCCCCGCCCTCCAACAGGCGACGCAGTTCCTCCTCCCAACTCGCTGCGGCCGGACCGGGGCGCTTGGGCTTCGCCGGCGACGTCTGCCGCGCAGCGCGGTCCTCCTCGAGTTCCAGCTCCGTCCAAGTCTCCTCGCGTTTCTCCGCTTCGGCTTCACCCTTGCGCTGAATCCAGGACGCAATCGCCCAGATGATGGCAATGACGAAGAGTTGGAGCGGGTCCATGGCCTGAGTCCGTCAGGTGTCCGGCGTCAGCGAGTCACTCAAGTCGACGGGGAATTCTTGTCCCCGCCCGCGATGTTGTCGCGCATGGTGGTGTCCGCCTGGATATTGCGCATCTTGTAGTAGTCCATGACGCCGAGGTTGCCGCTGCGGAACGCCTCGGCCATGGCCAGCGGAACCTGGGCCTCGGCCTCGACGACGCGCGCGCGCATCTCCGAAACTCGAGCCTTCATCTCCTGCTCGGTGGCCACCGCCGCCGCGCGCCTGACTTCCGCCTGCGCCTGCGCCACCAGTTTGTTGGCCTCGGCCTGCTCCGCCTGGAGTTTTGCGCCGACGTTCGTGCCGACCGTGACATCGGCAATGTCGATGGACAGGATCTCAAACGCGGTATTCGCATCCAGGGCCTTGCCGAGCACGGTCTTGGAAATGCGGTCCGGATTCTCCAGCACGTCCTTGTAGGAATCCGCCGAACCGATCGTCGAGACGATGCCCTCGCCGACGCGGGCAATGATCGTCTCTTCCATGGCGCCGCCGACAAAGCCTTCCAACGACGTCCTCACCGTGACGCGCGCCTTGGCCTTGACCGCAATGCCGTCGCGGGCGACCGCCTCGATGTTCTGCACACCGCTCGCGGGATTGGGACAATCGATGACCTTGGGATTGACCGAGGTCTTGACCGCCTCCAGCACGGTTCGATTCGTTCCCTTGACCGCGAGATCGATCGCGCAAGCGCGGTCGTAGCTGAGTTCGATGCCGGCCTTCTTTGCGGCGATGAGAGCCTGCACGACCATGTAGATATCTCCGCCCGCGAGATAGTGCGCGTTGAGCTGGTCGATGGTCAGGTCCAGGCCGGACTTCACGCCCGTGATGCGCGTGTCGACCACCAGTGCCACCGGCACTTTCCGGAGCTTCAACGCGACCAACTCCATGAAGGTGACCTTGGCCCCGGAGGTGAAGGCTCGGACGTAAATCCCGATGAAGTTGAAGATGACGATGAAAAAGATCAGGCCAATCAGGCCGATGAAGCCGAATCCAAAGATCTCCGGCAGTCCGATCTCCGCAAGCATTCCCATGGTTGTGTTCATGATGGTGTTCCGTCTGGTGTTCTATTTCTTGAAATTCAATGCTGGAGCCGAATTCTCAGACCTCGGCGCGCACGACAACTCGGACGCCCTCGATGGCCACGACGCGAATCGGCGTGTCCTTCTCGATCATCTGCCCTTCTGAGACAACGTCAACCCGTCTGCCATCGATTTTGGCCGTGCCGGAGGGGCGTAGATCGGACGTGGTCACGCCGCTCTGTTCCAACAGGGCCTTGCGCTCGTCCGGAATGTCCACATTCCCGGCCGTACCCTCGGAGGTGAACTTCCTTCCCATTCGAGAATCCGGGAAATACTTGAACCAAAGGACGGTTCCGATGCCCAAACCCACGATCGCCCCCAGGGCAACGACCATCCCGGCGCTGAAGCCGAAGTATACAAACGACATCACCACGCCGGCTCCGATACACATCAGGCCGATCGTTCCCGCAATCATGCCGGGCAGAAACACCTCCGCCAACATCAGCAAGGCGCCGACAATGAGGAGGGTGGCGACAACGGCGGATTCCATGGGCCGGAATATAGGAATCGCCCCGGGCGGCCGCAAGTGATTTGGATTATCGGCGGAATCTGCTCCCCGTTTGCCCGCGCCGGCGCTATGAGTGCCGCCGTTCAATCGACAGCCCAAGATGAAACCCTCCAGAATCCTCGCCCTGCTCGCCACGTTCGCGACCCTCGCCTCGGCCGAATCAGCCAGCCCCAACTTCCTGATCATCGTGGCGGATGACTGCACCTACAACGATCTCCCGTTGTACGGGGGCCAGAACGCCAAGACGCCGAATATCGACGCACTGGCGGCTCAGGGACTCACCTTCAACCGCGCCTACCTGAGCGAGGCGATGTGCCAGCCGTGTCGTTCGGAGCTGTACTCGGGACAGTTTCCCCTGCGCAACGGCTGCGCCTGGAACCACTCAGCCAGCCGCCCCGGCGTCAAGAGCATGCCCCATCATCTCCACCCCTTGGGCTATCGGGTCGGAATTGCCGGCAAAGTGCATGTGAAGCCGCAGTCCGCCTATCCGTTCGAAAACGTCGCAGGCTTCGATCCAAACTGTGTTCGCGACCCCACGCAGGCGCACGACCTCGGCGCGGCCAGCCGCTTCATGCGCGAAGGTCAGAAGCCATTCTGCCTGGTGGTCGCCCTCGTGGAGCCTCACGTGCCCTGGGTGATGGGTGACGCCTCCCAGTATCCGCCCGGGAAGATCAAGCTGCCGCCCAACATCGCGGACACGAAGCGCACCCGGCAGGACTTCGGCAGGTATCTCGCCGAGATCACCTACATGGACGGACAAGTCGGAGAAATCCTCGAGGCCCTCGACGAATCAGGCAAAGCCGACGACACCCTCGTGCTTTTCACGTCCGAACAAGGTTCGCAGTTTCCCGGCTGCAAGTGGACAAACTGGGATACCGGCGTACATACCGCCTTGGTCGCCCGCTGGCCGGGCAGGATACGCGCGGGACAACGCACCGAAGCTATCGTGCAATACACTGATGTCCTGCCGACGCTTGTCGAGGCGGCGGGCGGCGACGCAAACGCTGGAAAGTTTGACGGGCAGAGTTTCCTTGCCGTGCTGAGGGGATCCTCCGCGAAACATCGCGAGTTTGCGTTCGGTCTTCACAACAATGTCCCGGAGGGCCCGCGCTATCCGGTCCGCACAATCACCGATGGCGAGTGGCGGTACATTCAAAATCTTCTGCCGGACGAGATGTACATCGAGAAACACCTCATGGGCACAAGGGGTGACGGAAAACTCAACAACCCCTATTGGTCCACCTGGGTGTTCGAATCGTGGAACAAACCCGAGATCTACAACCTCGTCAAACGCTACACGTATCGCCCGGCGGAGGAGTTGTATCACACCGCCAAGGACAACTACGAGATGGAGAATCTAGCGGGCGATCCCAAGTTTTCGGAGATCAAGCAACGACTCCGGTCCCAATTGAGCGATTGGATGACATCACAAGGCGATCCCGGCGCCCCGCAGGATACCGCCGAAGCGCTGCAGGCCGCACGAAAAGGAAAGCATCTCTACCGGCCGGAGGATTAGCCCGCTCAACGGACGGTCACAAAGTCGTTGTGGTTGAACAGTGTCATCACCACATTCTGACGCGCGCGGCGGGCCGGTGAGACCTTCGAGCCGGGACGATCCGACTTCAGCCATTCGCCCTGTTCCCTGAGAAAGCCGGAACAAAGCTGCAGTTCCTCATCCGAGGGTTCCCTCGAAAGCACGCGAAGGAAGGCGGCCTTGAGAAACGCCCGTTCGTCCCCGTGCTCCATCGAAAGCGCATCGGCAAGCCGACGGGCATGGGTGAACGTCAGTTCACTGTTTGCCAGGGCCAGGGCCTGGTGCGGCTGCACCGTCCGCTTGCGCTCATAGCATTCGACCACGTTCGGACCGTCAAAGATCTGCAGAAACTCCACCAGCTTCTCATGCGCATGACGCAGGTGAATGCTGCTGCGGCGGCTCGTCTGTCCGGCTGTGTTCGGAATGTCCGGCCCGCCCATGGCGTTGTCCATGGCGCCGCAGACATGAAGCAGGTTGTCGCGCACGACCTCCGCCTCCAACCGCCTCGAGTTCATTCTCCAAAGGAAACGGTTGTCCGGATCAATCGCGGCATTGGCCGCGTCGGGCGTGGCGGCCATCCGATAGGCGCTGCTGACCGCAATGAGCTTGTGCATCTCCTTCATGTCCCAGCCACGATCCATGAATTCAGCCGCCAGCCAATCAAGGAGGGCAGGATGAGTCGGCGGGACGCCATTCGCGCCGAACTCCCCAACCGTGGGAACAATGGCGGAGCCAAAGCGCCGCAACCAGATTTGGTTCATCGCGACGCGCGCGACAAGCGGATTCTCCCTGCTCGTCAACCATTGCGCAAACGCCGTGCGACGCCCCGTGCTGGCGGCCGAATACTTCGAGATCTTACGCGGCGTGTAGGCGACTGACGCCTTCTTCTCCATCTCGGCTTTCGCTTTCTCCATGGCCTTGCCGGCCGCGGCCGTCGCCTTCTTGGCGGCAGCAAGCGCCGTGGACGCTTTCTTGGTCGCGGATGTGGTCTTGCCCTTGGCCGCGGCCTTGACCTTCTCGAGCGAGACCTCGGCTTTTACCTCGGCAGCCTTTGCCGCCAACAACTTGTATTCCGCGTCGACCAACATGGCCTGACGTTGAAGTTTCTGGGTTTTCAGCGCGACTGCCTTCCATTCGTCGGAATCCTTTCTCCCCCCGTCCTCGATTCGCTCCACGTTCAGGACGGAAACCAGGGCCGCATGCCTGGCCCTGGCGGCTTCCACGTTCAGTTCCGCCAGCTTGCGCGCCTCCGCCGAGGTCTGCTTCGCCCCGATCGCCTTCAAGGCGGCCTCGGCCTTCGCGACTTGCCCGCGACTCGCGACACGCGTCTCTTCGAT
>Ga0181573_10004303_pt1 | contig 12186 bp, 10 predicted proteins | sample 101ome_25_FD_148643 | JGI IMG/M metagenome (GOLD analysis project Ga0181573, IMG submission 148643) | Coastal salt marsh microbial communities from the Groves Creek Marsh, Skidaway Island, Georgia - 101409BT metaG (spades assembly) | ecosystem: Environmental > Aquatic > Marine > Intertidal zone...
CGACAGGAAGTCGTCCAGGGCGTTGAGGTCAATGCCCTTGTTGACCTTGACGCGGTAGGTGATGACCCCCGCGGTGCGGTCGTTGAGATCGCGCATCATGCTGAACACCCCGGTCCCCACGCCGAACCACACCATCATGGAGATTATGAACCAGAGCATGGGCTTGGACATGAACGGGTCGACGATGTACGCCCTGGCCCACGAGGTGTGCACCACGGACCACTCGCCGGTGAGCCGGTCCAGTATGTCGAACGCGAGCGAACCCGCGAAGATGACCTGCATGACGTCCAGCGACGTGGACTGCCGCTCGTTGATCTTCAGCTGCTGCAGCATGTCACTCGAGTTACCGCGAATCTCCTCCTGTAGACGGAACATCTGCGTCTCGGCGATTGTATCCGCCATCTGCCTAAGCCCGTTCACCTCGTGCCTGGCGCCCAGCAGCACCTTCTGCATGTCCTCGATGCGGACGTGGAGGTCGTTCAGGATCGTCTTCACCTTGAGCACCTGGTACAGGCGGTATCCGGATTCATCCGTAGGCTCGGCGTATATGGAGGTGTCCTGCTCCAGCGACTCGCGCAGGTACAGGAGAACCTCCTCGAGGAGGATGATGTCTTTGGAGGTCTCCGATAGGGTGTGCCGGATCCTCGGGATGGAGTTCGGGTCCTGTTCGTACTTGGCGATGAGCTGCCGCGCGGTCTTGAGCGTGTCGTCGATGATGAACAGCCGGTTGAACACGTTGTGCACGAACACGTCGCGCGACCTCAGCGATAAAAACGCCAACATGACCGGCTCCTGCATCTTGCTGTGCGGTCCGATGAGCATGATACCGTGCGAACCCGTGATGACGATGTCGTTATCGCTGAGATCGTGCGCCTCGTGCGTGTCGCCCAGCACCTGCCTCAGCTCGTTCTCGAAGGCGTCCTTGTCGAGGTAGCGTTCCGCGGACATCTTAGGCACCACGCGATCGGCGATGATCACGTTCACCTTGTCCCTGTTCAGCGTGTTGCCCAGGAAGATCATGTCGAGTAAGTCGCGCTGGTGGTTGGACAGCAGCGACTCCATGATTCGAGAGGAGTCCACGTGGACGTCCACGAGCAGACGCGCGAGGTTATCCAACGAGATGTTCTCCAGGATCCTGTCCAACACCGATTCGATCATGAGCCCGTAGACAATCGTGCCATCCATGCGGGTGTGAATGCCAAAGTGCTCAATCTGCACGATGCCCTCATCCTCCGGGTAGTACACCTCGGCCTCGATGTTCGTGAACCGCGTCATGTCGTGGTCCAGGATGCTGACGGAGGTCAAACCGGTGGGAACCTCGCACTGCGTGTTCGTGGAGTCGTCGTCCACCTGCGCGGTGAAGTATCCGCCCTGGCACCGCTCGTTGGAACCCAGCTTCAGGTTGAGCTCGACCACCTGATTGGCGCCAAACGGGATCCACTCGCCGATGAGGATGGTGACGTTCGAGATGGTGATGACCTCGTCGAGGTCGTCGCGGATGGTGGACTCCTTCGTGGCGCTCTCCGAAGCTCTGTGCGCGTTGCTGCTCATGATGGGCCCGCCGACTCTTCGAAGCGTTTTGGGCAGGTAAGGGGACACCACGTAGGAGACGTCCTCGGCGTCCGTCACCGTGGACTCCCTGCTGAACGTCATCGTGCGGAGCAGGAACCTCTTATCCTCCCACACCACCTGCAGGAGCTTCCCGTCGACGATGCACAGGTCGTCCACCAGCTGCCTCTCCTCGTCGGGGAGTCGCTTGGATATCAGCGCCAACCCGCTGGGCGAGATCTGGTACGCGGTCACGCTCTGGTGCTCCTTAGTGGACAAACGCAGGCCCTTCACCAGCTTGCCCTCGACGAGGTCGTCCAGGTCGTCTTTACCCTCCTGCGACACGTTGAGATACACCCGAGTCGTCTCGACAACCTCCGACGCCGGCGCGTAGTCGTACTCGAACACCTTCTGCACGATGCCCTCGTAAATCAGCACCAGCATCGGGAGCTTGCGGATCCACCGCTCCTTCTCGTGCACCGTCTGCGCGCAGTGCGAGTACTTGGAGATGAGGTACAGCAGCTTCATGTGGTTCATCGTCCAGAAGTCGTCGCTCTTCTCCTTGTGTCGGTCCGCCGCGACGAGCCCTTTATCGTCAAACGCCGACACCACCTCGTCCATCGCCCTGAGCTGCTCCGACGCGTCGTTCACGGCGCCGATCACCGACTTTGGGTTCACCGCGGGGACGACGTCGCCGGCGTCTGATCGATCCGAACGGGGCCCGACTTCGCCGCTTGATCCGCCCCCGCCCCCGCCGCCGCCGCCGCCGCCGAATCCGCCGCCGAATCCGCCGTAGGACCCGGGCCCCGGCGCCATCTGCCCGACCGCGTTCGGGTCGATGGGCGCGAGCCGCGGGCCGACGGGGTCCCGGCCCGTCGCGCTGCCGGGCCTCGGCGGTCTGCCCGGCGCCGACACAGCTGGCGTCGGCGCCGGCACAGCTGTGGCAACGACGCCGCGCGCGCCGCCGCCGCCGTCGCCGCCGCCGTCTTCGGCCGGACGCATGCCCTGGAGCTGTTGGGCGAGGGAGGAACCCCCGGCCTGCGCGCCCGCGGGGCCCATGCGCGTCATCCTGCGTGATGGGAAGGGACGCGAAGGAAGGGGTCAGGACGGGTCGGATGGAACTGTTTTGGCAGCGGGCGGATGCCGACTTGGATTTTCCGACGGGCTTCCGGCGGGTGCGTCGGGTGGATGTCGGGTTTCGCACCTGTATCCGCCGGTGTCATTGCTGGGTCCTTCGCCGTCGTCGCCGTCCTGCGCGTCGTGGGTCGGATCGGGGGCGATGGGTCAGGGCGGCAGTCGGGCGGTCCCAGGGAAATTTCAAAAAAAAGTGCGAACGGGGGCGCGTGGCTGGGGTTGACGCGAGTCCACGGGAGGTATCGGGCGCGCACCGGCTGGAACCCGGGCATCGGCCTGGGAGGCATGCCGCCCTGTTTGTCTCACGCTACCGCTGCGATGCCCCCGACGCGTTATTTGGCGGGCGCTCGGCGCTCTGACGAACGGGCGTCGTCAACAGCTTTTTTGAACGCCGGTGCAGTCACCTCATGTGAGCAGCCCGCTCGATAACGGGCGGCGAGAATGCACAGGGAGGCCGGCGGTCGGGGACGTCGACTCACAAACGCGCGCACCACCGGGGTCCGCCACTCGCCGCCACGCATCCGCGCGCGACGTGAGATCACCGGCGCATCGACGAAGGGAGAGGGAGGCGCATCGACGGGGCATCGAGCAGGGTCGTGATGCACGCCGGGGAGGAGAGGGCGCGCGAGCGAGGGGAGGGCGCTCCCGAGGCGGACGGTGAGCGGGAGCCGCCGAGGACCGCCCCGGAGGTTGTCCTGAACACCAGCATCGGCGCCTTCACCGTGGAGCTCTACTGGAAGCACGCGCCGAAGACGTGCCAGAACTTCATCGAGCTCGCGCGCCGGGGGTACTACGACGGCGTGCCGTTCCACCGCATCATCGCCGGGTTCATGATCCAGGGCGGCGACCCCACCGGCACCGGGCGCGGGGGCGCGTCCATCTGGGGCGGCAAGTTCGAGGACGAGATCACCCGCGATCTCAAACACACGGGCGCGGGGATCATATGCATGGCCAACAGCGGACCCAACACCAACGGCAGCCAGTTTTACATCACCCTCGCCCCGACCCCGTGGCTCGACGGCAAGCACACAATCTTCGGCAGGGTCTCCGAGGGCATCAAGACGATCGCGAGACTGGGAAAGGCGCGCACGGACGCGCGGGACAAACCGGTGGAGGAGGTCAAGATCATCAGGTGCGAGGTGCTCGATCACGTCCCGGCGTGGTACTGATCGCGACGCCGCGTGACGAACGGGGAACTCTTGGGGAGACGAAGAGGGGGGCTGGGGACGAACAAGGAGTCGAGGGGGGCGCGACCCGACCGGCGGGAATCGATTCGTCCACCCGTCGACGCGACCCGCCCCGCCGGAGAGATTGCGAATTGGAATCGTCGCGTCGGTTCGTGTTCACGCGTTCGCGTCGCTTTCACGTCAGGTCCTCGTCGTCCGGGAGGTCGCTATCGCCCCCGCCGCCGCCGCCTCCTCCGCCTCCGATCCCGTCCATGAAGCGCTCCCCCGCCGCTAAGACGCCGCCGTCGCCGCCCATCGCGATCGAGACGGCGCGCAAGTCGTGACCCGGCCGCGGCAGCTTCCTCGCGGCTCGAGCGAACGGCGCGTCCAGGAAGGTCAGCGCGTTGGACGCCGCGATCGCCGATCGAACCGCGTCGGCGTCCGCGTCCCTGTACGCGCTTATTAACGAGTACGCGCATCGCTGCTCGTCGGAATCTTGAAACGCGTCCACCTCGCCGACATCCGCGTACAGCTGTTGCGCCTCCGCGCCGTTGCCCGCGTACAGCTGCGCGACGACGGCGCTGAGGTACGCCTTGCGCAGGCTGGCGTGCGCGTTTGCGGCGTCGCAGGACGCGCCGAAGCGGAGCATCGTCTCCGCCGCGTCTGCGAACTTCTCCTGGCGCATGCGAATGGCGCCGGCGAGGCTGTAAAAATCGCGCGCGTTGGCAGCCTTGCCGTCGTCCTCGAGCATCTCGCACGCCCTGGACGCGAGGTCGTAGGCCTCGTCGGGGGCGGCCTCGTCGATGAGGCGGGCGATCTTGCCGAGGCACTCCGCGCCCCGTTGCGCGCGCCCGGCGGACACGTACGCGGCGCACGCGCGTTCGGCGTAGGCGACCACCTGATCGTGCCGCGCGAGATCTCTCGCCAGCTGCGCGCACTGCTCGAGGTGCTTGCCCGCGTGCCAGTCGTTGCCGGTGCGCTCGTTGGCCTCGGCGCACTTCTCCCACGCGATCATGGCCTCCTGCTTGCGCCCCGCCTGCTTGAGCTTGGTGGCTGGAACGGAAAGGTGGGGAGCGCGGGGGTCAGTCGAGGGAAGGACGGCGGGGCGAGCGCCGGGGGCACCGGGGCGTTTGGAGGGGGTAACATCGCGGGCGCGGCGTCTCACGCACCGGCCTCGTCGAAGTAGAGCATGGCCGAGTCGTAGTCGGGCTTCCATCGCGTCAGCGTCGTGGTCATCTTCTTCTCCGCCTTGGCCAGCAGCTCGTCCGCGGTCATCTCCCCGCCGCCCATCGCGGCGTCGTCTCCGCGCGCGTGACGAGAGTGGGCCTCGTCGTTATATTCACTCGACGTCCCAACTCGTCTCGGGTTTAGTCTCAGAGTCGAGGGCGCGCGCGGCGAGGGCGGCGCCGCGCGACCCACGCATGTCCCTGCCCGGCGGGTGGGCGCGCGCCATCGATCCGAGCACCAACCTCCCGTACTACCACAACGTCGCGCGGGGCATCACGAGCTGGGACCCGCCCGGGTCCCCGCCGGGCAGCGCCGAGCTCGTCAGCGCCATCGCCAGGGCGAGGGTGATGGCGGAGTTCGAGGCGGCGCGACGCGGAGGTCGGGGGCTCGATTCCGGCGCGGGACGACTTCGGCGACGCGGAGGCGACCCCCTCGGCACCCCCTCGGCACCCCGCGACCGCGACGCGGACGTCCATCCCCGCGGCGGAGCGCACCCGAACGCGGGCGAATCACGCGTCGAGCCCGCGAAGGGAAGAGGATGGGGAGGCGGCGACGACGACGCCGGCGACGCGAAGCGCGCCAAGCGCGGCGCCGACGAGCGTCCCCCGGCGCCCGTCGAGCCCCAACCCGGCGTCGGCGGCTCCCTCGGGGGCGACGGCGAAGCCGCGGCGGGCGGGGCGGACGGGACGGGGAATCGGGAGCCGAGGGCCGTCGTGAGCGAATGGAATGAATAACGCGTCCCGAGCGCGTCGTCGCGGCCATCGAACTAAGCGACGTCGATAATCACGCGGTGCTACTGAGATTTAGCAATCTAAAGACGACCCGATGACGCGTCTCACGGTTGGAACACGGTGGCGCGGATACGCCGCTCGAGCTCGTCGAACCCCCCGCCGGCGCCAGCTGTGTCGTCGCGCGTCTCGTCCTTTCTCGCCGCGAGCCGATGCGCGTCTCGCGCCTCCCCCCCGCGTCGCCGGGTCTCCTTCGCCCCCGACGGGAATCGAACCCGCGACGCGGGAACGGATCCGCGTCGGTCCTCGTCGTCACCCCCGCGGCGTCCGGCGCTCCCCGCGCGCCGCGGAATGCGGCTCCTGGACCCCGAGCGGTTTCTCCTTCGGCGGGGCGGATGCGAATCGTCGTCCGTCTCCGTCGTCGTCGTCCACCTCCGATGACGCTCTCTCGCCAGCTGTGTCGGGGCCCATCGCGCGTCGTCGTATGAATCGTCGAGGCGCGTCGAGGCGTGACGATGCTGGAAGTCCTCGGGCACGCGCGCGGCTCGTGGCGCGTACCTGCCCTCCCATCCCCCGACCTCGGGCGACGACGACGACGCGCGCGCCATTGCGAGGCCGGCGTTTCCTCCATCCACGCGCGCCGCGCCCCAACCCCCCGGGGCGGACGCGCGGGTCGATGCGCCCCCGAAGTAGAAGGCGCCGGCGCAGAGCGCCGCGATCATGACCCCTCGCGGCGTGCACACCCGCTGCGCGATGCGCTCGGCGGCGCCCTCGTCCGGCAACGGCGCGTGGGGCGCGTTGAGCGGGGCGTAACCGGCGCGCGAGGACGACGGGTGGTGGTGGTCGGGCGCGCCGCGCGCGTGCATGGGGCCGCCGCCTATGTCCACGGACGCGTCCTCCTCCACCAGGAGCCTGTCGAACTCCGGCGAGGATGTGGGAATCAGCGGGAGGCTCCCGTAGTCGCCCATCGCGCGCGAACGCGGGTCGCGCGGTCGACAGTGCCGCCGCGCGCGTCCCCGCGGCCCATCGAGAACTCGCGCGCCCGGTTGGCGCGCAGCGCGCGCAGCGAAGATTCTTGTCCCTTTTTCCTTTCCAAAGACTTTTCATTATCGGCCGGCGCGGCGTCGCGGCTCGCGCGATGGAGGAACGCGCAGATGAGCTCGTTCAGACCGCGATCGCGGCGGTCGCCGGGTATTTCGCGGTGGCCGTCGGTCTGGCCGCCGTCTTCCCCGTCGTCGGCGGGTGCGTCCCCGTCCCCACCCGTCATCGCCCGAGTCGTTGTTACCACCTTTTCCGAGGCGAAAGCGCCCCGAGAAGCGCTTTCCGAGATCTGACCCCGCCCCCGTCCCTTTCCGCGACCCGCGCAGGATTCTCGTGGGCATCGGCGCCGCACTGGTCGTCCAGGCCGTCCTCATCCGCCTCGCGCTGGCCGAGGCCGCCGCCAAGGCTGCGGACGAGTTCCCGGGCGCCGTGGAGATCGGGACGGGCACCGCGGTGAGATCCCTCGTCGCCGAGAAGGGCGAGTGGGACGCGACGGGGCCGAATCAGCAGCACCACCGAGGATGGCTCGTCCTCGTCTGGGGCGCCAACGCGCCGACCCCGCCGGAGAAACCCGAGCGCGGCGAGCGCGCCTTCGCCACGCTCGCCAACGGCAAGCTCCAACTCGCGAGAGACCGAACCTCCGATCCCGCGGGCGCCATCGACCTGGACGGCGCGGACGTTCGACTGTGCTCGCCGCTGTACTCCCCGGGGTTCAAACACCCCGAGGGTGCCGACTCTGGGACGGAGGACGGCGTCCCCGGGGACCGACCCAGGGGACGGCCGATCGGCGCGGGGAAGGAGAAGCGCTGGTGGAAGCGCCTGCCAATCGTCCTCTCTCACCCCGAGCGCGCGCTGCACAAGGGTCACAGGGTGGTGTGGTGCTACGCGCTCAGCGACGCCGCGAAAGAGGCGTGGGCGGTGGCGCTGTGGCAGGATGTCTCGCGCTCGCGGGCCATGATGGACGCGGCGGTGCTCTCCGCGGCGAGGGCGGCGTCGCGGCTCTCGCAGGGGTCCAGGGGCGTCGGAGGCGGATCGGGAGCGGGAGCGGGAGCGGGCGGTATCGGCGGCGACGGCGCGGGGGATCGCCACTGCGGCGGCGACGGGCCGAGCGGCGACGGCGACGAGGCGCAGCGCACGCTCATCGACCACCTGCGCGCGTGCGTCGCGGTCAAGAACAGCCACGAGGTGTCCAAAGAGATTGACGACGAGGCTTTCGCGCCGTTCGATCGAGGCTCGAGGGAAACCGGCGAGGACGGGCGGGCCGGGCCGGGCTCGCGGGGTTCCGGTTCCGTGCGCGAGGTTGGCTGGAGCTCGGGCGGCGCCGCCGCCGCCGCGCTCAACGGCGTGTTCACGCGCATCATCTTCGACATGCAGCGCTCCCCGGAGAAGATCGCGGAGGTGCGCAGGGACCTTTCGAAGCTCTGCGAGGGCATCCCGGATCTCCCAAAGTTTGTCGGCCCGATTTCCGTCACCAGGGTTCACCTCGGGGAGAACGTCCCGCAGATTCGAGCCGCGCGGCTGCCGCACATGGCGTCCACCGCCAACGCATCGTCCGCGGCGCCGTGGGACGGGGGCACGCTGGCGAACCGCGGGCCTTGCGCCGCGGTGGAGCTGGAGATGGACTTTGCCGGAACGGCCGAGGTCGTGCTTCGAACCAACATCGACCTCAACGTCTACGCGGAGATGATGCGCGAAAAGGAACGAACGGGCGTCTCTGACGCCGACGACGGTAACGGTAACAACGCGGACGCCGACGGTAACACCGGCGGCGGCAACGGCGGCGGCAACTCGCTCGGAAGAGACAGTCCGGAGCCGGGTTCGAACCCGGGCACCAACGCGGAGCGATTCGCCAAGTTTAAGTCCCTCGCGAAGAACAACGCGTCCAAGCTCATAGGCGCGGTGGCGAAAAAACTCGTCGACGTGCCCGTGACGCTTCGGGTGAGACTGAGGCACCTGTCGGGGACGATGCGGTTCTGGATCCCCCCGCCGCCCGGGGACAGGCTGTGGTTCGCGTTCGTGGGGGAGCCCAAGGTTGAGATGCAGGCCATTCCCACGTTGGGCGAGCTGGGCATCCGATGGCACGGACTCGCCGATAAGGTGTCGCAGCTCATAACCGCCAACTTGCTCAAGGAGTTGTACGCCGCGCTGGTGTTGCCGAACGCGGGTAACCTGCTGCTGGAGCCGCTCCGGCCGTACGACGGGGTCATACCGGAGATTGACATTGACGTCGTGGTCGGATTGACGGCGGAATCCGCGGCGGAGGCGAAATCCGCCGCGGCCAGGGCACCTCCCTCTCGACCCGCCTCCTCCTCCTCGCCGGAAAAGGAGGAGGACAAGGGCGAGGATGAGGACGAGGAGACGGCGGCGAAGGAGCGGGCGGGGTCGCCGCGCTCACCCGCAGCGATGTCCCCGCCCGCTCCCCTGGTCATGCCCGAGGTTCGCAGGTCTTGGGGCGCGGCCAGTCCGCCCGCGTCACCGAACAAAGTGGAGGGCGAGCAGGGAAAGGCTGAGATTTCACTCGAGGAGGACTACCAACAACAACAACAACAACAACAACAACAACAAGACGAAGACGAGGATGAGGAAGAAGAAGAGGGCCCCGACGGAACACGCGGCGTCTTTCACACTCCTTCGAACAGCATGCTCCTCGAGATGCCCGCCGGCGGCGGCGGCGGCGGCGACGACGACGACGAGCCGTCGAGCCCGAGCGCGCCCCGCCGCGATTCCTCCTTCGGCGAGGCCGAGGCGGCCGTCGCGGAGATGGCCGCGGGATCGATCGAGACCCCGACCCCGGTGGAGAGTCGCCGAGACCCCGTCCAAGACCAAGAGAGAGTCGCGCCGGAGGACCAGTGGGCTTCGCCGACGGGGCCCGCGGGTGGGAACGTGTTGTCCGAGATCAAAGCCGACGCCTTCGCGTCGAAGAGCCCGGGGCCGGGAAGGTTCGACCCGCTCGGCAGGCCGGACAATGCGGGCGGCGCTTCATCTTCCGCTGCCGCTTCATCTTCCGCCGCTTCGACCGATTCGGGCCCGACCAACCCGGCGGCTGGGCTCAAGCTGGCGTCGCTCTTCGCGAAAAAGGCGAAGGAGGCGAAGGCGCGGATGATGTCGGACTTTGATCAGCTGCGGGAGGGGATAAAGAAGGGCGGGTTGGAGGGCGGGCTCGACGCGGCGAAGCGAATCACGGAGAAGGCGGTGAAGGAGCTGCAGGAGGGGGAGAAGCCGAAGGTTGACCTGACCAAGGTGTACGGCGGCGGAACGGAGATTCCCTTCAAGGTTCCGGAGGGGGATGAACCGAGAGAGAGGACGACGAACCGCCGGGAACACGCGGATTGACCGAATCCGTCTCTATTTTGACGACGCGGTGATTGATTTGATACACCATCGTTCGTCTCTTCTCGTGTTACAAGCGACGCGAGCGAAGGAACTCGTCCCAGACTCGTCCCTCATCGACTCGCCGGGCCGGGCGGATACGACCCGCCGAAGAATTTGGACCGCAGGACGTCCGCCGGCGGGTGCGACACCCCGGGCCTGTCCGACCCCAGCGACAGCCTCGACGGCGTGGACGCCCCCGACGACGACACGCTCATGGGGTCGTCGCGGGAGCCGAGGGAGCCGAAGGACTTTCCTCCGGCGCCGCCCCGCCCGGCGCTCACGGCCCAGACGTCGCCCGACCGGGGGCGCGCGGGAATGGACCACGGCGCGCTGGCCCCGGCCCCGGCCCCGGCGAGCGGGCTGGTGCGCGGTGATCTGGTCTCGTCGACGGAGGATCGTCGGTGCGCCTCCCACTTATCGCGCCACGCGTCCTGCGCGTCCTCCTCGCCCCCGCAAAAGTCCATGCTGGCGAAAGAACCGCGCGACACCATCTGCGAGTGCGAGTTGGGAGGCGCGAGGCCGAAGAGACCGCGGAGGAGCCCGCCGCCGCCGCCTCCGCCGGTGGGTGCGGAGCCCGCGACGGAGCGGGTCTCCGAAGGGAAAAGCGGAGGGCCAATCTCCGTGGACAGGCCCTCCCACTTGTCGCTCCCGCTCATTCCGGTTTTATCTTTTTCGTCGCGCGAAAAATGCTGGCTCAGCGCCTATCCCCTGAGCACTCGGTCGCGGGGGCTTCGGACGGGGGGTATCGAGGGGCGCCGGTGGACGTTCGCGCTCGTTTCGCGGCGCGCGGCGTCTCGAGACCTCGCCCTTCGCGGCTCGGAAGTGCGGCGGGGGTCCGTTCGTGTCAGAAAATATCGTGCTGACGTCAGCCAGCCCGCGCGGAAAAAAGCGCAGCGCAGCGCTCAGCCGCGCAGAGCCCGGGGCTCCACATCGTCGGGCCAGCCCCGGTCACACGTCATCGCCACGGACGAAGGGGTGACATGATCGGCGATAACTCGCCGTTCAACCTCGACGGCAAGTGCGCCGTCGTCACCGGCGGCACCAAAGGACTCGGGTGCGTCGCCCGCACCCCGCGCAAACCCCCCGCGCGCCGAGATCGGCACCTCTCCTCAAGCACTATCCGAAAAAGATGACGACCGCCGTCCGATCCTCGCTGACCCGTTCCCCCTCCCCGCCCGATGAACCGCAGTCGAGCGATCGTGGAGGCGCTGGCGAGCCACGGCGCGAGGGTCCACACGTGCGCGCGGACCGAGGCCGACGTCGACGCGTGCGTCGCGGAGTGGCGCACGCGCGGGCTCGACGTCACGGGATCCGCGTGCGACGTGTCCTCCCGCGCCAGCCGCGCCGACCTCGTCGCGCGCGCCTCCGATCTCTTCCGCGGCGAGGTGGACATCCTGGTCTCCAACGTCGGGTTCAACACGCGCAAGCCGACCGTGGATTTCACCCCGGAGGAGTACCGAGCGCTCATGGACGTCAACCTCGAGTCCTCGTTCGCGCTGTGCCAGCTGTTCCATCCGCTGCTGGCTAAATCGGGAGACGCGTGCGTCCTGTTCAACTCCAGCGTCGCCTCGCTCGTGTCCATGCAGAGCGGCGTCGTGTACGCCATGACCAAGGCGGCCGTGAACATGCTCACCAAGTACCTCGCGTGCGAGTGGGCGAAGGACGGGATCAGGGTCAACGCGGTGGCGCCGTGGTACATCAACACCCCGCTCGCCGCGCAGGTGCTGGCGGATCCGGTTTACGCCAAGGCGGTGATCGAAGCGACGCCCGCGGGACGCGTGGGGGAGCCCGAGGAGGTGGGTCACGTGAGTGCGTTCCTGTGCTCGAGGGCGGCGAGTTACGTCACCGGTCAGGTTCTGGCGATCGACGGGGGATTCTCGGTGAACGGCTGGAAGCCTCCGGCGAAGAAGCGGCCGGCGAGCAAGCTCTGATAAAAAATCGTAGACTGCGGCCCAGTTTGTATGGGCTTT
>Ga0181573_10004305_pt1 | contig 12180 bp, 5 predicted proteins | sample 101ome_25_FD_148643 | JGI IMG/M metagenome (GOLD analysis project Ga0181573, IMG submission 148643) | Coastal salt marsh microbial communities from the Groves Creek Marsh, Skidaway Island, Georgia - 101409BT metaG (spades assembly) | ecosystem: Environmental > Aquatic > Marine > Intertidal zone...
ATGGGTGTGCACTCCAGGGTGCTCTTCGCCTCGTTCTCCCGATGGAGGGAGGTGGCGCGATGGGTCCGGGAGAGTGAGGTCAAGGTGGCGCGGAGCATCCTCCGCCTCCAAAACAACACACTCGCCCAATTCTTCTTCAACTGGAACGAGATGCTCAACGCCAAAAAGGCTGCCATCGAGCGCGAGGAGCGGGATCGCAAAGTCTGGGAGCAGAAGGTGCGACGCGCGGAGCGGTTCCTGCTCGCGCTGCGCAATAAGCTCCTGACCGCCGCGTTCGAAGGGTGGCGCGACCGCGTCGTCGAGCTCACGTGCCAGCGACGTCGAGTCAACGCCGCGCTCGTGAAGATGACCCACCGCGTCCTCGCCGCCGCGTTCGACGGCTGGGTCGAGTCCGCGGCCCGTGCGGCGCGTCACCGCCGGCTCGCCGCCCGCGCCGTCCGCAAGATGACCCGCAGGACGGCGTCTCGCGCGTTCGGTCGATGGGCGCACGCGGCTGGCGAGGCGCGAAGGAAAGGCGCGGCGACGGAGCGCCACGCGAATCGGCTGTGGAGGCGAAAGACGCTCGCCGCGTTCAACGGGTGGAGGGATTCCGCGGCGTACCGACGCCGCAACCGGGCCGTCGCCATGCGCGTCGTCGGAGCCGTCGCGCACCAGACGGCGTACCGCGCGTTCAGTTCGTGGGCCCACGGCGTCGCCGAGTCGATTCGCGAAAAGACTGCGGTGCGGCGGGCGCTCGCGAGGATGCGCCGGCGGGCGCTGGTGGACTGCTTCTACGCCTGGCTCAACTCCGCGGAGGACGCGAGGCTCGCGTGGTCCCGCGCCGCCCGCGCCGAGGGTTTGAGGCGTCGCGGGGAGAGGCGGCTTCGCGCGGCGTGTCACCGCGCGTGGGCGGATCTCGCGGCGAACGCCGGGCGCGAACGGGACGCCGAGGATTTCACGACGCACACGGCGGTTCCCCTCGCGGTGCTCGCGGCGCACGCCAGGGTTCGACGCACGCGGCTCGTCGCCGGCGTTTTCGAAGCCTGGCGAGGCACGCGGCTGGGCGTGGACCTGGCCAGGCTCCGCGGGGGCGTGGACGCGGCGCGGACGGCGATTGAGAGGGAACGCGAGCAGGCCATCGCGTTTTTGTTCGTGCGTCGCGTGATGAAGAAACGGATCAACGTGCTGCACGCGTGGCGGCGGTACGTCGTGGACGCGCGACGCCGCGAGCGCGTCCTCGGGGATAACATGCGACGCGTGCTCAGGGAGCGCAAGTGTCGGCTGGCGGTGCGAGCGTGGGCGGATGCCGCGTGGGAGCGGGTGCAGCGCCACCGCAAGTCTTACGCGGCCCGTCGACATCTCAGGGCGAGGCGGATGGAGCGGTGCGTCGCGGAGTGGCGCGCGCGTTGCCCCACGCGGAAGCGGTGGCTCAAGGAGCGCGCCCAGAAGCTCGCGGCGGCGCAGAGGAGCGGCACCGCGCCGGTCGCCGTGGGCAGCTCGGTGAGCCAGATTGCGTTTGACGGCTGGTCCGCGTCGGCGATGGTACGAACCGCGGTGTACAGGGACGGTACGGAGGTGGACCAACAAAATCCCGAAACCGCCCGGGGGGACGCGGTCGGCGACGAGGGAACGCGCGCGGAGGCTGGAACGCACGAGACGATCGCGTCCGCCGCGGCGATGGCGGCGCTGCGCGCTTCGTTCGACGATTTCAACCCGGGCGACGTCGACGACGACGACGCGTCAGACGACGGATCGGGTCCCGTCGCGAGAGAGTCGGGCGTCCGAAGCGTCCGAACCGTTCAGACCGTCCCGACCGCGCCGAGTCACCCCGTCGGTTCCCGCGCGGTCACCCCGTCAGCGGCGGCTACCCCGTCGCCGCCATCCCCGCTCCACCTGGACTGGAACTTCGACGCGCCCTTCGCCGAGAACGTGGCGGCGTCGTCTCCCTCGGCGACTCGGTCACCGCTCGACTCATCCGCCGCGTCGGACCTGACCGGATTCGTGAACAATCCGCCGCGTTCGAACGAGGCGTCGGCGTCGTACACGAGGCAACCGCGGGCCGGGGAGGGGGGAAGGGCGGGGAGGGACTCCACCGGCGCCGCGCGCGTCGTCGGCGGCTTGGAATCGAGGTACAGGGAGGTGATGGGGGAGATTGCGACGCTCGAGGGGAGCTTGCCGCCGCCGTCGCCGCCGCCGCCGCCGCGCGCGACGCTCCGGGGGTCCGACCGCGACGGGCTCGGGCGGCTGGCGGGGGCGGAGTCGCGGGCGACGTCCGCGTTACACGCGGCGAGGGACGAACAGGCAGAGTTGAGACGCGTATTCTCTCGCTCGACGACGCCGACCTACGAACCGAGCGACGAGTGAAAGTTTTTGGATTGGGGAGAAGATAGATAGACTATGCTAGCACTAGCTAGCTAGCCTAGCTATAGGAGAACATCCCGGCGAGTGTTTTGTCGTAAATAGAAATCGATTTGTCAGTTTAATGGCAAATACGTTTTTCCCATACATACAAACGGTTAAGTCCGCGAAAAGGGGGAAATGGGGCACTAACTCCTAATTTTGGGGTTTTGCTGGTCGGGAATCGCGGTAAATCCTAGACTCTCAATATAAAATATCCTCGGGGAAAAGGGGGGAAATTTGGAAACTGGGAGGGAAAACCACAAACTGGTCACTGAATGAAAAATTCAACACGAGCCCTAAATTGCTAATCTGAATGATCTGTAATCACAAAAACCAAATGTCCAGAAAACCACAAACTGCATCCAAATTTCTGTCGTCTGCAGAAAATACGTAAGACGACAGAAATGAGAATCCGAATAATTTCAAGTTTTATCCGAACTTGCGGTGAATTCGACCTTTGATCTCAACAAAGGTCAAACGAGGGTCGAAAGGGCGGCCGTTTCACCTTGAAAAACAGTTTATCGGAACCACAAGCGGGCGCAAAAACATTTTGGAAGGCAGCGCGACCGACATGGGTTGTGGGTCGTCGACGCCCGTGGTCGCCTCCACGGCGACAACGCCTCGAGAGCTGTCGGTCAGGAGTGGTACCGCGTCACTCTTATCCTCCGAAGGTACGCCCGCCGGTCGATTTTTGAGCCCGGGCTCTCTCAGCGAGCTCGAAGCTCATCCGAAGCTCACTCCACCAACCGACAGCAAACAAGTCGGATGGCTCAAATCGTTACGGGGGGCGGGTAGTAGAACCGGTCCCATGGGACGCTCTCTACCGCCCTTTCAGCGCGGTTTTTCGTCCCATTCAAAACATGACGTGTGCTGTTCGTCCTCGTCGCGGCGTCGGTCGCGATTTTTTAGCGCCTGCACCCCCCGCCCTCGCGGTTCTACGGACCACCGGCTCTAACTTGTCCATCACCCATCTCACTCAGACGCGGATCCTTCGGTGCGGACGTTGATGCGGCCGTTCGAGCGATCGAGGAGCTCCATGCCCCGCGGCGCCATTCCCCTTCAGGAATTGACCAGCCGGGACTCGAACTCTCCCCTGAAGGGGTCGACCAGCCGGGACTTGGAGGAGGCGATAATCGAGAGGGAGCTCGCGCGGAAGCCCGGCCCGGAGGAGCTCATGCGGGAGGTTGATGACGAGGGCATGCCCCCGCTCGATATCGTGGTCGGATGCGTGACCATCTCCGGGAGGAGCATGGAGACCGCTTGGGAGCTGAGCGACCCGAACGAGCCGCGCGTGAACCAAGACGCGTACTGCGCCCTGCCGAACGGGTTCGCCTCCTCCAGGGGCGGCTTCCTCGCAGTCTTCGACGGCCACGGACCGGTCGGTCACCTCGTGTCGCGGTACTGCAAGGAGCGGATTCCGGCGAGGCTCATCGCAGACGGGCACTCTCGCGCGACGCTCATGGAGAACCCCAGGAGGGCTCTCGAGGCGGCGTTTCGCGGCGTCAACGCGGAACTGAACAGCATCGACGGCTTGGACGTGGAGTACAGCGGCACCACGGCCGTGGCTCTGCACATCTACGGCAGGCTCATCACATGCGGTTGGGTGGGCGACTCGAGGGCGGTGCTCGGCCGCGAGAACCTGGAGACGGGACGGATAGAGGCGCTCGCGCTCACGAACGATCACAAGCCGGACCTGCCCGCGGAGAGGCGGAGGATAGAGGCCATGGACGGCCGGGTCGCTCGGCTGATGCGTCGGCCCGACGCGGAGGGATCGTTTCGCGGCGGGCCAAACTCTCCAGGCGTCGGGGAGCACGGCGTGGGTCCGTTCCGGGTGTGGATGAAGAATCTGTGGGTGCCGGGGCTGTCGATGTCGAGGTCGTTGGGGGACTCCATCGCGCACAGGGTCGGGGTCACCCCGGAGCCGGAGATTCGGACGCACGAGGTGGTGGAGAACGACCGTTTCATCGTCGTCGCCACCGACGGCATCTGGGAGTTTGTGTCCAACGAGGAGGCGGTGGCCATCGTCGCGGCGTGCGACGCCCCCGAGGAGGCGGCGACCACGCTGGCGAGGGAAGCGTTCAAGCGATGGAAGCAGAGGAACGACGGGGAGATCATCGACGACATCACCGTCCTGGTGGCAACGTTGAGGAACATCGAGAGCAGGAGAGCGTCGGGCAGCAGCAGGAGGTCGAGCATGGACCGCAGCAGCAGGAGGTCGAGCATGGACCGGCTGAGCCAGGGAAGCGGCTCGTCGCTCGGCTCGCAGCGATCGTCAAAACGGGTATCGTTTTCGTCTGAGCCGGGTCGACTGTAAGTAGGTTAAGCGTTAGTTTACCACTAGACACGAAGAGGCGCCGCGTGACCCCAAGAGCCGACCAGTCACCGCCCGCGGGACTTGGCGGACCCGTACGCCCTGCTCGCCAGGTCATTTTTCTTCGCCGCCCTCAACCCCGTGCGACTCACCGCCGGCCTCTTGGGCTCGGGCTTCGGGGACATCGGGGTGGTATCCCACGCGGGAGGAGGAGCGCCGCCGCCCCCGCCGCCCCCGCCGCGTGCCGGTGACGATCGCAAACCCCCGCTCCACGCGGACTCGGCTCGCCTCTGCGATGACGCCCCCGCCCGAGCCGCCGCCTTTCGCGCTCGAATCACGGCCGAGAAGGAACCGCCGCCCGTCGCCTTCCCGCCGCCGCCGCCCCGCGCGACGATGGACCCGTCGGGACCGATCTTGAAGTCGTTGGGATCGTCGAACTTGGAGGCGGCGGCGATCTGCGCCGGGGGCGGCTTGTACCCTCCGAAATCCTCGTCGTCGTCCGACTCGGATTCGGCGACGATGGTAACCGCGCGACGGCCGCTCTTTGACGCCGCCGCATCTTTGACGCCACCCGACGAAGCGCGGCGAGCGAGCGTCGAATCATCCGCGGCGTTGGCCGCCGCCGCCGCCGCCGCCGCCGCCCGCGTTCGCTCCGCGTCCATCGCCCCGGCGAGACGCGCGCGACGCGCGGCGGATGCGGCCACCTCCCCGCCCACCTTGGCTCCCGCGGCGCCCCACCTGGACTTGGCGGCTGCGGCTCGCAGCTCCCGCTCCCTCGCGTGGGCCACCTGCGCCTCCCTCGCCCGGATGGCGGCCCCCTTGAACGCGCGGGAGACGGCGGCGCCTCGTACGCTGGCGAGGTGTTCGCCGGTGTCCGCCAGCCTTCGCTCCAGGGCGTCGCACTGACTTTGCAGCCGCTCGCACATCCTCGCGCGCTCCGCGCCGTCGACCAGCGCGGCGAGGAGCTCCGCCTTGACCTCGAGCGCGTGCCTCTTGACCGCCCGCGTCGACTGTTCGAAGGCGTCCCTCGGCTCGTACGCCACCGCGCCCATGGACTGCGTCGCGACGCGTTCGGCGCGGGCGTCCGCGGCGTCCTCGTCGCGCATGATTAACAGCGCGTCGTGGCACGCCTCCAAATCGCGATCGAGCTCGCGCCGCGCCGCGCCCGGAGTCTTAAGAGTCCGGACGTTTGGAGCGGCGGATGGAGGACCCCACGGAGCGGCGGAACCCGCGCGTCCACCAACCGTGTTTTCCTTGTCCGCGCCCTCGTCGTGGTCCTCGGAATCCCCCGGAACGTCACCAACCACGTCGTCGTCGTCGTCGTCTTCTTCGTCTTCGCGGCCGTTCCAACGGGACGCGATCTTTGCCAGCTCGCCGGCTCGATCCGCCGCCGACGCGAGCTGCGCCAAAACCCTCTGAAGCTCCGACACGGGCAGGTCCACGTCCACGCCGCCCGCCCCGTCCCGGTTCAACGCCCCGTCGCGCTTGACCATGTCAGAGATCTCCACCCGCAGGCCGTGCTCCTTCTGCAGCTGCCGCAGCGCCCCATCGTGTTCCCTTCGTAAGCCCTCCAGCACCGCCCCGACGCGCGCGAGCTCTCGCTCCGACCGAGCGGCCGCCTCGTTCGCGACGTCCCTCTCCGTCACCGCAACCTGCAGCTGCAGCGTCTTCTGCGTCAGCGCGAACTCCACGTCGTCCATCGTTCCCCGCCTGGCCTTCTCCTCGCGACGCAGCATTCCAGCCGCGAGGAGCGACCAACGAAGGTTCGCACCCTTGTTGTACGCGATTCTCTCCCAATTCTCCGCTCGCGCCGACGCGACCGCCGCCTCCCTCCTGGCCAACACGAGCTGCGCGTGGAGCATCTCGTGACCCTCCGTCTTCTCCTCCGCGGTGGCGACGCGCCACATCGCCAGGCCGAGCATCTGAAACTGGCACCGCCGAAGTTTCCGCGTGGCTCGCTCGGCGGCGTCGTCGAAGTCCTCCTTCCGAACCAAGGCGCCCCGGGATCCGAACACGATGGCACCGTCCGGATCGGCTGTAGCCCCGGCGTCTGATGGATCGGCGAGCGCCGAGGGCAAAACCCCCGCGCGCTCCGCCGCGGCTCGAGCGCGTCTGGACGCCGCGTGCGACCGCTCGGCGTCGGTCTCCGCCTTCTCCGCTCGAACCTCCGCCTCCCTCAGCATGGACAGCGCCGCGTCGATGCGCTCGTCCGCGCGCTGCGCGTGGACCCTCTCGATCTCTTTGATCACCGCGTCGCACTCGTTGGCGTGTTCGCGTAACAGCTGTCGCGTGGTTCTCACGACGTCCACCGCTTCGCCGGCGAGCGAAGCCGCCTCCGCCTCCGCTTGTGCGACGAGTCGAACCGCGGATCTCTGACCGTGGGCGTGTGCCTCGGCCGCGCCGCTGACCTCGCCACTAGTGTCCTTCTCCCATCGGGTGTGCGAGTATATGTGGTGGCGAAGCACCCGGCCCATGTTCTCGGCGGCTTCGTTCCACTCCACGGCTCGCGTCTTTCCCTCGGCTCGAACGGCCAGCCCGGACCTTCGCGCCTGCTCGAGCTCCCGCCTGGCGTTGGCGAGCTCAGCCTCGACGTGCACCTGGTGCGCGGAGTGTCGCACGAGCACGTCCTTCTCGTTGGTGACGTGCAAAAGTTTTTCCGTCATCTCCTGCAGCCGCTTGTGCGCCTGCGAGCGTTCCTCCTGCAGGTTCTGCGCGTTGGCCTCAGCGGCTCTCAGCTTGGCCTCGGCGAGCTCGCACCTGTCAGCCTTCTTCTGAAGCCCGCTCGCCCTCTCCTCCGCCAGCTGCATCCGACGGCGGAGCTCCCTGTGGTCGCTCACATCCCCTTCCATCTCCTCCATTCGGTCCCTGAGCCTGTCCCGTTCGTGCTCCGCGGCGTGGACCCTCTCCTTCAGCGCGGCAACCTCCTTCGCCGCCGCCGACGACTCGCGAATGCGATCGAGCGCCTGTTCCTTTATGTCGTTGAGCTGCCTCGCCATCTCCGCGTCCCGTTGAGCCGCCTGCCTGCGCTCGTGGTTGCGCTCTTCCCGCGCGGCGTCGAGCATCCGCTGCATCTGCGCGAGCGTCGTGCTTTGGACGACTCCGGACGAATCCAATCCGCGGGTTCCCGTCGCGGCAGACTGTCCGACAGATTGTCCGACAGACTGTCCGACAGACGACGCGGCAGCCGCTTGTGCCGCTTGTGCCGTCGCGAGCTGCGCCCGCAGCGACGCCGCCTCCCCGTCCGCGCGCGCCAGCTTCGACCTGGCGTCGTCGAGATCCCTCTTGACCTCGTCGGCGTCGGCGCCGGAGGTTCGGCTCTTGAGTTGTTGACGAAGCGACGCCGCCTCCGTCTGCGCGGCGTCCCTCTCCGCGGTCATCCTCTGGAGCGAATCCCTCGCGCCCGCCGACGCCGCCGCGTCCGCCTGCGCTCGCATGAGGTCCGCCTTCAGGTCCTCGATCTCTCGTTCCTGCGCGTCGCGCGTCTTCGCGAGGAGCTGGTCGTAGTACTTGGCCATCGAACGGTTCTTGGCGAGCGCCTTGGACAGCTTCTCCTCCAGCCTGGCGTTCCTGGCGCTGAGGTGCACGACGTCGTAGCTCGGAGTGGGGTTGGACGCGTTCGGAGTGGGGTGGTGCGACGACGGAGTGGGATGGTTCATCGCGCCGCCGACGCCGGACGGCGGTTGACGCGTCACGACGGTTGGACCCGATGAGGAGGGACCCGGCGCGAACCCGACCCCGGCGGCGTGCGGCGGCCCGGGCGTGCTGAACGACGGGGGCCGGGGGAACGCGGACGGGGGCGGACCGCTTGACATCCTCGGCGCGCCGCCCATGGGCCCGACGCTTCCGGGCGGGGGCATGTGCATCATCCCCGGGCCGGGACCGGCGCCCATCGACCCGGGCCCACCCATGACGGGCGTCTCGGCCCACGCGCCGGGTCCCGCGGAAGGGGGTCGGCCCATGCCCGTGCCCGGTCCCCCCGCGCCCGGGGTCGGTCCCATGCCGTCGTTGAATGAGAACCCCTGCGGCCGCGTCGAAGGTTGATGAGGGGGTTCAAGGAGGGAGAGGGCAGCGAGGGCGCGGCCCCGGCGTTTGGTCGTGGTTCGAGGGAAGAAACGCACGCAGAAAATTCGCGACGCGGGGGGCGCACCTGGTTGACGGAAGATGGGCCCGGTCCCTGGCCTGGGGTCATTCCCGCCGCCCGCATCTCCTCCATGAGCCTGTTCATGACCGCCGTCGCGTGCTCAGCGCGAGGCGAATGTGTGCTTCGGGAGTCTTCCGCCTCGCGGGTCTTCCGCGTCTCGTTCCCCCTTCCGAGAAATCGTCATTTTTTTGGCCTCGGGTGCCGACGTGCGAGTGAAACAGATCTCATCACAGCCCCGATGCCGCGAGCCATCGTAGCGGCGATCCTATGCTGTCTCGTCGCCGTCGCCGGTGTCGCGGCGCAGGATAGTCGAGATCGCAAACCGCCCGGGTACCTCGACCCGCTCGTGGCGAAGTACAAGCGCGCGCTCGAGACGCATCGCACGGACCCGAGGCTGGCCCTGACGCTGTACTATAAGCTGTTGAGAAACCCGGACGATATCGCGAGGCTCTCCCCTCAGGCCTTGGCCACCCTGCACAACAACGTGGGGTCGATACACTACGAAGCCGGCGAGTCGAACGCCGCGCTGCTGCACTTTCGAGAAGCGCAGAACGCGGATCCCGAAAACGCCGAGGCGCGGGTGAACCTGGGGGTGCTGCTCTCGGAGGATTTGGAGCAACACGACGAGGCGTTGGCGCACGGGCGCAAGGCCATCGAGCTCAGGCCGGGCCACGCCAAGGGACACCACCTCGTCGGAAACATCCTGCAGAAGCTCGGCCAGAACGCCGAGGCGCACCTCCGGTTCAAGACGGCCGAGGCGATCGCCAGCGGCAAGAGGGCGTCGGCATCGGGGGGACGCGCGTTGTGGCGCTGGAACGCCACCGAGCTCGGCGAGATCACGCACGTGCCCGTGGGAAACGAGGCCGAGCTCGTGATGGAGACGATATCGCTCAAGCCGCCGGTGTTCAGAGTGCGTCAATTCCTCTCCCCGGACGAGCGTTCACGGATCATCGAGCTCGCGCGGTCGGAGCTGCGGGAGAGCCACGTCGTCGCAACCGCGGACGCCGGACCAAACCTTTCAACCGGCGAAGACGGATCCTCGCCGAAGAACCCGCCCAGGAAGAGCCAAACCGCGTGGCTGGTTGCCGACGCCGACGACACCGGAACCCTCGAGCTCGTCCGCCGACGCGCCATGGCGCTGACGGTGCTGCCCGACACGGTCAAGTCCGAGCGGTTGCAGGTGCTCCGGTACTCTGCGGGCGGGTACTTTGGCGCGCACCACGAGAGCACCGCGTTTTTACGCAGGTACGCCACGCTGCTCTACTACCTGGAAGGTCCCGGCGAGGGCAACGGGGGCGAGACCGCGTTCCCGCTCGGGCCGGACGGCGACGGGGGCGTACGCGGGGAGGCGGCGTTGGCGGCGGCGGGTGAGGCGATCGGGAGCGGGGACGTGCGCAGGGTTTGCGACTCGAGCTTCGGCGTGCGGGCGACGCCGACACCCGGCGACGCAATTCTCTTTTATAACTTTGGCGCCGACGGCGAGGTGGATCGACACGCGATCCACGCGGCGTGCGAGGTGACGGGCGGGGTGAAGTGGGCCGCGAACCACTGGTTCACGCTGCCGGAGGAGGACGCGGGCGGCGGGCGCGAGGGGCGCGATGAGCTCTAGTCTTTTCATTATTTTCATTTCGCTCTAAAACTTTTATTAGTCTTTTCATTCACCCGTCGCGAGGCGAGGCGTCTAAAAGTCACGATGTTTTCGCATCTGGACTCTCCCGGAAGCGTGCGCTCCGCCGGCGGGCCTCGCGCGATGCGATGTCGAACCGGGCCCGACGTCGCTAGCGACCGCGCCCTCCCTTGGCGGGTTTCTTGGCCTTGCGAGCGGGGCCCCTGGCTCCCTGGCTCCCCTCGTCCTTACCCCTCGCCAGCTTCGCCACCGCCGCCCCCGACTCCACGTGCATCAGCTCCGTCGGGAGCATCATGGAGGACGAGATGCCGTCGTTCTTGAACCTGTCGTCGTCGCCGTCCATCGATTCGTCGCCGTCGACATCCTCGGCGTCTTCGTAAACCTCAAAGTCGCCGCCGTCGTGCTGCGTCGAAATAAGAGGGGGAGTTGGCGAGCGGGTCAGCGACGAGAAGAACGCGTTTGGTCGTCGAACGAGAGAACGAGAAATGAAGGGAAAAGGTTCAGGGTCGAACGGGCGCTCGGCTACGGAAATGGATGGCGCAGTTTTGTCAGCATGGTTGTTCCCGCGCGAGCGCGGTCGCTAACCTCTCAGGTTATCCCAATGCGAGTTATCGTCACTGCCGAGCGACTTTGAAAAACGAGAAACCCTCGGCAAGTTACTTCCGGAGATACTTCCGGACGAGGCACTTCCGGATTAGACACTTACCCAGCCGCACAGCAGGTCCATCTTAAACGTCGCGAGCTCGTGTCCGAACAGCCTCAGCAGGATGGCGCCCTGCGGCGAGATGTGCTCCCCCTCCTTGCACAGCGCGTGATCGGCGAGGAGCTCGATGACGCCGCGGTTGAGCTTGGTGGGCATGCCGTTCTTTCGCAGCGTCGGCTCCATGGTGTGCTCCATCAGGCCTCCGTGCGGGCCGTGCACCGGTCCCTTTTCGACGACGATGGTCTCCCGGGCCACCGTCCCGGTCCTGGCGTAGTCGCTCACCTCGTACTTGGCCATGGCGGATTCCACATCTTCTTTGGTGAGGTTGGTGAACACCACTCCCGCGTGACCGCGGACGTGCTCGGCGAGCTTGTGGAGGCCGTCCCTCTGCTCGTCCTCGGGTCCCTTGCCGAGCGCCACCTGCATCACCTTGTTGGAGCCCATGAAGAAACGGGAGGAATCGGCGAGCGTAGCCTTCAGCTCCTTGAAGGCGTTGTTGCGGAGGTTGGCGCATCGGAAGACGAACACGGACTGGTACTGCTCGAGAGCCTCGCGGATCTGTTCGATGAGCCCGCCCTTCCACTCCCGGTCCTTCTTCTTGGTCTGCGTGAGCGCGATGACCTTATCGCGCCTGGATTTTGGCATCTCGTCGCGCCGTCCCCTCCTCGGTCGTCAGTGCGCGGTGGAATAAAAGCGGCGGCGGCGGCGTGGGAAAGCGGCGGGCCGATGGATGCCGGGCGGTCGCGGCGACCTGCGCGCCGTGTGCTGAGCCGACGGCGGTTTCGTTCGGTCGGTGCGTGCGCTCCTTGCTCCTTGAGCTAAGCGCGCGTGCGACGTCTCCGCCTGGGACGTGCCCGGGGCTTTTCGTCGGCGACGGCGTGCGTGATGATGAGACTGCTTCGGCGGTGCACAGGTCACCAAAGGCTGCTTTGCGGTCTTTTTTCTCGTCGCGGGCGCCTTCGGCCGAGGACCCGCACGCGTAATTCGTCATGGATGCTACGCAGTTCATGGTTTGAGTT
>Ga0181573_10004306_pt1 | contig 12178 bp, 9 predicted proteins | sample 101ome_25_FD_148643 | JGI IMG/M metagenome (GOLD analysis project Ga0181573, IMG submission 148643) | Coastal salt marsh microbial communities from the Groves Creek Marsh, Skidaway Island, Georgia - 101409BT metaG (spades assembly) | ecosystem: Environmental > Aquatic > Marine > Intertidal zone...
AACTTCCTGTTCGAAGGCGGCGACCACCGCGGCTACTGCATGCACTTCGCGTCGGCCGCAGCGCTCTTGCTGCGCATGCGCGGGATCCCGTGCCGCATCGGCGTCGGCCTCTACGGCGGCGCGGCGTCGCGCGACAGCGCCGACGTGCGCACCTTCGGCTCCCAGCACGCCCACGCGTGGGTCGAGGTCCCGATCCGAGGGCGCGGCTTCGTGGTCTTCGACCCGACGCCGTCTGAGGCCCGGGGGCGCGGCTTCGTGCCCGACGAGCGATCGGAACCCGAAGGCGACGCCGAGGCCTCGCTCGAGGGCTCCTTCTACGATCCGGCGGTCCGCGCGGTGACCGAGGTCGTGACGACCCCCTGGACCTGGGCGCTCGCGCTGGCCGCCACCCTGCTGTTCGCCGCTCTGCCGCGCCGCGCGCCGCGACCCCGCGCTGCTCCCCAGAGCCCCACCGCGACGAAGGCGCGACGCGCGCTGCAGCAGCTGATGCGGGCGCTGGCCAAGGCTGGCCACCGGCGCCTGCCGGGCCAGACCCTGGAGGGGTTCGCAGCCGAGCTCGAGCGCCAGGACCGGCTCGACCCCGCGGTCGCCGCTGCGTTCGCGGCCTACCAAGAGGTCCGCTTCGGCGGGAGGAGCTACGACAGCCAGCGAGAACGAGCGCTGGTCGCCGGCGCGCGCGCCGCCGCGGCGCTGCCGCCGCCCGGCGACGCAGCGCTGGCCTCGCTCACCGCGAGACCGGCCAACTGAACGCCACGACAAGGCGGCCCCCGTCCGCCTCGCTCTCGAGGTCGCCGCCGAGGCGGCGCTGAAGGAACGCCGCCGAGAGCACGCCCTGCAGGAGGCCTCGGTGCGCGACGAACCGCCGCAGGGAGCCCTCCTGCATGACCACGGACGCAGCCAAGGTCTCAGCGTCTTCGCCGGAGAGGCCGAGGAACTCGAACCGCGCGACGACGTAGTCGCGCGCGCGGGCCTCGGCGGACGCCTGCGCGCGCCGCGCGACGTCCAGCCGCGCGCTCGCGGGCTTCATCCCGAGCACCGTGTCCAGGACCGCGCAGAGCGAGTACACCACGTCGACCTGCACGAGGCGGACCGCGGGCAGCGCGTCGGGGATCTCCACCGACAGCTCTACGCCCGCTTGCTGATACGCCTTGCGCACGATGGCGAGCGCCTCTTCCAGGACCTCCTTGACCGCGACGCGCTCGCGGCGCGCCGGCATGCGGGACAGCATCCGCGACAGCGCGCCGAGCGCGGTCGCGCCGATCTTGGTGCCGCGCTCGAGGTCTCGGATGCTCTCGATGTCGTCCGGATCGGTCGCGAGAAAGCTCAGCTCCCCGGCGAGCGCGAGGGACGCGTGAAACTGGTTGTTGAGGTCGTGCGCGAGGCTCGCGGCCAGCTCCCCGAGCGCGCGGCTGCGCATCGCCGCGAACACCGCGGCCTGTCGCTGCTCCCGATCCGTGACGTCGCGGGCGGTCAACCACCGCCTGCCATCGACCTCTCGCAGCGTGAGCTCCCAGACCGCGTCTTCGGCGTGGAAGAGCACGACGTCACCGGCCTCGAGGTCGCCGCGATCTGCAGCCGCGAGCGGCAGGTCGCCGAGCGCGACGGCGTGCTGCTCGACCCACTGCTCCATCGAGGCGTTGCAGGCCTGCAGCGCGCCGTCGGCGGCGACGGCCGCGACGGCGTCGCGGGTGCAGGAGGCGGGCACGAAGGGTTCGCTCGTCATGGCTGCTCGGGCGGTCGTGGCGGCAGAGAGTCAGTTGGTCGTGATCTGGATCGACCGGCTCGTGACCTGCCGCACCCCGGCCTCGACCGGCGCGATCGACTGGGCAAACGCGACGAAGTCGCCGAACGTATCCTCGGTGTCGATGTCGACGGTGCCGAACCAGGCGCTCACCGTCAGCGTGTAGGTGCGGCCCGCGACCAGCGGCGTCTCGGCGTCCGCGGGCAGCTCCACGAACGCGAAGCTGTCCTTCTCGGGACGCACCAGGACCTCCCAGAGCAGCAGGCCGTCCGGACCGTCCGAGCGCAGCTCGAGCTCGCCGGCGACGCATCCGGTCGGCAGCGAGAACGCGACCTCGAAGCCGGACGCGGCCACCTCCGCCAGCGGCAGCGGGCTCGTCAGCTCGGGGAACGCGCGGAACCGGAAGCCTTCGGTGTCCGGACCGGCGACGTCGACCATCGAGGCGTGAGCGGTCGCGACGTCACCCGAGGCGACGTCGCCAGCCTGGCCACCCAGCATCAGGATCCAGGCTTCGTCGGCGCCGAGCGGCGGCAGCGAGAGCTCCAGGTCCGGACCCGCGGCGACGACCGAGCCGTCGATGTCCCTGGCGACGTCGACGACGCCGGCGCCGGGCACCAGCTGCCCCAGCGACAGGTGGAGCGCGGTCGGGTCCACTTCGGACGGTGCGCCGTCGAGCGCGTCGACGAGTCGGAACGGCGCCGCAGCCACGTCCTCGAGCTCGACCGGCTCCGACAGAGCGAGGGGCGCGCCTTCGACCAGCCCCGCGCGCACGTCCGCGAGCACCGCCGCGCGCTGCAGCGCACGGGGGCCAGCGCCGCCCCGGTCGTCGAGCTCGACGAGCGCGACGTTGCCGCCTGCGACCGACACGCCGACCTGGAACGCGGTCTGCGCGTCCGAGATCTCGAGGTCCACGGGAAACGCCGCGGCCTCCGCGCCGTCGAACACGCCGTCCCAGAGCTCCTGGCGGGTGATCCGACGCGTCACGCGCGTCTCGTAGCCAGCGCCCGGCGTCACGTCTGCCACTTCACCGGTCAGGTATCCGTGGCGCGCGAACCGACCGAGCGGCCGCCGCAGCGCGCGTCGAAGCGGGAACTCGAGGTGGTCGCTGTTCGGTCGCGCGACGGTGAAGCCGTGCGTGATCGAGTGGCCGTCGCGCTCGGTGAACACCGTCGCCGTCGCGCGCAGGTCGAAGGCCCGATCTGCGAACAGCTGGCCGCTCTCGCGCGTCACCCCGAGATAGCCCTGGCCGGGCACGGCGCCCTGCACCAGGGCGGCGAAGTCGACCGGCCCTCCGCCGAGCGCGTCGGACACGTATGCCCGGCTGGAGCTCGAGCCGCGGAACCACGTGCGGTTGAACAAGAACTGGTAGGTGTCGAGCCAGCGGTCCCCGTTGTCGAGGAACGAGACCTGCTGGCCGTAGTAGGCCTGGCGGAAGCTGCGGCGACGCCCCTCCTGGAATCCGAACCAGCCGGCCGGCACGTCCTCGAACACCACCTGGCCGTTCTCGTCTCCTACCGCCTTGAGCGCGACGGCGCCGCGCAGGCTGCTGAGCCGCGCCGGCTGGAACAGGTCCGCGCGGGCGCGCACGACCTGCTGCACCCGCACGTTGCCCGCGCGCACGGTGTCCAGCTCGACGTCGTCGAGCACGTCGGTCGGCTCGGTCGAGTAGGGCGCCGTGCCTACGGCGACCACCGGGAGCCACGTCGCGCCCGCGTAGACCTCGAGGACCGCGTCCCGCGGGGTCCCGTCACCGAACGTCGCGGGCACGCGGTCGAGCAGGAACTCGCCGTTGCCGCCGGTGCGTGTCCGGCGCTGGTCGATCGTGACCATCGCCTCGAACACCGCGCGCCCGTCGGCGTCGACGACGCGGCCGCGCACGGCGCGGGCCGGCACGTCGACTCCGAAGGCGTAGAGGCCGCCGCGCGTGACCGCGCCCGTGAGCTGCAGGCGGCCGCTCGTCGCGCTCGCAAACACCGGCGGCACGAGCGAAGACCACTCGCCGGTCAGGTGATCGAGCCGGAACAGCTGCGCGTTGGGGCTCGCGCCCGTGATCTGCAGGTCGTCCTCGACGTCCAGGTCTACGCCCGGAGAGAACGTGGCGTCGATCGGGCCGATGTAGAAGCCGCGGCCGTAGAGCCGCGATTCGACGCCGCCGAGCGGCAGGTCCCCCGGCAGGTGCTGGGGCGAGAGTTCGCCGAGCGACAGCCTCACCTCCGACGCCGCGCCGTCGACCCCGACCGAGGTCCCGAACGGCACCGTCAAGACGTTGCCCGAGGCCGTGGTCAGGGCGGTCGCCGCGACCTGCTCGCCGACGTCGACGAGCGCGCTCGCGCCGTCAGGGAGGTCGGGGACGTGCAGCGCCATCGGCACGTCGGTCCCGACGACGTCGAGCGCGACGCGGTAGCCGCCGAGCGTGTCGCCGTGGTCGGCGGCGGCCCAGGTCGGGTCGACGTCGAACAGCAGCCCCCCCCGCGGCGCGGCGAGGAAGTCGCCCCGGCCGTTGCGCCCCGTCAGCGCGGTCGCCTGTTCGCCGACGACCGACACCGTCGCCGACACGACGCCGCGGTTGGCGTCGTCGAGCAGGAGCACCTTCATGCTGGCGTCGGGCAGGCGCGGGAGCCGAGGGCCGATGTCGCTGCCTTCGCCGCGCTCACAGGCGGCGAGCGTCGCCAGCAGGGCAACAGAGAGCAGACCGGAGCGGCGCGTCGGACCCGTCATCAGGGACAGGCTACCGGCTGGGCGCGCCTACTTCTCGCCCTTCGTCCGCGGGCGCGGGCGCTGCGCGAAGCGGTCGGGCTCCGGCGGCGTCGCGACCCGACTCCGCGCGCCGTCCGCCGAGATCGTCCGCACGCCCACGACGACGTCGTCCAGACACACGCCGGGCATGCGGGCCAGCAGGCGACCCGAGCGAGTCGGCTGCGGGTCGGCCTCGGCCATCGGCATCACGTGCGTCCAGTCCGCTTCGGTCGTCTCCCGCCAGACAAACTCGCACCGCGTCACCCCTTCGGGCAGCTTGAACACCAATTGCGTGTCGTAGGCGTCGCGCGCCAGCCGCGCCGTGCTGACCAGCGGCGGCGGCGGCGCTGAGGCGAGCTCGTAGAGGGTCGCGACGACGACGCGCGCCACCTTCGCCGAGTAGGCGAAGTCGGCGTAGTCGGGGAGATCGCCGTAGGGCTTGCCGTCCTTGGGCCGCACGTCCTGGTGCTGGCGCGAGAAGTCCTCGCGCGGCTCGGTCAGTCGCACGGCGGGGTAACCCTGGTCGAAGAACGAGCGGTGGTCCCCGCCGCGGCCGTAGCGGTCGCCGCGGTAGATCAGCTTGACGTCGAAGCCGTCGACGTAGCGGCGGCCGGCGCGGCTGACGGCGCGCGCCATGCTGCGCCCGAAGCTGTCGTTGCCCGTCGGCGCGTAGCTGAAGCAGCGCACGAAGCCGTCGTAGGTCTTGCCGTCCATGCCGGTCGTGTTGCCGACGATGTCGCACGTGATCATGCCGTCGACCGAAGCGCCAGCTTCGGCGAGGAAGGCCGCGTGCGCCTTCGAGCCGAGCAGGCCCTGCTCTTCTCCGTCGTAGGCCACGAACAGCACGGTCGCCGCCAGCCGCTGCGACGCGAGCACGCGCGCCGCCTCGAGCGCGACGGCGGTTCCGGACGCGTCGTCCACCGCGCCCGGCGCCGCCCCCTCGCCGTCGGCGCCGCTGCTGTTGCGCGAGTCGTAGTGGCCGCCGACGACGTAGATCCGACCGGGGTCGGTCGTGCCGCGGAGCGTCGCGATGACGTTGACCACCTCGACCTCACGCGGCATCCCGTTGCGCAGGCACGGCACGGTCGCCTCCTGCCGACGCACCGTCATGCGGCCGTCGCTCGCGGCGGCCACCTGCTCATACTCGGCCTGCAGCCAGCGGCGCGCAGCGCCCGTCCCCTCGGTCTCGCTGTCGGTCCGGGACAGCACGTGACGCGTGCCGAAGCTGCAGAGCTTGCGCACGGTGGCCTCGATGCGCGCGGCGTCGACCTCGGCGACCGCCGCGGCGATCCGGGCGGCGATCGGGTCCTGCGCGAGCAGGTTCGTGGTGAGAGCAGCGGTTACGAGGAGGGCCGTGCGCTGAGGGCTCATCCGAACAAGTCTACACCTTCCATCCCCTCGGACTTCTGCAAGCCGAGGATCGGCAGCAGCGTCGTGGCGATGTCGCAGAGCCGGCCACCCGACTTCATGCTGCGGCCCACCAGCGCGTCCGAGCAGACCACGAGCGGCACCGGGTTGGTCGTGTGCGCCGTGTGCGCGCTGCCCGAGGTCGGGTCCGTCATCTGCTCGACGTTGCCGTGGTCGGCCGTGATCGCGGCCGTGCCGCCGAGCGCCGTGAACGCCGGCACGATGCGGGCGAGGCACCGGTCGATCGCCTGCACAGCCTGGACCGCCGCCGGCACGATGCCGCTGTGCCCGACCATGTCGGCGTTGGCGAAGTTGAGGATCGTGACGTCCGGGCGGTGCTCAGAGGCGAGCTCCCGCAGCAGCTCGTCGGTCACCTGCTCGGCGGACATCTCCGGCTGCATGTCGTAGGTCGCGACCTTGGGGCTCGGCACCAGGATCCGCCGCTCGCCCGGGACCTCGGCCTCGTCGCCGCCCGAGAAGAAGAACGTGACGTGCGCGTACTTCTCGGTCTCGGCGATGCGCAGCTGCGACAGACCGGCCTCGCTGACGACCTGCGGCAGAGCGCCCTTCATGCTCTGCGGCGGGAACGCGATCGGGCAGGGGAAGTCCTCCCGGTAGCGCGTCATCGTCACGAAGTGCACGACCGGGACGGACGCGCGCGCGAACGCCGAGAACTCGTGGCTGACGAACGCCTCGGTCAGCTGGCGCGCGCGGTCGGTGCGGAAGTTGAAGAACACCACCGCGTCGCCGGTGCGCACGCGGCCCTTGTCCGGCGAGCCGACCACCGTCGGCTTGACGAACTCGTCGTTCTCGCCGCGCTCGTAGGCCGATGCGACGGCCGCTTGCGCGGTGTCGGCCTGCAGCGCGCGCCCGAGCGTCAGCGCGTCGTAGGCGAGCTGGACGCGCTCCCAGCGCTGGTCGCGATCCATGGCGAAGTAGCGCCCGATCACGGTCGCGACCCGGCCCACGCCGAGGTCGGCCATCCAGCCCTGCACCGACTCCAGGTAGCCCTGCGCCGACCGCGGGGCCGTGTCGCGGCCGTCGAGGAACGCGTGCACCGCGACCTGGTCGCCGGCGAGCCCCGCCGCCTTCGCCATCTCGAGCAGCGCGCGCAGGTGCCGGTCGCTGCTGTGGACACCCCCGTCCGAGACGAGCCCGAACAGGTGCAGCGCGCCGCCGCTCTCCTGCACGTGGGCGATCGCGGACTGCAGCGCCTCGTTGGACCCGAAGCGCCCCTCCTCGATCTCACGGTCGATGCGCGAGATCTCCTGGTAGACGACGCGGCCGGCGCCGATGTTGAGGTGGCCGACCTCGCTGTTGCCCATCAGGCCGCAGGGCAGGCCGACGTCCTCGCCGCTCGCGGAGAGCAGCGTCGAAGGGTAGCGCTGCCGGAGCTCGTTCCAGAACTTGGGCGCGGCCTGATCGATCGCGTTCCCGGGGCCGGCCGGCGCCTCGCCGAAGCCGTCCAGGACGCAGAGCAGCAGCGGTGCGCGGCCGCTCATCCCAGCAGCTCGTCGACGTGGGAGGCGACCGCCTGCTGGCGGCTGCGGATCTCGTCACGGACGGCGGTCGCGCGCGCCATCGTGTCGTCGGCCTGCGCCCGATCCTTGAGCTCTGCGGCGTTGATGCGGACGTTCAGGAACGCGCCCTCGGCGCCCGCGAGCAGCAGCGCCGCGCCCGAGGCGAGGTCGCTGGCGATCGACTTGCCGACGCAGCCCTGGACCTCCTCCATCGTGACGAAGACGTCGCGGATCATCGCCTGCGTCTGCTCGGGCACGAGCATCGCGCCGACCATCGACTCCTGGATCGCCGCCGAGCGCGCCGCCTTCTCCTCGTCGGACTCCTTGGGCAGCTTGAAGGCCGCCGAGACCGCGTCGAACGCGTCGCAGTCCTGCTGGGCCATGGGCGCGAGGCGCTCGAGGTGTCCTTCGAGCGCTCGCGCCACCCGCGCGAGGTCTTCCTCCCGGTCGACGTTGGCCTTCTTGCCCTGCGAGTAACGCACGGTCATCAGGAACAGGGACGCGCCCATGCATCCCGCCATCGCCGCGGCGGCGCCGCCGCCGGGCGTCGGCGTCTTCGCGGCCAAAGACGCGACGAGCTCTTCGAACGACTTGTTGATCATTTGAGGCGAAAGAGTGTCGGGATCGCAGAATCGGAAACAAGGCCGGATGCGGTTCCTTGCGGTCCGCGGCGCCGATTTGCACATTGGCGCCATGCAGCGGATCTGGTGGCTCACGGCCGCGCTCCTCGCGGCGTGCGCGTCCGCCCCGCGGCAGCCGGCGAGCGCCATGCTCGCAGGCGCCGTCGCCGGGGCCGAGACCCGGCTCATTGTCTCCGGCGACCGAATCGTCTCCGTCGTGACGCCGATCGACCCGCGCGCGCTCCCCGCCGCCGTGCGGGCGGCGTGCGACGCCGAGGCCGCGGGCGGCCGGATGACCTTCTGCGGCGAGGAGCGCGGCGAGGGAGGGCGCGGTTACCGCGTCGAGAAGCAGCTGTCCGATCCCTACGAGCACCAGCGGTCTCTGCTCGTCACGGAACGCGGCGAGGTGGTGGAGCGACGGCGCACCCTGCCGCTCGCGCGCGCGCCACAGGCCGTGCTCGCGACCGCGCTGACGAAGGGCGCGTTCGTCGAGCGGGTCGAGATCGTGGCCGGGCCCGGCCGAGACGAACACTGGGCGGTCGTCGTGAAGGACCGCGCGGGCGAGACCTTCGCGGTCGAGGTCGCGCTCGACGGCAGCATGCGCCGCGCGCGGCGGCGCACGACGGCGCGCGTCGACAGCTGACCTGCTGCTCAGGTCAACGCGATCGGGATCGGCCGGAAGTCGATCGCGTCGACCGACGCGAGGTGGTAGCGGATGCCGTCCGCTTCTCCCTGGAAGCCGTACTTGTGGTCCTTGCCGTGCAGGTGGCCGTAGACGCAGACCTGGACGTGCGCGGCCTGCAGGATCCGCACCGCCTCGGTCTCCCGACCGTCCGAGTAGCGGGGCGGGTAGTGGACCAGCGCGATCGTGCGGGCGCCGCCCTCGACGCAGCCGCCGAGCTTCTCGCCGGCCTGGACCGAGAGCTTGAGCCGCTCCAGCTCGCGCGCGAAGACGGTCGCCGCCTTGTCGTCGGCCCAGGGGGCGTCGGGCGGGTCCCAGAGCCGCGTGCCGATGACCACCGTGCCATCGGCCATCTTGACGGCGTTGTTCTGCAGGAGCTGGACCGAGTCGTCCAGCGCGCGCTCGACCTTGGCGCGCGACTGCCACCACGTGCAGTGGTTGCCCTTGATCAGGATCTTGTGGCCCGGGCGCGCGCACAGCCAGTCGAGGTCGGGCTGGGCCTGGGCCAGGTTCAGGCCCCAGGAGGTGTCGCCCCCGACCAGGACCCAGTCGTCCGGGGCCACCATCTCGTCCCACGCGCGCTGCATGCGCGCGGCGTGGTCGACCCACTGCTCGCCGAAGATGTCCATCGGCTTGTCGACGCCGAGGCTCAGGTGCAGGTCGCTGATGGCGAACAGTCGCAAGGTGCGGGAGGAGCGGTGCAAGAGGAGCGCGTCGCGCGCCGGAGCGGAGACCGTAGGGCACGCGCGCGCGACGCGCGCCCCAAATCGCCGACGCAGCGGCGCCGCGCGTCCGGACACTTCTTCTCTACGGAAATCGACAGGAGCGCGGGCGGTAGTGTCCACTGTGGATCGCCGGACCACCGCCCTGATGAGACGACTCGCCGCTGTTCTGTTCGCTGCGCTCGCCGCGGGCCTGGGGCTCACGACGTGGTCGTCGGGCGAGGCTGCCACCGCGCCGGCCGAACGCGAGGCGCGCCCCGAGCTCCTGCAGACTGGGGGCTCGACGCAGGAGCTCCGCAGCGCGCTCGAAGACGCCCGCCGGTCCTGCTCGATCGACGCGCTCGAGGCCGCCATCGCGGCGATCGAAGCGCACGCGCGCGCGCCGCAGGCGGACGCGGCTGCGTGGACTCTGCTCGCCGAAGCCCGGCTGGAGCGCGCTCAGCGCCGCACGCTGCTGCGCGGCTTGACCGTCGGCCAGCCGCTGTTCTCCGAGCTCCCGCCGCAGCTACGGGAGGACCTCGACGCCGGCGACGCGGCGATCGCCGAGGCCCGTCGCCGCGGCGCCGACTCCGCCGCGTCGTTCCGGGTCGAAGCGTCCCTGCTCAGCCAGCGCATCACCGGCCTCCTCTCGGCGCTCCGCTACCGGGGGGACATCGAGCGCGCGCTGCAGGCGGCATCGGCGCGCGCGCCCGATGACCCGCAGCTCCTGGTCGCGCGCGGCCTCCAGCTCCTGCTCGCGCCCAAGCTGCTGGGACACGACCCGGCGGGCGCGCTGACGCGCTTCGAGCGGGCGCACGCAGCCGGCGCCGACGAGCGCGCCGCGATCTTCGCCGGCATGGCGTGCTGGCTGCAGGGCGAGCAGCAGCAGGCCCTGCGCTGGCTGACGACGGCCGCGGAGCAGAACCCGGACAATCCGTTCGCGCGCGCCGTGCTGGCGCGCGTCGCCGCGGAGGAGCCCGACCCGTTCGGGCGGGACGTCTCGGCGGCCGAGGCCACCGAGCGCAGCGGGCGCTAGCGCCGGCGGCCGAAGCGGCCGCGCGCGCCCCGGTCCGCGCCGCGCTGCTCGTGCAGCATGCGGTGGAGCTCGGCGACCATCTCGCGCAGGCCACGCATCTCGTCGCGCATCGCCTCGATCATCCCGAAGAGCTCTTCGACGACGGCGTGCTCATGGTGCTCGTCGTGGTCGTCGTCGTGGACGTGGCCGTGGCCGTGGTCGTCGTCGTCGTGACCGTGCTCATGTTCCCCGTGGCCGTGGCCACCTTCCTCCTCGTCACGGTCCCGGCGCAGCCTACGGACGACGCGGCGGCGGCGTTCATCGCGTTCGTCGCGTTCGTCGCGCACCTGCACGTCGATCTCGAGAGCACCCCCGACCTCTTCGAGCACCTTGGTGATGCGCGCCTCGAGGCCTTCGGCGTTCGGGCGCTCCTTGAACATGAAGACCCGGCGCTCCTGCTTGGCTTCCGGCGCGTCACCCGACGGCTCGTCGTCGCGCGCCCGCAGCACGAGGCCCTTGCCCTTGCCGCCTTCGATCATTCGGTAGCGAACGCGCGCTTCGCCGTCCCCCTCGCCGGACTTCTGCACCCACTCCCGCACCGGCGCCGGGCGCACGACGCGGACCTCGCGGCGCTCCTCGACGGGCTTCGCGGTGTTCACGCGCCAGCGGACCGGCGCGTCGTCGTCGCCGGCTTCCTCGACCTCGACGACCACGGCCTTGCGCGGCTGTGCGCTGCGCGATCCTGCCATCATCTCCAGCAGCGCGCGCTTGCACTCGGCGCGCTCGGCGTCGGTCAGCTCACCCGAGGCCAGCTTCTCGACCAGCGCGATCATCTTCGCGCGGCGCGCGTCCTCGACGCCCTGCGGGAGGAGGGTTACGCGCTGGGGCCGCGCCGCGACCGGGCGCGGCGCTTGCTGTTCTTGCGCGGGGAGGGACACGGCGAGGAGGCTCACAGCCGTCGCGATCGGAGAGCAGAGTCGGTTCATGGCGTCAGGTGTCAGGTGTCAGGGGGCGCCCATCCTAGGACTTGGACCCGGATGTCGACACCGCGTCTATCGACGCACCACGCCGCGGCCTGAAGACCCCGCGCCAAGGGCCGCAGCGCGACCGCGGGGGCCGCGGGTCGGCGGGCGCCGTCAGCCGCCGATCGGGGCGACGATGGTCCACAGCCCCGGGGTGACGCAGAGGAAGCTGTTGATCGAGAGCGGGTCGAAGACGACCCACTGCGTGTAGACGGACGCGCCGACGTAGCCGCCCACGCCCGGCGTGAGGATCGGCGCGGTCGCTTGCCCGCCGCCTGCGCCGCCGCCGACCGTCGTCGCGAGCACCACCGCGACCGGGTTGGTGAGCAGATCGCACGTGCCCGGCGGGTAGCCGAAGAGGGTCGTCAGATCGACCGGGTAGGGCGCCTGGCGCGTATCGCCGAGCACCCAGAACGCCGTCCGCTGCGACGGCGCCGAGGTCAGGCGGTTGAGCCAGGTGATCCCGGGAGAAGCGATCTGATCGGCGGAGTTCTGCGGGATGATGTTGCCCTCGCACGGGCAGCCCGTGCCGAACTCGATCATCACGCCAGGCCGAGCCGTGAAGCGGGTGACGAGACCCCACCCCTGCTGCACCGAGCCGCTGACCGCGCCCGGGTTGTTGTTGGCGTAGACGCGCGAGGTCTGCCCGATCAGCTGCGTCGTGCCGGCGTTGTTGAAGAAGAACGCCTGGTTGTTCTGGCTGTTGGCGGTGATCCGGATTTCGATCAGGATCG
>Ga0181573_10004307_pt1 | contig 12173 bp, 9 predicted proteins | sample 101ome_25_FD_148643 | JGI IMG/M metagenome (GOLD analysis project Ga0181573, IMG submission 148643) | Coastal salt marsh microbial communities from the Groves Creek Marsh, Skidaway Island, Georgia - 101409BT metaG (spades assembly) | ecosystem: Environmental > Aquatic > Marine > Intertidal zone...
CCACCACCACCACCAACAACAACAACAACAACAACATTACCACCAACAGCAGCAGCAAAACCATCCGCCTGGGACTGGGATGGCGATGGGCGGCGGTCCAGCTCGCCCCCCGCCCCCGCCTCACAGCGCGACGGGTACCGCTGCGGCCCTCCGGCCGCCCCCGTTTGCAATCACCTCTCCGTCTAAGGCGCCGTCGGCGATGAGCAGGCAGTCGAGCTCGGGGAACAATATCGACCCGTCGCAGATGCCGCGGCCCTCGTCGAGGCAGCTGCCGACGCAGGTGTTTGAGACTCGGCCGAGCGGGACGCACGCGGTGCCTCCTGCCACGGACGTATCGCTGGCTGTGCGCGATACTGGAGACGCGGGGCCTCGGCATATGCGGTGTAGCGTCAACTCGATGCCGCAGGGTCACGACATGGTCAAGTCGTCGTCGATTCCGCTGGTGCTGGGTATCCAGCCCTTTGCCGTGCAGGCCAAGGGAGACTCGGCGATCCCGTTAATTGATACGCGCGGGAGCGAGCTGGTGCGGTGTGGGAAATGCAATGCGTACGTATGTCCGGGGATGACGTTCCGGGGCGGGACGATGACGTGTTGCTTCTGCGGTGGCAGCACGGCCGTCAACACGATGGCGCACGGCGACGCGCCGAGCGTGTTCGGGACTGTGGAGTATATCGTCGACGGCAAGTACCAGGTGCGCGAGCCGATGGCGCCGACGTACATGTTTTTGATCGACTGTACGGCAGAGGCCGTCGCGAGCGGGATGACGTCCACGGTGTGCTCGAGCGTGCGGGCGATGCTTGGGTCCCTGATGGGCGTGACAGGTGGAGGCGAGCGGCGCACACGCGTCGGACTTATTACCTTCACGGGATCCGTGCAGTTTTACGAGATGGGGGGCGAGCGGATGGCGGGCGGGGGCGGGGGCGCCGCTGGGGACAAACATCCGGCGGCCAAGATGCTCGTCATGGGCGACGTGGAGGACCCGTTCTGTCCATTGGCGGGTGGTGCGTTTGTGACGCTGGCGTCACAGGCGGACGTGGCCGCCGTCGGGGCGCTCCTGGATCGGGTCCCGGAGATCTTTGCAGTTGGCCCGGCGGCCAACGGGAAGGACCCGACGACGGCGAGCGCCGCAGGCAACGCCGTCCATAGCAACGTGCCCGTGACCTCGGGGGAGAGTGCGGGAAGCGCGGCGGTCAAGGCGGGCGTTGAGACGTTGAAGGCCGTCGGAGGCGGCCGACTGCTGACGTTCCTGCACAGCCTGCCGCACAAAGGCGCGCTGGCCCTCAAGCCGCGGGAGTCGGGCAAGCCGCCCTCGGACCGGGATCCGCTCGATATCATGTCTCCACAGGGATCCATGGGAAAGCTGTTTACACAGCTGGCAAGGGACGCTGCGCAGAGCCAGGTGTGCATCGACGTCTTCGCCTTGACCAAGTCGTACGTGGACCTGGCGACCATCAGCATCCTGTCGTCGTCCACGGGGGGCAGCCTCTACCGGTACTCGCCGTTCTCGTGCTCGGCGGATACCGCGAGGTTCTTCGACGACCTGCGGTGGAACCTGACTCGCCCGGGAGGCCTCGAGGCCGTCGGCAAGCTGCGGGTCTCGGCGGGGCTGTCGGTCGACGAGGTGATCGGGTCCTTCTCCAAAGCCGGACAGAACGACCTCGTCTTCCCGACGATCAACAGCGACTCGACCATTTTCGCCAAGCTGCTGCACGACGAGCGCTTGCGCGAGGGGTCGAATGCGTACTTCCAGTTTGCCACGCTGTACTCGACGACCGCGGGCCAGCGGCGTGTCCGGGTCCACAGCATGGCGCTCCCAGTGACCCGCTCGCTGGGTTCGGTGTTCCGAGGCGCGGATCTGGAAGTTTACATGGGATACCTGGCGCGCCAGGCCGCGGCTGCCATGCCCGGCAAGACCCTCGTCCACGTGCGGGACTTGATCGGCAAGGCGGCCACGGGCACCCTGGTTGCCTACAGGAAGCACTGCGCGAGCTCTTCGTCGTCTTCGGGTCAGCTCATTCTCCCCGAGTCGCTCAAGCTGGTTCCCCTCTTCTGCCTCGGGCTCAGCAAGCTGCCCTGCTTCCGGACGGACGCCAGGGCCGACAGCAGGGCGGTCTGGCTGTCGCGCATTGCCTCGCTTCCGCTGGACCGTCTGCTCCCGGCGGTCCACCCGAGGCTCTTTCGAGTCAGTTTGGACATCGTTCCGAACAACAGCAGCAATGGCAACGGAAGCGGCGTGGAGCAGACGCCCGTCCCTGAGAGCCTGCCGCTGTCCGCGGAGCACCTCGAGTCGGACGGCGTCTACATCCTGGAAAACGGATACGACATCTTCCTGTATTTCGCACGAGAAGCGCCGACACACGCGGTCGAGCAGCTGCTCGGCACCCCGTCGCTCCACTCGATAGACCCGTCGACGTTTGCCGACCTCCCCCAGCAGGAGAACCCGCTCTCCAAGCAGACGCGCGAGGTCATCGCGCAGCTCCGACGACAGCGGAGAAGCTATATGCACATGCGTCTGGTGGTCAAAGGCCACCCGCACGAGACGCTGTTCCACTCGGCCTTGGTCGAGGACCGGCACGTGCTCTCGGGGATGAGTTATGTCGAGTATCTGTGCTACCTGCATCGCCAGATCCAGAACATTCTCACGTAGGCCGACGAGCGATTCCTTACCTGTAAAAACATGGCCGCGTTCGTTCGTCCGTTCCCGTCATCATGGACCGCCATCGCCGCCCACCTCGCCGCCCTGGACGTCGTCGTTGTTCATCATGACCTGCAGCTGCGTTATCAGCTGCGGCATCACCAGGCTGGGATCAAACCCGAGCATTTCTGCCACCACCGGCGCGACGCTCAAATCGACCGATCCGGCAGAGAAAAAGACAGCCTTCCTGAACTCGAGTGACGTCGTGCGCATCACGCTCCGTCCCACCATCTCCATCTCGGCCGACCCTGCCGGGATCGGGAACGACTGGATCGCGTGAAGAATCTTGGACAGAGACCTCGAGATCAGACGCTCGTCCTGGGCGCGGAACGCCGCTTCGGCGTCGATCAGCGCGTTCCGGCACGTGGAGGCGATCTCCGCGTGCACAATGGTGATGGCGCGATCCTCCGGCACGCCCAGGTCAGTCGCCAGCCCGCTCACGAACCTCGACGGCTCGTACCCGCCAAGAGAGCTTTTTGGATGCTCAAGCGAGTGCTTGACGGCCATGCGCAGCATGGAATCGCGGCCGGACTGCGTCGACGCCGTCACCGTCAGGCCGCCCCCATTGTTGCAAGTCTGCCTCAGGTCCACCAGGCTCCGCAGCGAATAGTCCTGCCCGAGCTCCACCTTCTCGTTCTGCAATTTTCGCACAAGACTGTCAGCTTGCTTTTGCAAGTCCTCGCGCCGGTCCTTGCTGACGTATTTGACAGGCTGGGGCGGCGCGAACCACACCGGCTTTGCGTTCTTCGCGCCCTTCCCGCCGGTCCCGCTCGCCGCGTTCCCGTCGTCATCCGCACCCTCCTCGTCGGACCCCGACAAATATCCGGGCACCGTTCGTTTCTTCTGCGCTTCCTCCTCGCCCGGTAGGTCGTCCCACAACGGACGCGGCGTCGCCGCCTTTTTCGTACCCTCGATGAACACCATTCGCCCACCCAGCGACCTGTCCCGCACCCACCGTCCCGCCGCTCCCACCTGCCGCCCACCCGTCAACCACGAAAACGACCACCCGAACTTGTTCTTCAGGTACACGAACACCGCCAAGCCTGCCAGTCCCCACAGGATTCCCATCCCCGCCGGCAACGGCGAGTCCCGCTGCCGGATCGACCCGTACACGGCAGAAGGCATCGGCCGTCCACGCGCCGACACCGAAAACTTTGGCGCTGGACCACTCGAGGCCGGCGACGTCGTCTTCAACGCCTGTTTGATCGACTCGACCGACTGCAGCAGCACATCGTCCTTGATCTTGGCCTCGTGGAGCGCCCGCTCGAGCTCCTCCTTCTCGGCTCGCGCCTTCTTTGCCCGCTTGTGCTCGTTCTTGCGCTTCTTCCTCTGGTCGTTCTTCAGCATCAGCCTGTCGAGCGCGCTCTCCGTCTGCAACCGGCGGTTGTGCCGCCGGAAGTCTGCGGCTGACGACTCGAGCGTCGGGTTGGCGGCCAGCACGGATGCCGCGACGAGCAGAGCCGTCTTCGCGGCCGACGACGACAAAGGGCGTCTCTCGTTTGCGTGGCTGTCTGTCGTCGTCGCTGCGGGGGGTGGCGACGGCGACCCCCCGTGTTGGGTCGCCCTCGGCAGCACGACGACGGCTCGCCGCGGTGGCGCGCGAGCGGCAGGTCCTCGTGCGGATATCCTGCTACTACGTGTCTCCATCATCGCCTGCGCAGATGGGGGACTGTTCGAGACGCGAATTCAATTTGGAGTTGGCGTCCAGAAATTTCATTTTCTCATTTTCTCCTACCACTACGCGACGACGATGCTGGCCACGACGACCGTGAACGCGCGATTCGCCTCGAGGGCGCCGCGATCGCGCGGGGAGGCCCGCGCTCGCAGCGGGGTGCGGGTGGACGCCCTGTTCAACTTCAACAAGACCGAGGACAGGGAGACGACGACGAAGAAGAAGCAGGCAAAGCCCACCTCGCCCATCAACCCGGCCGCGAGCGCGTTGATCGACGACGAGCTGAAGAACATGATGGGCGGGTTCATCTGGGACGGGTCGATGCAGCGCTGGGTGCGTGCCAAGAAGCGGGAGGTGGACCCGGCGCAGCTGACGGTCGTCCCCAAGTCGGGCCTGCCGTACACTGTGTGGCCCGTGATGTACACGTATCTGACGCAGAAGGGTATGAAGAGTTGCAACATCGACCAAGCGTACGCCGAGTCGAAGAAGAAGAACGTGGTGCTGCTGGACGTCCGCCTGGCCGTGGACTATGCGAAGCAGCATGCCGAGGGTGCCGTGAACGTGCCGTTGTTCAGGATTACGGCCGGGGACGAGAAGTGGGATAAGATCAAGCGGGCTGTGATGGCGGGGTTGTTCATGAAGGCGACGGAGCGGGATCCGGAGTTTGTTGAGAACGTGCGGAAGCTCGTGCCGAACAAAAACACCAAGGTGATCGTCATGTGCAGCATCGGCGGCACGCTGGAAACGGTCGTGAAGGTGGCCAGTACGGGTAAGGTGAATAAGAACGACCTGGATCGCACGTACGGACGGGAGAGCAGGTCGCTCAAGGCTATCTACGAGCTCAAGCGGGCCGGGTATAAGAACGTCGTGCACATGGAGGGCGGCCTCAGCGATTGGAGGTATAACGGCCTCCCGCTCGAGCCCTGATGGAATCATGATTGATCAATCAATGGAATGAATATGTCTCTTTTGTGTTACCGATCGCCACCCGCTCGTCGAGTCAGTCTTCTCTCTCGGCGACGAGCGAAGCCGCGTTCAGCATCGCGTAGACCGCCGCCATCGAGTCGACAAACTCCCGAACGAGCGCCTCGTTCTTCGAGCGACTGTTCTTTTTGTCAGCGGTGCCGCTGCTCCATCCATAGGTTTTTCTAACCAACGCCTCTGCTCTGTTCCTCGCCTTGGCCACCTCGCCCTGGAGACGACCCTGCAGCACTTCGGGCGCGAGCACGCGGCTGATATCGTCTCGTCGGGCGCTTCGTTCCCGGAACGCTTCCTCCTTCTGGGCCAACTCGGCGCTCAGCACCGCCAGCTGCCGCTCCAACCCCGTCACCTGGTCGGAACGCTCTTCGTTCGCCTCCTCCACGCGCTGCACCGCGCCACGCGCCTCTCCCAGCCACGACATGCCGGCGGAAGACGACTCGAAGCACGCCGCGACGACACTTTCCGTGATGTTGGACGAGCTCAGGTCGGCACCGCCGTGGATCCGGGCGGCAAACGTCGCCACGTCGGCGCGTTTGATCGTCGGGGGCCTTGGTAATTTCTTCTCCCGGTCCTTTTTCTCCAGCTTTGCCTTCTCTCGAGTCTTCTTGGGGCTCTCCATGCACCCGAGACTCCGCCAAACCCGGGACACGACCGCCATGAGGCGAAGTGACCGGGCACGCTCCGGCGAGAACAACAGACCGCAGTCGTGCAGCTCTTGCATCGAGATCCGCGCCGATGCGATATGAACCGTCGTCGACACGGCAGAGATCTTCCCGGCCGCGCTCGCGCACACCAGCAGCGAGATGCAACCCGCGAGGCCGGACGTCGACGTCGACTGCACGTCTGCCGTTTTCGACAGCACCACGTCCATCAGGAGCTCGCTTGGACTCGGGACGACGAACGGCACGTCGACGACGTGCATGTTGTCCTGGTCCTCGCGCGGTGTGGTGGAGACGTTGCTGAAGTGCGAGCGCAGCTGATCGAGGTTGTACTCGAGCTGTTCCGCGTCTTCGTTTTCCACGTTGATCGACTGAAACGCACGAGCCTCGTCCATGGCTCCGCCAAACAACAATGGCGAGAATCCGCCGATGGCGGGCTCCTCGTCCATGGCCGTCGGGGAGAATTTTTGTGTTGCGGTTTGTATCGTGGTCCTCCTCCTCCTCCCCCCGATCCCCCCCCCCACACACACACCTACGCTTCCTTCACCTCCTGCTGCTGCTTCTTGATCTCGATGAGTCGCTCGCCGTGCCTCCAGTTGACGCACTCGTAGAGGACAAAGGCCGAGACCACCGTCACGAGCGTCCACACGGGCACGGCGACTGCCCAGTACTTGGAGGGGTACCAGGTGATCCCGTGCAGGTGGAGCAGGGCGTCTGGCGTACACGCCCACACGAGATACATGCAGTACAGGACCGACGACGTGATCCAGCCGAGAAACCCGTAGGTCTCGATGGCTGGAGAACTCGTTCCCGTCGGGGCCGGCCGTTTCGTCTCGTTCGCCGTGGCCATCTGCGGCGACGATTGCCCGATCGCTGTCTCTCTCAGAGACTCAGAGGCACGGTGCCCATCGAGATATACCGCATGGCCTCTCTGGATTCATTTCCCAACTGTGACGACTTTTTTTCGTTCAAACGATCGTTTGCACTTCGCGAAGTGCATGGAAAAATGGACTCCGGAGTCCCGGATGGATCCATCCGGGACGACGGTGATACGTCTGTGGACGCCTTCATGGCTCGAATCGGCGCAAACATACACGCGCAGTCCTCCTCCTCGTCGCCAAACCCGAACACATTTCGCCTGGACGGACTCGGTGGCCTCGTCTCTCTCCTCCCAGCACCAACAACGGCAGACGCCGTCACGTGGACAGTCGCCCTGGTTCTCCGATACTGCGAGGACGTGCATGCACCAGACACGGCCGACGTGTTCGGTAGCGCCGTCGTCGGCTTTGAAAAGCTGTTGGCCGCCTCGCCGAGACTCCTGGACTTCCCGTTTGAGCGGCAGCTCGTCGATTTCAACGCGGTCGGCTGGGCGTGTTGGGTGGCGTGGTGCATGAGAACGCGGAATGGAGCCGCTGCGAACCGTGTGCTGAAGTCGTTGCTGCGCGAAGCGAGGGCCATCTCGCCGGCAATCAAGGCGATTGTCCTGGCCCACGTCGTCCCGGGCGATGCAGCGGCGCTGGGGTTTGAGCTCGCGGTGATGGTGTTTCTAGACGGGGCCCTGCAACTCTTCGACGGGGAGCGTGACGTCGCGTCGTATCAGACGACGTATTACACGAGGCTGGTCGCGCAACAGTGCATCCGGGCGGTGGGCGGGCTGGTCGTCGACGCCAGGGACCAGCTATCGGCGTTGACGCTCCTCGGCGATCGGTTCCGAACCATGAACCATCGCTCGGATCTCGACGAGTTTGTCCTGGCTGCCGCCGCTGCCCTGACGAGGGACGGCACGCGGCTCCACAGCCCGGCGAGTGCGACGGAAGTCGTCCGGCTGCTCTCTGTCTCCACGCGGCGGTCCAGTTCGCCGTTCAGAACGCTGATGATGTCGCTCATGAGTGTATACGTGGGCATGCCGGCGTACGCCGACGTTTTGCTGGACGGCGTCCGGGGCGACGGCGATGCGACGTATTGTTTGGCCCTCGCGGTGTTGTTGCCGGCGGTTCACGACCTCTCCGCGTCAACCCTCTCGATGAAGCTCGCGCCGCGGTGCCTCGAACTCCTCCGGAAAGAGGGACGGAGAGAATACAGGGGCAGCGGGAACCTTCCGCTTCTCTCGGACGTGTTCACGGCAATGTTCGCCTCGACCTCCTCCCTTTCCGACGACCAAGTCGCAGCGATCGGCGCGAAGTTCGTCGATTCCTACCCCCCGAACGTTCCGACCATTTCCCTGGGCGTTTCGGCGTTGTGCAGTCGCCTCGGCGGTGCTGCCCTCGCGTCTGTCCTCGACCGCCTCGTCGACCGGGCGTCGTCTCCCAGCGAGGATGGCAATGCGTCGTTCCGAGCGTTAACGACCTCTCTGGGCACTGTCCGACTCGAAGACGTGCCTCTGGTCTGCGAGCGGGTGGCTCGTGCCGGTCGTGGCGGCAGGTGCGAGCGGCTCGGCCTGATCAAACAATTCGTGGCTGCACTCACGGACACGACAAGAAAAGAGTACTTGGTCGCCTGGTTCAGCGATTTGGTTTAACGAACGCCACCGACGCATGCCTAGGATGCGTGCGTGAACCCACGGGTAGAGGAATAGATTCGAAATCGCTAGAGGAAACGCTCGAAATCTACGAAATGGGCGTCGACCCGCTGGATTTCAGCAACACCTTGGATAGGAGCGCAAGCATAGACGATGGAGAAGAGGATGCGGCGCTGGCGTTGCTGAACGTCAGTCGGGGGCTCCACCTGAAAGGGGACTTGACGCCCCAGGGTGCGATGGGCCTGATCGGCCAGGGGGCACAGGATCAACTCAACGCCACGAGGCACTCGAGCCGTCGGCCCAAGCCCGTGAAGAAGCACAAGAACGATCTGGGGTCGATCACAGTACCTGGGCGCGGGCGGGGACGGGGGCCCGGAAGGCCGCCCAAGGCGAATTATGAGTACGGAATGCCCGGGGGTATGCCGCCTGCGTACGGCTACTACGCGCCCCCGATGCAGCCTCAGTACGCGCCCGAGTATACGCCCGAGTACGCGCCCCAGTATCCGCCGCAATACGCACCCCAGTACGCGCCCCCACCTGGTAGGTATTTCGTTCGCTGTCGTGGTGTCGCGGTGTCGTCCTCCTCTCGAATGACTGAACGAAACGACGACTCCCTCTCCCTCTCACGCTCCATCTTACTCTCTATCGCACATTGTGATTTGTCCGCCCGCCAGGTCCCGGATACGGGTACGGCGGCATGCCTGGGTACGGGCCGCCCGGATACATGCCGGGCATGCCGGGATGGGCGCCCCCGGGGCCACCGCACGGCATGGCGCCGCCGTACGGCGCACCAGCCCCCATGCCGGTTGCTCCTTCCATGCCCCAGCAGCCGCCAGTCAAGCCCATCCAGCCGCTCGGCGCTCCGCCCATGCCGTTCAACTCGGGAACGAGTGCGACCGCCGTCAAGGACATCCGGTGGATGCAGAGCCACTTGGACGGCGCGGTCGGTACCATCGGTCGGAAACCTGGCGAGCCCGCCGAGTTCGACACGGTCGCACCCACGTCCAAGCTCCGCACGCACGGAAACGACGCCGACCTCACCAAGCGAACTGTGGTCGACCTGTCGGACTATTCGCAAGACCAGGTATGTTTTGTTGTCGGTCTCTTCCGTTCTCATCGCTCCCTTGCACGCACGCACGCGCGCACTAACACACGAACGCACGTGTCCGTTCACCCATCGCCGCAGCTCCAAGACATGGCCGACCAAACCGTCCAGGACGCGTGCCTGCCGCCGGTGGTCCGACCCCAGCCCGGCGTCCGGGTATCGAGGGCGGCGTCATACACTGGATCCAAGGCGTTTTACAGCGGTGAGCTCTACGTCGGCCGTCAAGCAGGAAAGCCCAGCTCCAACCCGAGCGCCGAGATGCCAAAGCCGGAATTCGAGGCGGCACGAGAGAAGGTACGTTTCCTTTTTGTGGATAGCGCGCGTCTCGATCACCCCCACGCTCACGATCACGCTCACGCTCACGCTCACGCTCACGCTCACGCTCACGCTCACTGGCCGTGTACGTACATTAACAGCAGGCGCCGCCGGCCGAGCTCCAACCCCAGCCATGTGAGCCAGTGAGTGGCGGCCTGCTCGCCGAGAAGATTGCCGCCGTCTGGAGGCAGGACAACAACGCCGTGTGGAGACTGATGGGCCTGGGAGAGCCGCCCGTCGTGGACCGCACGGCGATCAACTATCTGCGACTGATCCTCGTGGTCGACAGCGTCGGCGGTTACCAGCGGGCCACCGAGCAGCAGCTGTGGCCGGACGTGGCGACCAAGTTTGGCATCTACAGCAACCAAGAGGCCAAGCAGCGGGCTGGCCACGCTCTCCGGATGCTCTTCATGCAGTATGTGACCCCCATCCGGGCGGAGCTGCAGCCGTTCATCCCAAAATAAGTCATACCCTTGTAAGTCATATGACGGCACCTGCAGCGTGTAGCCTCGTTTGTGGCGACTGTGGGCTGAAGATCACGTCCGTCAAGGACGCAGAGGTACGTCGTCGTGTTTGTGATCGCAAGAACGAGCGAGTGAGGCGATTCCCGAGTCGTCGGTGGATCGACTGACGGTCACCCTCCCATCACCCGCCTACTTCCGCTGCTCACGCGACCGCCGCCACCATCGCCATCACAGGCGCATGCCGAGGCCACCGGGCACTCCAAATTTGCCGAGTCGACGGAAGCCCTCAAGGCAAGGAAGTGCGTCGAGTGCGGCAAGCTGTGCCGGTCGCCCGTCGAGGAGGACCAGCACAGGCGGTTCACGTCGCACGACAAATTCGAGGACGCCGACGTCGTCATGACCGAGGTCATCAACGGGGAGACGAGACTGGCCGGCGACGGCGGCTTCGGGCGCGACGCCGCCGAAACCGCTCCCGCTGCCACTCCGACGGGAGACGAACACGGAAGCGAGGACGAGGGAAACGACGACGATCGCGTCAAGACGCTCAAGTCGATGGGATTCTCGAGGAACAAGGCGCTGCGTGCCTTGCACTACACCAACGACGGCACCGTCGAGCAGGCGGTCGAGTGGATCTCGACCAACGACGGCACCGACCCGGAGTGCAGCGACGCGCCGTTCGTCAAGCCTCCCAAACTGACGCCAGAGGAGGCCAAGGCGAAAGCAGAAGAGCTCATCAGGCAGGCCAGGATAAAGCGCGAGAAGGAGGAGAAGGCCATGGAGAAGCTTCGCGAGGCAGAGCGCATCCGCAGCGGCAAGGAGATGGCGGCGATCGCCAGGTTGGAGGAGGAACAGCGGCTCAAGCGGATGGTCGAGCTTCGGGAGCGAGAGAAGCAAGAAGAGAAGGCGGCCCGCGACAAGATCCGGAAGAAGCTCGAGCAGGTACGAATTCGACGACCGTGGTTGTCGCTGTGGGTGTCGTCCATGTTTGTGGCGGACTGCGTTCCAATCCCATTCACTCCCCAGTCCCCTGCTCACTCCCGATGTATGTTTCCCTCTCTTTCTCTCTTTCTCTCTTTCTCTCTGTGTGTAGGATCGTATGGAGCGGCGGGCGCGGGCCGGGCTGCCGGTCGACGAGGGCGCCGGTGCCGACGCCTTGGCATCCAAGCCCCAGCAGCGGAACCTGGTCGTCAAACCCCGCGAGAAGGGAGACGCGATGCGTGGATTCCTCGTGTCGATGAAAAAATCGACCGCGGATGCAGAGTTCAGGACGGCGTGCGAGACGCTCAACAAGCTCGTCGGCAACGTGGTGCGCGACCCGTCCAACCCCAAGTTCAGGACGATCAAACTCGACAACAAGGCCATCCAGGAGCGTGTCGGACGATTTCCCGATGCGATCGAGTTTCTGAAAGTTTGCGGTTGGGGTATGGGAGGGGGAGAGGGGGAGACGACGTCGGGAGCGTCCCTGTCGCTGGCGGACGACGCGCTGGATGACGCGACGCTGCGAATGGGGCTCGAGAACCTGGACTCTGCATTGAACAATCCGTTCTTCGGCGCGCTGTAATTTGATGATGATGATGAGCTGGAGGGCTGCTGAGGTGGTTTACCGGCATGATTTACCATGCCCAGATGGACTTGGCGAAGCACTCGGACTGCCAGCGGTCGCCAAAGGCCAGGACGAGCTTGTTGGCGCGCTCGTGGGTGTAGTAGTGGGAGGTGGTGTCCATGTTTTTCGCCAGCCAGTGGTACAGCCTCGTCTCGTCCGCA